>Ga0137407_10002319_pt1 | contig 12554 bp, 12 predicted proteins | sample CZOMad2_2_16fung_FD_108410 | JGI IMG/M metagenome (GOLD analysis project Ga0137407, IMG submission 108410) | Vadose zone soil fungal communities from Angelo Coast Range Reserve, California, USA - CZOMad2_2_16fungal (Illumina Assembly) | ecosystem: Environmental > Terrestrial > Soil > Vadose...
GTTGCTGCGCGAGCTGGGCGGCTTGCTCATGGCACGGGTGCGCGAAGGCGATATCGCGTGCCGCTACGGCGGCGAGGAGTTCGTCCTGATCCTGCCGGAGGCGTCCCTGGAGCTCGCCCGGCGTCGGGCCGAGGAGCTCCGGGAGGCGGTGCGGCAACTCCACGTGTCGCACCGAGGCCGGATCATCGGGCCGATCACCGTTTCCGCCGGCGTCGCCGCCTACCCCGAGCACGGCAAGACCTCCGCGGCCCTCGTTCACGCGGCGGACTCCGCGCTCTACCGGGCGAAGAGCGAGGGACGCGATCGGGTCTGGGTCGCAGAGTAGACAGGCGAGGCACGCTACTCGGCTGGAGGGACCCGCGGCGCTCGAGATCGCAGACGGCAGATTCGGAAGTATGGAGGCCCGCGCGACATCTAGCCCTCGGTGTCAGGCTTCGATGCCGAGGTCGCCGATCGCTCGGGTCTCTCGCCCCAGGTTCGCTCTGAGCACGCTCTCGACGGCAGCGGGCGGTGGCGGAGGATCCCACCTGACGATGCCAATGTATTCACGCCCCTCGAACATCATGGTTAGCCTGAGGTGGGCACTGGTGTTCTCGAGCGGCCTAACGGACGCGAGCACCCCGTCTCCGAGTGTCGCAATAGTGTCCCAGGTGTCCCCCTGCCGGAATCGGCCTTCCCAGCGAGGCGGCCAGGCCGATATGGTGTCGTTTCCCACTCGCCTAGTGAGCTCGCGAATTTTCATTCGCCTCGCGGGCTCTACGGAATCGCTGGTACACGTATCCGACGCCTAGACGGTCTTGCCCCGCCGCCTCCATGCTGCAAGCGATAGCCCGGCGAGAGCCGTGACCGCGAACAAAAGTGTGCCGGGTTCGGGGACGGCCGCGATCGGCGCAACATTGGTCGCAAGGTTGAAGGTCTCGGGCCCGCCCGTCGCGTCGCTCGCCGACGCGGAGAGACCGATGCGAAGGGCTGCGACGGTTGTGGCCGTCCGGGCATCGAGGAGTGCCTGAAGGGCTGCGGCCTCGGTCGTGTCGAGCTTGAAGACAAAGCCCTGCTTCCCAATGCCCGTGAACGTCGTCGCGAAGGTCATCGGCGCGGCGAGGTGGGCGTCGAAGATGTCCGTGTTGCCATCGAAGACGCTCATCTGGAGACCGGTGAGAGTGACGGAATTTCCGCTGGGTTCGGTGGCGTTGAAAACGATGGCGATCTCGGATGCCTTCGTAATACCGTTCCCCCCGAGCGTCCGGGTCAAAGTCTGTGACGCCCCGGTCTTCACATCGCCGACATTCGTCGTGCCGCCGCTCGCAAGGACGCCGGTGGCCGATTTCAGGTCGGCGCCGCCCGAACGGCTCACGCTTCCCGACTCCAAGGTCCCACTCCCGGGGCTCTGCATCGTAAGGATCGTGGAAACCGTGCCAAGACCGCTGCCCGACACACCGCCGAGGCTCGAATCGAAGATCAGATCGGCCGAGGCAACATACGGCGTGGAAAGAGCCGCCATTATTCCAAGAACGAGCGCAAAAAGTGCGCTCGTCAATCCAACTGTCCACCCTAAGGCTCGGAGCCCCACTCTCCTTGTCATGAGCGTGTGTCCCTCACTAGCTTGAAAGCTGCTCGTTTTAGAATGGCCGCTCGAAATGTGCCGGTGAGCACTTAGCAGGAATCGAGCCAACGATTTAGAGGCCCTCTGACCCCGGTCCAGCTTGGGGCGACCATGCAATTTTCTTGTCTACCACCTCTCGACCCTACGCTTCGTCGAACGATAGTTAGCCGCGCCCCCAGTTAGGAGATTTTGAGATCCGCCTACTTAGGGGGACATAAGGATGGTGAATTCCAAGATCAGGACGAACATGATCGGTGCCGTCAAAGTGTAAACCTCGCCGACTCGTTCGTTTATTGTGAAAATTACCGAGAAGTAGAAGCGGCCTCACTCATTTTTCTACTCGGTAGATGTTGCCGCTGCGAATCCCTGCAACAGTGATGTCCGACGGCGTACCGCAAGCCAACGGACTAGCCTGCATGATCAGTAACACCTTTGACACTTTCCAACCGCAAAGCTGCCGGGCGATGAGGTGATCGGATAAGCACCGAGGCCAGCGAGCTGCACCGGATCATCAGCGCGAGCGTGCGCGACATGCTCGACCCCTACCGCATCCAGGCGCAGGCCGGAGGCGCTGGCGGCGGCCCGGCCCAGATCAGGTGCGGCAACGGATGTCCTGTAGGTCCCGGCACATGTCCGCCCCCGCTCCGATGCCAGAGGTCTGGCCAAATCCCGCACGTGGGGCCTCTCATGTAGACCATGGCGGCAGTCCCGCGCTATCCTGCGCGTCTGCGGGGAGCCTCGGGCCCGCGGGAACGCAGGAGGCCTTCCTCCATCAATTTCCTCATCGAGTCGGGAAATATTACGATCCGAAGCGCCAACCAGCCGGATTCACCGTAACGACCCGCTCTACAAGCATTTCAGTTTTTGGCTCGACTCATGCAACCCGAGTGAGCAGGCCGGCTGCCGGGTCGCGCTCAGTCGCCCGGCGCTGGCGGCGAAGGCGAAGACCACGCGCGAGTACGTCAACAAGCTCGAGGCGGGCCGGTATGACCCAACCTTGGGCGTCGTGAAGGCACTCGGTGTCACATTGTCCGAGCTCGTGAAGTAAAAAACCCCGCGGCGCCTGCAAGCGCCCGGGGCCATGGCCCAAAAAACCCCTGCCCGTGTAAGGAGAGGCAATGAGCGAGCCAAGTGTATCAGGAGCACCGACGTCCGCCAAGCTGACCCCCGAGCAGATTACGCAGGCGTTTGCCTACGCCAAAGTGTGTCCCACGCGCCGGCCAGAGGTCAACGCCGATCGCCTTTGTGCGCTGGCCCTCCAGCGCGACCCGGCCGCGCTCTGGGCGGCGTATCGCTGGTGGCGGCGGCTGCAGGAGGACGCGGCCACGCCGCGGTTCGGTGCGGCGCTGGGTCGTGACGGGGTGCCGCAATGACGACGCGCCTGACGCCCAGCGAGCGCCAGCTCGTGCTGCTCGAGGTGTGCTACATGCTCAGGATGATCCGGGAACGCCAGACGCCGTACCCGGACCTCTGGCGCCTCGTCTACCGCGACCGGCGTGTGGAGTCGGGCGGATGGGCAGGAGGTTAGCAAGGCTGGTACTTGGGAAGTCCCGGAGAATGGAGCTGTTCTCGTGAAGGCGCTGCGTACGAACACGAGAATACGAGTCCGGCGCCGCACTCGGCACAAAAACGGCGGCCTTTGCGGTTCTCGTGCTGGCACCCGGGACACTGCATGCAGTCACCGTGGCGAGCGAGGCTCGGAAGGGTCAGACAGGTGCGCCGAGGTTAGTCTTCTGGTGGTGAGGGGTCAAGAAGGTCAGGGACCGCGCGTACGCCGATCCGGGGCCCTTCCTCAGGATCTGCCTTTGTCACAACTGATATAGTTCTCGGCTAGCTGACTCAGTGATCCTAAAGGGCGATTCCACGGAAAGGAAGCTGAAAGGAGCCAGGCGATGAAGCGTGGCGTAGCGCTGATCGTCCTGTTACTCGCGGCGTGTGCATCGCCGGCGACAATGCTCGAGACGGGCCCGCGTACCGAGGCGTCGGGGCCGCGCTTCGCCGCGGGGGGGCCCGATGCCGACGAGTACGGCGCTGGCGTTGGCTATGCGAAGGGCGATCGCACCACCTTCTACCGGATTCCTTCGCTCGTCGGCTCGCACAGCCATCTCGACGAGGTGTTCGAGGGCCGCCTGATCCGCAAAGCGGTGACACCCTCGCCACTCGGACGGGCGGCGTTGGAGCCCGCGATCCCCTGGCAGTTCCAGGGAGAGAGCCGGACCCTCGACGACTACTTGGCGCGCAATCCGACCACAGGGCTGCTCATCGCGCGCGGCGATGTCATTTTCGTTGAGCGCTATCAGTACGGACGCACCGATCGCCATCGCTTCACGTCGTGATCGATGGCGAAGACTGTGACCTCGATGCTGGTTGGAATTGCCCTCGCGGAGGGTCGCATCCGCTCTCTCGACGATACGGCCGCCGCCTACGTGCCGGCACTCGAGGGCACGGAATATGGACGGACGTCACTCCGCCACCTTCTGGAGATGTCCTCGGGAGTGCGCTTCATAGAGCAATACTCAGGCACCGACGACGTGTCGAAGCTCGCCGCCGACACGTTCATGCAGCGGGGCGACGGCGGCGCGAAGGCCGTAACCCAATTCAACGAACGCACGGCGCCGAGCGGCACCCGTTTCTCGTACGCCTCCGCCGAGACGCAGGTGCTCGGCCTCGTGTTGAGCAGCGCGGTCGGTCGCCCCGTCGCCGCGTACTTGGAAGAGAAGATCTAGCAGCCGATGGGTGCGCAGGCCGATGCCACGTGGCTCATCGACAGATCGGGACAAGAGGTGACGTTCTGTTGCCTCAACGCTGTCCTGCGCGACTACGCCCGACTCGGCCTGCTGCTCGCACATGACGGAAACTGGCGCGGGCGTCAGCTCATTCCCGCCGCATGGATCGCGGAGGCTACGACCAAGCACGCGGGCCAGGCGCACCTCTGGCCCGGCATCGCGGCACCGTTCTTCGGCTACGGATACCAGACGTGGATCTTCCCCGGCGAGCGGCGGATGTTCGCTTTCCTCGGCGTGCGTGGCCAAGCGATTTACGTCGATCCGAAGAGCCGTCTCGTCATGGTGCACACTGCGGTGCGCAAGCAGTCCTCCGGTGATCCAGGGAGTCGCGAAAGCATCGCTCTCTGGCAGGCCACGGTTCGAACGCTCGGCAACTGACGCGGTCACCGGGACGGAGCTCGATGCAGCGTGTGACTTCGCCTCGGGCGCATAGAGCGGACAAACGCGCTTCCCTCGGCTCCCTCACCGCGCGATGCGCGATCGACTAAATGCGGGGTCCCCTTAGTTCAAGGGGCTCGAGCCTGTTACCAACCGTCCGGTTGGTAACAGCAACGGATTCGATCTGTGGCGCGCCATTGGGCGTCATGAGTTTCCTGATGGCGCGTAGCACGGCAGTGAACGCACCACAATAAGTGCCCGGCGTTTGCTGGGCCATGCCCGGGCCTGAGGGTCCGGCGCCCACAACCGCCGCCCGTAGGCGGAGCACCGGTCCCGCCTTCGGGCTCTCACTTTCTGCGTTCAACGAAGCCTGGCCCGCCCTGCACGGGGACGTGCAGGTGTTGGCCCGTAGGCCGCAAATCTCGTTGGGGTCACCAAGCTGTTAGTCGGGACGCCGCTCGGCTCCGCTGGATCGCCGAGAAATCCCGTCCGTTCCTCACATTCCCACGTTATTCCTGTAATCATTCCCGGCGAATTCTCAAGAACCAACCCCTACCCTTACTGGAGAGAGTTGGCCTGTGTGTGGACCGAAAGAGCTAGCGCACGACCTCTCAGGCGAGGTCAACTGCAAAGGTCAGGGTGTTCGATTTCGGTGATTGCAGGCCCGCGCAACCATCGAAATCGCACGGCGGGCGCTCCGGGCTACATAAGTGGCGTTACATGCCCTGCTCGAACCTGTTTAGCTCCAGCGATCCGCGGGCGGATTAGATTGATGCCCGTCACTCCGCCGGGCCGCCCAGTCCGGGATGCCGCTCTCGGGCGAAAGACTCTTTTATGCTGTCTCGTTCGGCGGCTCCATCGCGGCGCCGCCCGAGCCCCAACGCCCCGAGCGCACCGCGCGGTCGCGCCGCCGCACGCCCGTGCGCCTCCGGCGCCGGCGGACCGCCCCGGTGCGCGTCAGGATCGAGGGAGCGCCAGGGGAAACCCTACTACTTCTCCACTAAAGTAGTGGTGGAGAGGCCGCCGCGGGGGCGGCCCAGGCTCGACACCTGGCCGCGGCATTTGCCCTCTGCGGCGCCCCGGCGCGGGGGGGGGCGGGGCCGGGCGGTGCGTGGCGCCTATCACCCGTCGAGCGCGTCGCAGCGCCGGTGTTCGAAGTAGAACGCATCGAGATCATCGAGGAGCGTGGGCATGGCCGCGGGCGCCGTGGTGCAGTCCGGAGTTCTACCTCGAACCAGCCGTTCCAGTGGCGGCAGCCGCGTCCAGTGTTCTGAGCAGAGGTTCCCAAGCCTCATGAAAGGTCTGAGCAAGCAGTTGAGCTCGGGAACACCGAAGATTCGCGTAATCGCCGCCCACGTAGAAGACATCGCTACCGCAGTCACGCACCGGCCCCCACACGTGCGTGTCGTGCTCGTTTGGGCGCGCGCCGATCACGATTATCGTCGCAGCGCTCTGGACCCGTGAGGCAAACCCCATCCGCACTTGGGTGATCTGCGCAGGGCTCAACGGCGTGCTCTTGCTCGATGCGTAATTACTTATTACGACATAGCGCCCCCGCGTCGTGACCGGCTCGGCAGCCAAGACGGCGAGCGTCTTCCTGGCGCGTTCTGGATTCTCTGCCGTAATCCCAGCCTCAACCATCGAGCCCGTCAAGAGATACGGCATAGGGCTCCTATCCGCTCGCGTCAGGAAATTACACGATCCGTGCGGCTTGATGACTCGCACGTCGGTGGTGGCTACCGGGGCCGTGTCGACGCCTTCGTAGTGGAGGCGGATGCCGAGGCGGATCGCCGCCATCTCGAACACGCATTCGTAGTTCAGCGAGCAGAAGACAGTTTGCGCGATGAGTGAGCGTGCCTGCAGCGCCAGCAGAAGGCCAGAGTACAGGTCGTCGCCGTCTGGTTCGAACTGCGTGAAGTAATTCGCCATGTCGAGCAGCGCGGGTACGGCGCTAGTGGCGTTGTGCTCAATGCACCGCTCCATCGTCGTCTCGAAATCGCTCCCGAAGTCATCGGCCCTGCCGGCGAACCAACTTTCGGCACCCCAGGTGCGAGGAAATGCTTGCGCCAGTTCGTCGTAGAGGTCGCGGCCGAGCGGCGGCGGGTAAGGCGAGACGTGGACAGCGCCGAAGCTTGCGCCGGCGCCGAACAGGAAGAGCAGCGGTGCAGGGCCAGCCTTGGCCGCCTCGCTGTTAGCCCACTCAATCATCCTAAATCACGGTCCAGAGTATGATCCGGCGCGTTGGCGCGCGACGTACCCGGTCCGGCCGCTCATTCCTTTGAAGCTGCGAAGATGTCCTCGAACATCTTCTTCTGGTCCCACAACGTGATGCAGATGTAAGGGACGCGATCCCTGATGATCATCCGGCGTAGCTCGAAGCCCGACGGAATGGGTGGTTCGCCCGGCGCGAGCAGGTCGATCATGATCGAGGTCCAGCAGTTCTCATACGTCGGACTGATCTCGCTCGCGTCAATCTCGAAGACCCCCGCGTACTCTTCCGGGTGACAGACCTTGTCGAGGATGCGCGCTCCCTGGAGCGAGATCGGCGATCCGTCCACCCACTCCGTGCCGGTGAATGCCGCGTCAGGCTTCTGCCGCATCCTCCGTATGCTCGCCTTGTTGTAGCTCTTGTGGTGCATGAGCCCGGAGGCGTGGTAGCTCGCGTGCGAGTTGCGCTTGCCGTCGTCGTCGTCGATCAGCCGGTCGACATACACGTCCCCGGACGAGACTCGCTTCAGCGAAAGGAAGAGCCGTAGGGCGTCGTTGTCCCGGACAGCGACGGCGAATTCTTTGCCCCTCTCTCTCGTCTTCCTCGGCACAATCGAATGGTACCAGCCGGGGTGGCAGGCCTGAGTCCCGGTCTTTGGCGAGGGTGGCAAAAGGATTCAGAACAAGCTGGAGAGGTACAAGGCGGCGGCGACGCCTCGGCGCCGCGCTACTTTAGCGCGGAAGTAGCGCGGTTACTGGGACCCGCGCCGCTATGGTCCTCAGTCACTCCGAGGTCAACGCCGCCTTCACGTCCGAGCTGCCGTCCGCCGGCCCAGGCGCCCATCGGAAAGTAAACGCATGATTCCGTAGCGCTTCTCTCGCGTCTCGGCACGCCGGCCAGTGCGGATGAACCCTGGCGTTTCGCGCCCATCCTGCCAGGGCGCGCGCGACACATCAAATCGGAGCCTTGACCCAGCGGGCTGGAGCTGAGTCTCGCGGCTCATTCAAGGGGCCCATTGCAATTGGGAGGCGTAAGTCGCCTTCCATCCCCTGCCCGCCAAGCCTAGTATTCGCCGAGGCGAGAGGTCGACATCGGGCCTGAAGAGCGGGAGTAAAACGGGAGTACGCTGAGGCTCAGTTGCGCTATCTTCGTGTCACTTCATATCACTCCCCAGGGTGACCGAAGTTCCGACAAACGCTGGGGAACTCACCGAAAGCCGAGAGATTGCCAGGGACGGCCCGAACGAATCCCCCCTTCGGCACCAGCTAGTTACGGACCAACGACTCCTCTGATACTACCTCATGCATCCGAGTTTGCGCCCGATCTTCGGTCATCGTCATCACCAAGGAACTGTGACCCAGAAGCTCCTTGAAGCGGACGGCGATCTTTCCGAGGTCAGCGCGCCGCCAACCAGGGCGGTCGTGATTGCGCTTGGTCAGGGACGGTTGGGCCACGCGCTCGGGCTCGCGGCCAAAATCGACGGACGTGAGCGAAATCCGGTCGGCGTCGAACGTGAACCGCAGGCCCGGCAGGGTGTGATGGCTTCGGGCCGGGGCAGGGTCTCGGGCGTGGCGAAGATGGCGAGATAGCCGTCCGCTGGCGTCAGGAGGATGAAGTCGAGCTCCCGGTACCCGACGGCGGCCAGCTCGCAGCGGAGAAGGGAGGGCGGCGTGCCGTGACGCTGCGTGGGTTCATCCGTGTCAATGATGCCCACACGGGCGCCGGCCGCCAGCGCCGGTCGGAGGCGGTAGAGGAACTCGTAGGGATTCTCGATCTCATGGTACATGTGCGAGAGGATCGCCACGTCCACGGAGTCCGGCGGCAGGCGCGGATCTCTCGGCAGGCCCAGGACGACGCGCACACCCACGATCCGCTCCCGCGTGAGCCTCTCTTTCAGCCGATTCAGATACTCAACCTTCACGTCGGTGGCGAAGATCGTGGCGCCGGGCCCGAGCCGGCGGGCGAGGCGCACCGTGTAGTAGCCAAGGCCGGCGCCGATGTCGGCCACGCGCTGGCCCGGCGTAATGCCGAGGAGATTCATGACGCGCTCCGCTTCTCCATGGCCGTCGCGCGTCTTCTCGTCGGAGTACGTCGGGGAGGTGATGCCCGCCACGGGCCGGTCCGGCATGGGGAAGACGGGCGCGCCTGACCTGTCCTGCGCTTCGACCGATGCGAGGCTGGTCAGGAAGAGCATCAATGCCACCGCGCACCATTTCACCATGGCACTACCTCCGTGCTCGCCCGCCGCGCTCTGGTCTTGAGGAGAGACTCGCGAAACCAGAGGTCACCGGTAACCACATTACATGAGCTCGGAATTTCCCCATGCGTGCGCCGAAGTACGGCGGCATATCCCCTGCCCGCTGGCCAAGCAGAGTCGCATTTGGCGGATCCGCTGGCTCAATTGACTGGAGCGGCGCACCTAAGAAGTGCGTCGCAGAAATAGCTAGGTGCGGGTATTTCTGACTCGGTGGTGGTGGGAACTTTTGACGCACTGGCCATCCGAATCCTTCGCGAAAGCGATCTCTTTAAGATTCCAGCACGTCGACTGGTGCTGTCAGATCCTTCCCTACAACTGACTATCCCTGCATTTCCAGACCGAGGATGCCCAAACTCACCGCGCCTGAATCCGACACATGGCCTGGCACGGCCGATGCTGCCTCGAAAAGGAAATGCGGGCTGGCCGGATGCGCCAGCCGGGCGAGCAGAGCATCTACCGATGAGCCGGATTGCTCTTGAGGAACGTCTTCCGGATTCCCCAAGAACCGGTGCCAAGGGAGGGCGAGTGATGAAGAAGCTTCGCGACATCATGCGATCGGGCTTCCTCTTCACAGTGCAGAAAACGGCCACGGTCTCCGAGGCGGTGCATCTGATGGCCGACCACAACGTCGGCATCGTCATCGTGCTCGATCGCGACCGGCTCGCCGGCGTTTTCTCCGAGCGCGACGTCGTCCGGCGCGTACTGCACCGAGGCCTGGATTCCGCCACTCTTCCCGTGGGAGAAGTGATGACCGCGGACGTCGTGACCGCCGACGCTGAGATGGACTACGAGGCGGCCATGAGCGCGATGGACGAGGCGGGCATCCGACACCTTCTGGTGACGAGCGGATCAAAGATGCTGTCTATGATCTCGATCCGTGACCTGACGCGGGCCGTCCTACGGGACCGAGAGGAGGAGGTCCAGTATCTGCGCGAGTACCTCTACCAGGTGCCGATGCAGAGCCCCGCGCCGTACGCCTCTGCCTGAAGGCCGCGCCGGACGGGTACGCGCGCGGGACCTCGCTGCTGAGAGCATGGGTTTGTGGATCAAGCGCACTGACGGAGGTACTTCATGACACGCAAACTTCGCTGGGTATGGATCGCTCCCGGATTTCTTGCGGCCCTGGCTCTCACAAGTGGGACGGCCGGCGCGGCCGACAAGACCAAGGTGGACCAGGCGACCAAACGCGTCGAGCGGGGCGCCAAGCAGATCGGTCAGGGTCAGGTCGGCCTCGGGTTCAGGGAAATGTTCGCGGGCATCGGTCATACCGTCGTGGAAGGTGCCAAGTTCAGCGGCGAGAACATCAAGGAGTTTTTCACAGGTCAGAAGTAACGACTCCGTCCGCGACACGGTTGACCGTGAGCAACTCCTCCCATCGCCGCGGCCAGCGGGATGCACGCGCTCCCCCCGCTAGCTTAGCTAAGTACGGGCTTTCATAATTATGAAGACATATTTTAGACCGGGTTTTTGGGCCGACGCTGTCACGCTGGGCGGCGGAGGTACCATCGCCTATGCCCAGGGTGAGCCCGTATCGGATCGCGCTGACCCGGGCGGAGCGAGACGAACTCGAAGCACGAGCGCGGCGGTATACGTCACCGTATCGAGACGTCGTCCGCGCGAAGCTCGTCCTGCTCGCCGCCCAGGGCGTATCCAATGACGTCATCGCCGCGCGCCTCGATCTGCCGCGCCAAGTCGTCAGCAAGTGGAGAAAACGCTTCTGGCGGCACCGAGTGCCGGGGCTCGAGGAACTGCCTCGGGGCGGGCGGCCGGCCCGCTTTTCCCCCCAGAGTCGTCGTCGCCGTCAAGGCCCTCGCGTGTGAGCTGCCCGCGGAGCGCGGGCTGCCGCTGGCACGCTGGTCGCTGAGCGACCTGCAGCGAGCGGTGGTCGCCCAAGGGCTGGTGGCCCAGATCAGCGGGGCCACGCTGGGGCGCTGGCTCAGCCAGGACGCCCGCCGGCCGTGGCGGCATCGCCGTTGGATCTTCCCCCGCGATCCGGCGTTCGCCGGCAAGGCCGAGCGCATCCTGGATCTCTACGCCGGACGCTGGGAGGGCGTGCCGCTCGGCCCGCGGGAGTACGTCCTGGCGGCCGATGAGAAAACCAGCATCCAGGCTCGGCTCCGAATTCACCCTTCGCTCGCCCCCGCGGCGGGGCGGCCGATGTACGTCGAACACGAATACGAGCGGGGCGGGGCTTGGGCCTATCTGGCTGCGGGGGATGTGCATCGGGCCAAGGTGTTCGGCCGGTGCGAGCCGACGACGGGCATCGCGCCCTTCGATCGCCTCGTCGCGCAGGTCATGACCCACGAGCCCTACCGGTCGGCGCGCCGGGTGTTCTGGGTCGTCGACAACGGCTCCTCCCACCGCGGCGAGCGCGCCCGGGCGCGGTTGCGCGCCCGCTGGCCCCGCCTCGTTCTCGTCCACACGCCGGTCCACGCCAGCTGGCTCAACCAGATCGAGGTCTATTTCTCCATCGTCCAGCGCAAGGTACTGACGCCAAACGACTTCGCCTCGTTGGCTGAAGTCGAGGACCGCCTGCTCCGCTTCCAAGAGCACTACGAACAAGCGGCGACCCCGTTCGATTGGACCTTTACCCGCCAGGATCTTGCCGCGCTCCTGGCCAAGCTCGCTGCCAAGGATCGCTTGGCGGCCGTCGCCTGACCGGTGATACGTCACCGTAATTGTGAGTCAGAGTACTAAGCTAGCGCGACGGAAAGGATCTGCCGGGTCGAGTTATCGTCGTGTGGGGGCAAGGTGGGCTGCTCGTGTCGGCGACGCTTTTCACGAGCAAGGACGATCCACACGCAGTAGCCGACGACAAACGCCGAGAAGATACCGAGACTGAGAACGGGCGGATGAGCTTTGTCCGCGGCTGCCGGACCCGCGGCACCGCTTAGAAGGTGACGTCGGGGAGTGCCTGTTGTTCCGGCTCCTGCCTCAGTCATGGCCCATGGAGGCTGCAGTGGTGCCACGCTGGTGCCATAGCCTGACGAACTCCACGCACACGGTGGAGTCATTATGGCGTGGACGCCTTCGATTTTTCTACAGGGAGCGCGGGGTGTGTGTCTGCGGCGGCGCCTGGATTCGATTCAGGGTCATGTGCCCGCAAGGGTATGGGGGTTCGAGTCCCCCTTTGGACTTGCCCCGGTTTGGTAGACACCGCGGTTAAGGGGTTATGAGACGCGCTGCTCGGGTTCCGACCGGTGTCCGCGGAGCAGTCTCGAGGATACCAGGGATGCTGGTGATGGGGGTGACGGAGGGCGCAAGGGGGGATACCGAGATAGCGGCCCCCCTCGTTCGCGTCGCTCCTGGAGCCGCTACGGA
>Ga0137407_10002320_pt1 | contig 12554 bp, 9 predicted proteins | sample CZOMad2_2_16fung_FD_108410 | JGI IMG/M metagenome (GOLD analysis project Ga0137407, IMG submission 108410) | Vadose zone soil fungal communities from Angelo Coast Range Reserve, California, USA - CZOMad2_2_16fungal (Illumina Assembly) | ecosystem: Environmental > Terrestrial > Soil > Vadose zone...
CGATGGAGCATTGCCGTGGTTGTCGGGGCTGCGGGGGCAGATGCGCGGGAGGTCGTGCGGGACGCGTGCGCCGGGGCGTCCCGCCGGGGGCCGTCCCGCCGGGGGCCGTCCCGCCGGGGGCCGTCCCGCCGAGAGCCTCCCCGCCGGAGGCCGTCCGGCGGGGAGGCTCTCGCGCGCGAGACGGGGGGAGCGCGTAAACTTAGAGGGTTCCGGAAGAGCCGGGTCCGCCTGAACCCGGCCGGTTCGTGCTGCCCGGACCCGCGCCGCATCCGCGGCGGGCTATCCCGGGACGGTCCCGCCCGGGTCACGGGGCAGCCAGGACGAGGGACGAACAGCGATCACAAGGACATCATGAGCCTCGCAGGACTGCTCACTATTCTCGACGGCGATCCGCAGCTGAGCGGTGCGGTCGCGGGTGCCGAAGCCGGTGCGGACCTAGTCGCGCCGCCGACCCTGCGGCCAGCGCTGGTTGCCGCGCTGGCCGGGGGCAAATTCGTGCTGGCGGTTACGGCTACCGTCAGGGAGGCGGAGGATCTGACGGCCGGGCTCGGCTCGTTCCTGCCGCCGGATACCGTGGCCGTCTTCCCGGGCTGGGAAACCCTGCCGCACGAGCGGCTGTCACCCCGCTCGGACACGATCGGGCAGCGGATCGCCGTGCTCAGGCGGCTGGCCCACCCGGCGCCCGCGGGCGAGCCCAACGGCCCGCTGTCGGTCGTGGTCACGCCGGTGCGGAGCCTGCTGCAGCCGATCGTGGCCGGGCTGGGCGACCTCGAGCCGGTCGAATTGCACCCGGGTCAGGCCTGCGAGCTCGACGACCTGCTGGTCCGGCTGGTCGAGATCGGCTACTCGCGGGCCGACATGGTCGGCAACCGCGGCGAGATCGCCGTGCGCGGCGGCATCGTGGACGTGTTCCCGCCCACCGAGGAGCACCCGCTGCGGGTGGAGTTCTTCGGCGACACGGTGGAGGAGATCCGCTACTTCAAGGTCGCCGACCAGCGCAGCATCGGCCCAGCCGACCACGGCCTGTGGGCGCCGCCGTGCCGTGAGCTGCTGCTTACCCCGGAGGTCAGGGAGCGGGCCAAGATCCTGGCCGATACCCACCCGGCGCTGGCCGACATCCTGGGCAAGCTGGCCGAGGGGATCGCGGTCGAGGGCATGGAAGCGTTCGCGCCGGTGCTGGCCGAGCGGATGGAACTCCTGGTCGACTACGTCCCGGCGGGCGGCGTGGTGCTCACCTGCGACCCGGAGCGGGTCCGGGCCCGGGCCGAGGAACTGGTCAGCACCAGCCAGGAGTTCCTCGAGGCGTCCTGGGTCAACGCGGCCGCCGGGGGCGAGGCGCCGATCGACCTCGGCGCGGCGGCATTCCAGCCGATGGCGGCGGTCCGCGGCGCGGCGGCCGGGCTCGGCCTGCCCTGGTGGACGATCGCGCCGTTCGGGGTGACCGACTCGGACGAAGCTGACCCGGGCGCGCCCGCCAGCAAGGCAATCGGGCCGAACGAGCCAGGTGCACCTACCTCGTTCCGTATCAACGCCTCACTGGCGCCGGCCTATCGCGGCGATATCACCCATATGCTCGCCGACGTGCGCCACTGGCTGGCCGAGGGCTGGCGGGTAGTCCTGGTCACCGAGGGCCACGGGCCCGCCCAGCGGCTGGCCGAGATGCTCCGCGGCGAGGAGATCGGCGCCCGGCTGCAGGATGACGTGGCCCAGCCGCCCGAGCCCGGCGTGCCCTACGTGACCACGGCGTGCCTGGGGAATGGCTTCGTCTGGCCGGACGTGCGGCTGGCCCTGCTCACCGAGAGCGACCTGGCCGGGACCCCGGCCGGGCTGCCCACCACCAGGGACATGCGGCGGATGCCGAGCCGGCGGCGCGGCGGCGTGGACCCGCTGCAGCTCAAGAGCGGCGACTACGTGGTGCACGAGCAGCACGGCGTGGGCCGGTACGTCGAGATGACGTCGCGGACCGCGGCCGGCGCCACCCGCGAGTACCTGGTGATCGAGTACGCGCCGGCCCGGCGCGGGCAGCCGCCGGACCGGCTCTACGTGCCGACCGACCAGCTGGACGAGGTGACCAGGTACTCCGGCGGCGAGGCGCCCGCCCTGCACCGTCTCGGCGGGGCGGACTGGGCCAAGGCCAAGGGCCGCGCCCGCAAGGCCGTCAGGCAGATCGCGTCCGAGCTGATCCGGCTGTACTCGGCCCGGATGGCCTCGCCCGGGTTCGCGTTCGGCCCGGACACGCCGTGGCAGCGCGAGCTCGAGGACGCCTTCCCTTACGTCGAGACCCCGGACCAGCTCGGCGCCATCGACGAGGTCAAGCGGGACATGGAGCGGCCGGTGCCGATGGACCGGCTGATCTGCGGTGATGTCGGTTACGGCAAGACCGAGATCGCGGTCCGGGCCGCGTTCAAGGCGGTGCAGGACGGCAAGCAGGCCGCCGTGCTGGTGCCGACCACGCTGCTGGTCCAGCAGCACTTCTCCACCTTCTCCGAGCGGTACGCCCCGTTCCCGGTGAAGGTCAAGCCGCTGTCGCGGTTCCAGACCAAGGCGGAGTCGGACGAGACCCTGCGGGGGCTGGCCGACGGCACGGTGGACGTGGTCATCGGCACGCACAAGCTGCTCTCCCCGGAGACCAGGTTCGCCCGGCTCGGCCTGGTGATCATCGACGAGGAGCAGCGGTTCGGCGTCGAGCACAAGGAGTACCTCAAGCGGATGCGCACCGAGGTGGACGTGCTGGGCATGTCGGCCACGCCCATCCCCAGGACGCTGGAGATGGGGGTGGCCGGGATCAGGGAGATGTCCACCATCCTGACCCCGCCCGAGGAACGGCACCCGGTGCTCACCTTCGTCGGCGCCTACGACGTCAAGCAGGTGGCCGCGGCCATCCGGCGCGAGCTGCTCCGGGACGGCCAGGTCTTCTTCGTGCACAACCGGGTCACCTCGATCCGCAAGGTCGCCGCCGACCTCGCCCAGCTGGTGCCGGAGGCCAGGATCGCGGTCGCGCACGGGCAGATGAACGAGCACGAGCTCGAGAAGATCATGGTCGACTTCTGGGAACGGAAGTCCGATGTGCTGGTGGCGACCACCATCGTGGAGTCAGGCCTGGACATCCCGAATGCCAACACCTTGATCATCGACCGGGCCGACATGTACGGCCTGTCCCAGCTGCACCAGCTGCGCGGCCGGGTGGGCCGGGCCAAGGAACGGGCCTACGCGTACTTCCTGTACCCGCCGGAGCGATCGCTGACCGAGACGGCCCACGAGCGGCTGGCCACCGTGGCCCAGCACACCGAGATCGGCGCGGGCATGTACGTGGCCATGAAGGACCTGGAGATCCGCGGGGCCGGGAACCTGCTCGGCGGCGAGCAGTCCGGGCACATCGCCGGTGTCGGGTTCGACCTGTACGTGCGGATGATCGGCGAGGCGGTCAACGAGCTCAAGGGCGACGGCCCGGCCGAGAAGCCCGAGGTCCGGGTGGAGCTGCCGGTCAACGCGCACATCCCGCACGACTACGTGCCGGGCGAGCGGCTGCGCCTGGAGGCGTACACGCGGATCGCCGCGATCGACTCGGAAGCCGACATCACCGCGGTGCACGAGGAGCTGACCGACCGGTTCGGCGAGCCACCCGAGCCGGTGCTCACCCTGCTCGAGGTGGCGCGGCTGCGCACCGTGGCCCGGCGGGCCGGGCTGACCGACATCACCGTGGCGGGCCAGCACATCAGGTTCGCGCCGGTCGAGCTGCCCGACTCGCGGCAGGTCAGGGTGCAGCGGCTGTACCCGAAGACACTGCTGAAACCGGCGGTGCGTACGATGCTCGTACCTACACCGAAAACCACCAGCGGCGGAACGCCGCCGGGCGGTAGCGTCATCGGCGGGCAGCCGTTGCGCGACAAGGAGCTGCTGACCTGGTGCGGCGAAGTCATCCGTTCGGTGCTGGCCGACTTGCCGCCCGTGGTGACGTGAGAGCGGTGACGTGAGAAAGGACATGGCGGTGCTCCGGAGGCTCATCAAGGTGTCCGCCCTCGTGCTGGGCGCCGGGCTCGTGGTGGCCGGGTGCAGCCCGGTCAAGCTGGGCGCCGCGGCGGTCGTCGGCGACCAGCGGATCACGGTCGCGACCCTGGACACCGAGGTCACCAACCTCAGCCGGGCCGCCAAGCTCTACCCGGGCACCGTGCAGCTGACCCCGGCCCAGGAGACACAGCAGACGCTGACCTGGCTGATCCGGTTCCAGATCAACGAGCAGCTGGCCAAGCAGCAAGGCATCACGATCTCCACCACCCAGGCCCAGGCGGCCTGGGGTGAGATCTTCAAGCAAGCCAAGGCCAGCGCGCAGTCCCAGGGGATCACCAACGTCACCGCCAACCTCATCCTGGCCGCCAACGGGATCCCGCCCAACATGTACTCCGAAGTCGGCCGGTACCAGGCCATCAACGACCAGTTCGCGCTGCGGGCCAACGGGGGCCAGGCCGCCACCACCCAGCAGGCGCAGGACGCGGTGGCCAGCAAGCTCAACCAGGCCAGGTGCGTGGTCGCCAAGCAGCTGAAGATCCAGGTCAACCCGCAGTACGGCCGGCTGGACTACAGCCAGTACGCGGTCGTCGCGTCCTCCCCGACGGTGGCCCGGTCGGCCGGCCCGACGCCGACGGCATCGCCGTCCGGGCTGGCGCCGGCTTGCTGATTGTCCTGGTGACCAGCCCGCGGGTGGCGCCCGGGCTGCTGAGCTGGCCTGCCTGGCAGGCCTTGCGCTCGGCCGAGGCCGTGCTCGCCCCGGCCGGCCATCCGCAGCTGCCGGCGCTGGACGAGGCCGGGATCGCGTACCGGATCGAGGACGCGATCGACCCGGGGGCCGCGGGACAGGATGGGACAGCGGTCTGGCTCGCGCCACCAGGCGCCGCCCCGGTCATCCCGCCGGGGGCGCGGCTGCTGCCCGGATCGGCTGACCTGCCCGGCGCGCACCTGATCGACCTGGTCGCGACCATGGACCGGCTGCGCCGTGAGTGCCCCTGGGACGCTCGCCAGACGCACGAGTCGCTGGCGCCGTACCTGCTGGAAGAGCCCTACGAGGCCCTGGACGCGCTCGAGTCGGGTGACCAGGAGGCCTTCCGCGAGGAACTGGGTGACGTGCTGCTGCAGGTGGCGTTCCACGCGCGGATCGCGGCCGAGCGCGAGGACGGCTACGACGTCGACGACGTCGCCGACGGGATCGTGGCCAAGCTGGTCCGGCGGCATCCGCACGTGTTCGCGGACGTGTCGGTCTCCGGTGCCGACGAGGTCACCCGCAACTGGGACGACATCAAGAAGCAGGAGAAGCGCGACCGGGCCGAACGGGCCGGGGCGGCGCGTGCCCCGGCCGATCCGCCTTCCGCGCTGGACGGGGTGCCGTTCGGCCAGCCCGCCCTGTCGCTGGCCGCGCAGCTGCAGCGCCGGGCCGAGCGGGCCGGGATACCAGGCGACCTGGCGCGGCCCGACGGCGATCCCGGGGACATCGGCCGGGACTTGTTCCTCCTGGTGACCCGGGCGCGCGCGGCCGGGTGCGACCCCGAGACCGAGTTGCGCGCGGCCGCTCGCCGCTACCGTGATCGCGTCCGCGACTGGGAGCGATCTTGATCCAGCGAATATCTTTTCGTTTGCTTCGAGCCTAGTGCTTAATGGGATTGCAGGCGGTGACGAGCGGACCGCAAGTATCACGATGGGTAATCGCGCGAGGGCGCAGTCGTGGCATCGGTGCCCGGGTTGATCTCCGTTAGTAAAAATTTCGTGAACCAGGACGGAACCCGAGCGTGGTCGGCTTCCGCTAGCGGCCGGGTCTGCTTGCCCCGCTGACCTGGTGACGCGGACCGCCGCCGGACCTGCTGACGAGCGCTTTATGTCCTCATCAGTGCCGGTCACAGGATTTTTTCGCACACCGGGCGGATCAGGCTAGATCATCCTTCAAGCGAGCCGAACGGTCGAAGCTGCGACATTTCTGCGCACATCCGGTTGCCCTGGGTGTTCGCCGGGTGCAGCTCGGTTGCTGTTTGGGTGTTTGTTCGCTTTACGCGTTGTTTTCAGCTCTTTGCGAGGTAAGTTGACCATGGGTTGACGTGAAGGTGTCACTATAAGTCACTAAGTACACGCGTAAACCCAGACAGTTGACTACACGTCACTAATGTGGGAGAACTCAGGCGAAGCGAACTGAGTGGGAGCGTGGGGAGCGCCAAGCGGAAGTTTGGTGCTGCCCATGGGGGGTCGGTGCGCATGTTTGGTATTGCTATTGCTAGTGGCAAGATCGAGCGGCGGGCGCTGAGGCGCTCGTCCAGTTGGAGCAGGGACCACCTGCCAGATAGGGCACTGGCCAGCCTCGGCCATGCCGTGGCGGGCCAGCGCGAAGCGGCCTGGCTCACGGCGGTGCCCAAGACGGTCCTGCTCAAGGCGGCCCAGCCCCCTGCCGGAGCCTGCGTCGCGCGGTCCGTCCGGACCGGTTCAGAACGATACTGCAAGGCACTCATCGTGGGCGTAAGCCCCGCCGCAGCCGTCGTGATCTTCTCGTACGCCAGCAACCCGGGCCTCGCCATGCGCACGCGGCTGCGCGGTCGCCCTGCGGGCAGAGGCACGCGCAGCGCGGCCGGCGCCCTCGGCCCAGTGACTCTCGAAGACCTAGTGGCTCGCGAAGACCGGCCTCGGCCCGCGCCTCACCCGCTCTGCTGGGCTTAGCGGGCCAGCGCCCACGGATCGTTATGTGCTTTCCATATAAGGAGGATTTTCGGCCAATGACAATCATCGCGGACCAGCGACCTGATTCTTATAGCATCGCCGACCTGGTGCGACGTGCGACCGACGGCGACATGCGGGCGTGGAACCGTCTCGTTGATCAGTATTCGAGGCTCGTCTGGTCGATCACCGTGGAGTTCAAGCTGGCTGAGAGCGACGCCGCCGACGTCACGCAGACGACCTGGCTCCGGTTGCTCGAGCACATTGACCGCATCGAGTACCCCGACCGCGTGGGTTCCTGGCTGGCGGCGACCGCGCGGAACGAGTGCCTGCGGAGCCTGGCGGCGCGCAAGCGGGTGGTGCTGGGCCATGAGGACGTTGAGTCGGAGACTGCCATAGCGCTCGGGCCCGCGGTGGATGAGGGCCTTCTCGCCGCCGAGCGCGCCCAGGTCGTCCGTGACGCTATGTCCCATCTGCCCCGGCGCTGGCAGCGGCTGCTCGAGATGCTCATGGCCGATCCGCCCGCTTCCTACGCCGATATCTCCGATGAGCTGCAGCTGCCGATCGGGAGCATCGGGCCTACCCGGGGACGGTGCCTGGCCCGGCTGCGGGTCCTGCTGCAGGCGGCCTAACGCAATGTCTGAGCATCGACCCAGCCGCCGCCCGCCGCCTCGATTTCCGGATAGGCAGCCCGGACTTCGGGCAGCAGATCGGGGACGAAGAGCAGCACCGCGTCTGGCCTGTCCCCGGCCAGCCGGTGAGGGCCGGCCACGGGGATATCAGTTCCCGGCATCCGCAGCCCCTGCTTGGCCGGGGAGGCGTCGACCACGGCGGGCAGTAGCCTGTGATCTACGTGGGCCTGGCATAGCAACGCGACCGCGCGGGAGGCGGCGCCATAGCCCAGGACCTTGCGGCCGGCCGATCGCTGCGCCGCCAGCCAGTCATGCAGGGCCTTAGCGTGAGCGTCCACGTCCTGCTGAAGGCCGGCGAAGGCGCCCGGGTCACGGACGCCGACCCGGGCATCCTGCGCGAGGAGCCGCCGGACCACGCGGTCGGCGCCGCCTTCCCTGGTGGCGGCCAGCAGCACGGTGCCGCCGTAGAGATCGAACTGCCAGGCGGTGCGCGGACTGAAACCCGCCGCCGCCAGCATGGCGGCCAGCGCGGTCGTCGAGTAGTAGGCGTAGTGCCCGTGCCTGAGCGCGTTCCACTGCCGCTCGGCGATAATGGTGCTCAGCGCGTGGTACTGCAGCAGCAGCACCCCGCCCGGTGCGACCCGGGCCGCGCGCCCGGCCAGCGCCTGGCGCTGATCCGCGGCATGCATGAGCCCGAAGCAGTCGATGATCACGTCCGCCTGGCCGTCAGGACCCGAGGGGACGAGCCCGCGCGCGGTCACCAGGTCCAGCCAGGATCCGCCGTGCGGGCTACCGTACTCGGCGACCACTCCGCTATCAGGCAGCCATCCTCCCGCCCGGACGCGTTCGGTCGCGTCGGCGGCCTGCGCGACGAGCGCGGCGGGCTCGGTCCCGCGCGGCTCTTCGGGCACGGTGGGATCGGCCAGCAGCTGGGCTAGGCCACACGATGAACACAACCACATCTGCAGCGGGTACACGGGGTCGGGACCAGGGTCGTCCTGCCGCGGGAAGTAGTCGGACGCGGGCTGCTCACCGAGATCGAGCACCAGGTGACCGTCGGGGCGGCGGCAAGCCCGGCACACATGTTCGTCCATGTACATCCGTTTTCGTCAGTTTCGGTTCGGTCGCCGACCGACAGGGGGCAGGGGTTTGAGTCTATTGTCAGCATCACTTCAGTGCCGGCTGTGCGGCGCGCCGGTGACCCGCACGTTCGTCGATCTCGGGATGTCCCCGCTGTGCGAGAGCTACGTCCCTCAGGCGAAGCTCGACGAGGCGGAGACCTTCTACCCGCTTCACGTCCGCCGGTGCGATGCGTGCCTGCTCGTGCAGCTGCCCGCTTACGTGCCCGGCGAAGAGATCTTTTCCGACTACGCGTACTTTTCCTCGTACTCCGACTCCTGGGTGGCACACGCGAAGCGGTACGCGCTCCAGATGACCGAGCGGCTCAGCCTGGCCCCGGACAGCCTCGTCACCGAGGTGGCCAGCAACGATGGCTACCTGCTGCAGCACTTCGATGCCGCCGGGATCCCGGTGCTCGGTGTCGAGCCGGCCGCGAACGTGGCCGAGGCGGCCCGCGCCCGCGGCATCCGCACGGAAGTCCAGTTCCTCGGCGCCGATACGGGCCACCAGATCGCGCAGCGGTACGGCCGGGCCGACCTGGTGGCCGCGAACAACGTCTTCGCGCACGTGCCGGACATCCGCGGCTTCGCGGCCGGCCTGCGCGCCCTGGTCAAGGACGACGGCATGGTCACGCTGGAGTTCCCGCACCTGCTCCGGCTGATCGAGCGGCGCCAGTACGACACGATCTATCACGAGCACTACTCGTACCTGACCCTGCTCACCTCCTCCCGCGCGCTGGCGACGGCCGGGCTCCGCGTGGTGGACGTAGCCGAACTCGGCACGCACGGCGGGTCGCTGCGCGTCTATGCCCGCCCCGAGGAGAGCGCCGGCGAGCCGGCCGAACGGGTGAAGGCGGTCCTGGCCGAGGAGGAGTCGGCGGGCCTGCACACGGCCGGCGGCCACGACGGCTTCGCCCCGGCGGTCCTCAAGATCAAGAGCGACCTGCTCGGCTTCCTGCTCGCCGCGGCCAGCGAGGGCCGGACGGTGGCCGGCTACGGGGCCCCGGGCAAGGGAAACACGCTCCTGAACCACTGCGGCATCCGGTCGGACCTGCTCTCCTACACGGTGGACCGCAGCCCGTTCAAGCAGGGGAAATTCCTGCCCGGCACGCACATACCGATTTACGCACCTGAACGCCTGGCCGAGACCAAACCGGATTACATCCTCGTCCTGCCGTGGAACCTGCGGGACGAGATAAGCCGCCAGCTCAGCTACGTCGGGTCATGGGGAGGAAAGCTCGTCTTCCCCATTCCCGAACTCGATATCGTTTCGATGGGAAGTTGACCATGAAAGTAGTGCTTTTCTGCGGGGGCCTCGGAATGCGGATGCGGGACGGAGTCACCACCGGCCCGAAGCCTATGGCGATGATTGGCGAGCGTCCGCTGCTCTGGCACGTCATGCGTTACTACGCTCACTTCGGGCACACCGACTTCGTGCTCTGCCTTGGTTACGGCGCGTCCTATGTGAAAGACTTCTTCCTGAACTACGACGAGACGAAGTCCAACGACTTCGTCCTCGAGGGCAGCGAGGTAAAGCTTTTCAGGACGGACATCTCCGACTGGCGCATAACCTTCGTCGACACCGGCCTGAACTCCCCGATCGGCGAGCGGCTCCGCCGCGTGCGCCGGTTCGTGGCCGACGAGCCGATGTTCCTGGCCAACTACGCGGACGTCCTCACCAACGCCCCGCTGCCGGACATGATCACCCGGTTCGAAGCCAGCGACGCCGTGGCCTCCCTGCTCGCGGTGCCGCTCCAGTCGTCGCACCACGTGGTGGACATCGCCGACGACGGGTTCGTCGCCAACGTCACCCTGATGCGGGACCTGCGTCAGTGGGAGAACGGCGGCTACTTCCTGCTCCGGCGGGAGATCTTCGACTACCTGGATGAAAACGAGGATCTCGTCGAGGATGCGATCTTGCGACTGGTCCCGCGGCAGAAGGTGCTCGCGTATCCCTACAAGGGGTACTGGTCGCCCGCGGACACGGTCAAGGAGCGGGCCCAGCTGGAGGAGATGTACCACCGCGGGCACTGCCCCTGGATGGTATGGAATCCGGAGCGCTCGCGGAGCGGCGGCGACAGCGCGGCCGCGCCGCTGGTCGAGCCGAGGCAGTAGCGAGCCGTCATGCTCTCCTTGAACCTAGGCCCGCCCTCGGGCCGGCCGCTATCCGTGCTCGCGATCGGCGCGCATCCCGACGATGTCGAGATCGGCGCCGGCGGCTTGCTGCTCGGCCTGACCCTAGGCCCGGCGCGGGTTCGCTACGCGGTCCTGACGGGCACGGCTGAACGCCAGCAGGAGGCGCGGAACGCGGCCCAGGCTTTCATGCCGCAGGCCCAGCTCGACATCGACCTTTTCGACCTGCCCGAGGGGCGTCTTCCCGCGGCCTGGGGCAGCGTGAAGGAGATCCTCGAAGAGATAGCGCAATCGTGCTCGCCCGATGTCATTATCGCGCCGTCCCGGGACGACGCGCATCAGGATCACCGGACGATAGGCGAGATCGTTCCCACCGTTTTCCGTGACCAGCTCTACCTGGCGTACGAGATCCCGAAATGGGACGGCGACTTCAGGCGCCCGTCCATCTATGTCCCGATGTCCGCCGAGACGGCTCGCCGCAAGGTGGAGCTGCTGCACAAATGCTTCCCGTCGCAGCGAAATCGCGGCTGGTGGGACGACGAGGTTTTTCTCGGCCTCGCGCGGTTGCGCGGCATGGAGTGCGGAACGCGTTACGCCGAGGCATTCTCCTGCGCGAAGGCGGTCATCGTACCGGCGGCGCCCGTGCCCGGTAACCACGTGCCCGGTAACCAGAAGGAGGGGGAATTAGATGAATATCGTCATCGACCCGGATGTGCCGGGCGATGAGCTGCGGCAGTGTCTCTATGCCGGCAACCTGGTGATCCTGACCCGCCTGCAGGCGCTCAGGGACTTCGTGGAGTACACCCGCGAGGAGCTCACCAAGCTGTTCCAGCCGCACGACCCGGAACATGTCCACGAGCACATCGATCCGCCGGAGATGGCGAAGATCCTGGGGGCCTGGAAGCCGCGGTTCATCCACTCGGAGCGGTCAAGGAAGCTCGTCCGGTCGGTCATCGCCGAAGCCGGGTTCCCGGCCGAAGGCACGCACTACGACCTGCCGAAGCCGCGGACGTCCTTCCCGGCCGGACACCTGACGACCGGAGTCGCCTTCGCCTTCCCCTGGCACCGCGATGTCTGGTACAGCGCCCCCGCCCAGCAGATCAACTGGTGGCTTCCCATCTTCCCGGTCCGTGACGACAACGCCATGAGCTTTGACCTGGCCAGTTTCGACCAGGCGGTCCCGAACAGCTCGGACGCCTTCGACTACTACCAGAACAACGCCGCCCGGCGGTCCACCGCCACCCAGGTAACCCGCGAGGTCCAGGCCCGCCCGGGAGCGCTGAACCACAAGCCGGGCCAGGAACTGATCATCCTGCCCGCGCCCGGCGAGGTCCTGCTGTTCTCCGGCGCCCAGCTGCACGCCTCGATTCCGAATACGTCCGGGCGGGCCCGGTACAGCGTCGACTTCCGCACCGTCGACGTCGGCGACCTGATAGCTGGCCGCGGCGCGCCCTTGGCGGACGTCCGCTGCACCGGTACCGCGATACGGGACTTCATCAATGTCGGCGACGAGAGCAGCTTCGACGAGCAGACGGTGGTCAAGCTGTTCGGCCCGCCGCCGTCCGAAGCGATGCTGGTGTTCGACGCCCCGCCGGCGAAGGCCTAATCGGGATTCCGTGACTGCTGGAGGGGACCGATTGCCGCCCGTCGTATCACAGGAGCATGCTGCGTTCTCTTATGCATGCGGTGCACGCTCCAGCAGCGCACGAGCAGGAGGGGGGAGCCGAGGTGAGCATGACCACGGCCGATGACGGTCTCGTCGGCGAGCCGCCGATAACGGCCCGCCCGCGTCCCGGCGTACTCCTCGATCGTGACGGCACCATTATCGTGGATCACGGATACGTAGGCTCCGTCGATCGCGTCGAATTCATCGACGGGGCCGCCGAGGCAATCGCGAAATTCAACCGGGCCGGCATTCCGGTCGCGGTAGTGACGAACCAGGCCGGAGTCGCCCGGGGTTTTTACGGCATTGACGATGTCGCCC
>Ga0137407_10002324_pt1 | contig 12544 bp, 12 predicted proteins | sample CZOMad2_2_16fung_FD_108410 | JGI IMG/M metagenome (GOLD analysis project Ga0137407, IMG submission 108410) | Vadose zone soil fungal communities from Angelo Coast Range Reserve, California, USA - CZOMad2_2_16fungal (Illumina Assembly) | ecosystem: Environmental > Terrestrial > Soil > Vadose...
TAACGATCGCCGCGATCGCAAACCATGAACACGATCGTTGCATGCTCGACTTCGGCGGCAATGCGCAGCGCAACCGTTGCGGCCGCGCCGGACGAAACACCACTGAGGATGCCTTCCTCTAGCGCCAGCCGGCGCGTCATCGTTTCCGCATCAGTCTGCGTCACGTACTCCAAGCGATCGAGAAGCGTCCGGTCGTAGACCTTGGGCACGTATTCGTCGGACCACTCGCGAATGCCGGCGATCCGCGAGCCTTGCGTCGGCAGTACCCCCACACACTGAACGGACGGCTTCTTTTCTTTCAGTAACCGGCCCACACCCATGATCGTGCCGGTCGTCCCCATGCTGCTGACGAAGTGCGTGATGCGGCCATCGGTGTCACGCCAGATTTCAGGGCCGGTCGTCTCGTAATGAACACGCGGGTTGTCAGCGTTGGCGAACTGATCGAGCACACGGCCTTCGTCACGCGCTTGCATCTCCAGCGCCAGATCGCGGGCGCGTTCCATGCCGCCGCGCTTCGCTTGCGTCGCCGCGCGGGTAAGGATCAGTTCGGCACCGTATGCCGTCATGCTCGTGCGCCGCTCCACGGAAAGATCGTCGGGCATGATCAGCGTCATCCGGTAGCCCTTCATCGCCGCGATCATCGCCATTGCGATACCGGTGCTACCGCTGGTGGATTCGATCAGATGATCGCCGGGCTTGATCTCGCCGCGTTCCTCAGCGCGCTGGATCATCGAAAGCGCGGCGCGGTCCTTCGCCGAACCGCCGGGGTTGTTGCCCTCGAGCTTGGCGAGAAGCACATTCCCGCGCCGGAGGTTTTCAGTTCCCGTCAGCCGCTGCAACCGCACCAGCGGTGTATTGCCGATCATGTGTTCGAGGCTGGCGTACCTCGTCGCCGCTCTTGCTGGGGGCGCGCATTCCTGCGCTCGATCCAAGCCAAAGGCGTCGCGCGCGCTCACGCTTTCATCCCCCGGCTCTTTACGACGTTGCATCGCGCGGCGGTTACCGAGGAATTTTCCGGCACGCTGTCGGCGATGAGCACCGCCGCACCGATGACGCTGTTCCTCCCTATGACCGTCCTCCCGCCAAGTACCGTGGCATGCGCGCAGAGGGTGACGTCGTCTTGTATGGTCGGATGACGTTGCGTCGGGCCTTTGTGCCTGGTTGAAGCTGCGCCCAACGTCACGCCGTGAAATATCCTGACGTTGCTCCCGACGACTGCGGTTTCGCCGATCACGACCCCGGTGCCGTGGTCGATGAAGACGCGGTTCCCCAAGGTGGCGCCCGGATGTATGTCGATGCCGGTCAGTGCGTGCGCCCACTCGCTCATCATGCGGGGGACGAGCGGAACCTGAAGTGCGTGCAGGCGGTGCGCCAGACGATGTGCCGCGAGCGCAATGAATCCCGGGTAAGCAAGCAACACCTCGTGGATGCTTCGAGCGGCGGGATCTGCTTCGCAGGCCGCGCGCGCGTCGTCGATGAGGGTGCGCCGGATGCTCGGCAGATCGTCGAAGAACCGCAACACGATCTTGCTCGTGTCGAGCTGCTCGGATTGCAGCCGCGGCCAAACATCGGTGGAAATAGCAGCATCGATGCACCTCGACAGTTTTTTGCGCATCTTTTCGAGGACATGCCTGGTCGCGTCGAGGGACACGCAATGCGGGTCGTGCTGATGAAACAGACCCGGGAAGAGGAGATCCAGCAAGTCCTCGAGAACCTCATTGATGTGCAGGCGCGTCAGCGAGTTGCCAAAGCGCGGCACCGCGGCGGCCCCGCCATCCACGGCATGTAAACGGCGGGCGATTTTTGTGAGCTCGTGTTGTTCGTGGTCGTCGACAAGGCGCAAATCCGCCACGCGACCATGCACGTCGACCTTCAGTCCGGTTCTCAGGCCTTTAAGCGCAAAAGACCCGGAACCATCAGCCTGTGCCGACGCTCTGGAATCGTCGACGACGCCGGGATGACGTTGTGTTTGCATGCAACTCCTCCACTCGATGAATCTGCGGGTGGAGCCAGTGTCGGTGCTGCCGTGCACCACGTCTTGAAGGTACGTTGAAACGTTCTCCAATCTGCTGAAAACGACCGGCAGCCCATCAGTGAGGTACCTGAGCGCAGCGTTCGGTGGAGTGCCCCTCGGTCGCGACGAGCGTAGCCACGCTGTTCCGGATCGGGTTTGCGCGCGCCGCGACTGGCTGCGTACTCCTCGTATGGCGTGGCATTACCCTCAAGAGTGAAGTCGGCCGGTCCGATATATACGTTCATACCTCCATCCGTACGCTCGACAAACCATGCCTCCCTCGGCTGCGACCAAATCGATGCGCTTGCTGATCGGCGCCAGCTCGCTGCTGATCGGCGCAACGATGGGCGTGGTTTGGCCGCTCGTCTTTGCCTGGGCCAACCATCGCGACGCGGCAGCGGAATGGGTCGCGGCGTTCAGTCTCGTGGGGTTGGGTCTCGGCTTCGTCTTGCGCCATGTCAGTCTGCGTCGTTTGGAGCAGATCGTCGCTGCGCAGAAGGCGGAGAGCCTGCGCTTTCACACCGCCATCAACAACATGTCGCAAGGCCTTTGTTTCTTCGATGGCCAGCAGCGCCTGATTGTCTGCAACGACCAGTACGCGGACATGTACAAGCTGTCGCGCGATCAGGTGCGGCCGGGCACGACGCTCACGGAGATCGTCGATCACCGCTACTCGGTGGGCTGTTTTCCGGACATGACACGCGACGCCTACCTGCGCTGGCGCGACTCGATCGTCATCGCGGACAAACCCTCCGACACGGTGACCGTACTCAAGGACGGCCGCACATTCGCCATCCATCACCGGCCGATGTCGGACGGCGGCTGGGTGGCGACGCACGAAGACATCACCGAGCGCCACCGCGTGCAGGCGGAGATCGAACACATGGCGCGGCACGACGCACTCACGGGCCTATCCAACCGCGTGCTGTTCCGCGACCGCCTGACCGAGTTGCTGCAGGCGGGCGGTCACAACCTGGCGGTGCTGTTCCTCGACCTCGATCGCTTCAAACCTGTCAACGATGCGCTGGGCCACTCGGCCGGAGACCAGCTGCTGCGCGAGGCAGCCCAACGGCTCGCGAGCTGCGCGCGCGAGTGCGACCTGGTGGCACGGCTTGGCGGTGACGAGTTTGCAATCATTCAGGCCGAAGGTGGAAACTCCGCCGCTGCGAGCGCCCTGGCCGAGCGGCTGTTGCGCGCCATCGAAGCGCCGTTCGATATTGCCGGGCACCAGGTGACGGTGGGCACGAGCATCGGCATCGCCCTGGCACCGGCCGACTCGAGCGATCCCGACGAGCTTTTGAAAAAGGCCGACCTGGCGTTGTACGACGCAAAGACCAGGGGCCGTGGCACGCACAGCTTCTTCAAGCCCGAGTTCGATCGCCGCGCGCAGGGACGGCGCGCGCTCGAATCCGAATTGCGCCAGGCAGCCGAGAAAGGTCAGCTCGAGCTGCACTACCAGCCGATCATCGCCCTCGATGACGACAAGATGCTGGCCTTCGAAGCGCTGGTGCGCTGGCACCACCCGCAGCGCGGAATGGTGATGCCGGATGCGTTCATCCCACTGGCTGAAGAAACCGGTTTGATCGAGGAGCTCGGCACGTGGGTATTGAACCAGGCCTGCATCCAGGCCGCAACGTGGCCGGATCATCTGGCCCTCGCTGTCAATCTCTCGCCGCTGCAGCTCAACGGCGGTGGTCTGGTAGCCATCGTGCGCCAGGCACTGAATGCGTCGGGCCTGGCGCCGGCGCGCCTGGAGTTGGAGATCACAGAATCCGTGCCGCTTGCCGAGAACTCGATCAACCTCGCCACGCTGCACGGCCTGCGTGCACTCGGCGTGCGCATTTCGCTCGACGACTTCGGCGCTGGTTACTCTTCCGTCAGCTATCTGCGCAACTTTCCGTTTGACACGATCAAGATCGACCGCTCATTCGTACGCGATGTCACCGGCAACAGAGAAGCCGCGGCGATCGTGCGTGCGATGGCCACGTTGGGCAGCAGTCTTGGCATGGCGATCACCGCGGAGGGTGTGGAGACCGACGAGCAGTTGCGGGCCGTGCGCGCATTGGGCTGCACCCGGGCGCAAGGCTATCTGATTAGCACGCCGCGGCCGGCGAGCGAGTTGCCCGCGATCACCAAACTCGACCGCCGCTTCGTCGTCGTTGGGCGCGACACGCAGCGCGAGGCTGGTTGAGGCTGCGGAGGCACGTTCAGCTGCGCGACGCGCACCGTGCAATGCTGGGCGGTGCGCCGCCCCCAGGGACTTACGCGCCGGACGTGCGCACCAAACGCCTGAAGTGTTCTTCCATGCGTCGCGCGTCGGCCTCGAGCCCGGTGAAGAGCTTGAACGCAATCGCCGCCTGGCCGACATTCATGTGACCGCCGTCGATGACCTCGCAGCCGGCACGGCGCGCGGCAGCGAGAAGCGGCGTCTCCAGTGGCACGTAAACGATGTCCGAGACCCACATGCCGGACCTCAGGCACGGTTCCGGCAGCGGCAGCTCCGGGCGATTCGCCATGCCGGTCGGCGTCGCGTGGATCAGTCCGCTTGCCGCCTTCAACGCCGCCTGCAGATCACCGGTCGCCTCGGCACGTGCATTTGGAAAACGTTCCTGCAGCCGCTGCGCTAGCGCGGCAGCGCGTGGCGCATCCTGGTCATGGATGACGAGCGCGCGCGCACCAAGGCGCAATACTGCATCCGCGCAGGCGGAGCCTGCGCCCCCGGCGCCGATGAGGACCACTTGCGACAGATCCGCGCGGGGCAACGCACGCTGCAAGCCCCAGCTCCAACCCGCTCCATCGGTGTTGTGGCCGATCAGGCGGTCGCCCTGACAGACGATCGTGTTGACTGCGCCGATCGCGCGCGCTTCGTCCGCTAGCGAATCGAGCAGTGGAATGACCGCCTGCTTGTATGGGTAAGTGACGTTCAGTCCGGCGAAGCCGATGACGCGGACGGCACGAATGAGGTCGGGCAACATCTCGATGCCGCTCGGCGCGCTAGCGAGGTCGATGAGCTGGTAAAACACTCGCAGGCCCTGACGGCGCGCCTCTTCTTCATGCAACGCCGGCGACAGGGAGTTCTGGATCCCCGCGCCGATCAGGCCGAGCAGGAGCTTTTCTGGCATACGTCGCGACGCCGGACAGACTCGTCAAGACGACGGCGTGTCAGGACGCCCTGTCCAGCCGCCGCAGCATCGCTTCCACGGCGGTCGTGTATCCGTCGGCGCCGAGACCCATGATGACCGCCGTCGCCACCTTGGATACGAGCGAATCGTGGTAAACAGCCTCGCGCCGGTGAATGTTCGAGATGTGCAGTTCGAACACCGGTCCGGCGAACATCTTGAGCGCGTCCATGATCGGCACCGAGGTGAAGCTCAGCCCGGCGGGATTGATGATGATGCCGGCGCCGTTGTCGATCGCTTCGTGGATCCAGTCGACGATCTGCGACTCGGCGTTGGACTGGCGAAATTCGAGCGGGCGGCGCCCCGCCGCCTTGCGACAGGTGGCTTCGATCTGCGCCAGTGTCGTGGTCCCGTAGATCTCGGGCTCGCGCTTGCCGAGGCGATTCAGGTTGGGGCCGTTCAGAACGTAGATGGGCTGCGTCATGGTGGAGGTGCGATTCGAATCCGTCGTCATCCCTTGTACCCCATCAGGCGCGGCAAGAACAGCACCAGGTCCGGAACGAGTGTAATCAGGGCAAGCACGCCGAGCATGGCGGCAAGAAACGGCATGACGTCGCGCACCAGGTCCTTCAGCGGCACGTCGGCGATCCTCATCATCATGAACAACAGCAGCCCGTACGGCGGCGTGATGAGCCCGAGCATGATGTTGACGACGGCAACAATGCCGAAGTGAACCGGATCGATTCCGACCGCATGCGCCGTCGGCAGCAGCACCGGCACGATCACCAGCAAAATGGTGGTGCCCTCGAGAAAGCAGCCGAGAATCAGCAGCAGCACGTTCGCCATCAGCAGGAACCCGAGCGGCGAAAGCTGGTAGCTCGTGAGCAGCGTGCCCAGTGTCTGCGGAAGCCTTTCGATGGTGATGACATAGTTGAAAACCAGCGCGCCGGCGATGAGCATGCCGATCGAGATCGTGATGCGCGCGCTGGCCAGCAACGAGTTGTAGACGTCGCGGACACCGAGGCTGCGATAGATCAGGAACGACGCGAGCAACGCATAGGCCGCCGCGGCTGCAGCCGCTTCGGTGGGTGTTGTGATGCCGCCATAAAGGCAACCCAGCAGGATGATCGGCATCAGCAGCGCCGGAAACGCCTGCCAGGTCACGCGCGGCAATTCACGCAACGGCACCGGCGGCTCGACCGGAAAGTTCTTCTTGCGTGCGGTGTAGGCGATGAGCCCCATCTGCGCAATACCGATCAGCAAACCGGGAATCACGCCGCCGAGGAACAGGAATCCGATCGAGGTATCGGAAATCAATGCATACAACACCAGCGGGATCGACGGCGGAATGATGGGGCCGATGACCGCGGAGGCGGCGGTGAGCGCGGCGGCGAAGCTCGGCGTGTATTTGCCGTCCTTGGTCATCAGGATCTGCATCAGCTTGCCGCTGCTTGCCGCATCGGCCAGCGCTGAACCCGACATGCTGGCGAAGACGATGCTCTGCAAGACGTTGACGTGTGCAAGTCCGCCGCGATAGCGCCCGACCAGCGCGTTACAGAAGCGCAGCAGCCGGTCCATGATGCTTCCGCTGTTCATGAACTCGGCGGCCAGAATGAAGAGCGGGATCGCGAGCAGCACGTAGCTCGTGTACATGCCGTTGAGCAGTTGTTCGGCAGCGGTGCCGATGTCGAGACCGGCCAGCCAGAGATAAAGCACCGAGCCCGCGATCATCGCGTGCCCGACCGGCAGCCCGAGCAGACTCAGCGCGACGATCGCGATAACCGCGAGCGAAAACGGGCTTGCCAGGTTCACAGTGCCGAGCTCGCCTTGGTCGGATCGGGTGCGTGCACGTCACGGCCGCGCAGCAGCTGCCACAGGATCCAGGAGTAACGCGCGAGCACCGCCACCAGGAACACGAGGTAGATCGAAAAGAGCCAGTCGAAGCGGATCTTCAAATAGGAGGTTTTTTCCACCTTCATGAAGGCCACGTACTTGTATGTCGCCGGCAGCGACGCCGCGTACAACACCAGCAGCGCAAGCGCGGCGACGATGCCGAGCGCGATGCGCGTACGCCGCCCGAATGCCGCCGACAGGAGATCGAAGCGGATCTCCTCTTTTTCCTTGATCACGAACGCAGCACCCCAAAGCACCAGCCACAACCACGTGATGACAGTGAGTTCAGTCGTCCAGCCGACCGGGAAGCTGGAAAAATAGCGGAACACGATCTGGATCAGAAACGCGCAGAACATCACCGCCAGCAGCAGCGCAGCGACGTTTTCGGCGCGACGGTGCAGCCAAGCTGGCGCTGATTTCACGTCCTTGTCACTTGAGCGCGTTGATCTTCTCGAGCAGGCCTTTGGGCCATTCTTTCGCCTCGTCAGAGCCGAGGTAGACCTTCTGCGCGTATGTGCGGAACGCATTCAGGTCCGGCGTGTACACCTCGAGCCCCTGCTTGCGAAAGCTCTCGGCAAGCTCCGCTTCGCGCTTCAGGTGCTCGGCGGCGCTCCACTTGATCGCCTTGTCGGCAGCGGCCTGGAACGCTTGCTGCCTGGCGGGCGCCAAACCGCTCCAGGTCTTCAGATTGACGGTGAGCAGGTCGTAGCCGACCAGATGCGATGTCAGCGCGATCTGCGACATCACTTCGTAGAACTTCATGTTCTGCACGTTCGGCAGCGGATTGTCCTGCCCGTCGATCGCCCCCGTCTGCAGTCCGGTGTACACCTCGGCATAGGCCATGGGCGTGGGATTGGCACCGAGCGCACGACCGAGCAGCTGCCATGCGTCGCCCGGAGGCATCCGCAGCTTGATCCCTGCCATGTCGGCCGGGGCGTTGATCCTTTTCTTCGGTTTCAGGCCCACGTGGCGGGTACCGAAAAACGTCGGACCCAGGATCTTCACCTTGAGCTGGTCTTCGACCATCTTCTTCATCTGCGCACCGAGGTCGCTCGCAAAAAAAGCGTGCAGATGTTCCGCGTCGCGGAACAGGTACGCCGAGGTCAGGATCGACCACGCAGGGACCTGCTTGGAAAAATCCTGTGGCGCGATGTTGGCCATCTCGAGGTTGTCACGCTGGAGCGCGACCAGCTCGGTGCCCTGCTTGAACAGCGTGCCGTTGTAAAACGCCTCGAGCTTTGCGTCCGACTCGATGTCGCGCGCGAACATGCGGATCATTTCGGCGCGAATGTCCTTGTCGGAGAACACGGCGGCGAAGCGCAAGGTCGGCCTGGCCTGCGCCCGCGCCGGCAAGGCATTCAGCGCAGTCGTGGCAAGTGCCGCGGCAAGCGCCTTACGTCGCGTCTGGTTGAACCTCATGCTGCCTCCCGCTTCGACTTGCGCCCGATGTTGGTCAGGTAACTGACGATGATGTCTGTCACGATTTCACGCCGGCGCGAAACGTCACCCTGGGCACCCATGTCACGCTGAAAGATGGCGCCGAACGTGTAGCGGTTGGTGACGTTGAACATGCCGAGCGCGGCGATCGCCTTGTGCACTTCGACCGGGTCGATGCCGCGACGGAACAGTCCCTCGCTTTGCCCGCGTTCGATCACGCGCGTCAGGCGCTCGATGATCGGCCGGTTCAGCGTCCGCATCGCCTTGGACTTGCGCAGGTGGCGCCCGCGCGCCTGGTTTTCCGCCACCACCAGGTGGACGAACCCCTCGTGCGCGAGGTAGTAGCTATAGGTGAACTCGACGATGCGGCGTAGCGCCGCCACGGGCGCCAGGTGATCCAGGTCGAGCGCGCCTTCGGCTTCGCGGATCTCGGCGTACACGCGCTCCAGCACGCTGATGTAGAGCTTTTCCTTGCTGCCGAAGTAGTAGTTGATGAGCGCACGCGTGGTGTGGGTACGGGCGGCGATCGCATCCATGCTGGCGCCCTTGAACCCGCGCGCCGCGAACTCGTCGATCGCAGCCGCCACGATGCTGGCGCGGTTGGCTTCCGGCGCCTTGGGTTTGCGCATGGCGGCGGTGCGCGCCAGGCGGGCGCGGCGGGTTTCGGTCGCGCCTGCGGCGCTTCTTGGAATTAACGACATTGCAAGTAAAATTTAACGGACCTGCCAATTATGGGCAATGGGTTTTTTCTTGCCGCGCCGCATCAGCGGCGCACCGGAGGGTCCGATGAGCGTCGCCGAAAACGTTCCCGAGCCGGCCAATCCGCTTGGCCTGGACGGCATCGAGTTCATCGAATACGCCACTGATCAGCCGCAGGCCTTCGGCGCGCTGCTGCAGAACCTGGGTTTTGCCGCGGTCGCGCGCCACCGCTCGCGTGAAGTGATGCTCTATCGGCAGGGTTCGATGAACCTGATCGTCAATGCGCACGAGGCGCAGCGGACGCGGCCGGCCATCTCCGCGATCGCCCTGCGAGTGCGCGATGCCGCGTTCGCGCACCGGCACTCGCTCAACCTCGGCGCCTGGGACATGCCGACACGCGCCGCGGCGATGGAACTGAACATTCCGGGCGTCCACGGCGTAGCGGACACCCTGCTCTACTTCGTCGATCGCTACCGCGACTTCTCCATCTACGACGTCGACTTCGTGCCACTCGCCGGCAGAGAGGCGCTCCCGCCTGCGCTGGCCGGCATGCACTGGTTCGGCGTGGTGCAGACAATCCTCAACGAAAGAACGCAGGACTGGATCGATTTTTACGCAACGCTGTTCGGTTTCTCGGTCTTGCCGCGCGGACAGTCCTTCGGCGTCCTGCCCAAAGGCACGCTGCTCGAGAGTCCCTGCCACCAGTTCTATCTGCAACTCGTCGAGCCGCCCGCCGGCGCCGAAGACGTGCACTGGGAAGAAACGCTGGTGCGCGTGGGACTGGGCGCGCCGGACGTGCCGGCTGCCGTACGGGCGCTGCAGGCGCGCGGCATCGTGTTCGTCGACCGCGGCAGCGTGCAGCCGAGCGAAAAAGGCGCGCTCACCCAGGGTTACCTCGGTGGCGTGACGTTCGAACTGGTTCACAGCCATTTGCAGCCATGAATCTCGATCAGTTCGGCATGGACACCATCACGCTGGCAGGCCCGCTGGAGCGCAAGCTGCAGGCGATCAAGGCGTCCGGGTTCACGCAGGTCATGCTCAATGCCGCCGATATCGCCGGTTTCCCGGCGGGCGAAGCGGCTGCGATCGACGTCGTGCGCGAAAGCGGCCTGCGCGTCACCGGATTCCAGGTCCTGCGCGACTTCGAAGGTCTCTCCGGCCACCTGCATGCTTACAAGGTCGACGTGGCGAAAGCCATGCTGTCGATGTGCCGCGCGCTCGGCTCGCGCATACTCCTCGTGTGCTCTTCAACGTCCGCGCATGCAGACGGCGACACGGAGCACCTGGTGCGCGACCTGTGCAAGCTGGCAACCCTCGCAGTGCCGCTCGGCATCAAGGTGGCATTCGAAGCGCTGTCATGGGGGCGCTACGTAAACCACGTTGCGCAGGCCTGGGATCTCGTCGAGCAGGCCGACCGCGCCAACCTCGGGCTCGCGTTGGATTCGTTTCACATCCTTGCCCACAAGACGGACTCCGCGGTACTCGAGGACATTTCCCCGGGGAAAGTGTTTCTGGTCCAGCTCTCGGATTTCCTCTGGCACGAGATACGTACGCCCGACGAGCGCATCGAGACCGCGCGCCACTACCGCGTTTTCCCAGGCGAAGGCGTGCACGGCGCGCAGATCTCCGAGATGGTCCGGCGCCTGTACGCGATGGGTTACCGCGGCGACTACAGCTTCGAGGTGTTCAACGACGACTATCGCCAGCTTCCGCTGTCAATAGTGGCCGAACGCGCACGCCGCTCGGTCGACTGGATCGCGGGCGCGGTCTCGCGCCGCAGCCTGCCACCGCGTCGCATGCGATCGCGCAGCTGAGCGCCACTACAAAAAGGTCACCCCGTCGATCAGCGAGGCGCGCGAGGCACTTGGCGCAAACGCAGCGCGGCTGTCGCTGCTGAGCGGCTACGTCGGATAGTGCCGGTCACGGCATATGAAACATCGATTCCAGCGGTTGCTGGCGCGGTGAGCCGTCGCGATTGGTCTGCATGATGTCAGCCATGTGGCGCCACCAACGCTGCATCAGCTCGGCTTGCGGCAGCGTGTCCATCTTGTGGCCGGGTGTGCGCCGGAGCACCGCAAAGAGCGTGTGCGTCTGCTCGTCCAGGAAGATGCTGTAGTCGGAAACACCGGCATCGCGCAGCAGTTCGACCAGTTCGGGCCAGATCTGGTCGTGGCGCCGCCGGTACTCGGCCGCATTTCCCGGCAAAAGAAACATCTTGAACGCGATCTGTTCCATGATTCAGTGCCTCCTCGCCGATGCACGGGTGCGCAGCAGTACGGGCACCGTGATGGTCACAAGCAGCAGTGCACCGATGATGATCGTCATCAGGATGCCCGGCACATTCGCCAGCCCCAGGGCGTAGGTGACCAGACCCAAGGTGAGCACCGCCAGCATCACGCCGCCGATCGTTCCGCTGCCGCCGGCGATGCTGACTCCGCCCAGGATCACCATGGTGATCGCCTCCAGTTCCCACCCGAGCGCAATGTTGGGCCGGGTGCTGCCGATCCGGCCGGTGAGCAACACTGCGGCGAGCCCGGCCATGGTGCCGGTCAGGACGAAAAGTGCGAGTCGATAACGATCGACCGAGATGCCGGAAAAGCGTGCGGCAACCGGATTGGAGCCGATCGCGTACAGGCGCCGCCCGAACACGGTTGCGTGCAGGCCCGCAGCGAACAGCGACGCGAAGACCAGCAGGATCACGAACGAGCGTGGCAAGAATCCGAAGAAGTAGCCCTGCCCCCAGTCGCCGAGTGCCTCCGGATAACCGGTGTACGCCTGATCGCCGAGCACGACCAGCGCGATGCCGCGATAGAGCGACATCGTGCCGATCGTGACCACGATCGAGGGGATCGCGAAACGCGTCACCAGCACACCGTTGAACGCGCCGCAGAGTGCACCGACCGCGATGCCGACCGCGGCCAGCCCTGGAGTGGGCACGCCAAGCTGATTGGCAAACCCCATCGCCACCGACGCGACGGCAAGCGTCGCGGCAACGGAGATGTCGATCTCGCGCACGATGATGAGAAGGGCCATCGGCAGCGCGATCAGCGCTTTTTCGCTGAAATTGAAGGTGCTGTCGGCGAGGTTGTAGGGATCGAGGAATCCGTTCAGCGCGATGCCCGCTACGAGGAACACGAGCAGCAGCAGCGCAACGAGCAGCGATTCCCAGCGCCGCACCACGCTGCCGATGGTCGGGCGTGCACGGTCCTCGATGCGGTGCCTGACCACGCTCGTCATGGTCGCGCCCCCAGCGGAAGGATCTGCTTGCCGGCGCGCCGGCCTTCGCGCGCGTTGAACACGATTGCAACGACGATCACTGTTCCGGTGATCGCGCTCTGCCAGAACGGCGAGACCTGCACCAGCGGCAGCGCATTGCTGATCA
>Ga0137407_10002325_pt1 | contig 12540 bp, 9 predicted proteins | sample CZOMad2_2_16fung_FD_108410 | JGI IMG/M metagenome (GOLD analysis project Ga0137407, IMG submission 108410) | Vadose zone soil fungal communities from Angelo Coast Range Reserve, California, USA - CZOMad2_2_16fungal (Illumina Assembly) | ecosystem: Environmental > Terrestrial > Soil > Vadose zone...
CGAATCGTGCGCGCTCCGAGCGCACCCATGCGCACCCCGCGGGCGAGCATGCGCTCCACGGCGACCGCGGCGGTCACCGAACCCGTCAACTCGAAGAAGACGAGGTTGGTCTCGATCGTCCTCGGGTCGAGCCGCACGCCGGGTAGCCCGGCCAGGCCCTCGGCCAGACGCCGCGCGTTCGCGTGATCCTCGGCCAGACGCTTCACGTGGTGGCGCAGCGCGTACACGCCGCCGGCGGCGATGATTCCGGCCTGGCGCATCGCGCCGCCCATCTGCTGCTTGCATCGCCAGGCCTCGTCGATGAACGCGCGGGTGCCCGCCAGCGCGGCCCCGACCGGGGCGCCGAGGCCCTTGGTGAAGTCGACCCACGCCGAGTCGAACGAAGCCGCGTAGTCTCGCGCGGAGACACCGCTGGCCACCACCGCGTTCATGAGACGCGCGCCGTCCATGTGCGTCGCCAGGCCGTGGCGCCGCGCGACGGCCGCCACCGCCTCGAGGCGCTCGAGCGGCCACACCGACCCGCCGCCGAGATTGCTGGTCTGCTCCACCCAGACGAGCCGCGTGCGGGGCGCGTACCGCGACGTATGACGCACCGCCGCCTCCACCGCGGCGGCGTCGAATTGGCCGCGCGCCCCGTCGACCGTTCGCATGTTCACTCCGGCCAGCGCGCCCGGTCCGCCCGCCTCGAAATTGATCGGGTGCGCGGAGTGGTGGGCGATGACCTCGTCGCCGGGGCGCGCGTGCACGCGCAGCGCGATCTCGTTGCACATGGTGCCGGACGGCAGGAACACGGCGGCTTCCTTGCCGAGGAGCTCGGCCACCATCTCGGTCAGGAGATTGACGGTCGGATCCTCGAGCTTCTGCTCGTCGCCCACCTCCGCCTCGCACATGAAGCGGCGCATGTCGGCGGTGGGCCGCGTGACGGTATCGCTGGAGAGATCGACGTCGATGCGCCCCGAAGGAGTCATTGGGCTCACGACTTCCGGCAGAGCAACTTGGCGGCGTCGGCGACCGATTTCTCGGTGGGCACGGTAAGGTCCTCGAGGACCGGCGAGAACGGCACCGGCACGTCCATGGCGCCGATGCGCTTCACCGGCGCGTCCAGATGATAGAAGGCGCCCTCGGCGATCACCGAGGCGATCTCGGCGGTGACGCCGTAGCGCTCGTAGCCCTCGTCCACCACGATCGCACGCGAGGTCTTCTTGGCCGAGTCGATCAGGGCCTGCTTGTCGAGCGGCCACGTCGTGCGCGGGTCGATCACCTCGGCGCTGATCCCGGCTTCCTCGAGGAGCTTGGCGGCGCCCAGGGCGACCGCGACCATGCTGCTGGTGGCGACGATCGTGATGTCCGTGCCCAGGCGCTTCACCTCGGCCACGCCGAACGGGATCGTGTAGTCGTCGGCGGGCACCGGGCCCTTGACCCGGTACATCATTTTGTCCTCGAAGATGACCACCGGGCTGTCGTCGCGGATGGCCGTCTTCATCAAGCCCTTGGCCTCGTACGGGCCCGAGGGCAGCGCCACCTTGAGGCCGGGGACGTGGCTCACCCACGCGTGCAGCGACTGTGAGTGCTGCGCGGCCGAGCGGCGCGTGGCCCCGAGCGTCGTGCGGAAGACGATGGGCACCTTGATCTTGCCGCCCGACATGTAGTGAGCCTTGGCCGCCTGGTTGACCATCTGGTCCATGGTCAGGGTGATGAAGTCGCCGAACATCACGTCGACGACCGGCCGCATCCCGGTCATCGCCGCGCCGACGCCGATGCCGGCGTAGCCGGGCTCGGAGATCGGCGTGTCGATGATCCGCTGGGTGCCGAACTCTTGCACGAGCCCGGTGAGTGTCTTGAACGGATGGCCGGCCTCGGCCACGTCTTCACCGATGAGGAACACGCGCGGGTCGCGCCGCATCTCTTCCGCGATCGCTTCCTTGACTGCCTCGCCGTACGTCAGCTCTCGCTCGCTCATAACCGCCCTCCATTTGTAGGCGCGCCTCGCCCGTCGGGGCCCCAGCCCCCGCGACGGCCTGCAGCGCGCACTACCGGGCGCCCAGTCGCCCGTGGCCCCACGCGAGGCTCGCCCGATCGGGGCGCGGAGTCAAGAGGCCACGCGCCTTGAGGCTATCGACTAGAATCTCGCCATGGCGGCGGGGGACGAGGCGGGGGCGGCGGCGCCGAAGGAGCTCGGGCTTGCGGACGCGATGGCGTACGCGCGCGAGCTGCAGAAGGACGATCGCCTGGAGGCCGCTGACGAGCTGTATCGACGGATCCTCGCGCTGGCTCCCGACTATCCCGACGCCTGGAACTTCCGTGGGGCGGTGGCGTTCCAGCTCGGGCGGCTGGCCGAGGCCGAGACCTTGATCCGCCGCGCGGTCGAGCTCGCGGCGGACTACTCGGACGCCCACAACAACCTCGGCAATGTCCTCCAGCATCAGAACCGCGCCGAGGAAGCGGCAAGCTGCTACGAGAGGGCGATCGCCCTGAAGCCTGACCTGGCCGACGCCCACAACAACCTCGGCAACGTCTTGCAGCAGCAGAAGCGCCACGAGGAGGCGGTGGCGTTCTACGAGCGCGCCATCGCGCTCAGGCCCGAGATGGCCGACGCCCATCTCAATCTCGCCAAGGCGCTCGAGTCGCTCGATCGCATGCATGAGGCGCTCGCCGCCTACCGCCAGGCTGTCCTGCTCCGGCCGTTCCACACCGAGTCCTATCGCCGCCTGGGGGCGGCGCTCTACGGGTGGGGGCGCATCGACGAGGCGGCGGATCTCTACCGGAGATGGCTCTGCGTCGAGCCCGACAACCCGCTGGCGCGACATCTCCTGTCGGCGTGCACGGACGAGGAGGTGCCGGCGCGCGCCTCGGACGCGTGCGTGCGAAACATCTTCGAAGGCTTCGCGGACAGCTTCGACCAGATCCTCGAGAATCTTCACTATCGCGCGCCGACGCTGGTGGCCGAGGCCGCCGCCGACGTGGTCGGAGCGCCCGAGGGTCGTTTCGACATCCTCGATGCCGGATGCGGGACCGGACTCTGCGCCGAGCACGTCAAGCCGTTCGCCCGGCGTCTGGTCGGCGTCGACCTCTCGCTCGAGATGCTCAAGCGGGCGGGGATGCGGCAGCTCTACGACGAGCTCATCCTCGGCGAGCTGACCGCGTTCGTGGGCGCAGTCCCGGCGGCCTGGGACCTCGTGGTGTCGGCGGACACCCTGGTCTATTTCGGCGATCTGGCGCCGGTGATGGCGGCGGCGTGGCGCGGGCTACGGCCCGGCGGCCACCTCGTGTTCACCCTGGAGCGTTCGAGCGACGCCGAAACGCCGCAAGGATTCCGGATCAACCCGCACGGACGCTACAGCCACAGCCACGCGTACGTGCGGCAGATCCTGTCCGCTGCTCGCCTCGAGCCTCGCCGGCTGACTCACGTGCACCTTCGGCTCGAGCTCAAGAAGCCGGTCGAGGGCCTGCTGGTCGTGGCCTCGCGCCCGACCTAAGCCTTCACCGTCAGCTTCTCGTAGAGCGCGCTCAGGATCTCGTCGATCCCGGCCGAGGCCCACAGGTCGAAGAACGGCGAGGCCTGCATCGCGACGAACTCACGCTGGCCGCGGTCCTTCGTCTGCGCCTCGCTCTCGCCACTCCGCGCCGATTGCATGTACCCGCGGATGTAGTCCTTGTGATAGATGGCCGGGTACTCGATGTAGCGGTGCAGCTCCTGGAGGTCCTTCGTGTAGATCACCACGACCGGCACGGACGCCCACGCGCCGCCGTTCTTTGTATTCAGGAACTCGAGCATGATGTCGTGGTTGCCGTCGGGATGCGCCGCCGGATCCGGCCGCCGGGTCCCCAGGATCTTCTTGCCGTCGCGGTTGAAGATCCTGAGCTCCAGTCCGCCGGCCTCGGCCAGCCGCGCCAGCATCGGCACGTCACGCCGACAATCGGACGACCAGTCTTCGGAGATCACGAGGATCTTCGCCGGACCGTTCGGCTGCGCCGCGAGCCACTGGATCGCGCTGACCTGCTGCTGGGTGAGCCGCGCGCGCGCGTAGCGCTCGCGGAACACGGCGCTGTTGTCCCGGCGGACGGCGCCGATCGATCCGCCGTCCGGGAAATAGCTGCCGAACGCCTCGCGGGCGAGATTCTCCGGCGTCCCGGTATATTTCACGTACTCGTCGAACGTCATGCCTCTGGCGAACCGCTCGGGGGTGACGACGCTCTTGCCCACACTGTCCTCCTTCACGAGACGCGCCTAGCGCAGCTTCGGCATGACCTCGTCGGTGAACCGCCGCATCGCGCGCTCGACTTCCGCCCGCGGCAGCATGGAGCCCTGATCGAACCAGCAGATGATCTGCGAGAGCCCGAATTCGTCGCGCGCCGCCTGCAGACGGTCGATCACCTCGGCCGCGTCGCCGAACACGCCCTGGTCGCGGCAGAACTTCTCGTACGGGAGATTGGCGATGGTCTCTCGGATCGTCGCCAGGCGCGGCAAGTGATCGCCGTACGAATCCGGAAGCTGCGAGAAGATCGCTTCGATGTTCTTGTAGTACTTGAGCACACCGGCGCGCATCGCGTCGCGCGCGGCTCCGGACGTCGGGCCCACGTGGACGGGCAGCATCAGCGCCATCTGATCGCTCCGCCAGCCGTGTCCGGCGGCGGCCAGATGGGCGCGGTAGAGCGCCAGGTACTCGCGGAGCTGCGGCAGGGGCGTGGTCGTCGTCCCCGAATAGATGGAGAGGCCGAGATCGCCGATGTGCGCGAAGCTCTCGGCCGTGTGGACGGCGACCCGAATCGGGGGGTGCGGCCGCTGGAGCGGCCGGGGCACGACCGCGACGTCCTCGACCTGATAGAACCTGCCGCAATAGCTGAAGCGCTCCCGGGTCCACGCCCGGCGAATGATCTCGAGCGCCTCGTCGAAGCGCGCGCGGTTCTCCGACACGGCCACGCGAAAGCCGTGGAACTGGCTCGGGATCGAGCCGCGGCCGACACCGAACTCGAGCCGCCCGCCCGAGAGAATGTCGGCCGTGGCGGCTTGCTCGGCGCAGCTGAGCGGATGGTGGAGCGGCAACAAGGTGACGGCCGTCCCGATGCGAATCCGTCTGGTGCGCTGGGCGATCACCGGCACGACCATGAGCGGGCTCGCCAGCAGGGAGAACGCGCCGCCGAAGTGCAGCTCGGCCAGCCAGGCCACATCGAACCCGAGCGTGTCGCCGAGCGCGATCAGGTCGAGCATCTCGGCGTAGCGCTCCGCGTGCGTCTGTCCGTCCGCCTCCGACGCCTGATAGAAGAGGCCGAATTGCATGGTCGGACCCTCAGATCACCGGCGCCGGTGCCCGGGGGATCGTCTCCCACTGCGCGGGGTCGTGGCCGTAGAACATCGTGGCGCCGGCCCGGTCACGAAGCTTTCGGAGCGTCGCCAGCGATTCGGACATGACCGACGGGTTCCAGAGGATCTTCGGCAGCACGTCGCGGTCCATGTTCTCCCGCGTGTAGCACGCGTCGGACGCGGCGACGATCGGCGCCTGCTTGCCGGCGCGGACCAGGAGCGATTGATGCCCGGGCGTGTGCCCGTACGTCGGCAGCAGCACGACGCTGCCGTCGCCGAACACGTCGTACTCGCCGTCGAGCATGCGGTAGTCGAGCGGATGATCGAAGTCGAGCGGGCTCGGGCTGTAGCTCGGCACGAAGCCCGGGCGGCGCGCCGCCTCGAGCTCGGCCCGCTGCACCAGGAAGGTCGCGCGCGGGAAGAACTCGTTGCCGCCGCAGTGATCGAAGTGCAGATGCGAGTTCGCCACGAAACTGACGTCGGCCGGCTCGAGCCCGAGGCTCGCGAGCTGGGGCACCACGTCGTCACCTTCCCGCGACTTGACGCTGAGGCGCTTGATCCGCTCGGGACCGAGGCGCGCCAGTGGATCGAGGCGCGCCTGGCAGTGCACGCCGGTGTCGAACAAGAGCTTGCCCCTCGGATGGCTCACGAGGAAGCTCAGCACCGGCACGGTCCAGGGTTGACCGGGCGCGAGGTCGGACACCATGCTGGCGCGGTCGAGCTCGATGAGGCCGGTGCAGAGCGCGTAGACGTTGATCACGGTCACTCACCTCGGCTTGGTCAGGCTTCGCAACACCTCGAAGAACTCCGGGAACGTTTTCGACACGCATTCGGGATTCGCGATGGCGATCCCCGGCGCGCGCAGGCCGGTCACCGCGAAGCTCATCGCGATCCGATGGTCGTCGTAGGTCTGCACCTCGCACGCCCGGGGTACGCCCGGGTGGATCGTCACCGAGTCCCACGTGCTCTCGACCTCGAGCCCCATGCGCCGCAGCTCCGTCGCGGCGGCGACCGGGCGGTCGCTCTCCTCGTAGTGGGTCTGCGCGATCCCGCGCACGGTCACCGGGCCGTCGGCGAACGGCGCGATCGCCATCAGGGTCGTCGCCACGTCGCCCATGCGCGTGAAGTCCGCCTCGACCGCGCGCAGACGCGCGGGCCCCTGCACCGCGATCGCATCGGGCTCGATCGTGACCTCGCAGCCCATGCGCGCGAGCACGTCGAGCAGCCCGAGATCGCCCTGCGCCGAGCGGGTGCCGAGGTGCGGCACGACCACGTGGCCGCCGGTGACCGCCGCCGCCGCGAAGAAGTACGACGCGCCCGAGGCGTCGGGCTCGACCGCGTAGCGGCGCCCCGTGTAGTGCTGGCCCGACGCCACGCGGAAGCGCCGGTCGCCGTCGCGCTCGGCGCGAACGCCGAACTCCGCCATCGTGGAAAGGGTCATCGTCACGTAGGGCGCCGAGACCAGGTCGCCCTCGATCTCGATCTCCACGTCGCGGGCGGCGTACGGCGCCGCCATCAGCAGCGCGCTCAGGTACTGGCTGGAGACGTCGCCGCGCACGCGCGCCCGGCCGCCGGCGATGCCGCGCGCGCGCACGACCACCGGAGGACACCTGGTGCCCTCGCGGCTCTCGGAGTCGACACCGAGAGCGCGGAGAGCGTCGAGCAGCGGCTGGATCGGCCGCTTGCGCATCGCCGGTGAGCCGTCGATCACGAACGTGCCGCGGCCGAGCGCCACGGCCGCCGTCAGGAAGCGGGCGGCCGTCCCGGCGTTGCCGATCTCCAGGGTGGCCTCGGAAGCGGGGAAGCGCCCGTCGACGCCGTCGACGGTGAACGAGCGCGCGGCCTCGTCGGCCCGCACGCGCACGCCGAGCGCCTCGAGCGCGCGGTGCATGTAGCGCGTGTCGTCCGAGAAGAGCGCCTGGGTGACCTCGGAGCGGCCGCGGGCGAGCGCGGCGACGAGCAGCGCCCGATTCGAGTAGCTCTTCGATCCGGGGAGCTCGACCACCGCGTCGAACGGCCGCGTGATCGGCTCGATGGACAGCGCCACGTCGGGTTCCTCCGTCCGGCCAGTGTACACGAGCGCGGCGCGACGGCTCCCGCCTGGGTTCGGCGGCGCGCCTATCGAACTACGGAGATGCTATGATCGCGCGCTGTGAGCGACGCTCGAGAGCCGCGTGACGAGGGCATGGCCGGTCGTCTCGTCCTCGTGATCGATGCCGATCTTCCGGCGTCGATCCGCCAGGCGTGCGCCGATTTCGCGGCGCGGCTCGCCGATCAGGCCGGGACGCCGGTCACCGTCGCCGCGGCGCCGATCACGCGCATCGACGCGCTCGAGGACTCGCTGCGCCGCGACGGCGAAACGCGGCGACGGGAGTACGCGCCGGTCGGTCGTGCCGACTCCGCGCCCATGTCCTCGGCGTCCTTCATGTGGCGCCCGGACGGGCGACCGGACTGGGCCGGCATGTGGACGACGTTCTGCGAGCTGGCGCTCTATGGCGGTCCTCCGCACCGCGGCCCCGAGAGTCCGCTGAGGGCGCCGTCCGGCTCGGCCGCGGACTCCGACGCCGAGATGCTCGCCGAGATGCGCCGGGGAATCTGGGAGACGACGGGGCTCTATGCGGAGCCGGCCGGGCGGGGCTGGCTCGCGGTCACGTGTGACTCGCCGACGATGGCCGCGTGGATGTGCGCGGCCATCATCCTGGAAAACGTCGGCGCTCGCATGGAAGACGACCGGCTGCTGCTTCCGGCGGGACCGGGTTTCGGGCTGAAGGACGAGGTGAAGAGCATCATCACGGTGGTCGCCAAGACGCATCACTACTGGCAAGCGCACGTGGCCGACACCGGACGGATCGCGCCCGACGTCGGGCCGAGCTGACGCGGCGTGCGCTACCCGTTCCGCTGCACTATCTGTGGCCTCGAGTTCGAGGTGTCTCGACCCGCGCGCGACTCGTCGGCCGACGCCTCGCGCCCCGCCAACGGCGCGGTGGCCGAGCGCATTTTCACGGTGCCGTCGATGAACTTCAACCGCCCGGTGTCGACGACACCCAGTCCGCCGTCGAGCGGCTTCTCGCACCACGGACATTCGCACGGTCCGGGAATCGGTCACCACTCGCACTGACATGGGCCACGCCGGATCGCCGACCCGGTACGGAAGGATCCGCCCGCCGGACGAGGCGTGGCTCGCCAAGGCGCCGCCCGAGTCGATCCTCGAGCCCGCGCTGCCGATCATCGACACGCACCATCATCTGTGGGAGCGCGGCGGTCACCGCTACCTGCTGCACGAGCTCCTGGCCGATCTCGACACCGGGCACAACGTCGTGGCCACGGTGTTCCTCGAGTGCCACGCGATGTACCGCGCCGGCGGCCCGGTCGAGATGCGCCCGGTGGGCGAGACCGAATTCGTCGCGGGGATCGCGGCGATGAGCGAGAGCGGCCAGTACGGCCCGACGCGGGTCGCCGCCGGGATCCTGGGCTTCGCCGATCTCACCCTGGGCGACCGGGTCGAGCCGGTCCTGGAAGCGCTGATCCGCGCCGGCGGCGGGCGGTTTCGCGGCGTGCGCCACTCCGCGGCCTGGGACGCGAGCGACGTGATCGGCAACAGCGCGGTCGCCAACGGCCCTCACCTCATGAAGCAGGCCGACTTCCGCGCGGGGCTGGCCCGCCTGACGGCGCTCGGCCTCTCGCTCGACGCGTGGGTATTTCATCCGCAGCTCGGCGACGCGATCGACCTGGCGCGCGCCTTCCCGGCCGCGAACATCATCGTGGGCCACGTGGGCGGGCCGCTCGGCTACGGACCCTACGCCGGCAAGCGCGACGAGGTGTTCGCAACGTGGAAGGCCGGCATCACCGAGCTCGCGCGCTGCCCGAACGTCGTCATGAAGCTCGGCGGCATGATGATGCGTCTGGCCGCGTACGACTACGGCACGCGACCGGCACCGCCGTCCTCGGCCGAGCTGGCCGACTACTGGCGCCCGTACATCGAATTCTGCATCGAGCGCTTCGGCGCGGCGCGCTGCATGTTCGAGAGCAACTTTCCCGTCGACAAGATGGGGATCGGGTACGCCGCGCTCTGGAACGCATTCAAGCGCATCGCCGCGCGCGCGTCCGCCGAGGAGAAGCTGGCGCTCTTCAGTGGCACCGCGAGACGGGCCTATCGACTAGCCTGATTCGCGCTCGGCGCCCCCCGAGCGACACGGCTGGAGCCATTGACGTCCCCAGCACCGGAAGCGCCCGTCATCTCGTCCGCCCGGAAATGGGCCATCACCGTCACGGTCATGGTGGTGGCGTTCATGCAGATCCTCGACACCAGCGTGACGAACGTGATCCTTCCGCACCTGCAGGGATCACTGTCGGCGGGGCTCGACGAGGTCTCGTGGGTGATCACCTCGTATCTCGCCGCGAACGCCGTGGTCATCCCGGCGACCGGCTGGCTGGCCGGCCTCTTCGGGCGCCGGCGATTCTTCCTGATCTGCGCGACGCTGTTCGTCGTCAGCTCGTTCATCTCGGGCGCCGCCCCCGACCTGACCACGTTGATCGTGGCGCGCATCTTCCAGGGCCTCGGCGGCGGACCGATCATTCCGCTCTCGCAGGCGATCCTCTGGGAGATCTTCCCGTTTCACCAGCGCGGCCTGGCGATGGCGGTCTGGGGCCTCGGCTTCATCTTCGGCCCGATCCTGGGACCGACCGTTGGCGGCTACCTGGCCGACGAGTGGTCGTGGCGCTGGATCTTCTACATCAACCTGCCCGTCGGGATCGTCGGCTTCTTCCTGGCCAGTGTGTTCCTGTTCGACCCGCCGTACCTGCGTCGCGCCGCGCGGATCGACTGGTGGGGGCTCGGCCTGATGGTCGCCGGCTTCGGCTGCTTGCAGCTGGTCCTCGATCGGGGCGAGCGCGAGGACTGGTTCGCGTCGCGAGCGATCGTCGCGCTGAGCTTCGTCGCCGTCTTCGCCCTCGTCGGCTTTCTGATCCGCGAGCTGACGACCCCCGATCCGATTCTCGACCTCACCGTGTTCGCCGACCGCAACTTCGCGACCGGCGCCGCGCTGAGCATGATCGTCGGCTTCGGGTCGTTCTCGGGCATGCTGCTGGTCGCCGTGTTCACGCAGAAGCTGCTCGGCTACGACGCGTGGACGTCGGGCCTCGTGCTGGCGCCGGGCGGCCTGGGCAACATCTTCTCGCTCTTCGCCTCGGGGATCGTGACGCGCGTCGACCAGCGCATGATGCTCGGATTCGGCTGTCTGCTCAACGCCGTGAGCCTCTACATGATGACGTCCTTGACGCTCGGGATGGACTACTGGGCGCTGGCGCTGCCGCGCTTCATCCAGGGGTTCGCGCTCGGCTTCGTCTTCGTGCCGCTCTCGACCTTGACCCTGGCCACGATCAGGCGCGACAAGCTCGTCAACGCCACGGCCGTCTACGGCATGTCGCGCAACGTCGGCGGCAGCGTCGGCATCGCGGTGGTCACGACCTTGCTCGCCCAGCGGAGCCAGATCCACCAGACCACGCTCGTGAGCCACATCACCGTATGGGACCCCGCGACCCGCGAGCGCTTGGCGCAGTGGGCGAGCCAGTTCGCCGGCCGTGGCAGCGACGCCTTCACCGCCGAGCGCCAGGCGATCGCGATGCTCTATCGCGAGACGGTGGCGCAGGCCCAGCTCCTCGCCTACGCGGACGACTTCTGGCTCCTGGCGATGATGTTCGCGGCGGTTCCCCTGGTGCTTCCGCTGATGCGCCGCATCCGGATGGAGCCCTCGACCCCCGCGACCGCGCCGGCGAGCGAGCGCGCCGCCACGCACGTCGCAGAGTAAGACGCCGCGCCGCCGACTCAGCGGGCGGCGAGCTCCTCCGGGCGCCACTCGACGGCGCCGAATCGCGTGTGGCCCAGGAAGCTGTACGTGAGGTTGACGGTCTCCACCCTCTGGTGCCGGTCGCCCTGGTTCGGAACCTTCGTGTCGCGCGTGGAGAGGAGGTACTGGACACCGATGCCGTGGGGGCCGTAGACGCGTACCGTGAACCCGAGATTCAGGCGGCTGATGATCTCCCCACCGATGTCGCTGGTGGCGATCCCGCTTCCCGCGTTCTTCCCGGCGATGTAGTACTGGCGGCCTGTCGCGTCGACCATGAGGCGCTCGCCGAAGATCGCGCGCAGGCCGACGAGCGCCTGCGGAATGACCCCGTACTGGTAGTCGCGCTCCGCCTGGTCGCCGACGGTCCCGGCCGCCCCGAATCCGACGCCACCGAGGACCGTGGCCTGAAGCGCGATCCGTTTCGTGAGCCACCACTGGTTGACGGTGCCGAGAGAAAGCGCGGTCGTCGAGACACGAAAGATCTGCGGCGAGAGGTAGTCGTAGATTCCGAAGAGGCCCCAGAGCCCCCGAACGTCATCACCCAGCTCGTAGCTCGTGCCGAGGAGGAGGCCGCGAACCGCGGCGCTCTCGATGATGTTCGAGATCGGGTCCGCGTTGGGCACCGCCATGATCTCGAACTGGAAGTAGTCGAAGGGGCGCGTGTACTTGTAGCCTGGCTTGCCCGGAAGCCCGTAGAGGATCGAGTAGTCGAGACTCCCCTCCAGCGACTTGGGGTCCTCCGTGAGGCCGCCCGTGTGCACGGTGGTCGTGAGCGTGGCGCCCAGGCGCAGGCGGATGAAGATCTCGGGATGGCGGCTCGGAAAGACCGCGTCGAACCGGTCGCCGAAGACCAGGCGGTTGAAGCCGGTCGGCGGCGAGATCGCCGCGGCCCCGAGCTCGCGCCAGAAGCCGGGCGTCTCACCGCCGCCTTCGAGGAGCAGGCTCGCCATGCGGAAGAGCGCCTCGCCGACGAAGGACCCGCCGATCCCGCTGGCGATGTTGTCGTTCAGCGAGGGTGGCGTCTTTTCTCCGGCGGTCTCCCACACAAGGCTGCCGGCAATGCTGTACCCCAGTGACTGCCAGTAGTTGAGCCCGGCCGACCGCGCGAACCCGTAGTAGATGCTGCCCTGATAAGGATGTCCGATCTGGTTGACGCTGAACGGGTCCTTGTCGATCACCTCGGCCGTCGTCAGGTTGTGCCGGATCGACTTCAGGTCGGAGTCATAGTCGTCCGTATCGGCGAAGAACCGGTTGAACACGTTCAGGCCGGCGATGAACCCGGCGATCTCGAGGGCGGGAATGTAGAAGCTGTGGGTCTCGCCCGTCTCCCACGACAGCGTCTTGTCCGGGGCCTTGGCCGTCAGGGGCTCCTCGGCGAATCCCGCGCGCGGC
>Ga0137407_10002327_pt1 | contig 12536 bp, 11 predicted proteins | sample CZOMad2_2_16fung_FD_108410 | JGI IMG/M metagenome (GOLD analysis project Ga0137407, IMG submission 108410) | Vadose zone soil fungal communities from Angelo Coast Range Reserve, California, USA - CZOMad2_2_16fungal (Illumina Assembly) | ecosystem: Environmental > Terrestrial > Soil > Vadose...
CAGGCGTTGTCGATCAGCACCCCGGCCAGCCGGTCGATCCACTCCGGCGGCGCGCTGATCAGCACCGCGTCGTCCGGGGTTTCGGCGCTGACCGCGGGGCCGACCGCGCGGAACCGGTCCGCGCAGGCCTGGGCCAGCGTGCTCAGGTCGACCGGCTCCGCACCGGGCGGCGGCGGCCGGGAGTCGAACCGGGCCAGCCAGAGCATGTCGTCCACCAGGCGGCGCAGCCGCTGGCTCTCGTCCTGGATCCGGGCCAGCGCGTCGCGGTACTCGCCGGCCGCGCGCGGGGCGGACAGGGCCACGTCGGCCTCGGCCCGGATCACGCTCAGCGGGGTGCGCAGCTCGTGCGAGGCGTCGGCGGTGAACTCGAGCTGGCGGCGCCGCGACTGCTCGACCGGGGCCAGCGCGCGCAGGCCGACCACGAGCAGGCCGCCGAACATCGCCAGCAGCAGGAAAGGCCCGGCGACGATCTCCCCGTACAGCAGCAAGCGCTTGGTGTGCTCGTCGCCGGCCACGCTCTGGCCCGCGACCAGCCAGCCGTCGCCGTCCCGGGCCAGCTTGAACCGGAACGGGCCGAGCGAGGCGGCGTCGGCCGAGAACGCGAACCCGTCGCGCGGGGAGCGCACGGATGGCAGCGCGGGCACGTCCGGGCTGTGGCCGGTGATGCCGCCGCGGGCGTTCGTCCGCCACAGGAACACCGGGGCGGAGCCGGCGTCTATGTCCCCGAGGTCCACGCCCGGGGCGGACCGGGGCCGGACCACCGGCTGGCTGAGCGCGGCCGGGTCGCTCCCGGCCGCGGCCAGGCGCGTGGCCAGCCGCGCGTCGTTCTGGTCGGTCATGTGCTGGGCCAGGACCAGGTTGAACGCCACCGCCCCGATCACGTAGACGGCCGCGATGGCGGCCGTCGCGACGGCGGCGACCCGGGCGGCGGGATTGAGCTTCACGGTGCTGGCTCTCAGAGGGGGATGATGCGGTAGCCGACGCCGCGGACGGTCTCGATGCGGACGCCCGCCCCGGCCAGCTTGGCGCGCAGCCGGGCCAGGTGGACGTCGATGGTGTTGGAGCCGAACGCGTCGGCCTCGTCGTCCCAGACGTGCTGGGCGATCGAGCGGCGGTCGGCCACCCCGGGCGAGCGCCGCATGAGGATCTCCAGGATGCCGAGCTCGGTGGTGGTGAGAGCGGTGCCGGCCAGGGCGGCCCGCTCGCCGCGGACCAGCACCTCGCGGGCGGCCGGGTCGAACTCGACCGCCCCGATGACCAGCCGCGGCGCCTGGACGGACGGCGGCCGGCGCTGGAGCGCCCGGAGCCGGGCCAGCAGCTCGCCGAAGTCGAACGGCTTGACCAGGTAGTCGTCGGCGCCCGCGTCGAGCCCGGCGATCCGGTCGGCCGGGTCGTCCCGCGCGGTGAGCATCAGGACGGGCACCGAGGCGCCGCCGCGGCGCAGCCGCCGCAGCAGGTCCAGGCCGGACAGCTTGGGCATCCGCCAGTCGAGCACCGCCACCTCGTACTGGTAGAAGCGCAGGTAGCTGGCGGCGGTCTCGCCGTCGGGCACCAGGTCGACGACGTAGCCCTGCTCCCGCAGCCCGCGCGCCAGGACCGAACCCAGGTTTTCGTCGTCCTCGGCGACCAGCACCCTCACACCTGACGAATCTACCTCGTGGCTCAGCGTGATACGCGGCGCCAGAGCGGGCGCGGGACCAGCCGCAGGGCCAGCGCCAGCCCGGCCAGCGGGGCCGGGATCCACACCGTGTCCTTGCGGCCGGCCAGCGCGGCCGCGGTGGCCGCGCCGACCTGGGCCGGGGTGCTGGACAGGGGGGCCGGCGACATGCCCGCCGTCATCCGGCCGGTGACGAACCCGGGCCGGACCAGGACCACCCGGACACCGGTGCCGTGCAGGCTGTCGGCCAGCCCGCGGGCGAAGGCGTCGAGCCCGGCCTTGGCCGAGCCGTACACGAAGTTGGCCCTGCGCGGGCGGACGGCGGCTACCGAGGACAGCACCACGATCGTGCCGCGGCCCTGGGCCCGCATCCGGGCCGCGATGGCCAGGAGGCTGGTGACGTGGCCGGTGAAGTTCGTCTCGACCATGTCGGCGGCGCGCCGGACGTCGCGTTCCGCCTCCTCTTGCGGGATCAGCACGCCGGCCGCGGAGACGACCATGTCCAGCGCCCCGCCGGCGAAGACGGCGTCGGCGAACGCCTGGTGGCTGCCGGTGGCCATGGCGTCGTAGGCCACCGTCGTCACCTGGCAGGGCAGTTCCTTGCCCGCCGCGGCCAGCCGCTGCTCGTCACGGCCGGCCAGGATGACCTCGGCCCCGGCGGGCAGGCCGAGCGCGGCGAGGATGGCCAGGCCGATCTCGGAACTGCCGCCGAGCAGCAGGAGGCGCGGCGGAGAACCGGCCCCGTTCGGGAAAATGGTCATGTCAGCCACCCGTCTGGTAGAGGCCGGTCACGAACAGGGCCAGCCAGCTCAGCTCGCAGGCCAGCATGGGGATGTCCCGCATGATCAGGTCCTCCACCACCGCCGCGGTGCGGCGGCCGGTGAGGTAGCCGAACCGGACCAGCGCCAGGGCCAGCGGCAGGGCGCTGGCCAGGTGCCAGATCCGGGCGCCCGAGTGCTCGCCGGCTGCCCAGGCGACGTAGGCCGCGATCATCCCCGCCCCCACCGCGATCTGGGCGATGCGCAGCTCCGCGGGCCGGTAGAAGCGCAGCACCGGGCGGTGCCTGATCGCCTCGGCGCCCAGGCTGGTCAGCTCGGTGTAGCGCTTGGCGATGGCCACGCCGAACGCGCCCAGGCTGCACACCAGCAGGAACCAGCCGGACGGGGGCACGTGGGTGGCCGCCGCCCCGCCCAGCACGCGGAGCAGGAAGCCCGACGCCACGAACATGACCTCGATCACCGGGATGTGCTTGAGCACCAGGGAGTACCCGAACGACAGGGCCAGGTAGCCGGCCACCGTCGCGGTCAGCAGCGGCTCGGAGATCAGCAGGCCGACCGCCAGGCCGACGGCGGCGAACACCGCGCCGAGCACGACCGCGTGCTGCTTGGGCAGAGCGCCGGAGGCCACCGGCCGGTAGCGCTTGCGGGGGTGCAGGCGGTCCCGCTCCGCGTCCACCACGTCGTTGACGAAGTACACCGCGGCCGAGGCGAAGCCGAAGGCGGCCGCGGCGGCCAGGGCGTAGAGCAGGCCGTCGCGGCGGCCGAGCGACGCGCCGGCCAGCGGGGCGGCGAACACCAGCAGGTTCTTGGGCCACTGCCGGGGCCGGGCGGTGCGCAGCACCGCGATCGCCCAGCGCAGGCCGCGGGCGTGCGCGGAGGCGGCCACCTCGGTGGCGCTCGTCTGGGTGGTCACCGGGCGTAGACCACCGTGAAGTCACGGCTGTAGGGCTGGAAGTACCGGTAGGCGCTGCTCTGCTGGGTCGGGAGCAGCGCGTGCGGCGCCGGGTCCTGCGGGGTATTGCCCGCGTGGTAGTAGTCGAAGGACATCCACTCCGGGTTGATGTCCAGCTGCATGCCCTCCACCGCGCCGGCCCGGTGCAGCAGGTTGGCCAGGTCCTGGACGTTCAGCGAGGGGCCGTAGACGAAGATGACCCGGCCCCCCTGGGTGATGCCGATCCCCGACCGCCAGACGTAGTAGCCGCCGCCCAGGGTGGCGCCCCAGTTGCTGAGCACGTCCGAATTCACCTTGGGCGAGACCTGGCCGTGGTCGATCAGCAGCTTGAGGTTCTGCCTGACGCCTACCACATTCGGCGTCATCCGCAGCTCACTGCCCCAGGAGCCGATCTTGATGGTGCCGTCGCGGTAGTAGACGACGGTCGCGGCCCCCTTCACCAGGGTGCCCTTGTACTTGCCGTTGAGGTAGAAGCCGCCGCCGGCCGAGTCGAGCTTGAAGCCGCCGTTGAACGTGGCCAGCAGGCCCCGGCGGGTGCCCGGCGGTACCCACGTGCTGGCCTTCCAGTGCCCCGGGCCCGGGTCCTCGACGCCGGGCCGCAGGCCGAACCGGACCAGTCGCTGGTCCAGCGAGACGATCCCGGCCACGACCGAGGTGTGCACCTTGTCGGCCCGCAGGAAGGTGCTGAAGATGGCCGGCTCGTTCTTCACCGTCTCGAGCAGCCGCCACCGGCCTTCGCCCGGCAGCGGCTGGCCGGCCGGGGAGGTGAGCTTGAGCGGGATGTTCGGCTGGAAGCTCCTGGTCTTCTTGTAGTGCGTGGCGGTGCTGGACGGCACGGCCAGCGAGAAGCCCGGCTTGCCGCCCACCTTGGGCGGGTTGTAGGAGATCCACTCGCCGAACGTCACCACCGGGCCCAGGTAGTGATCGCGGGCCCATTCGGCCAGCTTGGCCGCGGTGGAACCGCCGCCGGGGGCGGTCAGCGCCTGGCCCACGGAGAAGGCGACCCAGCACAGGAAGACGGCGAACAGGGCCAGGATGACGCGGACGGTGCGGAGCCGGAAGAACCGGCGAATCCGGCCCCGGCCCCGGCCCCGGCGGCGGCGCTCAGGGCCTTGGGGACCTCGGGGGCCCCGGGGACCGCCGGGTCCGCTGGGATCGCCGGGATCTTCGGGTAGTCCGGGCTCGTCGAAGGGCGCCGCGGTTCCGCCATAGGGGACGCCGGTCGGACCGTAGGGGGTCTCGGGCGGGTAGGGTACAGGGCCGTACTCATGCCGCGGTGCCTCGTACCGGTCTGATTCGTTACGACCAGGCTCGTAAGGACCGGGATGGTACGACTCGGGCCCGTCCGCCGCGGCTGGCTGGCCGCCACGACGAGGCTCGGGTCGTAGCACTCGCTACCTCCTCGAAGTACCTGCGAACTCCCCGCAGATGGTCTACCGGCTCAACATGAAGGATGGATTACGCCGCTGAGCCCTCCCCGTTCTCAGGTAAATATCCTGACACAACGGGGAGCATGACCATGACATCCCACACTAAGACGGCGGGCGCCGGGTGAAGGTTGCGTAAGGGACCAGAAAGGTCACCCGAGGCCTACCAGTGCCCCCACGGGAGCAGGGCGGTGACGGCGACCGCGGCGAACAGCAGCGTCAGGTACGCGATCGAGAGGTGGAACAGGCGCATCGGCGCGCCCTTGGCGGCGTTGCCGCCGTCGGCCTCGTCCGCGGCGACCCGGGAGTCCAGGCGGTGCGCCTCGGCCAGGAACCAGGCACCGAGTGCGGCCGCCAGCAGGCCGTAGATCCAGCCCGCCCAGGGGGCCAGGGCCAGCGTGGCGGCCACCATGGCGTAGGAGTACCACAGGATCTTCCGCGCCACGGTGGCGGGCGAGGCCACCACCGGCAGCATCGGCACGTTGGCGGCCGCGTAGTCCTTGCGGAACTTCATCGCCAGCGCCCAGAAGTGGGGCGGCGTCCACAGGAAGATGACCGCGAACAGCACTACCGCGGGCAGGCTGACCGTGCCGGTCACCGCGGCCCAGCCGACCAGGACGGGGAAGCAGCCGGCGGCGCCGCCGATCACGATGTTGGCCGGGCTGCGCCGCTTGAGCAGCAGGGTGTACACGAAGATGTAGAACAAGATGGCCGCGTCGGCGAGCGCGGCCGACAGCCAGTTGGCCATCAGGCCGAGCAGCAGGGTGGACCCCGCGCCGAGCACGATACCCCAGGCCAGCGCCTCCCACGGCTTGATCGTGCCGTGGCCGTCGACTACCAGCGGGCGCCGCGAGGTGCGCTTCATGACCGCGTCGATGTCGCGGTCGATGTAGCAGTTGATCGTGTTCGCGCTGCCCGCGGCCAGCGTGCCGCCGACCAGCGTGACCAGGACGAGCTTGAGGGATGGCAGGCCGCGCTGGGCGAGCAGCATGGCCGGGACCGTGGTGACCAGGAGCAGCTCGATGATGCGCGGCTTGGTCAGCGCGACCAGGGCGCGGACCACCACGCCGGGCGGGCGGCGGCGCGGCGCGCCCGCGGGGCCGTGCGGCCGGGCCGTGCCCGCGGAGACGGCGGCTGACGAGGTCACGCGCCGCTCTCTGGCTTCGTCGCCACGTTGGCGCTGCCCTGCGCGGTAATGACCTGATTCGGGCCGCCTTCGGGAGGCGGACCCGGGACCGCGGTGTAGGTCACGGCCCGCTGGGCGGCGGGGTTGCGGTGCCCGGGCACCAGTTCCGGCTTGGTGTACGCGACGTACAGCGCGCAGGCCACCGCGACGAACAGGATCATCGGGAACGCGAAGGTCAGTATCGATCCGCCGAAGCTCCATGCGCCGCCGGCCGAGTCAGCGATCACACTGTGCACCCCGGTCCCCTTCCTTCTTGTCGGCTCCGTGCTTGTCGGCCCCGTGCTTGTCGGCTCCGTGCACGCCTGAATCTGTACTACAGAGCGTAGAACAGAAGCCAGAACAGTGTGGCCATCAGGGCCAGGTAGCTCCATATAGCGGAGAAGGCGCTCAGCGACGCCTGAAAGCGCTGTACTGAGTAGGTCTCAGTGTACGTGGGCGGTTGCTCGACGAACGACAGGGCCGGGATATAGCGCGCCCGGGCCAGCAGCATCTCCAGCCAGACCAGCGCCGCGAGCTGAACGACCAGGAAAACCGGGTAGAAGCCGACGAACACGGACGAGTAGCCAGAGCTGCCCGGCTTGAACGGGAGATCCGTCAGCATGTAGACCTGCATCGCCACCGCCGCCAGGCCCAGGCCGAGCGCGACGAGGCCGCCCGCCTGCCAGACCTGCTTGTGCCCGGCCTTGATCCGCTGCAGCACGAAGTAGTGCACCCCGGCGCTGAGCACCGCCAGCGACATGATCGTGGTGCCCATCCACAGTGACGGGTGGGTGAAGCCCGAGCCCTGCCAGCGGCCCGCGGAGTCCAGCGAGCGCAGGTAGAAGTAGGCGAACGCGAAGCAGCCGAACAGGAACGTCAGCGCGCCGATGGCCAGCCGCGAGCCGGTCCAGGTCGCGTTCAGCGCCGACTCGTGGTAGTAGCCCTCGTCCTCGGCCGCGAGCGCTTCCTCCTGCGAGGCCGGCACCGGCGACGCCGTCATGTCGGTCATCGCGACACCTCCATTCCCGGTGGCATTCCCGGTGGCGCCGCGGGCGCCCCGGCGTAGGCGGCCCCGATCACGCCGGCGGGCGGGTTCAGGTCGGCCACCGGGAGCGCGTCTGGGACGCCGTAGTCATAGGAACCGGACAAGATCACCGGGACCCGCCTGAAGTTCTCCGGCGGCGGCGGCGAGGACAGCTGCCACTCCAGGCTGCGCGACCGCCACGGGTTATCCACCTCGGGTTCTCGCCAGAAGAGCATGGACATGACGAAGTTGACCACGAAGATCAGGATCGAGACGCCCAGGCAGAACGCGGAGATCGAGACCCAGTCGTTGAGCGTCTCCAGGTTCCGCGCGTACTCGAACACGCGGCGCGGCATGCCCATGAGGCCGATCGCGAACAGCGGCAGGAAGGTGGTGTTGAAGAAGATGAACATGGTCCAGAAGTGGAGCTTGCCCAGCCGCTCGTTCAGCTTGAACCCGGTCATCTTGGGCAGCCAGTAGTAGATGCCCGCCATGAAGGCGAAGATCAGGCCGCCCATGATCGTGTAGTGGAAGTGGGCCATGACGAAGAACGAGCCGTGCTCGGTCGTGTCGGCCGGCACGTCCGACAGGAACACGCCGCTGATGCCGCCGATGAGGAAGTTGAAGTAGAACGCCAGCGCGAACAGCATCGGGACGGTGAACCTGATCCGCGCCTTCCAGAAGGTCCCCATGCCGACCAGGTAGATGAAGCCGGTGGGGATCGAGATCAGCTCCGTGGTCAGCATGAACAGCGGCCGCATGTCCGGGTTGATGCCGCTGTCGAACAGGTGGTGCTGCCAGACGAAGAAGGACAAGATGCCCACGCCGAGCATGCCCGCCGCGGCGACCCGGTAGCCGAACAGCGGCTTGCGGCAGAACACCGCGACCACCTCGGAGATGACGCCGAACCCGGGCAGCGCCAGGATGTACACCTCCGGATGGCCGAAGAACCAGAACAGGTCCTCGTACAGGAAGCTGGACCCGCCGAGCTGGTTGCTGAAGAACGCGGTCTGGAAGGTGCGGTCCATCAGGCCCATGTAGCACGCGCCGATCAGCACCGGGACCGAAAGGACCTGGAGGAACGAGACAGTGAACATCGACCAGACGAACATCGGGAGCCGGCTCCAGCGCATCCCGGGGGCCCGGTAGTTGATCACGGTGACGATCATGTTGAAGCCGGCCAGGATCATCGACAGGCCCATCAGGCCGAACGCGAAGAAGTAGGCGTCCTCGCCCGCGGTGGCCTGGGTGGCGAGCGGCTCGTAGCCGGTCCAGCCGGTCGGGAACCCGCCGAACAGGACGCCGGAGAGCAAGATCACGTACGCGGCCGGAGTGAGCCAGAAGCCGAGCGCCTCGATCCGCGGGAACGCGACCCGCTTGGACCCGATCAGCAGCGGCCCGAAGTACTGCCCGAACGGCCCGAGGATGACCGAGGACATCATCATCATCATCATGGTGCCGTGCTCGCCCACCACCATCAGGTACTGGCTCGGGCCGAGCAGGTGGTACGAGGGCGAGAGCAGCTCGCTCCTGATCGCCATGGCGAACAGGCCGCCGGTCAGGAAGTAGGCGATCATGCCGTACAGGTACTGGATGCCGACGACCTTGTGGTCGAGGGTGTACCTGAAGTACTTCGACAGGCCGGCCTCGCTGCCGCCGTGGCGGACCTCGGCCAGCAGCGGCCGGCCCAGCATCTGACGGCCCAGGTCGTTGAACACGCCGAGGCCGCCCAGCCAGCCGAGGGTGCCGAAGGTGTAGCCGAGCACGATCGGGATGTCGTTGGAGTCCGACAGCAGGTTCTGCTGGTACGCGCTGGACAGGAAGTTGCCGAGCAGGTGGCCGAGCAGGTAGCCGGCCGCGGCGCAGAGCACGCCGAGGTGGGCGCCGGGACGCAGGTGCCAGGGCCGCAGGACCCCGCCGGGCCCGCCCACGGGCGGTGCGCCGGCCGGCTCGCTGCTGGCCGGTTCGGGCCGGTCCTGATGTGTCTCGATGGCCATCCGTCACCCCTTCACGCAGGTCATGGCGTAACCGGATCCGAAGGCGGGTAGTAGTAGCCCGCCGCTCCGGTGATGCCGTCGATCTTGATCAGGTTCTCGCCCATCTGCGGGATCACGGTGGGGTCATAGGTGAGCGCGTAGGGCGGGAGGTCGGCGAGCACGCCGTCGGCCTTCTCCTTGGCCTGCACGCCGCTCGCCCAGGACTGGAACGCGGACTGGGACACCACGTGGCCGTAGTTGAACATGGCGCCGTGCCAGATGCCGCACAGCTCGTTGCACCGCACGGTGACGCTGCCGAGCGTCTTCGCCGTCACGTACGCCACGTTGTCGACCTGCGGGTTGGCATCGGCCTTGACGCCGAGCTGGTAGGCCCAGAAGCTGTGGATCACGTCCAGCGACGTCACGTGGAACGTCACCGGGGTGTTCACCGGCAGCATGAGCTCGGAGGACTCCATCCCGCCGAACTGCGGGTAGCGGTAGGTCCAGGCCCACTGCTGGCCGATCACCTGGACGTCGAGCATCGTCTTGCCGCCGGGGGTCCAGGTGGCGGACTGCGTGCCGGCCAGCTTCCAGATGGGTGACGGGCCCTCGCCGGCGCCCGCGCCGGCCGGCGTCACCAGCTCGACCGTGCCGAACACGAACAGCCACATCACGATGACCGTGGTGCCGACGATCCAGCTCACCTGGACCTTGGTGTGGCCGTAGATCGGCTCGCCGTCGCCCGCCGCGTCATCACCGGGCCTGATCCGCCAGACCACGAGCGCGTAGACGAAGTAGAGAATGGCGAAGACGATGACCGGCGCCGCGCTGATGGCCAGCACGGCGATGTCGAACTGCTGGTGCCGGGCCGCGTCGGACATGTCGCCCGGCGGCAGGTGCGGCTTCCAGGCGAACCAGATGAGCAGGTCGGCGGCCAGCGACAGGACCAGCCACAGGACGAAGAGCCGCCGCCCGTGCCGGGGCTCCGGAGCTGGCGCGGGCTGGGCGGCCGGCTCAGTCGTCGTCATGAGCTCACCACGTCCATCTCGCCCATCATGTAGCCGAGGGTCTGCATGGGGCCGCTGTTGCCGTCGAGGAAACCGCCGCCGCAGGGGACCAGGCACTGCCAGCGGAAGACGCCGGCGTGGGCCGGGCTCATGAAGCTGAACGTCTCCTTGGCGTACGGGTTGCCGCCCGGCGTGCACGGCGAGGAACTGCACAGGTTGTCCGCCGAGAGCTGGGCGTTGGGCGAGGCAACCGGCACGTAGAGGTTGAGGCCGGGGATTGCAAACGTGTGCCCCACGGTGCAGTCGGACCAGGCGTTGATGACCGAGGTCGTCTTATCGGTCAGGTATTCCTTGCCGTGCTGGTCGAACTGGGACAAGGTCACCGTATTGCCTATCGTGCCCTGAACCTCGCTGAAATAATTGTTCCGCAGCGGTGTGCAGCCGTCATAGCCGTAAAGGGTCACGTTGACCTTCGTATTGGCCGGCACGGAAAACAATGTGGTGTGAACCCACTTCTGGGTCGCCGGGTCCTGCACGTAATAGCTGACCCAGTCGGGCTTGCTGGCCGAGTCGTTCTGCGGGTCTTCTTGCAGAACCACGTTGACCTGCCCAGCCGAGGCCGCGTAGTGCACGGTGGCCAGGGCACTCGCGCCGCCGATGTAATACATGGCGACGAAGGTCACCACCCCAGCCACGACAATGAAGGCGACGAACAGCGACGCCGCCCGGGCGGTCACGGACACCGGATCACCACCTCGCTTCTAAAACCGGACGTACGCACGAGGTGCAGGCCGTAACGAACGCATATCCAGCCGTGCCGACAGGTGCAGCCGGTACCTACGGGGTAGATACTCCAATCACCTGAGCCGCGAGGCAACACTTCGGCTCGCGCATGACGAAATTGTCATTATCGGTCCGGTTACTTCTTTTCGGCGCGATCCTCTGACCAGGTCTTATGTACGGCAGTCAGGTCTGCCGGGCGACCCCGGCGCCGCCTGGCGGCCCGGTAGCAATCGTTTGCGAGCGTGGTGCAAGACGAGGGGCCCGCCGTAGGATGGCGCCGGATCCAGGAGGGATCATGACGATGCCTGAGCCCGCCGGCGCGCGGCCGCCAGGAGGCGCGCGGCGATACTCCTCCCGCGCGTCCGGATGGCCGGTGCTGCGCACCCCCCGGTGGATGCTCGCGGGCGGCCTGGTGCTCGTGGCCGGGCTGACGCTGGCCGCCATCCCGCACCACCCGTCCACCGCCCAGCGCGCCGCCGACCTGCGCGGGATGGTGCACGACCTGAACACCGGCATCGAGTCCTGCGCGGGCGGCGTCAACGACTCGATCACCGCCCTGCGGGCCATCGAGTCCGGCGGCAGCCATGACGTCGCCACCGCGGTCAAGATCGCCAATCAGGCGGCGGAGAACTGCTCGCCCGCCAACAGCATGCCGATGGAGGACCTGGTCCAGTACCAGGCGCCGGAGTCGCTGGCTTCCTTCCACCTCCAGGACGCCGTCAACGACCTCGTGACCTGGGGGTTCCCGCTGGCACAGCGGGTCGGAGGTGACGTCGCCACGCTGGTGGCGGCCAGGACCCAAGCCGCGGTCACCCGTGCCTCCGGGCAGCTGCGCCGGGACCAGCAGTCCCTCGACGCGCAACGGGCCCGGATCGACCGGCTGATCGGCACGGCCAGCACCGCGCTGTCCGCGCACGTGGCCCCGCCGCCCCTACCCAGCTGACACCGCCCGGCTGGCACCGCCCGGCTGACACTGCCCATCGACAACAGTTGCAATCGTTTGTGACACAAGGCGGTAACGATCCACCGTGACATAACCGGCATCTTGACCGGCTCGCGGGTTCCCGAGGACCATCACTGGCAAAGACGTCACATCAAGGACCGAGGTGGCCGACATGACGTCGCGCCAGGTAGCCATCCAGGGGGGACAGGGAGCCGAAGGATCCGCGCGGATCCTCATCGTCGACGACGAGCCCAACATCCGTTCGTTCATCGGCCGGGCGCTGACCGCGGCCGGATACCTGACGGCCTTCGCCTCAACCGGCTCCGAGGCCCTGCGGCACGCCCTCGGCACCCACTACGACCTGGTCCTGCTGGACCTGGTGATGCCGGACATGAACGGCCGCAGCGTCCTGGACCAGCTGCTGCGGGCCCGGCCGGACCAGACGGTGATGGTGCTGTCCTGCGTGGCCGACGTGGCCACCAAGGTGGACTGCCTGGACCGCGGCGCGCGGGACTACCTGACCAAGCCGTTCTCGCTGGCCGAGCTGCTGGTCAGGATCCGGGTCCGGCTGCGCGAGGACGCCCACCTGCGCAACGAGGGGCCGCGGCCGGGCGAGGCGGCCGGGGAGATCGTCCGGGCCGGGAGCCTGACCCTGGACGTGGCCCGCCTGGTCGCCGACATCGGGCAGGGCCCGGTCCCGCTCACCCGGCTGGAGTTCCTGCTGCTGCGCGAGCTGGCGGAGCACTACGGCCAGTCGGTGCCCAAGGGCCGCCTGCTGGCCAGCGTGTGGGGCTACGACTTCGACCCGGGATCCAACGTGGTC
>Ga0137407_10002328_pt1 | contig 12532 bp, 14 predicted proteins | sample CZOMad2_2_16fung_FD_108410 | JGI IMG/M metagenome (GOLD analysis project Ga0137407, IMG submission 108410) | Vadose zone soil fungal communities from Angelo Coast Range Reserve, California, USA - CZOMad2_2_16fungal (Illumina Assembly) | ecosystem: Environmental > Terrestrial > Soil > Vadose...
CACCGAGAATGCCTGGAATGACTTCCGCGCCCATGCGAGCGATGACTCGTGCACGGTCTTCGGCGTCATCGTCAGCAGCATCTGGGGGTGCACTGGGATTCCGGACCCGACCGTGATCGACGCCGGTACCTTCTTCTTTGGGTCCTGGAAGAGCGGGAAGCCGATCAAACCCGTCTGCGGGTAAAAGAGAGAGGCTGTCCGATCGGGGTGACCGTCTTGTTTGGGCATCCCGAAAATCCTGAGGTCGTAGTCGTTAATTTGAAGGCTGACCAGCATATCCAGATCGATGTCGGACCTCCCGAGCAGGCCGTCGAGCTTGCGATCGTCGGTGGCTGCGTCCTCGGCATGGTCGACGATACGGGCGGGCTGGGCCAAGAAGATGAGGTGCGCGGCGCGGATCTCCCTGCGGTCGGTGACCTCCGTGACGCCCTCTTCCTCAATTCGGTGCCAAAGCCGGGCGAGAGGATCTTCGATCAAGTTCTTAAAACGCCCATCGATCTCGTCGGAGTGTACGTCGTGGCGCGCAAACAGCTTCTTGGCCTTCTCCTCCTCGATCTTGTCCGCATCGAAGTCGTAGTAGACTAGCTTCCCGTCGCGGCGTCGTTCCCAAGGCCGAGTCAGAAACTGCGAAACGGAGTGCTGGTTCGCCACGGTAGCAGGGTACCACGGGACTACGACCACCACCGGGTGGATCAGGCTAGCGTCGGCACCTTCATCGTCACCGCCATGGCCGCGTAGAACTTCTTGGTGGTGATGGGGCTCTTATGCCCGAGGAACTCGCTGACCGCCTGCATCGAGGCCCTTGTTCACCGCGCTGGTGCGGCGCCTGCCGGTGCACTAGCGCGCGCGCTCACCGATTATCAGCTGGATCCGCCCAGGTTTTTGGTCAAGGCCGCCTTGGCCTTCGACCAGCAATCCCGCGGCCTGCAATCCCCGTATCAGTGCATCAGCAGCGGCGGGAGGGTGATCCCGATCAGGCACGAAGACGATCAGTGGCTGATTGGGTTTCTGAATGAAGTACGGCGTGGTCTGCTGCACCGTCCAGTCGACGGACCTTAGTGCGGCCGCGATGTCGTCGGAGAGGTTCTTCGCCTCAGCGTCGCCAATGATGCTCACGATTTCCAACTCGGCGGTCAAGCCCTTCGCCTTCTCTGCGATTGCCGATCTTTGTTCCTCGGTGAGGGCGTGGGGTGGCTCTATCCGTTTCAGCAATACTTTCTCGCGATTGCCGTACTGCCACCTGAGCACCTCCGCGATCACCAGTAGAGCTAGGCAGATGATCCCGGCGAGTTCCAGCCACGAGTGAGCGCGATCTACGAACGGCAACGAGTCCCAGCCGGGCAAACGCATTGCGCAATTGTACTTCATCCGGGCCGAACCATCCCGGCTGGTCGGCCCGGTGTGCTAACCACGACGTCGGGAGGTGCCTACGATGGCAGCCGACATCACCGTTTGGGGAATTCCCACGCTCGTCGCGAGCATCGTCGGCGGATCGGTCGCTTGGCTTCTGAACTACCTCGGGATGAAGAATATCAAGCAGCTCGAGAGCACGCTGAAGCGCGAGGAGGAAGCGTACCGCCTGCATCATTCGCCGCGGGTTACCACTGCGATCAAGCTGTGGCGGGCCTACTGCGAGTTCGAGCGAGTGGTGGGTGCCGCGGTGAGCCCTGACGGCCAGGCGACAGAGGAGGCCGAGCGGCGAAAGAACCTGGTCATAAAGGCGTGGGGTGCGCTCACCGAAGTGGCCGACGAGGCCGAAGTCCTGCTCGATGAGCACACGGTCCGGACCTTCAATGGGTTGTTCAACCTGTGTGATGCCGCCTACAGAGCGGTGTGGAACGCGCGGACGATCGGGGATCCTGCGAGGCACATCGCAGCGGTCGAGGCCGCGAGGAACACCATGCTGCAGGCCCGAGAGCACCACGTTGAGGTGGTGAGAGTGCTGCGGAAAGCGATTTGGCAAGCTCAACCAGAGGCATCACCGGAAGAAGCCATTGAGGCTATCGTTCGCTCACGATCCTGAGAGGCGTTTGCCCACCATGGACGAGGACGAGAAGGAGGAAGATCATGATCCACGGTGCTGGGTCCAGCCGGAGGTGACCCGCGACGGCGGCGGGGACACCTGCAAAACTGCCGTCAGCCTAGCTGGATCATCTCGTCTCATTCGTTATCGACTTCGAGAATCTCTCCAGATGGATGTCCGCGCCACGCGTCGCCCGCAGGACCCGGGTGAGAAGCCGCCCAACCAAGTCGTCAGGGTCAGCCAACTCGGTCTCGTCCACTTGCTCAGCAGCGGAGGCCACATCAGCCTGCCAATGCTTGGGGTCTAGCGACGATTCGTCCAAGGTCAGTCTGCCCCGATCATCGAAGCTCGTGAGGTTGAATACCTTTTCGCGCGCAAGCCGTAATTCAAGGGTGACGTTGACTCTCGCGACCGGGGCGACTCGTTCAAAGAGCATTTGAGCTGCTCGGCATGCCCCAACGAGGTCAGCAGCAAGATCAACAAGGTGAACGGCCATCACCTCCGGCTGACTCGTCTCACCGGAGGTGCGACGCAAAAGCTCCGTGGCGAAGACAACGTTTCCGTCCCCAAAGCCGCGCCATTTGCGGCGTGTGCCGAACTGTTCGCTCGTCAGCTCGCTGTAGTCGGCTGACCGGCTGAAACCGATGGCCTTCTCGCCAAATACGCAAAAACGCTCAAAGTATGCATCCTTTAGAGACTCTTCGGTGCCCCTGTGCAGGAGAACGCTGATCGGCTGCATCGGCTGGAAGACTAGCCGCGCCGATGGAATGATACCGAACGACGGCTCAGTAGGGACTGGCCCTGGCTTCCAGCCTTGAAGCCCGCGGGCTCGCTTCTCGTACAGCGCGTCGAGTTCCAACAGCGTCGGCGGAATGCTTTTGTCGTTCGATCGGATCACGACGGTTTGCGTGCCGGACTCGGAGTAGCAGTACGGCGGCCACGTGCCCTGCTCAACGCGGATGACCGCCATATCCCGCTCCTTACCTTGCGTCTCATCCACCACTGCTGCGCCAATTGTGAAGAGCGGTGCAGGTATCACACCACTTCGGATAACGCTGTCGAGTTTCGTCTTGAGTTCTCCCCTTCTAGGCACGCCGATGATCTCCCGCGCGAAGTGGTTCTCCTCGCGGACCCCAACGAACACGAGACCTCCGGCTGTGTTGGAGAAGGCAGCCGTCGCTTTGCAAAGAGACCCCTTCGCATCCTGGTCGAGTTCACCTGTCTTCGGATTGACCCCTTTGAAGTCGACGCGAAAGCCTTCACGCATCGCTGCCTCGGGTGCACCACCCAGGCCGAGTAACTCCTTCACTTGCTGGATCGTGAGCCGGTCCAGGCTATCTACGAACGGGTTGACCATTGCCATCGGCGCGAAGGGTATCATGCACCCCTGCCCGTGGCCGGGTATGCGACCTGTCTTTCTCGCGGTGGGCCAGCTCCCGCCCATGCCGGCGTCGGGCTGCGGTGATACCTCTCCAACATGGACCCCGCGCCAGTCGCCGTCGACGAGCAGCTCCCTAAGCCGATCTATGCCTGCCAGCTCCTCTGCCGCGTCTGTCGCAACGGGCTCCTGTACCAGCGGCAGGAACGGCCACGGTACCCTCGTCACTTCTCGTGGTGCCCCCGATGCGGGCGCAGATACGCGGAGTGGGAGGCGTGGCAGCCCGGGAGCGAAACCCGCGGATAGTTGAAGTCAGCGACGGGCCAGGGCGACGAGCGCCAACGGCCGCTTATGGCGCGGGCACTAAAGCGGACGTCCTGCGGGACGGAGTCGAGCCGACAAATCGCTGTCCGGGCCGCTACGGCGGCCATCTTTCAGGCGCGCGAGAGGAAAAGCGCGGCTTCTCGATGGGCCGAAGCCGTTAAGCGACGGTCGCGCCCATGATGGCCCCGTGCTCGTCCCGCTCTAACTCGATCGTCTGCCTTTGCGTCGGCCGCGACTGGATCGCCCCAGCGATCCTTCCCATGCCGTCCGCGAACCCTGTTGCGATGGCTTGAGCGATCGACAGCGAGTGCCTCGCAGCATTGCCCTGGGGCTGTTGCTGGCTGTTGACGTTCATGTTCGATGGTGTGAGGTAGATCTGCCCGCCCTTCCGCGGGTTCATGTCCTCGAACTCGCGGATCTCGTTCGGGCTCATCGCGCCGTTGCGGACCATCGAGTCGAACCAGCGACCGCGTGCCGACATGTCCGCCCGCAGAAGGCCGTTGACGTTGAACTTCGCGAAGTACGTCTTCCGGTCCATCGGCTTCAGCAACGAGAACCGGACGCGAGCCTCGATGCGGGTGAGGTAGGGCATCATCCCGTCGGTGTAGAACTCGAGGGCCTGCTGCTCGATGTTGTTGTTCGTGCTGCGCTCGAGGTCCCCGACCTTGTGCGGAGGAACCCGGAAGAGGCCGGCGATCTCGCTGCGCGAGTACTTCCGGGTCTGGAGGAACTGCGCCTCCTCGAGCGTGAGGCCGGTCTTCGTCCACTGCATCCCCGCCTCGAGGATGGCAACGCGGTGCGAATTCTCGACTCCTTGGTGGATCTCGTTCCAGGAGTCCTTGATGCGCTGGTGTGCGCCCGTCTTGAGCACTTGTGGCGTGCTGAGGATGCCGCCAGGCTGCGCGCCGTTCGAGAACAGCTTAGCGCCGTGGCGCTCAGCCGCGATGCTGAGGCCGATGGTCTCGCGGGCCTGGGCGATCGGCGAGAGCCCGGTGACACCATCCAGCGAGAACAGCTTGACGTGGTAGACCTCGTCCGCGGCCAGCACGTCCCTCTTGCCGTTCGCGAACGTGACGTCGTAGATGACGTCGCCGCCGTCCTCCGTGAGCTTCGGAACCACCGCGGCCGGGTTCAACGGCAGAAGCTCGGTCACGTTGCCGCGGACGACGTTCTTGAATGCGTAGAAGTTCCCCCGGAGCGCCAGGTGCGCGCCGGTCATTTCCTGGAACTCCTGCGCCGTCATGTACCCGTTTGGGGCCGTGTGCAGGATGTCGTACAGCGGGTGATCGATCGCCTTCGACCGCTTGTCGCCGTCGAGGGCGTACAGGTGCAGCGGCAAGTGGCCGATCGACTCGGAGATGACGCGGACCGAGGAGAACACCGCCGCGTGCTGCATCGCCGTTTGCGGCGTGACGTTGATGCCCGAGGCCGAGCGGTTCCCGGTGAGCAGGTAGTCGGCGAGGACCCGCGAGTCGAGGATGGTCGTCTGCGCCGGGGAGTTCTTGACGAGGCGGTCGAAGATCACGGCGACACCGCCTCGGCTCGAGAGATCCGCCACGAGCACAGGAAGAGCACCGCCCCAGTGACGATCCATGCCGCGGGCGAGTAGACCTCGCGCAGGCCCTCGACGACCGCTGCGGCGCCGGCCAGCGCGATGATGTCGATCAGCACGGTCTTGAGCCGGACCGCTTCAATGTGAACGGCGCTTCGATCTGGCATACGTCTTTTGCCTCCGTCGAAACCTCAATCGGCCGGGCTGTTTCGGCGCTCGGCAACGTGTGGAGCCACGAAAGGATCACGCCAGCCATTTCCACACAGCAGGCCGCGGGATACTCGCGTCCGAGGGGATCCATCAGCCCGATGCACCCGAGCCACCCCAAGGTCGGGTGATTGCAGCCCAGTGGTGAGAATTTCCGAACCGAGCCCGGCGCCAGTTCGACTGGCATGTCGACGACCAGGCCCGGCCCAAACGGCTGAGACTTGCTCGACGGATAGGCCCGGATCTCCCCGCTTCCGATTTCTGGACGAGCTTCGACCTGGACGATCTTCTTTGCGGCCATCGAGTGATTCCGATCGCCGTGACGCCAGAGAACGGCGCCGCGGGGGAACAGCGCGAGGTCGAGATACCCGGCAGACGCGCCATCCCGCTCGAGCACGAAGCGCTCGAACCGCGGGGTAGGCGAGCAGGCCTCTGCCTTCAGGAACACTGGCCCTCGCCAAAGAGCCTTTACCATCGACGGCCATCCTCGCTTTCCTGTAGCAGCCGAACTTCCCACGCAGCGACGTGCTCGCCAGCGTCGCGCAGGCTGCACGCCGCTGCGTGGAATGAACCGCGCCCCTGCTACTACTTCGCCGCGATCGCGGCTTTCACTTCGGCCGCTTCGCGCTCGCGGGCGACTGCGCTCTCTTCCCACTCCTTCGTGTGCACGATACCGGCCGCCACCTGAAGGAAGTTGTCCTGCGCCGGAGCGAGGCTTGCCCAGCCACTGCCGAATTGGTTCCGCGGCTGGTACACCGGGATCGCGGCCTGCCCTCGCGCCTGCCGGATCTTGGCGTCCAGATCATTGGCGCGGTCGACGAGGTCGTTCAGGATCGCTACGTGCTTCCGCATGCGGGCCCTCGCGCCGAAGGCCGTCTTGTACGTTGCCTCGTCCTCAGCCAGGGCTCCGGCCTTCAACTCCGCGAACTCGAGTTCCCAAGCACGCAGGTCGGCCTCTGCGGCCTTCTTCTCGGCAGCAGCGTGAGTGTCACGCGCCGAAGCCGATCTGACCTCGAGCGCCTCGACCCGAGCCTCGGCCGTTGCCCGGTCTGCCACCAGCCGCGCGAAGTTCGAGTCGTCCGGATCCGTCGCCTTCACCCGGGCGTCGATCTCTGCAGTGGCGGTCCGAGCCTCATCGACCCGCCGCTGCTCGCTGGCCCCGCGCTCAGCCGCTGCCTGGACCTTCACGTGCTCGGCCTCGGCCTCCTGCTTCGCGTTCTCGACCGCGCCTCTCTTGGTTCCGAAGATGGCCATGTTCTACTCCGTCCACAGCGCCGCTCGGCGCATCTCAAATGGCTGCCGCGATGCTTCTCGGCGCGCGAACGCATTCAGGACCGCTGCCCCGACTGCCTCGTTCAGATGGGTCATCTGCGCGTGCTGTTCGTCGAACCACGCCTTGTAACTCGCGATCCTCATCCGATCGGCGAGCACCTCGAGCTTGTCGCCGACGGCGAACAGGGTCTCGTACATGAGACGCTCCTTGCCGGTGAGGCAGGCGCCATTCAGGGCGCGGATGCGCTCGATCTCTCTTTCTCTTCGTCGCTCTACGTTCACGTGTTTCCTCCTTGATCCGCCGGCTCTGTGGCACGGCGGTGTTCGAGTTCCTCGAGATCTTCGAGGGGTACGATCGCTGCGAGCTTGCGGCCTCGGCGGGTCAGAATGAGCCGCTCGCGGGCGTACGCCACACGGCTCACCACTTCGGAAAATGTTCGGGCTGCGTCCTTGGTGGTCATCGTGGACATCGGCGTCTCCTTGAGTCCTAAGCGCTGGCGGTCTTCTGCTTCGGAAGTGCTCGTGCCGTGCTGATCCGGTGCTGGCGTTGCGCAGCCGGGCGGCCAGGAGATGCATTCCCGGCACAGCGGGAGGGCACCTTTTGGTCCAAACCTGGCCGTGGATCATTTCATCGGGGGAATGGTTCCGCTGCGCTATCCCTAAAGGAAATCACCCCCTATAGGCGCAGGGAGGCGGGCGCTGTCGCGCGCTGCGCGAGTAGCTGGCACCAGGGCCGGCGCTGCCTCGAGCTTCACTGTCGTGGGCTTTGTGCCCCTCACCCGAAGCCCGGGGGGCAGCGCGGTTGGACAGCGTAGGCGCGTCCGCGTCTTTCGCGACCCTCATTGTAGTATCCGCAGATCGGCGAGGGGGGCGGGTCAACACGGCCCGATCCGGATCAATCCGGCTCAATCCACCGTTGCGCCGGGGCAAGGTCGGCCTGGGCCGAGGCCCCTGGTCGCCTGAAAATCGGACTCGAGCGATCCCGCCAGGTGGAAGTGGAACTATCGGAACCGGTGCCGCCCTAAAGGGGGCGGCAGCACCGGATCCAGTTGCTGGTTTCACGATCCCGATAAATCCACCCGAGTCCGATGTGTCCGATTCGCAGCCCAGGCGCGGGGGTCAGGGGTTTCCCGCGCACCCGGAACCGGGCACCGCCCCCGCTGGCGGGTTTGCCGACGGGTGCCCCTTTCACGGGGAATTTACTTAGCGTGACGCTATAGAAGTTAGCGTAAACGCTAAGCAATTCGACAACCGCTCGCTCGTTAGCTCATGAGTGGACGTGGGCGAGCCCGAGGCACCGGACCCGCCCTAACCCAGCAACCCAAAGGGAGGGAACGAGGGTATGGCCAAGAATGAAGCGGTACAGGACGCGCTGTTTGCCGGTGCTGACGGCTGCATGGAAGTGGCCGGCAACCTGATGCACAACAACGGAGACTGGGAGTCTGCCGCGAACTACTTATCCTCGGCGGCTGACCTTTTGCGCATGTACGGCGAAGCCGAGAAGAACGCCGAGCGCGCCGCCGTCCTCACCGCGGCGGGGCGCGTCGAGCAGATAGGAGAGGGATGGGGCGGCGGCGCCAGATCAAGAGGCCGTCGCCCCAGCGGAGCAGGGAGTCCGGAGAACGGGCCCGTCGACGGCTGTCTGGGCAAAGTCCCGCCTGGTGAACGCCGGCCGTAGTCTCTAGAGCCTCTGGATCTGTGGGACGTCGGGCTTGTCCCGGGCAGCCCTCCGCCCGGGACACCGCGATCGAAAGTACCGCTACTTTGCGCCCTGTTGCGATCCCGGATCGGTGACCGATACCGATCTTTAGCGATCTTTGGCGATCCTCAACCGATAGAATTGGACAAGATCGCTGGTCATTCCACATCATCGCCCGCATGAGCCACACTTCCGCAGGCCGATCACCGATCTCCGAAGCACCCCTCGACCTCCACGACCGTCTCCGGCTGGCGCTCGAAGCCGAGGTCAACCCCCGAACCCTTGATCGAGCCCTGGCCGGGAAGCTGGTCCGGCCGATCTCCCGGCGCCGGATCCGCCGCATCCTCGAGCAACGCGGCCTCCTCCACATGCTCCCCGCGGCGACCGGGAGCGATCATCAGGGCTCCGGCGTCCTCGCGCCCCTGGTGCCCACGCCCGCGGAGCTGATCCAGGAGACGACCAATGGCTGAGGGCCAGCAGCCGGACGACGTCGACGCCAAGATCGAGGCCGCTGTGGCGAAGCTGCCGGTGATCAGGTGTCGTAGCGCCTGCAAATGGTGCCGCGGCCGTCCGGAGATCGATCAGGACCCAAGGACGAACAAGCAGATCCGCCTGAGCAGCTTCCTGTGGCAATGGTTTTTCGGCCTCCGCGAGGAATTTTCCCCGCCGAAGCACCCGGGGCAGAAGGAGATATTCAAGACTTGCAAGGAATGGGAGATGGAACCGCCGACCGCGAAGTGGATCGGCTGGAGTGCCGTGTGTCCGTTGTGCCTCCACTGGTGGGAGGTGTTCAGAACACCGCTGAACGGCGAGACGGAACCGCTAGTGTTCTTCAGCCGCAATGAAGACTTCGACAGCGGCGAGTTCCTACACGAACCCGCATGCCCCAACGGCCACCGCCTGCCGGAGATCTTCGATTTCGTGCTCAGCGACGCGCGTCATCTGGCGGCGGAAGTCCGCGGGAAGGAGCGGTTGAAAGCGATCTGGGAGGCGTTGGGGCCTCATTCTTGGCGGATTGTGCGGATCTACACCGACGAGCAGGGCATCCGCGTGTTCGAGTACGAGGACGTCGAGGATGCGCCGCGCGAACCAGGAGCGGACGACGACGATCTCACGCCGGTCGCCGCAGCGCAGCCCGCCGCCACCGAGGTCAAGTCCGGGCCGTTGCGGCTCCGGGACCTGCTGTTCTCCCCCTCGCGGGAGGGGGTCCGCGCCACCCCTCCGCGGCGCCGCTTCCTCCTCAAGGTCCCCGGCGACGGGACCGGCGTGTTCCCGGCCGGCAAGGTGGGGGTGTTGTCGGCGCCAGGCGGGACCGGCAAATCGTTCGCGCTCATGCATATCGCCTTTGCGGTCGCGACCGGCACCACCGCCTTCGGCGAAGGCATGGGCTGGACGGCCGAGGGTCCGGGCCGCGTCCTCTTCCTGTTCGGCGAGGACGACCGTGAGGAGGTCGAGCGTCGCCTTCACCATGTGCTCCAGGCCTCGGGGATCACATCTGATGAGGATCTCGGGCTCATCGAGGGCAACCTCGACCTGATGCCGCTCTGCGGCCAGCCCGTCGCGCTGACCACCTCCCTGGAGTCCGGCGTGACGGTCCTGCCGGAGACCCAGAGGTGCGAGGAGCTTCGACAGATTCTGCAAGAGGCTGTCGCCGAAGGGCGGCCGTACTCGCTCGTCGTCCTCGACCCGCTCTCGCGGTTCGCCGGCCCCGATGTAGAGATCGACAACGCCGCCGCCACCCGGTTCATCCAGGTGCTTGAGTCCTTGGCAAGCCCCGGGTGCGGAGGTCCGTCGCTCCTCATCTCTCACCACGAGCGCAAGCGGCAGTTGACCGACGATCCGGATAGCGCTGACGCAATGCGCGGGGCCTCGGCGCTCAAGGACGGCGTCCGCTGGATGGCGAGGCTGGAGCCGCGCAGGCGGAAAGAGAACGCTCCCGATCTCCTGAAGCTCCGGGTGGTGAAGACGAACTACACCAAGCCGGGGTTGAACCTCACGCTCTGCCGGCCGCCGAACTGGCACGGGGCGCTGCGCGTGGCGACCAGCGACGAGATCGACGCCTACGAGCAGAGCACATCGAAGGGCGCCCGGGAGCCCGGTGCCGCGCTGCCGGAGAGGATCCTCAGTGAACTGGCCCGCGGCGCCGGAAGCACCAATGAACTTCACCGGGACCGGCTCCACGTCAACAAGCGGGCCGTGAGCCAGGCCTGCGAACGGCTCGAGGAGGAAGGTAAGATCGAGCGGCGCGGTCAGAAGTGGGTGCTGCGGGCGACGAACGCCGGAGCACCCACGCCGTGACGCAGGCGGCGACCAGACGTCGACACGAGCCCGGCGCCTGCATGGGCGCAGTGGTCTGTCGATCGTGCGCCGCCGCATATTTGGGAATTCACGCGGATACTTTCGATGCGCACGCGCGCAAGTTGCTGCCGCGGCTTTCATCGGCCATCGTCGGTGCCGATCCTCGCTGGTCGCGTGAAGACCTAGACCGGCTCATCCGGCACCATAGGGAGGCACCTCCATGCCCCGACGTACTCGGACCCCGTTCACCCTCTTCCGGCATGACGACTCCGATCCCATCTGGTGGGTTCAATTCGTCGTCGCGGGCCGGCGCTACCGCCGTTCAACGGGTGAGACAGATCGAGGAGAGGCTGAACTCCGGGCGGCGGGGATCTGGCAGGAAGCCCGGGCGCGCGCCGGTGATCCCGCTCCCAGCGCTGGACCAGCCAGGCCGCTCCCCCAGCTTGCCGCTGAACTGATCGTCGAAGCCGAGGGTCTCGGCCGCTCCGCCACCCACGCACGCGACCTAGAAATCGACCTGCGGTTGCACATCCTGCCCCGCTGGGGGACGGCGGACTCCGCGACGACAGCAGCGTGGGAACACGTGATGGTCGACATGCACGCCGAGGGGCAGAGCTGGCGCAGCATCCAGCGGATCGCGTCGCACCTTCGGGCTCTGCTCAGGTTCGCCTGCAGGAAGGGCGCGCTGGTGAACGTGCCAGAGATCAAGTCACCGCCGCGCTCGCTGATCGTCTCGGAGCAGGCCGAGCGAGCCGCCCTCCCCGCCGCCGACCGGGACGCGCTGCTTGCGGACATGCGCGACCGCGGGAACGTCCGGGCGGCGCGCTGCTATACGGTGATGTTCTTCAACCTGTTCCGGAAGAGCACGGTCGAGCGGATGACGCCGCAGTGGATTAACTGGCAGACCGGCATGATCGCGGTGCCCGGCAAGAAGGCGAAGAACCGAAAGCCACGCCTCTACTGGCTGCACCCGAAGGCGGCGCAGGCGATCAAGGATGAACTCGCTGAGCAGGGTCGCGGCGAGAGCGGATCGCGTCTGGTCCTCGTTCGAGAAGGCGTTCTGGAATCCGGAGCGCGGTCCCCGGACCCCACGACCCCGATCTTCGGGAAGTTCGATCACTCGAACGTCTTCTGGGGTGCCTGCAAGCGGCTGAGGCTGGTCACGTACACGCCGACGACGTACGACGCGCAGGGGCGCGTGCTCAAGAAGGCCGAGATCACCGACAGGCGGGGGCTGACGGCGCACCACGTCGCGAGGCACACCGGGGCGACCCTGGTCTCGGACGCGGGCGCCAGCCTCGCCGAGCGCATGGCAGCCGGCGGCTGGGAGAGCGTCCAGGCGGCCCAGCGGTACGACCACGAGGACGTGGAACGGAGCCGGCGGGCGCTGGAGCGGCTGTAGTTTCGCCCGAGGTTAGGCCCCCGCGTGTCGCGCAGCGGAATCCGCGTGGGGCTGCGGGCCGGACCCTGCCCTGAAAATCGCTGTCCGCCCGGCTGTGGCCGCCGCATCTAAGCGGGTCAGGGGCTCCGGCGCCGCCTTGGCGGGACATCCAGCCGTCGTCCCCCGGGGCACCGGGCAGGAGCCCCCCGAGCGACCATGGCCCGGCGGATCCGTCACGATTCGGTCACGCTGGACGCCGGGTAGATCGGCTAAGTATGGCGGGCCCTGCAGGATTCGAACCTGCGGCCTTCGGATTCGTAGTCCGACGCTCTATCCAACTGAGCTAAGGGCCCGTCGTCTGACAGTGGCGGAGAGGGAGGGATTCGAACCCTCGATAC
>Ga0137407_10002329_pt1 | contig 12511 bp, 9 predicted proteins | sample CZOMad2_2_16fung_FD_108410 | JGI IMG/M metagenome (GOLD analysis project Ga0137407, IMG submission 108410) | Vadose zone soil fungal communities from Angelo Coast Range Reserve, California, USA - CZOMad2_2_16fungal (Illumina Assembly) | ecosystem: Environmental > Terrestrial > Soil > Vadose zone...
CGCCGAAATCCGCTGGTTTTATCAGCACGGCGCTTCGGAAATATTTCCCGATGCGTGGGAGGCCTACCGCGACGCGATCCCGCTCGACGAACGCGATGATTTCCTGACCGCCTACCATAAACGGTTGACCGGCACCGACCAGCGAGCCGCACTGGCGGCGGCGCGCGCATGGTCGATATGGGAAGCCTCCGCCAGTTTCTTGCACAGTAACTTGGACAACATCAAGCGATGGGGCGAGGATCAGTTCGCGCTGGCGGTGGCGCGAATCGAGTGCCACTACTTCGTGAATCGCGGCTTCTTGCGCAGCGAAAGCCAATTGCTGGACGATGTGCCGCGCATCCGCCACATTCCCGCGACGATCGTACAGGGACGTTATGATGTCGTCTGCCCTGCAACCAGCGCCTGGGATTTGCATCGGGCATGGCCTGAGGCGGACTTGGCGATCGTGCCGGACGCCGGACACTCGGCATTCGAACCGGGCAATACACACGAACTGGTGCTCACGACCGACCGGTATCGTAGTCGCTGAGAGGGTAGCCGAGGAGTTTGATGCGTTCAGTACATTCGGCCGCCCGTGCCGCGGCGGCAAGGGCCGCGGCCGCGCTCGTATTGCTGTCGTTCGCATCGCACGCGGCCGCCACCAAGCTGTTGCGCTTTCCGGACGTGTGGCACGATCGGATCGTCTTCAGCTATGCGGGGGACTTGTGGACCGTCGGCACGCGAGGGGGTACCGCCACGCGCCTCACGTCGAACCCGGGCCTCGAGCTATTCGGCAAATTCTCTCCCGACGGACGCTCCATCGCTTTCACCGGTCAGTACGGCGGCGACGAGCAGGTGTACGTGATTCCGTCGGACGGCGGGGCACCGAGGCAGCTCACGTTTTATCCGGCGCCGGGCCCGCTCGCCGAACGTTGGGGTTACGACAATCAGGTCTACGGCTGGACGCCGGACGGCACAGCCGTGTTGTTCAGATCGGCGCGCGACGCCTACATGCTGACGGATTCCAAACTTTACACGGTACCCGTGGATGGAGGGGCGGCGACTGCGCTGCCCATGCCGGTGTCGGGCGCCGGTCATTTTTCGCCCGACGGCAAGAGGATCGTGTACTCGCCTCTGTGGCGCGATTTTCGCAGCGAGAAACGCTACCAGGGCGGCTGGGCGAATGACCTGTATATTTTCGATTTGACGCATCCTTCGCTGCTGCAAGTCACGAACGATCCGCGTACCGACCGCGATCCCATGTGGATCGGCGATGCCGTTTATTTCAACTCCGACCGGACCGGCGTATTCAATCTGTTTCGCTACGACATTGCGACGCGGCAAACCACGCAACTCACCCACTACCAGGATTGGGATGTACGCTGGCCCAGCGCCGACGCCGAGGGCCAGATCGTGTACGAATCCGACGGCGAGCTGCATATCTACGATACGCGCGACGGTCAGGACCGCGCATTGGTGATCGTGGTGCCGGCGGATGCCACCACCACTCGCCCTCAAACGGTCAATGCCGCCGACAATATCGAAAGTCTTACTCTGAGCCCGGACGGCGAACGGGTGGGGATCGTGGCGCGGGGAGATGTTTTCTCCGTTCCGGTAGAACACGGCATTACCCGAAATCTCACGCAGTCATCGTCCGCGCATGAACGGGAAGCCGCCTGGTCGACCGACGGCAAGCGCCTTGCGTATGTGTCGGATCGCTCCGGCGAAGAAGAAGTCTACGTGCAGGCGCAGGACGGCAACGATCCTGCCGTTCAAATATCATCGGGATCATCGTCGCGTTTCTACTCACCGCGGTGGTCGGGCGATGATAAGCGCATTGCATTTTCCGACAACACGGGCCGGCTGTACGTGATCGATGTGGCGACCAAGCGGCGCGTTACCGTCGCCCGCGATCCCGCCGACCTGACGCAGGATTATTGTTGGTCGCCCGATGGTCAATTCTTGAGCTATTCGCTCACTGGGCCCAACGGGTTCTCCGGCGTACACGTCTGGTCGGCGGCCGACGGAAAGTCGCGGCGCATCACGCCGCCATTCTTCAATGCGCACTCTCCCGCTTGGGCTCCGAACGGTGAATTGCTGTACTTCCTGAGCGAACGCGAATATCAACCGCTTCTCAGCACCATCGAATTCGACTTTGCCACCGATCGGCAAACCGGAATTTTCGCCGTGACCTTGCGCAAGGACGTCAAGAATCCATTCGGCATACGCGACGATGAACCCGGCGACGGCAGGAAGGACGGCAAGGACGCCGACAGCGATAAAGATACCGGCAAGGACCATGATGAGCGTCCGGCCAAGCGCAGCCGCGGCACGAACAAGGGAAGCTTCGAAGGCCCGAACAAAATCGAGTTCGAGGGAATCGAGCAGCGCGCCATCCGCGTGCCTCTGGAGGCCGACAACCTGACCAATCTCGAGGCCGGCGATGAGAGTCTCTTGTACCAACGCAGCGGACCCTCGTATTACGGGCGCGATTCGGGCGTCAAAGCCGGCGTGATGGCCTATTCGATCAAGGACCGTGAGGCTAAGCTCGTAGCCGAAGATGTCGTGACTTGGGTTGCGACAGCCGACCGCAAGCACGTGCTCGCGCAACTCTCGTCCAAGGAGATCAAGTATTTCGAAGTCGGCGCGGCATCGAAAAGCCCGAGCGAGGACCCGAAGACGGTGTCGCTGGCGGGCCTGGTGACCACTCGTATTCCCGCGGCCGAATGGCGCGAGATTTTTGCCGAAGTGTGGCGCCGCTATCGCGATTATTTCTACGTCGAGAACATGCATGGCTACGATTGGCAAAAGCTGCGGGCACAATATCAACCGCTGCTGGATTTCGTGGGGTCCCGCGCGGACCTCAACTACGTCATCGCCGAAATGATCTCCGAACTCACGGTCCAGCATGCCTACATCGAGGGCGGCGACCTTGGCCTCCCGAAACGGCCCTTCGTCGCACTGCCCGGTGCGCGCTTCGAACTCGACGCCAAATCCGGCCGCTATCGGATCGCCAAGATTTTTGCCGGCGAGAACGAAGAAGAGCGCTACCGGTCGCCGCTCACGGAAGTGGGTGTGGATGCCCATGTGGGCGACTACGTGCTCTCGATCAACGGGCGTGAGCTCAAGGCCGGCACCGATCCCTACGAGCTTTTGCAGGCGGCGCCGAACCAACCGGCCGAATGGCGCGTGTCGGCGACCGCCGACGGCAAAGCGGTACGCACCATCCGCTACCAACCGCTCGCCAGCGAAAATAGCCTGCTGTATCTTGCGTGGGTCGCCGAGAATCGCGCCCGTGTGGATCGAATGAGCCGGGGGCGTCTGGGCTACATCCATCTACCGGACATGGGCGAGGCCGGGATTCGCGAATTCATCAAGTGGTGGTATCCGCAGGTCCGCAAGGAAGGCTTGGTGGTCGACGTGCGCGACAACGGCGGCGGCAATATTTCCCAGTTGTTGATCGAACGGCTGGCGCGTACGCTCCACGGTACCAGCTTTGCGCGCAATCACGAGGCGGCGGATACCTATCCGCGCGTCGTGCAGCCGGGACCGAAAGTGGCATTGATCAACGAGGACACCGCTTCCGACGGCGATATTTTTGCGAACGCGTTCCGCCAGTGGAAAATCGGCGCACTCATCGGCAAGCGCACATGGGGCGGCGTGATCGGCATCGACGACCACGGGCCGCTCCTCGACGGCGGCACCGTATTTGTGCCAGAGTTCGGCACAGCCGATGAGAACGGTCGTTGGATCATCGAGGGGCACGGAGTGGATCCGGATATCGTCGTCGAACAAGACCCGGTGAAGGTATTGGAAGGCCATGACCCTCAATTGGAGCGCGGCGTTCAGGAGCTCATGAAGCTTTTGCCTGCGACGCCGGCCGGATTGCCGAAGCGTGCGGCCCCACCCGTCAAAACCGGGATGCATTGAGGATGTCGGAACTCGCCACCCTGGGACTCGCCCGCGCGACGGATGCGCGCGAAATTGCGGAAATGTCGCGCGACCTGATCGAACAGGGGCTGACCTGGTCCTGGACCCCGGCGCGCGTACAGCATTTCATTTCCGGACCTGAATCCTCCGTGGTGGTCGCGCGACGCGAGCGGCAAATTGCGGCGTTCGCCATCATGCATTTCGGCGATGAGGTGGCGCACTTGAATCTGCTTGCCGTGGCGCCGGAACATCGCCGCCAGGGACTTGGACGACAGCTCATGGATTGGCTGACCGCGACCGCGATCGAAGCCGGCGTGTTTCGTATCAACCTCGAGTTGCGTACGCGCAATGAATCGGCGCGCATCTTCTACGAGTGTCTGGGCTTCGACCAGCTGGGGGTCGTGCAGGGTTACTACCAGGGCCGCGAAGCGGCGCTGCGCATGTCGCGGCGCCTGGCGAAGAACCAGTGCTGAATCGCAAACACGGTGATGCCGAGCCCCAAGGCATCGTGGGCCGTCGCCGCGAGACGCTGCCATCGGTCGTCGCTGACGAAGAACAACGCAAATCCGCTGAGACTCAAGAATAGGAAAAATGCCGCGAGCACCCCGCCGCTCAAGCGCCGCAATCGGCCCGGCCACCACCTGAGCACATGCCGCGCCGTGACCCAACCCAAGAGGTACATGCTGAGAATCGCGACAATCCCGTGCACCAACAGGACGGCCGGTGCCCAAGGGTGAGGCCTCATGCCGAATTGACCCCTTGATTCGAAAAACTGATCCAATACCAGCCACACGCAACCCGAGAGCCAGAGCGTGCCCAGCACCAGATAGATGGCCAGTCGCTTCCGCGCCGGCATACGGTCGCTCGGCGCGGACATTTTGGGTGGCATCCGCCGGCGATCCGCGTAGCCGTGCCCGCGCCCGTGCTCCTGCTGCCCCCGCATGGGAGCCTGTCTAGCCTGGTCCATTGGTCGGTCGCAAGGCAGATTGCCATAGGGCGAGCAGCCAGCGCACGCCCTGAGTGACGTGCTCGGAGGACAGAGTAGCGCCGGAAATATTCTTGATGTCGGTACCGAACCGCAATTGCTCCAGCGTGTCACGGTGCGTGAATTGCCCGCGCCACGCAGCATTGCGAATCTCACCGCCGTGACTCTCGCGATACGACAGGATCTCCAAGTTGCGCAGCGCCCCCCCCGTGTCAATGCCTACGGCGTAGGTGATGAGACTTTGCCGGCCGATCACTTCGTCGACGAAGACATGCCCCAGCAGCGCGCCGTCGCGCGTTGCGCTAAAGATGCGCATCGTCCCGTGCGGCGGCTGCGGTCCGGCACGGACCAATAAGGCCTGCATTTGCTCGGGCGTTCGCGGCAGCAGAATTTCTTGGAAGGCATCGGCCTTCGGAAAGACCGCCTTCTGGGCCGCATCCACGCTGAGGTAATCGGCTGCGATCACCACCGGAACCGGCAGAGCCGCCGCCAGCATCAGGCCCGTAATTTGATGTCGTTGGTCCACGTCATTGTCAGATTGCGATTACGAATAGGAATTATTATCATTTAGTTTCTTAGCGATAGCAACTGGTGAGCCCATCGCAACCCATTGATTTCAGATGAATCGTTTAAAGCGTCCCGCCATACTTCTTAAAGGAGGATCAACTACGATGATCCGATCGCGCTGGCTTCTTATTTCCTTCCTGCTCGGCGTTCTTCTCGCACGTTGGGCCTCTCCACGGTGAGTTGAAATCGCATTGCAAGCTTCACGACGCCACGAGTGGACGCCTGATCGCGGTGTGGGATGGAGATCTTGAATCCGGAAGTAACAGGCCCGCTTGGACCAAAGGCCTGAGCCACTAAGGCAGAACTTCCCGTGCGCCGCCGGACGCCGCGGTCTTGAGCACGCATTGCTCTGTTTTAGACATCCACGATACTTGTTCGTCAATACCGAATTTCAAACGGGTACTCAGCGAACATCTGCTCTCGGGAGAAATAGAACTCTATCCTACTTAAACCCTCTCTTCGAAAAACCGACACCTCATCGTTCGACGAAGAAGCCTGGGAACGTTGCAACTCGACGCCATTCGCATCGAACGTTTGCGCACCGATTAGAGCACCCAAACTGCCATAATAGTGAAATCGATACTGCATCTCGCTCACTTCAACCAACTTCAGTATGGGCCGCGCGTCTTGGCTTGCAACTGCACCGAGGCTCAAATCCGTCATAGGCAGACTTTCAATTTTCGGTAGCAACCGCAGTCGCAGTGCCCCATTAATTTGCTTAACTTGGTCCGCGCCAAGACCCATTGGTAGCCGCCGATAAAACCGCAATTCTCGCGGCGGTCCAACGAAGTAATCGAATTTATCCGCCGATGAAATTTTGTAGGAGCCAGGACTCATCGCTTGATTGACAATCCAATCGGTAAGCGCGTTCCGGTCGTCCGAATTGCCGGGCGCCGCGAAGGACTTCCCATCGATCGTGGAAATCGACCGAAATCTAATCTGCACGGCTTCGGTATAGGCCGTGTTCGGAATTTCATTGGCGAAAATGTGCAAGGAAAAATAGGAACCTTTCTTTTGGGGCTCCACTAACAGCGTAAACGGACCCGCGGCCAAGACTTTCGGTTCTTCGTTCGACACGGGCTTCTCGAGCCGGCTCTTCAAGTACTCGTCTACCCCCGGCTTTAGCGGAAGCCAATGTTTAGCGCCGCCTCGATCGCCGAAACGGAGAGTTAAATCTTGTTGACTGAAATTATTGAACATCGGTTTATTGCTCTCGCGTTCGTAGGACGACTTGGAGAATGCGTCGAGCTGCGGAAGTCCCGATTTGATTTCGAACGGAACGGAAAAAGCCCGGCTCTCGCTCATCACGGTGACTTGAATCTTCTTCACCCGCCCGCGGAAATCGACCGCCTTTGATACGCCCTCACCAAAGAAAAAACCTCCGCTCAATTGTCCGTCTTGCCGCAACGGCTTGTCGTCCGCATTGAGTCCCTGCACTAGCAGGATGCGATTTGCGTCGCCGTAAATGTTGTAAGAAATCGATCGCTCGGAAGCTTTTGTGATGACTAGACTCGTGTCCTTGTCTTGAATCCGTTGACCGCTCTCTGCGTTCACGGCGTAAGTCCCGATCACCGTCGGCACTTGAACTTTGACCTCTCCCTTGATCGCCACGATATTGCTGGCTGAGACGTTTGGATTCAATTTAAGCGTCTTAGTCCCTTCGACCGATTGAATGTTATTGTGGCTCCTGAACCAATCCGGATACACAGGTTCGGTAGGTCGATCCGGCCCGCAGGTTTTCGAGTAAAGTTGATTGTGCGAATTCGCATCGAGTGCTTCCCGAAAATAGAGTTGCACGAGTTCTTTCGATTCGCCGATATTGGGAATGCCTGTCGCAATGAACTCTATATCGATAAGCTGCGAATCACTCTTTTCGTCGACTTTGGCTCCTTTTACCTTGAACCCGAACGGACCGGCAACGAACGGCAACGGCTTCTCGAAGAACGTGCCCTTTGGGTCGAAATTCGGCAACGAGGAGATATTGAGCCGGGGCGCAAACCGAACAGGCGTTTCTACCAGCTGATCTGCTTCGTCGTTGACGCCTATCCGAGAGGCGCTTCCGAACCCCCAAAATATGGCAGAAAGGATCTCGACGGGAACTTGCTTTAAGTCTTCCAGCGCTTGCTTATCGATCAGGGCTTGCGCTCTGAATTCGTTTTGATTGTTTGTGAAAGCAATCTTGTCGTGGAGCCGCGCGAAGCTCGGCAATTCCTTCTGCCATTTGCTCTTGGAATTCTGTAGGGCCGCCAGCCACTCGGCCACTTGCGAATGGGCGAGCGCGGGATCCGAATAGTTTACTATCAGATCTATTGCGCCCGAGCGTCTGAATACATTGATCTCTCCTCCGAAATACAACTTGTCGAATGGAGCCAAGCTTTCGCTCTTCACTTGGCTTCCGAGCATTCCGATTACACCTGACACCTGCGGCGGATTTTTCGGAATTGCCACCATGGCGGCGAAAAGCCTGCGCCCCCTATACGTTTGCCATTCGTGAAGATGCGGAACCGCCTTGCCATCCGCGAACAAGCGACCAAGAACTGGACGGATGTTGTTGGGGCCCGTCAACACGATGAAATTCGAACTTAGGTAAAAGCTGAGCGGAGCGCGTAGAGCGCACGTAACCGGATCCGTTTCGTGGTAGCTATAAATTCGACGTTCGTTCCAAGTATCGGCGGCAATTTCATAGCGCTTTTCGAGCGCCGACAAAATCTTGTCTGTATGGAAGCGGCCGACAATGACAACGGCAGACTGCAGGTCGCTGTTTCCTGCGTCGACCGAGGCCACAATTGAATCAACGTCGGTCCGCGGATCGATTCCCGCTTCTAAGAACTTCGCCAACGAGCTGTCTTTTGGAACAGGGAATTTCGTTACCTCGTCCTTAAGTGGACTACCGATCCACAAATTTTCCAGCTGGAGCAGTTGATGGACATTCAAGCTTCCCACCAACAACGTCTTGTCGCTGAACAACGCTTGCTCGGCCCGTTCCATATCCGTCGTAAAATATTGCATCGGACTGTAAATCGTGAAATAGAAGCCGCCGGCGGCAACGATACCAACTAGAGCGATCGTCAAAACAACGATGGATTTCTTAGTCACCCTATTTCTTCCTTTTTCTTTGCCGCGAGGCTACTGACCTTTTATTGTTCACTGACGGAGGATACGCGATGACCGTGGCTATGGAACGTCTCTACCCGTCTGAAAATCCGCGTCTCAGTGACCCCCCATCACCGCCATGGCGCGAGGCAGCAGGTGACTCTGACCAGCACGTGGATGAATCGAGTTTAAATCGTCCCGGATCGACTGTTTCCGGAATCGCGCGATTCGCTGTGCGAGTCCCCGTGCTGGATCAGCGGGCGCACCGGGTTGTGGGGAAACACCACCGATACGCGGCACCCGCGGCCCGGGGCAGTATCAACCGTCATCTCGCCGGCTGCAGCCCGCACCCGGTCCGCCACGCTCCACAGGCCGAATCCCTCCGATCGTGGCTCGAACAAACTGAGTTGCCATTCAAATCCCACGCCGTGATCTTCCACGACGACGCATAGTTCATTCGGCGTTTGTGTGACCTTGACGACTGCAGATTGCACGCCGGAATGTTTGACGACATTGCGGAGCAGTTCTCGAATGAGCTTGAACACGAGCACTCGAAGCTCGAGATCGTATGCCACCGCATCCGCGGCAACCTCCAGCTCGACTTGCAAATTATCTTTTCCGCGCATGTAGATGCTGAGCGGGCAGCCCGAACAGTCGATTGAACCGGAGATAGGCCAAATTGCATTCGGCGACGTAGGCATGCTCACGCAGCCATGCGATTTGCGCATCCACCGCAAGGTCGGGAGCCATCGGAACGTCCAGTTCGATTCGCCATACGGCTTCGGAACTCTGCTCGATGAAGTTGTGGTACCGCTCGCCGCTGGTGCGGCGCGCAAACCCGAGGCGCATGAAGTCCCAGACGAGCGCGGACCTGGGGCCTCCCGTTTGCACGGCCGGTATCGTCACATCCGAGGCCTCCCTGCTCTCCGAACCATCGAACGTGCGCAGCGCAGTGTAAATTTCAGACAGAAGTCCACAGTGAGCGCTCGACCACGCGCGCTGTGACCGGCGAATTATCCATCGAATTATTGTGCGCCTAATTCCTGCGGGAAGCATCTCACTGTATTGTTGTCAGCCGCCGAGAAAAATATAATCGACGCGATGAAGCGCCGCCAAGCTTTCAAGCATGAGCTCGAGCCCAACGGTGAGCAGCAGCGCCGGATGCGCCGCTTTGCCGGAGCGCGTAAATGCGAGTCCCGGCTGCGGATCGGGCTCGGAACCATCATTGCGATCAGCGCCGAATCAGACGCGGTGCCAAGCGTCTTGCCGGGGATAGAGGCAGCGTTCGCCGCCATTGCGCAAGTAGAGCGCTTCATGCATCCCACACGGGCCGGCAGCGATTTGCTGGCCATTCGCCAAGGCACGCTCGGGCAGCCATTGGCCGTTCACCCTTGGACCTGGGAAGTGCTGGCACTGTCGCGGCACCTGAATCAAGCATCGACGGGAGCGTTCGATGCCTGCTTGCCCAGCGCCGCGGGACGATTGACGGATCTAGAGTTCGCGGCTCCGCAATCCGTGATCCCGCATAGGCCGCTTCACATCGATCTCGGTGGCATCGCGAAGGGGTATGCCGTCGACCGCGCGCTCGTGGCGCTGCGCGCGGCCGGTTGCCGCGGCGGTCTCGTCAACGCGGGGGGCGACTTGGCGGTGTTCGGCAACCGCACTCATACAATCGTGATCAGAGACCGGAAATCAGGCGACAGCGTCATCGAGCTCAAGAATGCCGCTCTCGCCACCAGCGATGTTTGCAACGCAGCACGACCTGCGGAGCACCGAGGCTACTACCACGGCGTCACTCGCCGTGAGATCAGAGCCGGCAAAGTCAGCGTCAGCGCCGCGCGCGCCGCCATCGCCGACGCCCTGACCAAGTGCCTGTTGGCGATCCCCGGCGAAATGCATGCCGCTGTGCTCGAGAGTTTCGATGCACGGCTGGTAGGATGCGAATCCAATCCATGACCGACCAAAGCACGACGCGCATTTTCGGCCCCACTCGACGCCGCGTCGCGGCCGTTGGCCAGGGATCTTGGAGAATTGACGAATCGGCAGCGGACTCCGCCGTCGCGTCCTTGCGCCGCGGTCTCGATCTTGGGCTGACTCATATCGATACCGCCGAAATGTACGGCTCGGGGGCCGCGGAAAGCATCATCGCCAAGGCGATCGCGGGTCGGCGCGACGAGGTCTTCCTGGTCTCCAAGGTGCTGCCCACCAATGCCTCGACGCGCGGCACGCTCGCGGCGTGCGAGAAATCACTGGCACGCCTGCGAACCGATCGGCTGGATTGCTACCTGCTTCACTGGCGCGGCGCATATCGATTGGAGAAAACGATTGCCGCCTTCGACACACTGGCGCGCGACGGCAAGATCCTGTCCTGGGGCGTGAGTAATTTCGACGTCGCCGACCTCGACGAAGTGGTGGCGATTGCGGGCGCGGGGCATCCGGCGTGCAACCAGGTGCTGTACCACCTGCAGGAGCGCGCGATCGAACATAGTGTGCTGCCCTGGTGCCAAAGACACGGCACTGCGGTGGTGGCGTACACGCCTTTCGGTCAATCGAGAACCCCGTTCGATGCACGAACGGCGCAAGGCAAGGTGCTCGAGGAGATAGCCGAAGCGCATCAGGCAACCGCCCGACAGGTCGCGCTGCGATACCTGTTACGCCACCCGGAGGTGTTCGTGATTCCCAAGGCGTCCAGCATTGCACACGTGGCCGAGAACGCCGGCGCCGCGACCCTCGAACTCAGCGCTGCCGAGCTGGCCGGAATCGACGCAGCTTTTCCGCGCGGAAGACCAAGACGCGGACTGCCGATGATCTAGACGCATGCGTCCCGCCCATGGCCACCCTCCGGTGTTCAATTCGGCCGGACGGCCGAATTAGCACGGCATGCGCAATATGTGCGGACCCACGGCGCCGATGGTCGACGTTCCCGTCAACGCCAAGGTTACGCGCAGCTCATTGCGCATGATGTCGATGGCCTTGGTCACGCCCGCCTCCCCGGCGGCCGCCAACGCATACAGGAACGATCTGCCGATCAATGTGCCACGCGCGCCCAGCGCCAGTGCCTTCGCAATGTCCTGGCCCGAGCGAATGCCGCCGTCGAACAGCACCTCGCAGCGGCCGTCGATCGCCGCGACGATCTCCGGCAGCACCGAAATCGAAGAGGGTGCCCCGTCGAGTTGCCGTCCGCCGTGATTCGATACGACGATGGCGTCCGCGCCGGCCGCGAGGCCTAGGCGGGCGTCCTCGGCATCGAGCACCCCCTTGAGTATCAGCTTCCCGGGCCAGCGGCTTCTGACCCATTCCACGTCGCGCCAATTCGCTGATGCATCGAACTGCGTCGCGGTCCACTCCGCAAGCGTGCGGACGCCGCTCGAACCACCGATTCGCCCGGCCAAATTGCCGAATGTGCGCCGTTTCCCGAACAGCACCTTGAGTGCCCAGGACGGTTTCGTGGCCACATCCAAGGCATTGCGCAGCGTGAGGCGCGGTGGGATGGTGAGGCCGTTGCGGGGATCGCGGCGCCGTTCGCCCAACACCTGCAGATCGAGCGTGAGCATGAGTGCGGAACATTGTGCCGCGGCCGCCCGATCGATGAGCTCCTGATTGAAGCCGCGATCCTTCATGAGGTATTGCTGAAACCAGAACGGCTGCCGGGTTGCCGCTCGAACGTCCTCGATCGAACAAATCGACATGGTGCTCATGCAGTAGGGAATCCCGCAGGCCGCCGCGGCCCTGGCCGCGAGAATCTCGCCGTCCGCATGGAACAGGCCGGCAAGTCCGGTGGGGCCTATGGCCAGCGGCATCGACACCGGTGTACCCGCCAGCGTCGTCGCAAGAGACACGTTGGAGACATCGATCATGACGCGCTGGCGAAAAGTCATCGCGTCGAGGTCGGCGCTGTTGCGCGACAGAGTCCGTTCCTCGTATGCCCCGCCGGCGGCGTAGTCGAAGATGGCCCGC
>Ga0137407_10002330_pt1 | contig 12510 bp, 8 predicted proteins | sample CZOMad2_2_16fung_FD_108410 | JGI IMG/M metagenome (GOLD analysis project Ga0137407, IMG submission 108410) | Vadose zone soil fungal communities from Angelo Coast Range Reserve, California, USA - CZOMad2_2_16fungal (Illumina Assembly) | ecosystem: Environmental > Terrestrial > Soil > Vadose zone...
ATCGTGAAGCGGAGCAAGCGCCGCGCGCGCGACCGCTTGCGGGTAACCTGGAACCGGCCTTTTGGGAAAATCCAGGCCAGCGTCGCCCAGGCAAAAGCTGCGAAGCGCGCCATGTTGTATTGCTCGATGTAGACGGTGCGGCCGTAACCGCGCCCAACCTCCTCGAACACCCAGAACGTGAGCAGGTAATACGGCACGAAATGCAGCAAGAACGTCGGCATCGCGGCCGCCAGCGGCACGCACCCGGAGAGCAACACCGCGACGGGAGCGAAGTAGAACAAGCCCTTGGTCCAGCCGTCGAAGTAGGTGGCGACCGAGGCAAGGTAGTTGAGTCGCTGCGCCCAGCTCAAGCCCGGATTGGAGAGGATGCCCTCGGTGCGCCACACGTGCATGGCGCCCTGACCCCAGCGCACGCGCTGCGTGACGAACGGCTCGATCGACTCGGGTGCCAGCCCGAAGGCAAGCGGCTCGGCGTGATATACGGAGCGGAATCCGGCCGCGTGCAGGCGGATCGAGGTATGCAAGTCCTCGGTGATGGTGCCCGTCGCGAACCCGCCGATACGTTCGAGCGCACTGCGGCGGACTACCGCGCAGCTACCGCAAAAAAACGCCGAATTCCAGCAATCCTTGCCGCGCTGGATGACACGAAAGAACAGTGCCTGCTCGGTCCAGATTTCATGCGATGTATCGGACCCGCGATGCTGGTACGAGTCCAGGTTGTAGTAGTCCTGCGGCGTTTGCACGAACGCTACGTGCGTGTCTTCGAAATAACCGAGCGTCTTCACGAGAAAATCGCGCCGCGGCGCATGATCGGCGTCGAACACCGCGATCAACTCGCCGCCGGTGCCCGCGAGAGCGTGGTTGAGATTGCCGGCCTTCGCATGCGCACTATCAGTACGCGTCAAATACTCACATCCGAGTTCGGTCGCCAGAGCCCGCATCGCCTCCCGGCGCCCGTCATCGAGAATCCAGGTGCGATGTGGATAGTCCATCGCCATTGCCGCCAGTGCTGTCTTGCGTACCAGGTCGACCGGCTCGCTGTAGGTGGGGATGTACACATCGACGCTGATGCCCGGACGCGGCGGTGGCGCGCGGCGCTCCGACAGCCGCCAACACATGAATATGTGCATCAACGCCGTGGCGAAACCAAACAGCTCCGCGCCGTAGATCAGCGTCGAGAAGATCGGTGCGTGCGGATTGAAAGTCCCGAGCCGCCAGCCGAGGTACCAGAGGCCGACCGCGACGAAGCAGTACGTGAGTATGCGGCGCGGCGTCTCGAGCCTGCTCGAGGCGACGGGTGCCGGTATCGTTTCCGACAGGGGTGAGCGCATGCTCAAACGATAATCGGAAGCGGTTTTGTCGATTAGGCATGCGTCACAAATCGACTAAGGGTGTCTTCGCTGCATCGCATTTCTGTGAAACGCGTGCGCCCGTCCCGAGCGGAGTAGCGCCGCCGCACGTACTTTCGACGGATTAATACAGGGAATCTCGACCTCTCAAGCCGGCTTCCCCTCCATCAACCCATCGAGCCGAAGACCGATCTTCGCCGCCCATCGCTCCCTCAGCCAGGCCGCTCTCCTGACACACCACCACATGAGGGTCATGTGCAAGGCGTCCATGGGCTGGGTGGTCGGTATGAAGCAACAATACCCCGGCAGATCGTTGGATGTGTGCAAACCCCACGCACCGAGCCGCGGCACGAAATCGATCTCCCCGAGTTCCAGCGCATTGAGCCTCGCGCAAATCTCCGCGGAATTGACCGGCGCTTTAGTCAGGGGCAAGGAAATGGTCGCGAGGTATCCGGCGCCGGCGATCGGATGCGGAACTCCTACATTCACTTGCAGCAGTGCCGTCTCAGCTTGCGGATCGATCGCCCGCGACGGGCAATCGCCGCTGAGCGGAAATTCCGCCCACACTGAAGTTCCGCTATTGGACGCGGCCAGGCCGCGTTGCTGAAGAGTGGTCGTGGCAGCGATCAGAGCTTCCTCCTCCAGAGGCTTTGGCCATCGGCCCGGGATCGCGTGGTGCGCGCGTTGTTGCTTCAGTACCGCGGCAGAAGCAGTCGCCAACGCAGTGGATCGTCCGAGCGGCAGCTGACCCCCGAATGCATTGAGAATGCTCTGCGTCACGAGATGTACGGCGGGCTCGCTGGAATAGATCGAATATTGCGCCGTCTGCCGCAAACGGCCATGGTCGAGATGGTAAGCGCCGTGTACCGACCAGGAGTTGAGCCTCTGCACGCCGGTCGCGTGAAAAGACGGGAGGCCCTCCGAACCATACTCGGCCACGATTTCAGCCACCGCCACCACCTGCAGTTCGTCGCGGACCACATTGGCGGGCAACAGCCGAAGAATGCTGACGCCCGCCCCTAGCGGATGCACCAGCCGATATCCATGCTCTATTCGCTCGAGCGGATGACGGGCCAGCGCTTTGTGAATCCGCTCTTCTACTTCACTGGTCACGATAGTCCTCGTCTCTCGAATGAGCGCGCACGACACCAACCTCTTGCGAAACCCTGCGCGGCGATCGGGCGACGAAGCCCATCAATGCGATTGCGTCTCCGGAGCGGCATTCGAATAGCGCTTGGCTGAAGCCCCGTCTGCGCGCGGCGCGCGCTTGGCCAACTTCGCCTCGGCCGCGCTGATTTTGGCGGCGAGGCCCTGCGTATCCGGTGCGAGCGCAGCGGCGCGGCGATAATTGCGAATGGCGTCCGCCGGACGCTGCGCACGTTCCAGAGCATCCCCCAGACCGACGAGCAGCGCCGGATCACCGGGGCTCCAACGAATCGCATCGTAGCATGCCTCTAGATCCGCCTGCGCACGGCAGCGTGCGGAATCGCGCTTGAGCTTCGCTGCGGCGGCCTTGTCAGTGATTGGCGATGCCGCCTCCCGCGGCCATGCTGCCGTGGATGAGAGCAGGAATGCCAAGACCAAACACTTGGCCGCCGACATCGATAATCCGCCCTGCCCGGTGAGAACGCGCGACGTCACTGCTCGATGTCTCTGACCAGTCGAATTCCTACGCTGCTGGTCCGGTAATCAATAGGGAAGTGATTTCGGTAATCGGCCCGCACATACGCCGGGGTGGTGAACCAGGAACCCCCGCGAAGCTCGCGCTCAGAGCAATTGCCGTCCGTGCGCGCCGATCCATCGATCGGCGCGCCGGTGTAATCCGCGTGCCAGCAATCTTCAGTCCATTGAAGAACATTGCCCAACATGTCGTTGAGACCGAATGAATTGGCTTTGAATGAACCGACGGGCGCCGTATAGACGTAGCCATCATCACAACCGAATACCGTCCAGCCCGGGTACCGGTGTGCCGCACTTTCATCGGCCAGGTTCGCGTTTGCACACGCACCCGATCCATCCGCGGTCCACGGCTGCGCGGCCTCGCCGCCGGCCCGCGCGGCATATTCCCATTCCGATGCGCTAGGCAGCCGGTATCGGTGTCTGGTTTCGGTCGATAGCCATCGCGTATAGGCCTCGGCATCATTCCACGATGCACACGTGACGGGATGCGTTCCGGCTTGAGCGAATCCCGGGCTTTTCCAATTATTCTTCGGCCGATGTTTCCACTCGCCGTCGTACGTGTCGCAGCCCTGCATGTCCCGCCCGGTCGCCGTGATGAATTGGTGGAATTCATCCACGGTGACTACATTCGTCGACATGGCAAACGGACGGCCGATGATCACCCAGTGCTGCGGCCTTGCGAAGGACACGGCGCCGCTCTCGGCAGGAGCCGAACCCTGTTTGAATCGACCCGCGGGCAGCACCGTCATGGCGGGACACGTCGGGCAGTCGCGGATTTCCGTGCCTGGATTTGGAACTGCCGGGGGTGATGCCGCCACCGGCGCCGGTACCGGCGCGCGGTGGACGGAAAACCAGGCGACAACGGCGCACAGCAACACCGCAGCGCCCGCCCCTGTCGCGCGGGCGATCACACCGGGTTTTATCGCGCGGCCGACCACACCGGTTTTTATCGCGCGGCCGACCACACCGGGTTTCCGAGCGGCAGGGCGCTCGGGTGCCGAGAACTCTGCCACGAATTGCCCGACCGTCGGCGTGCGATTGCTTCTGTCGGGCTGCAGACCGTGCACGAGAGCCGAGTATTGAGGCGCTGACAATTCCGCCCGGCGCGGCGGCGGAAATTTCAGCGATTGCGCTCCCGCCCCGGCATCAAACGGATGGGTTCCCGTCAAGAGCTCGTACGCGAGACACGCCAATGCGTAAACGTCGTCGGCAGGCTCGGGCTTTTGGCGTGCCATCAATTGCGGACTGGCGTAGCTTGGCGTAACCGCCGGTGAAGTCTTTTGTTGCGACGCTTCTCCCTGCTCGAGACCCGTTTCGGGCCGAGCGACCCAGCGCGCCATATCGAAATCGATGACCTTGGTCTCTCCCCGATTCAGAACGATGACATTCCCGGGTTTCAAGTCGCCGTGAACGACGCCGTTGCGGTGGGCATAGTCCAGCGCATCCGCAACGGCCAAGATCATGTACTTCGCCTCGTCGCCGCCCAATCCCGGGGGCGACTTTCCGGCCGCCGCGCCGCTGCGAAGTTTGGTGTATAGCGACGGACCGGCGAGGTATTCCATGGTGATGAACACGATCGAACCGTCTCGATCGCAATCGAAAATACGCACGATATTCGGATGCGTGAGACCCCGGAGCTTTTGAACTTCCTTTCGAAACGAGGCAAACGATCCGAAGTCCTCATTGATCGGACGGGTAAGCACCTTGACCGCAATGGAGGCATCCGGTGACGCCGGGGTCGTCTTCCCCAAGTCCGTTGCCTTGAAGACGCGACTCATGCCGCCCTCGCCGATCAGCGCCACCAATCGATAGCGATCCAGCAAAACGTCTCCCACCGCCACTGAAACTCGGCCGGGAGCTTCTTCAATCAACTCGGGCTGCTCGATGGCATGGTCGAGGTCGTCCAAGTCGATGGTGACCTCCTCGTCCGTCACTGCCGTCTCCACGGCCGAGGGTTGGGACGGTGGAGTTGTCGCCTGCGTTGGAACCGACTCCGTCGTTCCTGTCTTAGCGGGACCCGAATCTAATGCGGGGGTTATCGCGACGCTCAGCTCGACGGCGGGACTCCGAGTTGACGCCGACGCTGATGTCGAACTCGGAGGTGTCGCTGGTGTTGGACCCGGCGGTGTAGTTCCCAGCTGAGCTGAAACCGTGTCTGGCGTCGCAGCCGGAAACGGAGTCGACCTCGTGGGCTCCGCCGGAACCGGCGCTGCGATTCCTGTGTTGGCGGGGTCCGGTGGCACTGTTCGAGCCGGGGTATCCGCAACGCGCTGTGCCGCACCTGGACTTCGAATCGATGTTAAAGCCGGCGACGAATCCGAAGTTGCCACCTGCGCTGGAACCGACGGTGCAGTTCCTGTCTTAGCCGAAATGGAATCCGGCGGCAGTGATCTAGCGGGAGTCACAGCGGCAGGCGCCCCCTCAGCAGGACTTCGACTCGGTCCAATAGCCGGAATCGGGCCCAAGGTCACCGTCGGCGCCGGACCTGGAGCCTTAGCCGGAGACATCGTCTGAATTGGAGAAAAAGCAGGACTTGCAGCCTGCTTCGGCGTCGTAACTTGAATTGGGGTTGTAGGGGGGACCGAATGCAGCGCAGTCGTTCCATTCGGAGTTGCCATTGAGGTCAAATCCTGATTTCGAACCGCAGTCACCGCAACAGTCGTTGCCTTGGCCGCGCGTTTAGTCCGCTCCATGGGCGGAGCCGTTGGCGTGGACCGAGGCGGCGCGGGAACTGAGTCCGGGATTTGACCTCCCGCAGCAGCCGGTTCTGCAATCTGCGCCTCGTCAGACGCTGCCGGCGCCCCAGCCCGTTCCATCGCGTCGTTGAGAGCGCCGAGGACTTCCGCATACCCGTTCTCCGGCAACGCTTCGATCAACTTGCGCCGCCGGAGAATTTCCAGCAGCGCCGCCGGCGACGACCCGGTAACGAGTAGCAGCCGCTGTAGCTCCGCCAGAACATCGGCGTCCGTGAAATCACGGGTCTCAATTGCATTCAGCACCTTCTCGAACACCGAAGCCAGCCCTACAGGAGTCTTGGCTGGACCTTCAGCGCGCTGCACAGGGGGAGCCGTCGAAGTAGACCCCGCCGGCGCGGGCATTGAATCGGGGGATTGATCCCGCGCAGAACCCGGGTCTGCGTTGTTCACTTGGTCAGCTACGGCTGCTTGCGCCGCCTCCCGCCCTATCGCTTCATTGAGAAGGTCGAGCACTTTCGCATGCGCGTGCTCTGGCAGCGGTTCGAGAAGCTCCTCGCGTTGCAGAATTTCCAACAGCTCCGTCGGCGATGCGCCGGCGGCGAGCAGCCGCTTCAGCTGCCATTGGACATCGGTGTAAGTGAAGCCGCCGGTCTCAAATGCGCGTAAGACCTTCTCGAACACCAAAGCAGGCGAGGAGGCTTTAGTGCGCATCCGGGTAGTGCGCCCGCACACCAAAACCGCGGGGCCGCGTATGATGGGGAAACTCGGTTCCGATCATGAGTCGATCACGCTGACTTGCGTTCTCCTGATGTGCGATGCGTCCGGATCCGGTAGGCGTAGATAAGTATCTCATTCTAGACTTACTGTTGACGGATTCGTTAGATCACTTTCCAGAGGGGATATTCTGGCTTGTAAATCCTACAAGTTACAGCGTCCGAGCCGCTTCGCGATATGTCACATTAGCTTGGCGTCGACTGTAGAGTGCTCGAGTGTTCATAGCGTTTGGCAGCGATTTCACATGCGGCTCAGATCGGCGCGGCTTGAGCCGCCTCGGCATTCAGCGCATCGAGATAGCGAGGCGCTCTCCTACGTGTTTGATCAACTGCTCCGCGAGCGGCGCAATGATGCTCTCGGACAATCCATCAATGACCGCCTGTTCACGGGCGGCGGAAATTTCATCGGGCAGTGCTTTAGCCATACCCGTGAGCATCGTAAGGATGTGCTCCTCCTCGATCGTGCAATCGCGCGCAAGCTTGCGCCAGTCAGCAATTCCGACTCGCCGGATATCATAGTAATCGCCGATCTTCATCGACACGCGCTGCTCGATCAGTTCAGGGTAGGGAAGCTGGCTCGAGAGATCGTAGAGCGGTGCAAGACGGATTTCATCACCCGCACTAATGAGAAGAGAATAGTTCTTTGCATGCGCATCCGTGCCGCCGATCAGCCAATTGAACATGTTTGCCAGCAGGAATCGATCAACGTCGACGTCAGGGTCTGAACTCACGCGGCGAATGAGTGCGACGATCCGTGCAATACCTGGACCACCATCTTCCTGATACTTCTTCCCAGGCATCAAGCCGAGTGCTTGGCACATGTCCTCCTGATGAATGCGCTGCACGAAAACGGAGCCCGCCGGCGGCGGCAGTCGGTCGTAGCGCTCCACGACGATGTACGTCTGATCGAGGGCGAGCACATAGGAGTTCGCCGCCGCCATCCCAAGGCGCGCTGCAATCTCCAGACATAGATGCTCGTTTTCAACAAGTCCGTCGAACTCTGGAACGCAGGGTTTGATGATGTGTGTGGTCGGTGTGCGCCCGCCGGGGACGCCCCATCGATTCACTTGCTTATCCCAGTAGTACGCTGTCTTTGCCTGAGCGCCAGGCAGACTCATTTTGCCTACATCCCCAGGCCGACGAACGGCAGCTATATCTGCGCGTAGCTGCTGAAGTCGCTCCCCGAGTTCGTCGATGGTTATCCAATCTATCGTCGGCTGCTGCGCCGATTGAATCTCTTCTAGCCGCTCCGGAGGAATGAACTGAGCAGCGCCCGGCACATCGGCCCCGACATTTGCCAGCAGCTTGAATGGATTTGCGGCGGAGACATGATATTGCTGCCCCCAGCGCTGTAGTACGTTCGGATTGTCAGGTAGCAGATTCCATAGGTATGACAGTACAGGCTTCTGCTGATAAGTGATCTGCGCGAGCGGCATGCTGACAGAAAGTGAGTGGCCTTGTGGCGACTCGCGCCAGCTGGCCTCATAGTCGAGAGACAGGCGACCAGCCTTATCGGCGCGAACTCGGCCGATCAGGTCACCTTCGACCATGATGAGAAGTTCGCTCATTTGCGGACGGGCCGCTGCAGCCGACGGAAGACTTCGTCGAGTCGCGACGTCGAGGCATGGCGATCCTCGCGAGATAGAGGCCGGTCCTCGTCACCTAAGTGTGCCTGAAGACCGAGAACGTTGAGCGTTTTCAGGACCAGGCCGAGCTCTGCCTTGGGGTTTCCGGCCTCCAGGCGCAGTACCCACTTGCGCTCCACGCCGAGCAATTCGGCAAGCCTACTTTGGGAGAGGCCTTTTTCTTTCCGTTTCAGACGGATAGTCATGCCCAGGCGTTCAGAATTGCGGAGTGCTGTGTCCTTCATAGAGGACATTATAATCAATGTACGTTAAAAGGGATATGTCCTATGTAGAGGATAATCACGCTTTGTCCCTCATAGCGGACATCAGTCACTGGGCGCCCGAGAACTGGGCGAAGCAGCCTCCGGCATCGCATGATCCGGGCGCTCCCCCGTCAAGTTGACCGCCAGACTCACTGCCAGTTGCCCATGAGGACCCAGGCCTGGTCGATGAGATACGCATGGATGGCCTCAGCGTCGCCCGCGGACAGTACGTCGTCAAAGCGCGCCATTCCCTTGGGCACGTAGGCACCCCGGAGCACGATGGAATTAAAGATCGCATGCGTCCCGGGTTGCATCCGTCGCAGGTCCGGGAGATTACCGCGGCCCATGACATGACATCGGGAGCAAAAGCGATTGTAGAGCACCTCGCCTGCGGCGATCTGCTTGGCATCGGCGGGCCGCGCCGGCGGCTCAGGGAGCGGCGGGTCCGTGCGCAGCGCCGGCAACGGCGGCGGCGGTCCGCCGACTTTCAGCACGATGATGCGTCCCTCGTTCCCGTAGCGGTACGCGGCCGATGCGGGATCGAGCGGCCAGCCGGTGATGACGGCGCCGCCGCCGTAACCCGCGACGATCGCGATGTATTGCGTGCCGCCTGCTCGATACGTCATGGGTGCCGCCATCATCGAGCTCCCCATGGCGACCGACGCCAGCCGTTCGCCCGTGTCGGACGAGTACGCGTTGAGGTTCCCGTTGGCGTCGCCTTGGAACACCAGACCGCCCGCGGTTGCCAACACTCCGCCGTCCCAGCTCGTCGCCGTCTGCGCCTCCCAGACCACGCGGTGCTCCGGGACACTCCACGCGCGCAGGAACCCACGCGAGGCGGTGTTGGTCTTCATGCCGCGCGCGAGTTGGGTGAGCGGCGGCAGCGTGCCATATAAGGAGTGCATGGCTTTCGGGTCATAGACTTCCGGCGGAAAGGCCGGCGTCGTGAACTGCCCCTCCACCAGCCCCGCCCTGCGATCGCTGGCCTCGACGATCACGTTGCCGGATTCGATCGCCGGGATGAAGGTGATGCGCCGCTCGGCGTCGTAAGCCATCGGCTGCCAGCTGTGAGCGCCGGCCTCCGAGGGAAACAACAGCGCCGGACCATGATCATAGCTCGCACTCGGATCGACCACAGGTCGGCCGGTTGTTGCGTCGATGCCGCGGGTCCAACTGACAAATGCAAAGTTGTGCGCAGACAAGAGTTCGCCCGAGGCACGGTCGAGCACATAGTAAAAGCCGTTCTTCGCCGCTTGCATCACCACTCGTCGCAGCCGCCCGTGCAGCTCGAGGTCCGCCAAAACCAGCTTCTGCGTGCTGTCGTAATCCCATCGATCACCGGGCGTGGTCTGGTAGTACCAGGCCATCGAGCCGTCGTCGGCGTGGATGGCGATGATCGAAGCCGCAAAGAGCTCATCGCCGCCGTGGCGCCCACCGAGATGCATGTTGTAGGGAGCGGCATTCGCGGTGCCGATGTACACGAGCTTGAGCGCCGGGTCATAGGCCATCCCGTCCCACACGTTGCCGCCGCCGCCGGCATCCCACCGATGCCGGGGATCCCAGGTCTTCAATGCCGCCTCCAGATGCGGCTGGTCTTGCGGGCCCTCGGCTGGGTTGCGCGGCACCGTAAAGAATCGCCAGCGGAGTTCGCCGCTCTTGAGATCGTAGGCGGACACGTAGCCACGCGCCCCGGCGAAATCAGCGCCGCCGTTTCCGACGATGATGAGATCGCCCGCGAGCAGCGGCGCTCCCGTCACGGTGTAGGGCTTGCGCTCCCCGCGCCCGATCAGCGTGTCCACCTTCCACACCAGTCGGCCGGTCCGCGCATCGAGCGCATGCAGCCAGCCGTCGAGCGCCCCCACGTATAGCCGCTCCTCAAACGCTGCGGCTCCTCGGTTGACAGCATCGCAACACGCGTAGCGCGCCCACTGACCGTCGATGTGCGGGTCATACGTCCAAAGCTCCTTACCGCGCGCCGCGTCGAGCGCATACACACGCCCGAAGTTGCTGCTCGCGTACATCACGCCGTCAATCACCAGCGGCGTCGATTGCTGACCGCGATTCGTCCCGAGATGGTAGTCCCAAGCGAACCCGAGCTTCGCGACGTTACCCGCATTGATGTCTTTCAAGGGCGAATAAAAAGTGCCGTTGGCGTCGCGTCCGGGAGTGAGCCATTGGTCGGGTTCGCCCGCTGCGAGCCGCTCGGCGTTGACGTCTGCCGCCTTGGCATTGACGTCTGCCGCGTTCACGGGAAGAGGTGCCGGCGCCGCCGGCGGTGCGTGGGCGTTTTCCTGGTGACAGCCGCATAAGACGGCAAGCATCGCCGCCGCCAGCGCCCGAGCGAGCGTCTCCAAACCTGGTTTCACCATCCCGTTTCCTCTTCTGTGTTCTGTGCGAACTATAATTGTTCTTTGCGCTCTGAGAATTTCCTCTCCGCCATCGAGGACATTAGATTCGATGCCGAGACTGCTGTACACATATACAGTATCCGCATATAATTCTATCCATGAGTGATGATCTCTTTTCGCAATCAGCGGCGGCGCCCAACTTTGCAGAGCGCGCAATCTCGCCAAGGCGGGAACTCGGGGCCTATGAGGCGCTTTGGGCACGTGAAGGCACATGGTTCAAGTCGATCGCGGGAGATTTTCGCGCGCACGAGGGCGCTGTGCCGTCGGACTTTGTCTCCAAAGCTGACATCGAGAAATACGCGCGCCTGGCCCTCGGTGCAATCCGCGATGCCGGGATCAGACACTTCGGAGTCCGTATTCACGGCGCGGGTGAGTATCCGCAGAAACTACGTGACGCGGACCATCCAGTTGAGTTGCTGTACTTCCAAGGCGCCTGGGAATTGGTGAACACGCGCTGTGTCGCCATCGTTGGCACGCGCGAACCGAGCGAGGACGGTAAGCTGCGAGCGGCAAAGCTTGCGCGGCTGCTCGTTGCGGATGGCTTCACGATCGTGTCTGGACTCGCCCGAGGCATCGATACGGTCGCGCATACAACTACGGTGGGCGAAGGCGGCTTCACGATTGCGGTACTCGGCACCCCCACCACTGAGTGCTACCCGTCCGAGAATCGGAACCTGCAGCACAAGATCGCCGATGAGCACCTTGTCATCAGCCAAGTGCCGATCGTGCGCTACGCCCAGCAGGACTTTCGGGGTAAGGCCCATTTCTTTCCCGAGCGCAACGCGACAATGTCGGCGCTGACCGAAGCCACAATCATCGTTGAAGCCGGGGAGACCTCTGGCACGTTGGTTCAGGCTCGGCATGCCCTCAAGCAACAGCGCAAGCTCTTCATCCTCGACAGCTGTTTCCACAATCCGTTGCTGAGTTGGCCACATGCGTTCGAAAAGCAAGGCGCAATTCGAGTCACGGATTACGACGATATCAAGAGGCACCTTGCTCCCGGCAATCCCGCAACGAATGCTCCAGATCGATGAGACGACAGTCGGGGATCATTTCAGCCTCGCGACGTCCGATTTGTGCTTTTATGTATGGGAGTACACGGCAGGTCAGCGTTACGACTTCAGCCCGACAAACCAGCTGATTTCGAACCTAAAGATCAAACCGACCCAGATCACCGCGAACCCGCGCCGCGACTACTACAAACAGCAGGCGATCGATCACTCCGCTGCTGCACTTCGCAGCCTTGTTCAGCGTACATGGGTAGAGCAGATCGGGACATTCGTCCCGATGCCTACGTCCAAAATCCGCGGTCATCAAGACTTCGATGACCGAATTCAGAGGCTCCTACGCGCGGCCTTCGGTTACTCCCGTGATCGGGATATTCGTCGCAAGATGTATCCGCAGTAATCCTCTGGTCGACCTCGACGTCTGTTCCGACCCGTAGTCGACTACCGGCGCACGATTGGCCGATTACCGCTTCCTCCATCACCTAGCGCAGACCGTGCGCTTTGATTTCTCGTGTCGAAATCTGCCGCTTGCTGACGGCATAAAGATCACGCGATCCGTACAAATACAGGCATTTCTGCAAGTCAGCCCGCATCGCCCGTGAGACGGCCTGCCGTAGCACGACGTCATACCGCGGTTCGGCGATCACGTGCCGGTTCGGTTTGCCGTCGACGACACTTTCAACGGAGCGCTCCCTCGGCAACACGTCAA
>Ga0137407_10002332_pt1 | contig 12509 bp, 8 predicted proteins | sample CZOMad2_2_16fung_FD_108410 | JGI IMG/M metagenome (GOLD analysis project Ga0137407, IMG submission 108410) | Vadose zone soil fungal communities from Angelo Coast Range Reserve, California, USA - CZOMad2_2_16fungal (Illumina Assembly) | ecosystem: Environmental > Terrestrial > Soil > Vadose zone...
AACAACGAATTGCTCAGAATCGTCGACGAGCACCAGATTTACCGGATCGATCATTACCTCGGCAAGGAGACGGTGCAGAACATCCTGGTGCTGCGCTTTGCCAACGGCATGTTCGAGCCGATCTGGAACCGCAACCACATCGACCATATGCAGATCACGGTCGACGAGAAAATCGGCGTCGGCCACCGCGGCAGTTTCTACGACGCCACCGGTGCGCTGCGCGACATGGTGCCGAACCATCTATTTCAGTTGCTATCTCTGGCGGCGATGGAGCCACCGGCCAGATTCGACGCGCATGCGGTGCGTTCGGAAAAGGCCGAAGTGCTGGCGGCCATCCAGATCCAGAGCGAGGAGGAGGCGCTGCGGAATTCTGTGCGCGGCCAGTATCAGGGCGGCAAGATCGGCGACACGGAGCTACCCGATTATCGCAAGACCGAGGACGTCAAGCCGGACAGCACGACGGAGACCTATGTCGCGCTGAAACTGACCATCGACAACTGGCGCTGGGCCGGCGTTCCCTTTTATCTGCGCACCGGCAAGGCACTCGGCATCAAGCGCACGGAAGTTGCGATCAAGTTCAAGCAGGCGCCATTCGCGATGTTCCGCGATACGCCGGTGGATCGGTTGTCGCAGAATTATCTCGTCATCTCGATCGAGCCGACCGAAGGCATCACGCTGCAGTTCAACACCAAGGTGCCGGGGCCGGCGATCAACATCGACGGCGTCGAGATGAAATTCCGTTACAAAGACTACTTCAAGGTCGAGCCGGCCACGGGCTATGAGACCCTGATCTATGACTGCATGATCGGCGACAACATCCTGTTTCAGCGCGCCGACGGCGTGGAGGCCGGCTGGCTGGCGGTGCAACCGTTCCTCGATGCATGGAAGAAGGCAGCCGCCAACGGTCTTGAGAGCTACAAGGCCGGCTGCGAAGGACCCGCCGCCGCTGAGGACCTGCTGAGGCGCGACGGCCGCAGCTGGCGCAAGCTCGGTTAGGGGGATGGCGCCGCTTGATCACTTTCACAGGATCGTGGTCGCCGATCCGACTGCGCTGGCGGAAGCTGCCGCGGAGCGCGTGCTGGCGCGGATCGCCGCGAACAGGGCTCGCGTTGCCGTTTGCCTGACCGGTGGATCGAGCCCGAAACAGCTCTACGAATTGCTTGCGCGCGATCCCTATCGCGGGCGGATTCCCTGGGAACGGGTGCATTGGTTTATCGGCGACGAGCGTTTTGTCGCGGCGAATGACCCTCTCAACAATATGGCCATGGCCCGGGGAATTTTCCTCGATCGATTCGCGCCGGCCGCCAACATCCATCCGATCCCCACCGACACCGCTGACGCAAGCGAATCCGCCCGCCGTTACGAGCGCGAGCTGCAATCGTTCTACGGCGCGACTGAGCTTGATCCGGCGCGGCCATTGTTCGATCTGGTGCTGATGGGCGTCGGTCCGGATGGCCATACCGCATCGTTGTTTCCGGATGACCCGGCCCTGCAAGAGACCAGGCGCTGGGTCGTCGGCGTGCCTAAGGCGCATGTCGAGCCGTTCGTTCCCAGGGTCACGCTGACCTTGCCCACCCTCGCCTCCTGCCATGAAATACTGTTCGAAGTCGCAGGCTCCGAGAAGCGCGCCGTCTTGGCGCGCCTCCAGGCGGACGAGAACCTCCCGGCGAACCGCGCCCGTTCGGCAGGCGAAACCGTCTGGCTGGTGGATCAGGCAGCCTTGGGTGGAGAATCTTCGTGAGCGACGAAGCCTCCAAATTGCCCTGCGCGTTGATCGTGATGGGCGTGTCCGGATCGGGCAAGAGCACGATCGCAGCCAGCCTCGCCGAGCGGCTAAACTGGGTTTATGAGGACGGCGATCGGTTTCATCCCGCAAGCAACGTCGCCAAGATGAGCGCCGGCCAGCCTCTCACCGACGAAGATCGCTGGCCCTGGCTGCGGGCGATCGCCGATAAGATCGACAGGGTTTGCGAGAGCAGTGGTCATGTCGTGATCGCCTGCTCGGCGCTGAAACGCGCCTACCGCGACGTGCTGGTGCATGGCCGAGATGATGTTCGCATCGTCTATCTCAAGGGCACACAGCCGTTGATCGCGGATCGGCTCGCTCGGCGCAAGGGCCATTTCATGCCACCGGGGCTGTTGGAAAGCCAGTTTAAGACGCTGGAGCCGCCAGCCGCGGACGAAAACCCTATCACCGTGTCGATCGATGCTCCGGTCGAGACCATCGTCGAGAACATCGTCCGTCAAATCAAGCTTGGCTCCGCCGATGACCAAGCGACCGGCAGGAATAGCCCATGACCCGCATCGCCCTTGTTGTCTCCGATGTCGACGGCACGCTCCTGACAAAGGACAAGACGCTGACCGACGGTGCCAGGCGCGCCGTGCAAAAGCTGCACGAGGCCGGCATCGGCTTTACCATCACCTCGAGCCGCCCGACTATCGGCATGCGGTTTCTGATCGAGCCGCTGCAAATCACGCTGCCACTCGGAGCCTTCAACGGCAGTTGCATCGTGGACCCCCAGTTGAAGCCGATCGAACAGCACCTGATCCCGGTGCCCGCAGCGCAACGCGCTCTCGATGTGCTGAACGAATTCGGCGCCGATATCTGGCTGTTCACCAGTGATCTCTGGCTCACCCGCAATGGCAACGGCGAATACGTCCCGCACGAGAAGCGCGCCATCCGCGCCGACCCGACCATCGTTACGGATTTTGCGCCCTATCTGGGATCGGCCTGCAAGATCGTCGGCGCCAGCGCCGATGCGGCGATGCTACAACGCTGCGAACTCGCCATGCAGCAAGCGCTCGGCGCGCAGGCCACTGCCGTGCGATCGCAAAGCTACTATCTCGACGTCACCCCGCCCGGCTGCGACAAAGGCACCTTCGTGCAGGCTGTAGCGCGGCGCCTCAGCATCTCGCTGGAGGCAGTCGCCACTATCGGCGACATGCAGAACGATCTGCCGATGTTCCGAGAAAGCGGAATTTCGGTCGCCATGGGCAACGCCACCGACGACGTCAAGAAGGTGGCGACCCATGCCACGGCCTCGAACGAGGACGAGGGTTTTGCCGAGGCGATCGAGATAATCCTGAAGAACAACGAGCAAGGGTGAGCCGCGCGCTTGCCTGCTCAGCTCTTTTGGTCGGCCTGCGACTGGTCGACGAATACCACCGGCGTTCCCTTTTTGACGTTGGTGCCAAGCAAGACGGCGTCCCAATTCGTCAGCCGCACGCACCCATGGGATTCGGCTTTGCTGACCTTGGAAGGATTGGGCGTGCCGTGGAGGCCATATCCCTCCGCCGAGAGTCCGATCCAGTACAACCCCACGGGGTTGTTCGGCCCTGGCTTGATCTCGAACGGCTTTGTGGTTTTCACGCCCTTGAACTTATATTCCGGATGATACCGGTAGTTCGGGTTGGCATCGGCAGAAATCACCTTGAAGCTGCCGCTCGGGGTCGGCTTTTCTTCGCTGCCAACGGTTGCCGGAAAGAAGCCGATCAGCGTGCCTGACGGGTCGAACGCCTTGACGGTCTGACGCACCTTGTCGACCTCGATCCGGCCGATCGTAAGCTTGGTTTGCTTGTTGCGGACGTTGGTAACCAAAATACTTTCGCCGGCGCGGTCGAATTTCTTGCCGGGATTAAGCGCCGCCAGCAGGTCCTCGCTGATGTGAAATTTTTCGGCGATCGCCTCGCGCGGGCTGGTGTAGCTGAGCGCCTTGAGGTCCTTCATGGCCTCCATTTTCGCCGGGATTTTTGTCAGGAACGGTCCCTTCACATCGTTCAAGGCGATCGTGTATTCGACGATGACGGGGTCTTTGCTGGTCCCCGAAAGCATCGTCCAAATCTCTGCGGTAAGCGGTTTGTCGGTGGCCAGATGATTGGCCTCGGCAAAGGCTTTCAGGGCTTTTTTGGCATTTTCGCCGAGCTTGCCGTCGATTTCGCCCGGAGAGAATAGCGCGCGGTCGAGAAGAACCTGCGCCTTGACGGTGACGGGATCGATCTTGTCATGGGCTGGAGGCCTGGAGCCAAGTTCGGCATTGTTGATAGCCGCCGCGTCAAGCCTGGCGCCAAGCGCCGGAAGCGCGAGCCAGGTTGAAATAATGATCGCGACGAACAGGCGTTTCATCCGCCGACGCTCCGCTCCGGCAAAGGGTTCTAACGACAATGAAGTTTGAGCTCGCAAGTTCCGCAGCCGGGAAGCGAAGGCAAGCGCGGCAAACGGTTCCGCCTAGGCCGACCGCTGCACCGCCGGCTTCTCGCTCGCCTGCTTGGCATCGCTGAGGTTATGCGCGGTATTGATCAGGGCGATGTGGGTCAACGCCTGCGGGAAATTACCGGTCTGGCGGCCGGCGTCGGAATCGAATTCCTCCGCCAGCAGGCCGAGATCGTTGGCAACCCCCATCACGCGATCGAACAGCACTCGCGCCCTGTCGATTTCGCCCGAGAGTACCAAGGCGTCGGCGAGCCAGAGGGTGCATGCGAGAAACGCGCCTTCGATCGGCTGCTGCTCGTCGGTGATCTCGCGGGGATCGTGCCGCAACACAAACCCGTCACGCATCATGTGCTTTTCGATGGCCGCGATGGTGCCGCGGATGCGCGGGTCCGTGGCGGGCAGGAAACCTACCGTTGGCAGCAGCAGGACGCTGGCATCGAGCGATTGCGAGCCGTAGGATTCGACAAATGCATTCTGCCTGGAATCGAAGCCGTTTTCACAGATACTTCGGCAGATGGCATCGCGCAGGCTTCGCCAGCGGTCGAGGGGTGCGTCATACCCGAACCGCTCGGCGCCCTTGACAGCGCGATCGATCGCGACCCAGGTCATCACTTTTGAAAAAACATAATGCTTCTTGGGGCCGCGCCTCTCCCAGATGCCGTGGTCGGGCTCGTCCCATACTTCCGCCACATGCTCAACAATCGTCCGCGCCAGCGCCCAGGAGCCTGCGTCGAGTTTCAGTTCCGCGAGACGCGAATGGTAAAAGGCGTCGATCAACTCACCATAAACATCGAGCTGCAACTGGGCATGCGCGGCATTGCCGACCCGGACCGGTTGCGCGCCTTCGTAGCCGGGCAACCAGCCGGCTTCCCACTCCAGCAGACGCCGTTGGCCCATGATGCCGTACATGATCTGCATATTTTCCGGCGATCCGGCGACTGCCCGCAACAGCCAGTTATGCCAGGCGGAAGCTTCTTCGGTATAGCCCGAGTTCATCAGCGCCAGCAGCGTGAAGGTCGCATCGCGCAACCAGCAAAACCGGTAGTCCCAGTTCCTGCTGCCGCCGAGCTTTTCCGGCAGCGATGTCGTGGGGGCGGCGACGATGCCACCGGTCGGCGCATAAGTCAGCGCCTTCAGCGTGATCAGCGAGCGCATCACAAGATCACGGTTTTCGCCCTCATAGGTGCAATAGCTGCACCAGTCGATCCAGAAGTCCTCGGTATCCTGCAAGGCCTGCGCGGGGTCGATCGGCTTTGGCAGCGGCAGATGCGACGGCCCATAGGTGAGCACGAAGGGAATGGCTTCGCCTTCGCTCACCTCAAAGTCGGCAACTGTGGTCATGTCCTCGCCGCGCATCTCGACCGGCGTTCGCAGCACTGTCATGTCCTGCCCGCAGATCGCCAGCAGCGCGCCGTCCCCGGTGCGCTTGACCCAGGGTATGTCCGCCCCGAAGCCGAAGCGTATCACGAGCTGCATCTGCAGCTTCACCTTGCCGGCGATGCCGCGCACCAGGCGGACGATATCGGAGGCATCGCCGCGCGGCGGCATGAAATCGATCACGGCGACGATGCCGCCTGCGGTCTCAAAACGGGTTTCCACGATCAACGTGTTGTCCCAATAGCGGCGCGAGGATTTTGTGACGTCTTCCGCGGGCGCGATCAGCCATCGGCCGTTCCGGTGCGTGCCGAGCAAGGCCGCGAAACAGGCCTCGGAATCGAACGCCGGCCAGCACAGCCAGTCGATTGATCCATCGCGACCGACCAGCGCTGCGGTTTCGCAATCGCCGATCAGCCCATAGTCTTCTATTTTGCTGGACAAATTTTTCACCGGCTGAAATGCGGCGTCTCACGCCGTTGCGCGCGCCCTCTCGCCCGTCGCGGTCTTGAGCGCTGGAACATCGATCGCCCTGGCAATTTCGTCGATCGCAATCGGCAGCCGCTGCCGCCAATTCGGGTGCTCATTCACAGTGCCGGGGATGTTGGGCTGGTCGATCACACCCAGCAGATCCTCCAGCGAAATCGCAAGCAGCCGGGACCTGGTTTTCGCCAGAAAGCCGGCGACCGCATACAGGTCATGACGGTCGATAGAATGATGACGCAGCATTTCGCTCAGCATGGTCAGCGCATGCCAGCGGGCGTCGTCGCTCTCGCCCGGGTCGATCCCGAGTGAGCGTTTCAGCTTGAGATCGCTGAACGAGCGCCAACCCGCATAGGTCGACAGATCGTGGGTATTGAAGGTGACGAGCGCGTTCGGCGCATAATGGTCGACGTCGCGAAACGCGCCGCGGTCGTCACGTTCGAACATCATCACCTGATATGACCAGATGCCCCACTCCGCCATCGTCTCGCGAAAGCCTTCCGGTACGGTGCCGAGATCCTCGCCGATGACAACGCAGCGATGTGCTACGCTTTCCTGCGCGGTCGCAGCCAACAGCGCCTCGAACGGCATTCGCACATACGCACCATTATTGGCGGCAAAGCCGTGCGGCACCAGATAGAGCCGCTTCAGGCCGAGCACGTGATCGAGCCGGATCGCGCCGGCGTAGCGCATCGAGGCACGCAACATCTCCCGAAACGGCTCGAAGGACTTGAGTTCTAGGCCGGCGGCGTTGAACCCGGCCAGACCCCAGTTCTGGCCGGCAAGATTCAGAGGGTCCGGCGGCGCGCCGACGGCAAGATGGCGGGAAATCGCAACCTGTTCGTTCCACGCATCGAAACCGTCGGACTGCACCCCGACCGCGACATCTAGATAGAGACCGACCTTCATGCCGAGCCTGCGCGCGAGATCCCGGCAGGACCGCAATTGCCGGTCCGCCGTCCACTGCACGAATTCGACGAATTCAATTTCGGCCGCCTCCGCTCCATGCCGCAATTCGGCGCATTTAGCCTCATTCGGCTGCCGCCACGGCTTGGGCCATTCCCACCACGGCTTGTTGAATTTGTGCCGCAGTACCTCAAAGCAGGCAAAGCGCCACAACAGAGGGGCGCGTTCGGCGCGAAAGGCATCAAAATCCTTTTTTCGGCCTGGCGCCGGATGTGTCCGGAATCTTTCAAAGGCAGCACGCAGCGCGCGCCATTTCAGTTCGGCGACGCTTTTGTAGTCGACGAATTCGCCCGCCCTCAGCCGCGCGATGGCGCCCGTGCCATCGGCCAAGGCGCCGGGTTGAAATTCGGGGATTTTTTCGGCATCGATATAGAGCGCATTCAGAAACAGCCGGCTGTTCGGCGAATAGGGACTGCAGTCGGCCGGCCGGTCATCGAACAGAGCGTGCAGGGGATTGAGCCCGATGCCATCAGCTCCGAGATGGCTGGCCAATTCGATCAGGGCCGCAAGGTCGGTAAAGTCGCCAATGCCCCAGTTGCGCGCCGAGCGGACGCCGTAAAGCTGGACCGCCATCAGCCAGTCGCGGTCGAAATCGCCTCCATAAGCCTTAGGCGGCGCGACAATCAGCGGCGCTTCTTCCGAAAATGAGGAAGCGTCGGTCATATGCAGCCGGTAAGAACCTTCGGGCAACCCGTCCGGCCAGACGATGGTACAATTGCCGGCGTCGCTCGGGCGATCATCTGCCTGCCCCTGCGCAATGATCCCGGCGCCCCCGACGATTTTCCAGTGCAGCGGCAATTTGGCGGCGGGTTTGAGCTCGGTTCGCGCGGGGTGGCCGGACCGGATCACCGCCGCCTCTCGGAGAAACCGGTAAGGGGCCCGCACCGGCAGCGCATCGAGAATGATCTTCAATGCCGCGGCATCCGTCACATGGCGGTGACCCTGACCGTCCACAAATTCGGTCTGAATACCCAGCTTTCTGGCTCTGGTGAAAAGGTCCATTCGGCACGCCATTTGCACACAACGGGACGGAGCCGTCGCGAATTCCATATATTTCGTAATAGGATAGCCGTGTTTAACGCTCTCGCATCCCCGCCGTTCCCAGGGAACCAATGCCCGGCGAACGGCTTTGTATATATGTCCAGAGCGTCCCCTTTCGCGCAAACGAAATGGGACGTCATTTCCCATGCCAACGGCATCACCGTGAACAAAACAACTCAAACTGTCGAGAGCGCCACGACTGGCGCTACCATCCGCCATGAAGAGCCCCATAATCCCGCCCTGCTCTTTCGCTCTCTGGTGGGCGGGACGCTATGATGAACCTGCTGTCATCGATCGATACCGAGGAAATGCCGGCCACCGCGCTGGACGGCGACGAGCTTTGGTACAAGGATGCCATCATCTACCAGCTTCACGTCAAAGCCTTCGCCGACAGCAACAGTGACGGCATCGGCGATTTCGCCGGCCTCACCGAAAAACTCGACTATCTGCAAGACCTCGGGGTGACGGCGCTTTGGCTGCTGCCGTTCTATCCCTCGCCCGGCCGCGATGACGGCTATGACATCGCCGACTATGGCGCCATCAATCCCGATTTCGGGACCATGAAGGACTTCCGCCGCTTTATCGTCGAAGCCAAGCGGCGGGGTTTGCGGGTCATCACCGAACTCGTCATCAATCACACCTCCGACCAGCATGACTGGTTCAAGCGCGCCCGCCGCAGCGACCCGAAGTCGAGCGCGCGCAACTGGTATGTGTGGAGCGACACCGACCAGAAATACGCCGGCACGCGGATCATCTTCACCGACACCGAGAAGTCTAACTGGACCTGGGATCCCGAAGCCGGGCAATTCTACTGGCATCGCTTCTTCTCGCACCAGCCGGATCTCAATTTCGACAATCCGCGGGTGGTCAGCGCGCTCGTCCAGGTCATGAAGCGATGGCTCGATGCCGGCGTCGATGGCTTTCGTCTCGATGCCATCCCCTATCTTTGCGAGCGTGACGGCACCAACAACGAGAACCTGCCGGAGACCCACGCCATCATCAAGAGGTTCCGCGCCGAGCTCGACGCCTACGCCAAAGGCAAGGTGCTGCTGGCGGAAGCCAACCAATGGCCGGAAGACGTCCAGGAATATTTTGGCCAAGCCGACGAATGCCACATGGCCTACCACTTCCCGCTGATGCCGCGAATCTACATGGCGATCGCGCAGGAGGATCGTTTTCCGATTACCGACATCCTGCGTCAGACACCGGATATTCCGGCCAATTGCCAATGGGCGCTGTTCCTGCGCAATCATGACGAACTGACGCTGGAAATGGTCACCGACGTCGAACGCGACTATCTGTGGTCGACTTACGCCAACGATCCCCGCGCCCGCATCAATCTTGGCATTCGCCGCCGCCTGGCGCCCTTGATGGACAACGACCGGCGCAAGATCGAGCTGATGAATTCGCTGCTACTGTCGTTTCCAGGCACGCCGATCATCTATTACGGCGATGAGATCGGCATGGGCGACAATATCTATCTCGGCGATCGCAACGGCGTTCGCACGCCGATGCAGTGGTCGCCGGATCGTAACGGCGGCTTCTCCCGCGCCGACCCGGCAAGGCTTTACGCCCCGACCATCATGGACCCGGTCTACGGGTATGAAGCGGTCAATGTGGAGGCCCAATCGCGCAGCCTGTCGTCGGTATTGAGTGCGACCAAGCGGCTCGTCTCGGTGCGAAAGTCCACACTGGCGTTTGGGCGCGGCACGATGACCTTCATCCGGCCGGTCAACCGCTCGGTGCTGGCCTATGTCAGACAATATCACGACGAGGTCATCCTCTGCGTCGCCAACCTGTCGCGATCGGCGCAAGCCACCGAACTTAATCTTTCGGCATGGAAAGACCGGATCCCTCTGGAAATGCTCGGGCGCACCCGCTTTCCAGCGATCGGCGAATTACCTTACATGATCACGCTGTCGCCATACGGCTTCTACTGGTTCCAGCTTCAGGAGCGCGACAAGTCGGAGCACGTCGCCCCCTCGATCGTTCCCGAATTCGAGACCCTCGTCGTGCCGCTCGGCGCGACCTGGGTGTCGCTGGCCCGTACCCGCAGCGTATTCGAACGCGACGTCCTGCCCGGGCATCTGGCGCGGACCCGCTGGTACCCCGAGCGTTCGCCGGAGGCGATACATCCTACCCTGACCTCAGCTATCCCGTTCTGCGATATTGGCGACAACCGGCCCTGGCTGGCCTTTTTCCAGGCGACACAGCACGACACGACGATGCGTTACGTATTGCCGATGCGGATCGAGTGGGTGCGTTTCGATCGCGAACGCTATAATCCCCACGCATTCGCAGCTGTGCGTCAAGGTGCGCGGGAAGGAACGCTGCTCGACGTTGCGACCGACCCTATCTTTACCGCGCTGTTGCTGCGCAATCTCCGCAAAAGCTTGACCATCGAAGAAAATGGCGTGCGCCTGGAATTCAGCCCGACAGCCAAGCTTTCGGACCGGCCGATCAAGGAGCCTGAGCACATTCGCGTCGTCGAAACAGAAAAGGCCAACAGTACGGCATTGGTCGACAACGAGTATGTGGTCAAGCTCCATCGCAAGCTCGAACCCGGCATCAATCCCGAGATCGAGGTCGGCCGCTTTCTGACCGAAGTCGCGGGTTTTGCCAATTCGCCGGTGCTGCTCGGCAGCGCCGAGCTGATCGAGGGCAATGAGAGATATGCCATTGCGACCGTTCATGCCTTTGTCCAAAACCAGGGCAACACCTGGACAGTGACCTCGGCCTATCTCGATCGCTTCGTCGACGAACAGCGCCTGCTCGGCACAAGTGAACATCCCGCCGAAAGCGAGGAGCAAATCCCCTATCTGCGTCACATGGCGCAAATCGGAAGGCGCCTCGCCGAGTTGCATCTGGCGCTCGCCGGCAACAGCGAACTCGTTGACTTTGCGCCGGAACCGATCCGGCCCAAAGACGTGCAACTGTGGATCAAGGATGCGCTCGACCGCGCCGAGGCGGTGTTCGAATTGTTGATGCAGCGGCGCGATACGGCAAACGACGCCGATCGTCTGCTGATCGATCAGGCGCTGGCACAGCACACCAGTCTGGACGATCGTTTGAGCGCGTTGCTTCCACGGGATATCGAAGGTCTGAACATCCGCCACCATGGAGACTTCAATCTCGGCCAGACGCTGATCGTCAAGGACGATATCTTCATCATCGGCTTCGAGGGTCAGCCCCATCGACCACTTGCCGAGCGACGGCACAAGGCGCCCGCGGCACGCGATGTCGCAAGCCTGATCCGCTCGATCGATTATTCAGCCACCGCAGCGCTGGAGCGCACCCTCAAGCTGGCGCCCGACGAGCAGGGCAAGCTCGCCACCGCACTGGCGGAATGGCGCAATCGCGCGGCTGCCGCGTTTCTTGCCGCCTACCGCGAATTCATGTCAGATCAACGCCTGTGGCCGGCCGATCTGCAGTCCGCCGAGCGGATGCTGAATTTCTTCCTGATTGAAAAGGCGCTCTGCGAGATCGAATACGAGCTGAATAATAGACCCGATTGGCTACGCGTGCCCCTGACCGGGATGCTTCAACTATTGTCTCAACGACCGAACGAGGCCTCATGACCAAATTGTCCGCGGAGGCCTATGCGATCGTGGAAGGCCGCCATTCCGATCCGTTTCGCTATCTCGGCCTGCATACCGAAGGCGATAAGACCGTGGTGCGCGCGTTCCTGCCGGAGGCATCGAAGGTCGATGCGATCGACGAGCATGGCGAAGCAGCCGCACTGGCCCGAATCCACGAGGCCGGCCTGTTCGCCGGGCCCCTGCCGAATGGCTCGAAGCGCTACCAGTTGCGGGCCCGGTTCGGCGAGACCGTCGTCGATCTCGACGATCCCTACCGCTTTCCGCCGGTGCTGACGGATTTCGACCTGTATCTTTTGGGCGAAGGCACCCACCAGCGGATTTATGACAAGCTCGGCGCGCATCCGCTTGTGCTGGATGGCGTCAAAGGCGTGGCTTTCGTCGTGCTCGCGCCCAACGCGCAACGGGTGAGCGTCGTCGGCGACTTCAATTTCTGGAATGCAAGGCGACATCCGATGCGCGTGCGCGGCCTCGGCTATTGGGAGCTTTTCGTACCCCACGCCACCCCGGACGACCGCTATAAATTCGATATCATCGGCGCGCAGGGCCAGCATTTGCCGCTGAAGTCGGATCCGCTGGCCTTCGCCACGGAAATGCGCCCGAGCACCGCGTCCATCGTTTTCGACGAAGCAAGGCTGCCGCGGCCCTATCCCTCTCCGCCCGATGTCAACGCGCTGGGCGCGCCGATGTCGATCTATGAAGTCCACCTCGGCTCTTGGCGGCGCAAAGGCAACAACGAGTGGCTGACCTACCGCGAGCTCGCCGAGCAGCTGCCGCGCTATGTCCGGGATCTCGGCTTTACCCATGTCGAGTTCCTGCCGGTCAGCGAACATCCATTC
>Ga0137407_10002333_pt1 | contig 12509 bp, 7 predicted proteins | sample CZOMad2_2_16fung_FD_108410 | JGI IMG/M metagenome (GOLD analysis project Ga0137407, IMG submission 108410) | Vadose zone soil fungal communities from Angelo Coast Range Reserve, California, USA - CZOMad2_2_16fungal (Illumina Assembly) | ecosystem: Environmental > Terrestrial > Soil > Vadose zone...
ATGCGGGATGTCGCGATTCTCCAGCGCCCTTATATATTCGCGCGTCATGTCGTTCTCCCACGACATGAAACGGCGGAACAGAAGCGCAATATGCCGAGGCTCGATCGGAACGATCTCACCGGCGCGGTCCGGATTTCGTATGCTCCAGCCGCTTTCCTTCAGGAGCCATGCGACAAAAGCTCCGATCGCGTCCGGCAGGCTCGCCTCGATGGCATATTTCGCGACCTGAGCTTGTCCATAAGGCTTGGGAACGGGCAGCGCGATGACCGCCGGCAGCGCCGATCGCGGAGCGAATTCTTCGAGCGGCACATACGAAGGCTGGCCCGTCACCGGGTCGCCTTTCATTTCCGGCTCGAACGCGGCGTTGACGGCCTCCTGAATCGGCCGGACCGAGCGGAAGCTTTGCGAAAGATAGATGAGCCCGGCGCCCTTGCTTCGAAGCACCTGGCAAATGTCCTGATAAAAAATGATGTCGGCGCGCCGGAAACGATAGATGGATTGTTTCGGATCGCCGACGAGGAAGAGCTTGCCCGGCTTCGGGCGGACGGCGCGCCAGTCCGTCACTGCCGGATCGTCGGCGGATAACAGCGTCAGGATTTCGGCCTGTATGGGGTCGGTATCCTGAAACTCATCCACGAAAATGTGCGTGAATTGTTCCTGGAGAAAACCGCGAACCTGTGCGTTATCCCGGATCAGGTCTCTGGTACGAATCAACAGGTCGGTAAAGTCGAGCTTACCGGAGCGGGCCTTCAGCTCTTCGTACGTCTGGACAAGGCTCCGCATCTCGGCCTGCAGCAAGCTGGACAGATCGGCGCCGGACCTGCGTTCGAATTCCCGAAGCCGTTCGCGCAACTGATCCTTGGCATCCACGACTTGATCGCGAGAGTACTTCGAGGAGAATTTCTTGATGTAACCCTTCTTCACATCGCGCAGGTCTCGCAAGAGGGAGAGGAGCAGGCCTTCGAGATAGTCGTAGTCGGACGTTCGCCGCGACTCGAAATCAATAACGCACTGCAGGCTTTTTCGCAGCTCGTGTCTCGGAGATTCACAGGTGGACACCATCTGGGCCAGCTCGGTTACCTGAGCCACCAGATCGTCGATCTCCTTTTCACGATCGAACGGATCGCGGCGCCAGGGCGCAGGAAAATCGCGCCACTCGAGAAAATAGTTGCCGGCCGCACGAAGCTGGTCGAGCGCGCTTCCTTCATCGAAGGTACGTACAAATGAAATGCGGCTCAAAACGCGCCGCAACCCTGGAGACAGGTCTTCGAGGGCGTTTTGTATCCACATATCGAATGCGCGTTCGTACATGGAGGCGGCCTGATTCTGGTCGAGCTCCTCGAACCCGGGCGCAATGCGTGCCTCGACGGGCCGTTGACGCAGGATCTCCGCGCAGAAGGAGTGGATGGTTCCGATCCGCGCTTCTTCCAGCCGCTTCAGCGCATTTTCGAGATTTTGAATCTCGGATGCGGACGATGCCTTCAGGCGCGCCGCGTCAAGCTCCAGGCGCAAGCGAAGGCGAAGCTCACCGGCGGCCTTGCGCATGAATGTAACGGCAACCACGCGATCCACCGTCGTCCGGCCCGTGCGCAGGACCCCGGCGATGCGGCGCACCAGTTCGGAGGTCTTGCCCGTACCGGCGGCCGCCTCGACGATCAGCGTCTCGTCCAGCGAGTTTCGAATGCGTTCACGCGCGATCTGGTCCGGCGTTTTCATGGAATGCTGCGAAGCTGCTCCAGAAGCCGAAGACGATCGGTTTTCTTGATCCGGAGCCGGCGTTCTTCATTAGGTCCGCAGACGATCCTGTAATCGCAATACTTACAGGCCTCTTCGCGCGGCGCCGCAGGCAGGAAACCCTGCGACAGGGACTCGTCGATGAGCTCGATCACCTTCGCGAGGTACTCGCGTCCTTCTTCCGTGACGGCAATTTCGTCCACTTTGTAGCCGGCCCGCTGCGTGCTGTAGAAGAGGCGGGTTGCTACCGCAGGTTTGCCCAACACCGTCTCGGCCGCCTGCGCGTACAGCAGAGGCTGCAGGACTTCACCGTTCCTGGTGAATCCGAACGGCGGTTGCGGTTTGCCGGTCTTGTGATCGGTGATGCGGAGCTTGCCGTCATTCTCTTCGACCATGTCAATGGCGCCGCGCACCAGCGTTCCGTTGGGCAGCACGACTGCCGGCGCTGTCGAAGAGCGGAGGCCGAAGGACAGCTCGAACCATTTCGGGATCCAGCCTTCTTTCGATTCCGCAAGCTGCCGGATCCAGCCATGGATATCCCAGCGCAGGTTCTGCACTTCGTTGTCCCAGACGCGCAGGATCGCGGGAGCAAGGAGATCCTGATATTCGGCGACCGTTTTGTCGAACACCCGATCGACGCTTTGCATCACATCCGCAAGGTTCTCAACGGTGAGGGGCAGTAACTGGATGGACTGCAATTCCGAGAGAACCCGGAATTGAACCTCGTGCAACAGGCTGCCCCGCGTGAGCGGATCCAGCCGCTCCAGGGCAATGGCTTCAGGACGAGGTTCCAGGCGATGGATGGCCGAGAGCAGAAATTTATACGGGCAGACCGCAAAATGCTGCAGGGCTGTGGCGGAGTAGGCGCGCTTCCTTAGCCGGTGTTGGGAGAGCGCCTCAGCGGTCGCGGCGTCCGGGTCGACGACACCGTCGGCATCGGACCAATGCCGACTCCACCGATACCAGCGGCTGTGGAGTGACCGCTCGAGGTTCTCATTCGTCGAGAGCAGGTAGCGGGCTGCGCCGCGGCGTTCCGTTGCGGGCAGCCGCATGAGTTTCTGGATGACGGCCAGATCGTATTCGGCATCGTCGATGGCGTTTTCGGGAGCCCTCGGTGACGGCCAGCCGGGCTGCGAGTGAGACGCTTCGGCGGCGATCCGCTGAAGCTCCTGAAGGTCGGGCACACGCCCCAGCACGGCGCGCATGACCTCGATCGCGTAAAAGGAGGGCCCGCGAGAGCGTCCCTGGCCGAGGTTCATTCGAGGATACGAGATGCATAGCTTTTCTTCCGCCGCTCCGGCCGCAGTATGTAGCAGAAGGCGCTCTTCGGCGACTCGCCGGTCCTGTACCGGCAAATTCGGGCTGACGGTCTTGCGGTCGGTGTCCAGCAGCAGCGGATCTTCGAACGACCTCTTCGGGAAGAGGTCTTCGCCGAGCCCCGGCAGGAATACCGTGTGGAACAGCAGACCGGCGGCTTCCGGAATCGTCGCGACGAAGACTTTGCCGTAACGTCGCTCGGTCGTTTCGGTGCGAAGAAAGGTCAGCCGGTGGGTGAGCACTTCGCGGACTTCATCGAGCGTGACGGGCCCGACGTTTGTCATCGGGCGTAATTCGGCGAGCATCGAGAGGACGCCTTCAGGCTCCCGGAGAGACATCGCTGCGAGCCGCTCCAGGGAATCGAGCCAATCGCCCCACGCCGCACTCCGCGGTCGCTGTAGCGGCGGTCGCTGTAGCGGCGGTCTATGACCGCCGGTCTTCGGAAGCGCATCGAGAAAATCGATGAGCGGGAGCGCGAAGTTGCGAAGCTGCTGCAGGCGCTCGAGCTGTCGCTCGATCCGCGCCAGCCGCGGCTCATCTTCACCGGAGATTTCTTCAATTTGCTTTTCGAATTCCCGCCGCAGGCCGTCGAGCCGGCGGACCCATCGATCGCGTCCGCCGATCACAGCCGCGTCGACGAGCAATCGCTCCCAATGCTGTGGTGTCCGCAACTCTTTTTCAGGTTCTGACGCGACCTCGGGCTCTTCTACAGGACGGATGTCCGGAAACAGCTCGCCTTGCACCGGCACCCACGCGGGATCGCGCTTCGGTGGTGCGCCTTTCTCGTCGGGTTGAGGAACCTGGCCGAGCGACAGGTATTCGCTGAAGCGCGAGGCTGTCAGTCCTTCCGATGCGCACGCGAGCAAGGCAAGGAACGCTCGTCCCGCGGGATTGGGCCTGCGGCTGCCCTGGGAGAAGAACGCCGGTATGCCGGCGCGCCGCAGCGCGTCCTCGACCAGGGGCTGATAGCCTTCGGGATTTCGAAGGAGAATGGCCATCCGGTCGAATGCGATGCCGGACTCAGTGGTGGCCAGTATCGAGCGGGCCATCTCGACGCACTCGCGGGCTTCGTCGGTGGCGGATCGAAATTCGAGTGTCGAGTCGAGCCGGCCTTCGGGCGGGATCGAAGTCGAGAAGATGTGCTCGCGGAGGCGGTTCAGCGCGGTGGGGTCTTCGCTACGTATGTCTTGAGGTTTTGTGCTCAACACCGGCTTGTCGCGTGAACCGATCACGGCGAGGACGGATGTGGCCGCGGCGGCCAATGTTTCAATGAATGCGCGGTCCACTTGAGAGCGAGACGCAACGTCGAGCAGCAGGAGAGGGAAGCCGTTGAATCGATGCCGGCGATCGCTGACGACGGAGGCCGCCGTTCGATAGATCTCGGCGGAATCGGCGAGGCCGGCCTCGGAGAGATACCGCTCGTATGCCGTGACGAGGAGTGCCAGGTCCGCTCCGGCCGGCCCGCTTGCTGCCAGGATGGTGAGGTCTACGTTGTTAAGACGGATTTCCGTGAGAGTGGAGGCGAGAGCACGGAAAAAGCCCGGAGTGGTGGCCACGGGCTCGAACCATTTCAATCCCGAACCGGTTCGACAATCCTGAACGGCGCGCGCGGCGAGCGCATCGACCGCAACTCTCGCGAGAACGGATTTTCCGGAAAGAGCCAGGCGCTCCGACGCAATGTCGACGGCCAGGGCGCCCGGGCTGAATCGATGGATTCCAAAGGCGCCGCCGGCCTTGAGAGAGAAGCTCCGCGCGAGCTCGTCTGCAGCCGTCCGGGTTGCGGAGACAATCAGCACTTCCTGCCCGGTTTGTGCGTCAAGGAAGTCCTCGCATGATTTGAGCCGGTCTCGAGCCGCCAGGGAGGTGATGACCGAAATTTCCATTTAGGGTCAGATTATCGTTTGCGTGCTCCGTAATGAAAGACTATTTGGCTGGCCTGGAAATTGCATTGGCGATCATCTGAAAGGAGGTTGACGATGCTTACTGAATTGAGCACGGTCGAAATGCAGTCCATCACCGGAAGTGAAACCATTTGGGGAGGAACCGGGCCGACATTTCCTGAAGCAGCAACGGAAATCCCGTTCTGAAAATCCGCATCCGGCGCGACAAAGAAAGTCCGGAAGTCGGGACAAACAGGATAAATGTCGTCCAATTGGCCAGAATGTTCAGGAATGCACGTAGCCGCGGGCTTTATGCCCGCGTTCAAATACCGCCAGAAGAATTCTTTGATTGTGGTTGAACGCGGGCATAAAGCCCGCCGCTACGTGTCCGCATTGACGAAACTCGCCGGGGGAACGTACATTGTACACATGAAGCATGTATCGGCATCCGAAGCGCGGAAAAACTGGTTCAAGCTGCTAGACGAGGCGGCGAACGGTGAAGTCATCGCCATCCAACGTAACGATAAGAAACTTATCCTGAAAATGCAGAAAAAGAAACCATTAGTCCCGAGCTACGAGGGACTAATCCGTTTTCCGGATGCTGATAACGCAGACATCTGGGGCTGGGAGTGGAAGAAGCCGGGACAGCTGGCTCCGCGAATGCTACGAAAGTCAGGCAGATGACCTGCTTGTTGGATACTCACTTCCTCGTCTGGATCGCCACGAATTCAAGACGGTTGAAAAATTATCCGTGGCTCCAGGAATACCAGCCATGGGGTGTCTCACCGATGTCTTTTCTCGAGATTCAATTGTTGTCTGAGATCGGACGCCGGCGACTCAAGAACCCGGGCTTCGCCCAGGCGGTCATGACGGATCCAAGATTTGAACTCGACGAAGTCCCCTTCGTGGCGCTCATTCAAAAAGCGCTGGACCTCAGTTGGACTCGCGATCCTTTCGATCGTTTGATTGCAGCACACAGCCAGGTGCGCCGAGTTCCACTTTGCAGCGTCGACAGCGTCATGTTGGAGCACCACAAACTGCTAGTGCCGGAACTTCGTTGAGGTTGGAGAAATGTGATTGGAAACTCGCGCCAGTTCCAGGTAGCGGCAAAGCACGTTGGCGAGCTTCATCTGGCGTGGGGTCTGGCACTCCGGCTCGAAGAGAAGAGGGCTTGCCACCAGGATGCAGGCGCAGCGGGCCCGGGAACTGGCGACGTTGAACCGGTTCAGGCTGTAGAGAAATTCCATTCCGCGCGGCGCATCCTCAGGCGAGGACGTGGTCATGGAGTAAATGACCACCGGAGCTTCCTGGCCCTGGAATTTATCGACGGTGCCGATTCTCGCCTTGGGAAGCTGTTCCGCGATCTTGAAGACCTGGGCGTTGTAGGGCGCGACGATGAGGATGTCGTCCGGAGTAAGAGGATTCGCCTCTCCTTTCATGTTGGTCCACGACATACCCGGTTGCAGGAGATCGCGCACGATCTCCGCGACGACCGCGGCTTCTTCAGCGGAGCTGCTCTGGTTGCCTTCGTGGATGACGGGAACAAACCACAGGCCGCTTCCTGGAAAACGCGTCGGGCCGTTCAGGGTTTGGCGCTCGAGGCCCTCGCGAGGCTCGAGGCGATTTTCGTAAAACAATTCAGACGTGAACCGGCAGATCGAGGGCGCAAGCCGCCAGGTTTCGCCGAGGAAGAGGCCGGATTCGGCCGGCATCGTTTCATGTGTGCCGAGAACGTGCTGCAAAGCGGAGGCATCGACGCCGGGCGGATGAGTTCCTTGCAAGGGCTGCTCGAGTTGCTGCGGATCGCCCAGCAAGACGAGGCTTTTGGCGCCTTGCGAAACCGCGAGCACGTCCGCGAGAGACATCTGGCCGGCCTCATCGACGAAGAGCACATCGACGGACTCTGCAAAATCGCTGCGCGCCCAAAGCCATGCGGTTCCTGCGGCCACCTGTGCTTCGCCGGCCTTGATGGCGGCCAGGACACGTTTGTTGTCGGTCGTCTCCGGGATCGACGGATGCGGCGTCTTCGATTTCTCCGTTACCTTCTCAATGCAGTGGACCGCCACCTTCTCTTCTTTTGCGGCCTTCAGGACTTCCTCCAGCAATTTGCGAATGACCTTGTGACTTACGGCCGTGATTCCAACCTTTTTCTTGTCCCGTAAAAGATCACAAATCATTCGTGCGGCCTTGTAGGTTTTGCCGGCACCGGGTGGACCCTGGATTGGCAGTACGGAATAGTCCAATACGCCCGCTTTCAGTCTCGGTGGATTTCGCAACAGAAGATCACGGCCCGCGCGATACAGACCGGGCGCATCGACGCCATTTGCAGCCACCCAGGTGCCGAGCCTGTAAAGCGAGTCGGCCATTTCTTTTGTGTCCACGACGTTGTGAACGAAAACCGACTTCGGATGCAGTTCGGCGGTGTCGCTGCGCTTCTTGATATCGAGAGTTCGCTCGACCATGTCGATGGCTTCAGCGCTTCCGAAATTGCCCGCCGAAGTCTTCAACGTATCTCCCTGGCGAACCTGTGTATCCTGCGGCTGGAATCGATAACGGTCGATTGGACATTTCGCCGTTCCACCGATCCGTTTGACGAATTTCAGTCCTGCTATAGCAGAGGGCTCATCCAGCAGGTCTTCGTCGGTGAGCTCGCACAGCCGGTAGTACTCCCACCATGACACCTTGTCCTCGCGCCGGTGCCATTCGAGCATGTGCGCCAGAAGCCATTTGGCCTGCCCTTCGGAACTGCGCTCCGGCGGGTTGTCGGGAACACCTGCAAGCAGACGTTCCATCAGGGCCAGAGCTCTCTTCCGTCGTTCGTCGATGTCTTCGCTCGGATCGCCGGGCTCGAGCTGTGGCCGTTCGATGTTGGCTCCGTCGAGCACCAGCCGATGGCGGATCTCCTCCAGCCAATCGCGAAGCCGGAGCGTCGAAACACAGTCCTCCCGGTTGTAGGCTTCAATCGTTTGAAATACGGCTGCCGGGATGTTTGCCGTTTCGTTCAGCTCGAGAGCACACTCGAGATGACTCAGGTTATGCCTCGCGTCCTGCAGCGCCGTCTCGCGATTGAATGAGTAGAAGACCTCGAGAGCTTTCAACGAGTACGTCTCTATACCCGCACGAAGAGCTTGCTTCACCACGCGGAAGACATCGACAAACACACCGGCCCGCAGCAATCGATCGATTTCCTCTTCGCGAGTGACGTAGCGGCCCATGAGCCGTTTCAGAGCGCCGGGTTCATAGGAAGAGAAGTGATAGATGTGGAGATTGGGAAACTGCTCGCGCCGTTTCACTACCATGTCGATGAACGACTCGAATATGCGGCGCTCCGTGCGCCTGTCGAGAGCCCACGTGGGTGTGTATTTGGGCTCCTGTTTGCCGTCCAACGTGACGTAGCCAAGCAAATACTCGAGTCCGCCTTCTTCCACGAATGGATCGGCTTCGAAATCCAGGAAGATATCTCCCGGTGAGGGCTCTGGAAGCCGAGCCAGGCCCCGTTCCGCTTCCAGGGCGAGAAGCTCATGAAGGGGCTTGCCGGTGTTGCGCGATTCAAACTGGAGGCGCGCCTGTTCTCGGGCCTTAACGTAAGTATCGGGAGCGCCACGCTCGGGACGGCGTGTCAGCGGCAGAGGCAGTGTGGCGAGGCCCGCGAGCGTTGTGATTTCCCAATTGCGAAGCTCAGTTGTCTGAAGCTTCGAAATGCCCGCGACGAAAGAAAGATGGTCGTCCTTGCGGCGGCGCGCGTCGCATACCGGCCACCATTGACAGACATCGCAGTGCTCGACGGGCTCGGGATAGGTGGGAAACTCCTGTTTCGCGGCGATAACCCGTTCAAGGCGCGCTTTCACGAAGCGGTAATACGCGAGGAAGTCGTGCAGGCGAAAGGACTCGGGCTGGAACTCTCGTCCCGGTGTGACGACGTGCATGCGCTCCGGCAGAACGCCCTGTATCTTCGCCAGGAGCTCCGAATACATGCACAACTGGAGGATCGTTCCGCCCCGTGTCTCACGTGCGAGCTTCGTGTCGACGACTTCGTAGGACCAGTTGCCCAGATCACTCGGTTTCTCCACCTTGAGCAGGAAGTCCGCCCGGCCGTACCAGCGGCCATCTTTCAAGTCGGCCTGCGCGATAACCGCGGCACCGGCCCGCATCGCATCCAGCGTCCGCTGGAACCGCGTGTCGTTGTCGAGGCCGTCCTCGTCGGCAAGAAGTTCGAAACCCTGGTCTTTCAGATAAGCGAGATAGGCGGCTTCGTGCCGGAGCCCGCGCTCGATGAGAACATCGATGGAAGGATCGTGCCGATAGGGGCGCTCGAGCTCACCACGTGCGGCAAGAAGATCGAGAAACGTCAGATGCCTGCATGCCAGGTGCTTCGCCAGGTCGCTCGCAGACAACCGGACTTGCTGGTTCTCGAGTTTCATGCGTCAGGATAGCATGCAGGGGCGCGACGCACTCGTGTCGTATCCAGCATTGCGGACAAGCACAAGAAGCCTTAATGGAATATTGACGCTGGCGATAGAAAGTCAGGCAAGTAGCGATTTCCGCGACATCTCGGGCATGTTATCCGTCCGAAAGTGTTCTTTCCACAGTAGCGAATTCTGGGAACATGAACTGCATGTCCGATGCGTCATGACAGACCACCCACACATTGATTGCGAATTGAGCGACGTCAGATGCCTGCACTCGAGGTACTTAGCCAGCTCGCTCGCAGACAACCGGATTCGCTGTTTCTCGATTCTCATGCGTCAGGATAGCGTGGCGGGTCGGAACCCTGATGTTGCGCATGATAACATCAAATGCTATAGTGTTATCATGGTTCGAACGCAGATCAGTCTTACAGAAGAAGAATACAAAGCCGCGAAACTCGAGGCGGAGCGGCTCGGGATTTCGCTGGCGGAACTGTTGCGGCGTTCGCTGCGTTACGTGCTTCCCGCTGACGAAAGCAAATCGTGGATGCGGTACGCGGGCATGGTCGATTCGGGCGATCCTCATTCCAGCCAACGCATTGATGAGATCGTCTATGGGCAAAAAAAGTGAAGCCTACGTCGATACTTCTGCTCTGATTGCATTTGCGGACCGATCCGACACCTATCATCCGCTGTTTCGGCGTCTCTTTGGTAACCCGCCGCTATTGATCACCACGAGCCTCGTCATAGCCGAGGGGCACGGCTGGTTCCTGAGACGGTACGATCAAAGCCGGGCGTTGCAATTTTTGTCGATGATCGAAGAAATGGAAGAAGCGATGCGCATTCTCCCGATCGGGCAAACTGAGCTGACCGAAGCCACAGCCGTGCTTCGAAAGTATTCCGATCAGGATCTCACGCTGACGGATGCTTCGGGGTTATACCTCATGCGGACGCGACGCATTCGTTCGTGTTGGTCCACCGACTTTCAGTTGGGACTGACCGGCGTCCCGCTCGTCATTCACGAGTAAAGGTATTTGGAAAGTCAGGCAAGTAACGATTTTCGCGAGATCGCGGGCATGTTATCTGGCCTAAAGTGTTTATTCACAGAAGCGAATTATCGGAATACGAACTGCATGTCCGATGCGTCATGACAGACCCTCTAAACATTCTCAGAGAGCGATTCGGATATTCCGAATTCCGTCCCGGACAAAGGGAAGTGATCGAGGCGCTTCGCGATCGGGGCGCCGCTCTTGCAGTTTTCCCGACGGGGGCAGGGAAGTCGCTCTGCTACGAGTTGCCGGCGCTGATGTGGGAGGGGATCACGCTGGTGGTGTCCCCGCTGATCGCTCTCATGAAGAATCAGATCGATTACCTCCGCAGCCATGGAATTCCTGCGGCGCGGATGGACTCCTCTCTTACAGAGGAAGAGGCGAAGGCGGCGAGCGAGCAACTGCGTTCAGGAAAGCTGAAGCTTCTCTATGTCGCTCCGGAGCGGTTCAACAACGAGCGCTTCCTGGAGACGATCCGGCGCAACAGGATCGCCTTGTTTGCGATCGACGAAGCTCATTGCATCTCGGAATGGGGACACAACTTTCGGCCCGACTACCTGAAGCTGGCGGAGATGGTCAAAGAGTTGAAGGCCGAGAGAATGCTCGCCCTGACCGCCACAGCCACTCCGTCCGTTGTCGAAAACATCTGCGCGCGATTCGGAATTCCAAAAGAATGTGCAATCGTGACGGGCTTCTATCGCCCGAATCTGGCGATCTGGACGACGCCGGTTCGCGCCGAGGATCGAGATGCGCTGTTGCTGGATCGGCTGAAGAGTCGCGAACCCGGCACGACCATCGTTTACGTCACTCTTCAGAAAACGGCCGAGCGCGTCTCGGCCCTCCTCGAAGGTGCCGGGCACCCTGCACGGCCGTATCACGCCGGGATGGAAGCGGACGAGCGCACGAGCGTTCAGGAATGGTGGATGACTTCGGACAAGAATGTCGTCGTCGCGACAATTGCGTTCGGGATGGGGATCGACAAGGCCAATGTTCGATATGTGTACCACTACAATCTGCCCAAGAGTCTGGAAAGCTACAGCCAGGAGATTGGCCGGGGCGGCCGCGACGGAGCGTCTTCCACCGTCGAGTTGCTGGCATGCGCGGACGACATTCCCACATTGGAAAATTTCGCGTACGGCGACACGCCGACCGAGAGCTCGCTGCGCGGTCTCGTTGAGCATTTCATGTCTCAACCCGAGGAGTTCGACGTCAGCCTCTACGAGCTTTCGACACGTTATGACATTCGGCAACTGGTCCTGCGGACGGCGCTCACTTATATGGAGCTGCTCGGCCTTCTGCATCAGCGGACTCCGTTCTACGGCTCTTACAAGATCAAGCCTCTCGTTTCGGTGAACGAAATCGTGGGCCGATTTCAGGGTGAAAGGGCGCGGCTCGTCGCGAATATCTTCGCTCAGGCGAGGGAAGGCCGGACGTGGTACACGCTCGACCTCGGCAGAGCAGCCGAGACGTTAAGCCAGGAGCGGTCGCGACTGGTGCGAGCGGTCGAATACCTTGAACAACAAGGCTGGGTGGAATTGCAGGTTGCCGATGTGCGCCAGCAGTACTCGCTCGTTCGGCGGCCGCAGGACGTTCGAGAATTGCTTTCGGTTCTGGCCAGACGCTTCGAGCGGCGAGAACAGCAGGAAGTGGCGCGCATGGCGCAGGTCGTCGGCCTGGTCGTCGAGGAGAGCTGCCAGACAAACGCCCTCGTCCGATACTTTGGTGAATTGCGGGACACACCGTGCGGTCACTGCACATCATGCAGGACCGGCAAACCGCAACGCCTTCCGGAGCCGCGTCCGCTTCCGCCGCTGCCCGATGGGCTCAACGTTTCGGTCTTTCGTGCGTTGCGCAACGAATTTCGGGAAGCGCTCGGGGAGTCACGCCAGGCTGCTCGATTCCTGTGTGGGCTGAACAGCCCCGCGCTCACGAAGCAGAAACTCACACGCCACAGTTTGTTTGGAGTTTTTGAGGAACGCCGCTTTGCCGATGTTTTAACGTGGTGTGAGTCCGCTGCTGCAAGGGGAAAATAGCCGCGAATTACGCGGATTACGCGAATGGGCGCATCAAGGAATCTTTTATGCGCCCATTCGCGTAATCCGCGTAATTCGCGGCTATTTTTC
>Ga0137407_10002334_pt1 | contig 12505 bp, 8 predicted proteins | sample CZOMad2_2_16fung_FD_108410 | JGI IMG/M metagenome (GOLD analysis project Ga0137407, IMG submission 108410) | Vadose zone soil fungal communities from Angelo Coast Range Reserve, California, USA - CZOMad2_2_16fungal (Illumina Assembly) | ecosystem: Environmental > Terrestrial > Soil > Vadose zone...
CCAGCCGCCCCGGCACGGGAAACCGCCCTGGCCACGGCGATGACAGCCGGGGCGAGCACGCCCGGCTCGACGTCCTCGGACCGGGTGACCACGGACAGCGCGGCCGCCACCTCGCGGCCCGCCCGCCCGGCCGCCCGGCGACCCGGCCCGCGCCGCGGCCAGCCTGGGCCGGCTCGGCTGGTCCTGGCCGCCCCGGACTCCATCATCGACGACCAGCTGTGGACGCCGCAGGACCTGGAAGGGGCGCGCGGCCTGTTCGCCTGGGGGCCGCCGCCCCCCTCCTTCCCGCCGCCCGAGGACCTCGCGGCCATGACCGGGGCCCACTCGGCCGGATAAGGTCCTTAGTCGGCGGCGGGAACGATCAGGACCGGGCAGTTTGCGTGGTGAGAGACCTGGGTGGCCACCGAACCCAGGACCAGGCGGGCGAAGCCGCCCGTGCCGCGCGAGCCCATGACCAGCATGTCGGCGCCCTCGGCGGCCTTGACGAGCTCGTCCGAGGGCAGCCCGTGCACCGCCTTGACCGTGACCGATTCCGGCCGCTCGGCCAGGCCGGCTAGCACCTGGTCGGTCTCCGCCTGGGCCGCCTGCCGGACCTTGTCGGTCTGCGCGGAGTCGCCGGGGTAGGTGGAGACGCCGCCGTACACGTCGCGGACGGCCTGGTGCACGGTGAGCACGGTCAGCCCCGTGTGGTGCGCCACCGCTTCCTTCGCGGCATATTCCAGGGCCTTGCGGGAATGCGCAGAACCGTCAACCCCGACGATGATCCCAGACATTGTCTGCCTCCTATTGGCTTAATCACTACTGCCGCGCCTACCTCTGCCGATGATCTTAGGCATACGCGCCCCCGCGCAACAGAGCAGGAATGGGCAACGATTTAGCGTAGTCCGCCTTTTCGGCCCTGCCGTCCGGTTTTTTACAGACCCGTCCGGTTTTTCAGGGTTCCCGCTCGACCGGGCAGGTCATGCAGCGCGGCCCGCCGCGGCCGCGGCCGAGCTCGCTGCCCGCGATCGAGATCACCTCGATGCCGTGCTGGCGCAGCATGGTGTTGGTGGCCACGTTGCGCTCGTACCCGACGATGACGCCCGGGGCCACGGCCAGGTAGTTGTTGCCGTCGTCCCACTGCTCCCGCTCGGCCGCCCTGACGTCCTCGTCGGTGGTCAGCACGGTCACCTTGTCCACGCCGAGGACCTCGGCCACGGTGCCCCACAGGCTCTCGTTGAGGGTGACCCGCAATCCTTCACCCTCCTGAGTGACGGTCCACGACCGCAGCCGCGGATCGAGGTACGGGTACAGCACGAACGTCCCCCGGTCCACCATGGTCATCACCGTGTCGAGGTGCATCATGGCGCGCGAGAACGGCAGCTCGACCGCGATCACCACGCTGACCTGCCCGCTGCGGAACAATGCCCGGGCCAGCAGCTCGACCGCCATCGGCGTGGTCCGCTCGCCCATCCCGATCATCACCGCCCCGTGGCCGAGCACGTGCACGTCGCCGCCCTCCACGGTGGCGAGCATGTGCTTGGCGTCGGTGTCGCCGTAGTGCCAGGTGAACTCCGAGGCGGCCTGGGCGAACATCGGGTGGTAGCGGTAGATGGCCCGGCTGTGCAGCGACTCGCGCTGCCGCGCGGGCTTGGCCATCGGGTTGACCGAGACCCCGTGATAGAGCCAGCAGGAGTTGTCCCGCTGGAACAGGTGGTTCGGCAGCGGCGGCATCACGAAGTCGTCCGCGTGCAGCACCTCCCAGGTCAGGCCGTTCGGCCGGGCCGGGTGCAGATCCGCCTTGAGCACGCCGCCGATCAGGTACTCGGCCAGGGTCGCGCCGTCGAGATCGGAGAACAGCCGCCGGACCGGGCCGGCCAGGTTCGGGCCGAGCAGCTCGGGGACGCAGAGCCGGTCGAGCACGAAGGTCCGGCCCTCAGGCACCTCGAGCGCCTCGGCCAGCAGCTGCCCGAAGTAGTGCACCCGCACGCCCCGGGCGCGCAGCGCCTCGGCGAAGGCGTCGTGCTCCTCCCGGGCCCGGCCCGCCCACAGCACGTCGTCGAACAGCAGCTCACCGACGTTGCCGGGGGTGAGCCGGGACAGCTCGAGGCCGGGCCGGTGCACGATGACCTGACGGAGCCTGCCTACCTCTGACTGCACGCTGAAGCTCATGGCGGAACACTATGACCATGACGTCCTCCGCGGTGTACGCGCTGCTGGCCGACGGGACCACGGTCGAGATCCGCCCGGCCGGCCCCGCTGACTTCGACGCGGTCAAGTCGATGCACCAGGCGATGTCGCCGGACAACACCTACCTGCGGTTCTTCAACGTGAGCCGGCTGTCGGCCGAGACCGAGGCGCGGCGGGTCTGCCGGGACCCCGGACCAGGCCGGGCGACGCTGCTAGCCCTGGCTGCTGGTGCGGTGGTGGGCGTGGCCAGCTACGTCGCGCCGCGGGAACAGCCCGAGCAGGCCGAGGTGGCCTTCGCGGTGGCCGACGACATGCACCACCGCGGCATCGCCACCCTGCTGCTCGAGCACCTGGTGTCCTACGCCAGGCGCCACGGGATCACCACCTTCACCGCGGATACCCTGAGCGAGAACAAGGCCATGCTGGGCGTGTTCGCCGACGCGGGCCTGCCGGTCAGGCGGCGCTTCGCCGAAGGCGTCTACCAGCTGACGTTCCCGCTGCCGAGCGAGGTCGCCGGGACCACGCTCGACGGTTACCTCAACGCCGTGGCCGCGCGCGAGCGGCGTGCCGACGCGGCCAGCCTGCGCCGCGTGTTCGCGCCCGAGTCGGTGGCGGTGATCGGCGCCAGCCGGCGGCACGGCACGGTGGGCCGGGCCATCCTGGACAACATCCGGGCCGGCGGCTACGCCGGCCGGCTCTACCCGGTGAACCCGCACGCAGTGCAGACCAGCGGGACGGCCAGCGCGCAGGCCGAGGGCCGGACCGGCGGGCTGCTCGACCGGCAGGCGGGCGGCGAGCAACCCCTGGCCTCGGTGGACGACCTGCCCCCGGTGGACCTGGCCGTGGTCGCGGTGCCCGCCGCGGGCGTGCTCGAGGTGGCCGGGCAGTGCGGCCGCCGGGGCGCGCGGTCCCTGGTGGTGATCACGGCCGGGCTCGACGCCGCGGCCCAGGCCGCCCTGCTCGCGACCTGCCGCCGGTACGGCATGCGGCTGATCGGCCCGGACTCCTTCGGGGTGGCCGTGCCCGGCCTGGGCCTGGACGCCACGTTCGCCGCCCAGCCGGCCACGCCGGGCGCGGCCGGCCTGGTCATGCAGTCCGGTGGCCTGGGCTTCGCCATGGTCGACCACCTGTCCCGGCTCGGCATCGGGATCTCCTCGTTCGCGTCGGTGGGCGACAAGCTCGACGTGTCCAGCAACGACATGCTGCTGTGGTGGGAGCAGGACGGCGTGACCCGGCTGGCCGTGCTGTACATCGAGTCGTTCGGCAACCCGCGCAAGTTCGCCCGGACCGCCCGCCGGGTCAGCGCGGCCATGCCCGTCCTCACCGTGCTGGCCGACCGGGCGGGGCTGACCGATCCTGGCACGACGGCCAGGGAGGCCCTGTTCGAGCAGGCGGGGGTGGTGGCCACCCGCGGCTTCGGCGAGCTGATCCAGGCCACCGCGCTGCTGGCCACCCAGCCGGCCCCGGCCGGGCGCGCGGTCGCGATCGTGTCCAACGTCGGCAGCGCCGCCACCCTGGCCGCCGACGCCTGCGCCGACCTCGGCCTGACCGTCCAGTCGGTCACCGCCACCGCCACCCCGGTCTCGGCCGGGGTGTTCCGCGAGTGCCTGGAACGGCAGGCCGCCAGCGGCGAGGCCGACGCCATCGTCGCCATCGTGCTGCCCACGGGGGCCACCGGCGACCTAGCCGCCGCGATCACCGCTGCGGACACCCACGGCCTTCCCGTGGTGGCCGTCGTGCTCACCCAGCCAGAATCCGTCCGGATGCTCGCCGCCCCCGGCGGGCACGGACGGCGGATCCCGGCCTACGGCGGCCCGGAGATCGCGGTACGGGCCCTGGCCCGGGCGGCCGCCTACGGCGCCTGGCGGGCCGAGCCCCGCGGCCGCGTGCCACGGTTCCCCGACGTCAGGACCGACGACGCCAGGGCCCTGGTGCAGGCCGCCCTGCTCGCCGACCCGGTCTGGCTCGACCCGGAGGAGGCCGCCACGCTGCTGCGCTGCTACGGCCTGCCGCTGGCCGACCTGCCGCCGGCGGGCACCGAGCTGACCGTGCGGGTCACCGACGACCATATGTTCGGCTCGCTGGTTACGCTGTGCCCGCTCGGTTCCGGTCCCGGGGCGGCCCGGCTCACCCCGCTGACCGACCGGGACGCGGCCAAGCTCGCGGCGGCCGCCGGCCAGCCCGGCCTGGCCGCCCACGCCCCGCTGGCCGACCTGCTGCTCCGGGTCGGCCGGCTGGCCGACGAGCTGCCCGAGGTGACCGAGCTCGAGCTCAGCCCGGTGGCCGTCGGCCCGGACGAGGTCGCCGTGGTGAACGCGCGGGTCCAGGTCAGCCCGTACCAGCCCCAGGACCCCTTCCTGCGCAAGTTGCGCTGAATCAGGTGCGTTCTGCCGGTATCGCGGGGGCGTCGCGCTGGTTAACGCTGGCCCCCGGGTCTGCCGCCGCCGAAGAGGCCCCAATAGCCTGGGACCGAGGCGGGTACGGACCCCGTTCGGAATAAAAGGGGCTGAGGGCATGACCGAGCAGGAGCCGCTGAGCAATGCGGAGCTCGACGCGATCGACGCCTGGTGGCGGGCGGCCAACTACCTGTCCGTGGGGCAGATCTACCTGCTGTCCAATCCCCTGCTGACCGAGCCGCTGCGGCCCGAGCACGTCAAGCCGCGGCTGCTCGGGCACTGGGGCACCACACCGGGGCTCAACCTGGTCTACGCGCACCTCAACCGGGTGATCAAGGCCAAGGACCTGGACCTGATCTACGTCTGCGGCCCGGGCCACGGCGGCCCCGGCATGGTGGCGAACACCTACCTCGAGGGCACCTACAGCGAGCTGTACCCCGCCGTCACCCAGGACGCGGCCGGCCTGGGCCGGCTGTTCAGGCAGTTCTCCTTCCCCGGCGGCATCCCGTCGCACGCGGCGCCGGAGACCCCGGGTTCCATCCACGAGGGCGGCGAGCTCGGCTACGCGCTGAACCACGCCTACGGCGCCGCGTTCGACAACCCCGGCCTGATCGTGGCGTGCGTGGTCGGCGACGGGGAGGCCGAGACCGGGCCGCTGGCGGGCAGCTGGCACTCGAACAAGTTCCTCAACCCGGCCACCGACGGCGCGGTGCTGCCGATCCTGCACCTGAACGGGTACAAGATCGCCAACCCGACCGTGCTGGCGCGCATCCCCCACACCGAGCTCGAAGCGCTGCTGGCCGGCTACGGCTACCGGGTCCACCTAGTCGAGGGCGACGACCCCAAGCTGGTCCACCAGCAGCTCGCCGCGACCATGGACGCGGTCGTCGGCGAGATCCAGGCCATCCAGCGCCGGGCGCGCGAGGACGGCGACCAGAGCCGGCCAGCCTGGCCGATGATCGTGCTGCGCACCCCCAAGGGGTGGACCGGGCCCAAGGAAGTGGACGGGCTCCCGGTGGAGGGAACCTGGCGGGCGCACCAGGTGCCGATGGCCGAGGCGCGCACCAACCCGGAGCACCTGGCGCTGCTCGACACGTGGATGCGCTCGTACCACCCGGAGGAACTCTTCGATGCCGCCGGCGCCCTGGTGCCCGGGCTGGCCGCGCTGGCCCCGGACGGCGACCGCCGGATGGGCGCGAACCCGCACGCCAACGGCGGGCTCCTGCTCCGGGAACTGCGGCTGCCCGACTTCAGGGACTACGCCGTGGACGTGCCCGCGCCGGGCGCGTCGACGTCCGAGGCCACCCGGGTGCTGGGTTCCTGGCTGCGCGACGTGATCAGGGACAACCCGGTGAACTTCAGGCTGTTCGGCCCGGACGAGACCGAGTCCAACCGGCTCGCCAACGTCTACGAGGCCACCGGCAAGCAGTTCGAGGGCGAGATCGTCCCGGGGGACAACCACGTGGCCCGGCAGGGCCGGGTGATGGAGGTCCTCAGCGAGCACATGTGCGAGGGGTGGCTGGAGGGCTACCTGCTGACCGGGCGGCACGGCCTGTTCAACTGCTACGAGGCGTTCATCCACATCATCGACTCGATGTTCAACCAGCACGCCAAGTGGCTCAAGGTCACCCGGCATATCGAATGGCGGCGCCCGGTCGCCTCGCTGAACTACCTGCTCTCCTCGCTGGTGTGGCGCCAGGACCACAACGGGTTCTCGCACCAGGACCCCGGCTTCATCGATCACGTGGTGAACAAGAAGGCCGAGGTCGTCCGGGTCTACCTGCCGCCGGACACGAACACCCTGCTGTCGGTGGCGGACCACTGCCTGCGGTCGCGGAACTACGTCAACGTGATCGTGGCCGGCAAGCAGCCGTACCCGAACTGGCTGACCATGGACGAGGCGGTCATCCACTGCACCCGCGGCGCCGGGATCTGGGAGTGGGCCTCCAACGACGCGCCGGGCGCGCCGGACGTGGTGATGGCCTGCGCGGGCGACGTCCCCACGCTGGAGGCGCTGGCCGCGGTGTCCCTGATCCGCGAGCACCTGCCGTCGCTCAAGGTCCGGGTGGTGAACGTGGTGGATCTGATGCGGCTGCAGCCGGAGAGCGAGCACCCGCACGGCATGTCCGACGCCGAGTTCGACGCGCTGTTCACCATGGACGCGCCGGTCATCTTCGCCTACCACGGCTACCCGTCCCTGATCCACCGGCTGACTTACCGGCGCACCGGCCACGCCAACTTCCACGTCCGCGGCTACAAGGAGGAAGGCACCACCACCACCCCGTTCGACATGGTCATGCTGAACGACCTGGACCGCTACCACCTGGTCATGGACGCGATCGACCGGGTCCCCGGCCTGGCCGCCACGGCCGGCCACGTCCGCCAGCTCATGGTCGACAAGCGCATCTCCGCCCGCGCCTACACCCGCGAGCAGGGCGAGGACGCCCCCGAGGTAGCTAACTGGACCTGGCCCAGCTGAGCACGTCCTCGCAGACCGCGGGCAGCCCGGTCTCGTCGGCGGCCCGCTGGGTGAGCACCACCACGGCCAGGTCCTGGTCGGGGACGTTGACCCAGGTCGTACCCAGGCCGCCCTCCCAGGTGTAGCCGCCGTCGGCCAGCACGGACACGCCGTAGCCCCCGCCGCGATCGCCGAGGAAGCTGAAGCCCGGCCAGACCCGGGCCCGCTGGAGATCGGTCAGCTGGTCCCGGGTCATCGCGGCCACGGTCGGCGGCTTCAGCACCGAGCCGCCGCCGCCACCACCGGCCAGGGTTCAGGCCCGGTGAACATCGCCCCCTGCATCCCGAAGCCCCAGGTGAAGGTGAGCAGGTCGCGGACGGTCACCGGGCGCCTGCCCCTGCGCCACTGCCGCCTGGATGATCTCGTCCAGCCTCCGTGCGCTCCTCTGGCCGTTCGTCATCAAGCCAGCCTATGACCGGCCCCGCTGGCACGGAGATCACCGTGACCGGCGGTTGCCCTAACCCCGGTGCTGCTCCGGCCGGCCAGCCGTATCCACCCGGTGGCGTCGGTCTCCTTGACCTGGACCGGGATCTCGGTGAAGTCGGCCGGATCGAGGAGGCTGCCGCCCGGGCAGATGTGGGCCCGGTACACAAACGGCGACACGATGAGGCCGAGCAGGGCGTCTTGGTCGTCGATGGCCCGCTTGAAGACGGGGGCCTCCACCAGGCGGGAGACGTGGTTAATCGAGGGACCGCAGACGCCGGGCTCGTCATCCTCGATGGGCCCGACCTCGGCCGCGATCCTGAGCTGGATCCGGCCGGACGCGCTGTAGGTGCGGTTGTGCTGCTTCAGGCGCGCCGGCAGCGCGGTCACGAGCCGCTCGATGACCTGTACCGTCGGGACATCCGGCGCCGCGATGACCAGCAGGCCGTCACCGCGGTCCTCCCACCGGCAGGTGTCCCACACCGGACCGAGCGCGAGCCGGGTCATGGCCAGCGTCTCCCGGCGGATGATCTTCTGAGCTTCGCCGTCGCGCTCGTCCCCGTTGAAGCGCACCACGTCGGTGCGGACAACGGTGCAGTTTTGCCCGGTCAGCTCCAGCGGCCGGGGCGCCGCCGCCAGCCGCCCGGGGCCGAGGTCGCGGTCGTAACTCGTACCGGGCGGCCCTTCGCGCAGCCGGAGGTAGATCTGCTCCTCGACGATCTTCAGCACGGCCGGGTTGGTGCTGATGAAGGCGGCGAAGTCCGACGTCCGCATGACCAGCGCCACCACCGTCTGCAGGGCCACCACGGTCGCCGAGCGGACGTTCACTTCCAGGGCGGCCCGTTCGCCGATCAGCTGGCCCGGGCCGCGTTCGGCCACCACTCGCTCGACGCCGTGCTCGCAGACCCGGATCTGCGTGAGCCCGCTGAGGATGACAGCCACGTGATCGGCCTCTTCCCCCTCCTGCATGAGACGGGCGCCGGCCGCGAACACCCGGTTCTGGGCCTTGGCCCGGAAAAACCGCCTCTGATCGGCGTTGAGGCAGTCCCAGAAATTACCGGCGGCGGCAGCAGCATGGCCGGTGTGCGGGGAACGGCGGCCCGGCCCGGTTTGAGGGTCAGGGAAAGCCCTCGCCGGCCGGGGCGGCGGGACCTCGGCGGTAACCGCTGCGGCCGGGACCGAGGCAGGCACGCGGGCCAGCGCCGGCTGTCCATGGCCCTGCGCCAGCCCGGGGCTCCGGCCGCCCGGCCGCCCGGCCGCCTCGTCCTTCGGGATCCGGCTGTGCGAGACTCCGAACTTGATCTCCAGTTTCCGCTCCGCGAACGAGCTGACCCAGCAGAGCGCTACTTTGGTCGAGAACAGCGCCAGCCGCGGCACCGGGCCTGCGGTGCCCGGACGGGCCGCGTGTTCCTGGCCCCGCCCGCTAAGTGGCACGGCGACGCCTGCGGCTTCTGCGCGCAGCGCCGCGGAAGGGATGGCAGCTGTACCGGTACCCGGCGTGTCCAGGTGTCACAAGCCTCGGCTGGTGGGGTGTGTCGCGTCATTCTTGTCGTCTCCTGCCGCCGTCAGTACTACACTTTCTAGATTGCCATCGCGATTCCTGCCGTGCAAGCTTGCACGGCAGGAATCGAGATTACTTGCTGGCCACACTTGTCTTGCCTGGCCGAAGCGGCGTGGGCGCGAACGGGCGGGAGGTGACGACGTTGGCCCAACGGCGCTCTCCGTCGGCCCGCGCCTGGCTGCTGGGCACCGAGTTGCGCCATCTCCGTAATGCGGCCAGCCTCACCGGGGAGGAGGTCGCCACCCAGCTCGGCTGGTCGGCGTCCAAGGTCTCACGCGTCGAGACCGGCAAGATCACGGTGAGCGCGGCTGACCTCCGGCGCCTGCTTGATCTGTACCCGGTCCCGCCTCCGCTCCGTGAGCGGCTGATCGGGCTGGGCCGCCGGGCAGATCAGCGTGGCTGGTGGGACGCGTTCGCCGATGCCACGACCGACGAGTACTCCTGGTTGATCGCCCTGGAGGCCGACGCCGAATCCGAGAGCCATTTCGCCCCCATCGTCATCCCTGGCCTGCTGCAGACAGCGGACTACGCGCTCGCGATTACCGGCGCGTCGCTGCTCATTGCTTCACCGGGCGAAGTCTCCCAGGTTTCCCAGGTCCGCATGATGAGGCAACGCGTGCTGACTAAGTCCGAGCCGCTCAGGTTGCGTGTCGTCATAGACGAGAGCGTGCTCCGGCGGCGGATCGGAAGTGCCGAGACGATGAATGGCCAGCTGCGGCACCTGGCCGAGATGGCCGGCCGCCTCAATGTATCCGTCCGTATCCTCCCGCTTGGCGCCGGGCCGCACCTGGCGCTCAGCGGCGTGTTCACTATCGTCCGGTTTCCGGAGGAAATCGCAGCTGGAGTGGTGTATCTGCAGAACTTGACCAGGGATCTCTTCATAGAAGACGAAAAACAAGTTCACCGCTATGACCTCGCCTTCGGCCGCCTGATTAAATTGGCGCTCGAGGAAGATGAGTCGATCGCGCTCATTTCGCGGATCGCCAGCGAGGGCAGCTAGCGGATAGGGAGGCATAAAGTGAGTGAGTATGTGCTGTGTGGTGATGTCTGGCGGAAAAGTAGCTATAGCGCAGACCAGGGGAATTGCGTGGAAATTACGCAGAGATCCCCCTGGGTAATGGCCGTGAGAGATAGCGTTGATGTCCGCGGGCCGCGGCTATTTTTTACCCTCGACGAGTGGAAGATGTTTACCCGTGACGTCAAAGGCATTGAATACCCGTGACGTCAAAGGCATTGAATCCGGTGGGCGATGAGCCGCCGTTCTCACGCTTGCGCCCGCCCGCCGCGGCCGGCCGGCTCGTGGCCGCCGCACGTGCGCGACGGAGGCCTGATGGCTAGCCCGAAGGTCAGGCTCCCGTAATTTCGCGCTGGCCGGCCTTCGCTCTGACCGGCCTTGGCGCCGCCCCCGTCCCGGCTGGGCGGGGGCGGCGCCGGTGCCAGGCGATCGCGCCCGGGCTCTCGCCCGCATCGCTCCAGTGCTGCATGTGACCACTGCGCCGTAAATTTTTTATCGGGACACTGTGGCCTGAGTCGCGTCCAGCGACTCCTGGGGAACGTCAGGATCTATCTCCCTTTAAGGCGGCCGTGTCACGTGTTCGCCATCACTATGACGCCATTGGTTGGGATTCCGGCAACAAGGAATATATATGTTGTTGCTTCCTGCGGAAAGTGATGTCTGAGATGGCAAATGATCACGGCCCTGTCGTTCAGAGCGCTCTTCTGCGCGATGAGCTCGTCCGGCTGCGCACGCGCGCGGACCTGGCCCAGGACCAAGTGGCCGTGGATCTAGGCTGGGCGACCTCGAAGCTGATCAGGCTCGAGGGCGGCCCTGGTCCGGTAGCCCCGGATGACCTCGACGCCCTGCTGGGGAGATACGGCGCTACCGCTACCGCCACCGCCGAGCGGCTGCGCGAGCTGAACCGCGGAGCGGATGACGCTCACTGGTGGGCCGAGTACCGGAACGACGTGCCGGCGGCGTATCTCGACTATGTCGGCTGGGAGCGGGGGGCGGTCCGCATCCGCCAGTTTCCCGGCCCGGTCCTGCCCGGCCTGCTGCAGCTAACCGCCTACGCGGAGGCGCTCACCGAAATGACGGGCGCCCCGGATCGCGGTGCCCGGGTGGTCGAACTGCGGTTGCGACGCCAGTCCGAGCTCGCGGGCCGGGATAACCCGCCGCAGCAGCACTACATCCTGGATGAAGCGGTGATCCGTCGGCGTACCGGGGCAAGCCGGGACCGCACGATCATGACCGAGCAGCTGAGGTACATCGCCCGCGTGGCCGAGGGCAGCGGCGGGCGGGTAATCGTGCAGGTGATTCCCTTCGAGCGCGGCGAGCACGCCGGATTGTCGGGCCCGTTCACATTGCTGGATTTCGACGGCGGCCTGCCCGGCATCCTGTACCTCGACCCGGGACGGGATCCGATCGAGATGACCGCGCATCACCACCGGGTCGCCGACTTTACCGACACCTTCGAGCGGCTGCGGGTGGCGGCGCTCCCAGCGGCAGAGTCGCTCGAGCTCATCAGGGGTGCCGTGCAGGACGTCGCCTGATCCGTTTACGATCGGACGCGTGACCTCATCAGGACCGCGATGATCGGCGCCCAGGCCCTCGTGGGCAGCCTGACCCGGGCCGGCGTCGACGTGTGCTTCATGAACCCGGGCACGTCGGAGATGCACTTCGTCAGTGCGCTGGATGCGGTGCCCGAGATGCGCGGGGTGCTCGCGCTGTTCGAAGGCGTCGCGACCGGGGCCGCCGACGGCTACGCCCGGATCGCGGGCAAGCCCGCCGCGGTGCTGCTGCACCTGGGGCCGGGCCTGGCCAACGGGCTGGCCAACCTGCACAACGCGCGCCGGGCCGGGACCCCGGTGGTGGTCATCGTGGGCGCGCACGCCACCGGCCACGTCCGCTACGACGCGCCGCTGCAGTCCGACATCGAGGCCCTGGCCCGCACGGTGTCGGGCTGGGTCCACACCAGCGGCCACCCCCGTGACCTGGCCCAGGACGCGATGCGCGCGCTGGCCGCCGCCCAGGCCGGCCAGATCGCCACCCTGATCCTCCCCGCCGACGTGTCCTGGAGCGAAGGCGGCTCCCTGGCCCCGCCGCGTCCCGCCAGCACCCAGGCCAGCAGCCAGGCGAGCACCCCGGCGAGCACCCGCCACCAGACGTCGGCGGTCGACCATTCTCAACTACCGACGATTGCCCACCTGGCGACGGCCGGACCGGCGACGATGCTCTTCCTCGGCGGCCGGGCCCTGACCGAGCGCGGGCTGCGGGCGGCCAGCCGGATCGCCGCCGCGACCGGGGCCCGGCTGCTGGCCGAGACGTTCCCGGCCCGGATGGAACGAGGCGCCGGGCTGCCTTCCGTCGACCGGCTGGCCTACCTGGCCGAATCGGCCGGAGCCCAGCTGGCCGGGGTCACCGACCTGGTCCTGGCCGGG
>Ga0137407_10002335_pt1 | contig 12504 bp, 13 predicted proteins | sample CZOMad2_2_16fung_FD_108410 | JGI IMG/M metagenome (GOLD analysis project Ga0137407, IMG submission 108410) | Vadose zone soil fungal communities from Angelo Coast Range Reserve, California, USA - CZOMad2_2_16fungal (Illumina Assembly) | ecosystem: Environmental > Terrestrial > Soil > Vadose...
CCCATCCGGGCGCGTAGCTCAGCGGAAGAGCACTACCTTGACATGGTAGGGGTCACAGGTTCGATCCCTGTCGCGCCCACCAGGTTTTTCAATGAATTACAACATGGTTTGATTGCTTCCCCGATCACTTGGGATTCCTCAGGGAAGCTCAGGGGAAGCAACAAGTGGCTCGCCGCTGGATGTCGCATCGCATTGATTTCATTCTATCGTTCTCGCCGTGTCACTGGCCGGTCACGCCCGAGGCCTTGATCGCGGTCGGCCCATGCAAAGGACGACGGCAGCGAGCACGGTAACGATCAGTCGGCATGATCAGGGGTCCTCGTTGCCCTGGACCGTAGCCGATCCAACCATATTCGGATAATTCTAATATGTCATGATTCTATAACTGAATTGGAATGGAGGAGCCTGCAGTGGGACCAATATGTCGGGCGCCGGCTGAAACTGCGCGACCTCTACATTCTGATGGCGGTCGTCCAAGCAAAGGGCATGAGTACCGCCGCAGCCCGCCTCAACATGTCCCAGCCCGCCGTCTCGAAAGCCATCGCAGAACTGGAGCACGCGTGCGGGGTCCAACTGCTCGACCGCAGCCGACAGGGAATCGAGCCGACGCAATTTGGCCGTACGATCATCAAGCGGGCCGTTGCGGCCTTCGATGAACTACGACAAGGCGCAAGAGACATCGAGTTCCTCATCGACCCCACGGCGGGCGAGTTGCGGATCGGATGCTCCGAAGCAATCGCGGCAGGACCGGTCTTGGCCGTCGTCGATCGTCTCACGCGGCGCCACCCACGCATCGCCTTTCATGTGGTGACAGGGGACCCTGCGCGACTCTCACGCGATTTGACGGATCGTAATGTCGAGCTGGTGATCACCCGGATAACTGGAGGCCTATTTCCAGACCACGTTGCTTTGGAAACTCTGTTCGATGACTCGGTGGTTGTAGCAGCGGGATTGAAAAGTCCGTGGGTGCGTCGGCACAGCATCGACTGGCCGAGTTGGTCAAAGAGTCCTGGGTTCTACCGTCATTCGCCAATTTTGCTGGTGCAGTCGCCCTGGAAGCTTTCCGTGCGCATGGGCTGGAGCCCCCGCGAGCGACCGTGATGGCGCTCTCCCTCAACATGCGAAACGAGCTCCCGGCAACTGGCCGCTTTCTGACGGTCATTCCGGGTTTCTTATTGAGGCTTTCTCAGAAGCACCGCTCGCTCAAGGCCTTGCGCGTCGAATTGCCCAATAACCGAGGGACGTTTGGGATCGTCACTTTGAAAAACCGAACGCTCAGCCCGCTGGCGAAACTTTTTCGTCGAACACGCCCGCGAAATCACCAAACCGCTGGCACAGCGCCGCCGACGGTGATTCCGGAAAATGGCCCGTTTCGACCGTTCGCTGCGATGCCGCAATACGTCCGGAGTTGAGAGCAAAGCGGAAGTGACCGTCGTGTGCACGAACCGACGAGATTGACCCACATCAAGGCGCCGTCATGGACTTCCCGACTCCTCGCGTCAACGAACCATCTCGGCGATCCAGATCGGTGCGTAGGGCGGCGTGCAGCCAGGCGATGCAGGGTAGTCGATGAGGACAGCGAGCCGCTCGCCAATCCAGATTGCTCGCTTGCGAAGTTTTGGATGATGAATGCCAATCTCGGCGAGGCAATGATTCATGGCCCACTGTTTCTGGGCAGGCGCTCGCTTCATCTCCTTCTCGATCTGGTCGAGTAACGCATCGAGGTCGAGGCCGTCAGCGTTCTTAACGACCCTTTCGGTTGTTAGGCTCCAGCCGGCGCGACCGACGAGGTCGTCGCCGTCCTTCCAGCACAGACGCAGTTGCTCGGCGTGACGACCGGGCTTCACCACGTTCACGATGAACCAATCGAGGAGCTTGGGGGAGCGAATGCCACGGATCATCGCACTTGGGTCGGTGGTTCACCCTCACATTCCACTCGTCAATATAGGTAATACGCCCTCTCATTCTCTGCTCCTGTGTCGCATCTATTCATGTCGCGACAGCCTGTTCCACGCAGCCCCCAAGGGGCTCAAGGTTGAGAGAACTACCCTGTTATACCTCCGACTAGTACCCCATGACGCGCGCGCGCCCGCGCGCGTATTGGTCTTGAAACCGATCGCCAACCGGTCGCTATTAGAGCGTCCGTTCGTCAGTTGCGTGCGCACGGGGGAATCTTCAGTGCCTTGCAAGCGTCCTTCACGTTGTCGATCTTGCCAATCTGCTTCAGATGCAGCTTGCCGTCTGGTCCCTTCACCACCTCGGACAGGTATTCGTTCATGACGATGTCGCGGGTCTCCGGATCGATCAGGATCGGCCCCCGCGGGCTGTCGAAGGTCCAGCCCTTGAGCGCCTCTAGCGCCTTCTGGCCATCCATCTTCCCCTTGAGAGCCTGCACGGCCTGGACGATTGCCGCCATTCCGTCGTACCCGCCGACCGCCATGAAATCCGGAACCGAATTGGCCCCGTATTGTTTCGCCCAAGCCGCCACGAACTGCTTGTTCTGGGGGTTGTCAAGATCGGCATTGTAGTGGTGCATGGTGATAAGTCCGACCGCGGCGTCGCCCATCGCCTGTAGCTTGGTGTCCTGCGTCAGGTCGCCCGGGCCGATCAACTTGATGCCGGCCGCGCGCATGCCGAGCGCGCTATAGGTGCGCACCACCGCAGACGCATGGTCGCCGCCGGGAACGAAGACGAAGAAAAGATCTGGTTTCTTGTCCTTGGCGCGCTGGAAGAACGGCGTGAAATCTGGCACCGCCGCTGGGCCGCCCATCGGGATCTCGTCAACGACTTTGCCGCCGTTGGCCTCGAATGAGCGCTTGAACGAGGCCAGCATGTCCTTGCCGGGCGGGTAGTCCGAATAGCCGATCACGGCGGTCTTGCCCAACTGCTTTGCCGCGATCTCGCCGAGAGCGTATCCGGCATGCCACATGCCGAACGATGTGCGGACGAAATAGGGCGACAAGTTCGTGATGTGCGCAGTGCCGGCATTCATGATCACGGCGAGTTTCCTGCCGGCGCTCACGATCGACGCCGAGGCGATCGCGTTCGGGGAGTAGTGCCAGCCGGCGAGGACGTCGACGTCGTCTCGCGTCAACAATTCCTGCACGACCGTCCTTGATGTCACACCGCTCGCGTCCTTGTCGTCGCGTTTGATCAACGTGACCTTGTAGGGGCGCACCGTGTCGGCGTTGAGCTTCAGGTAGAGTTCGGCGCCGCGGTCGATGGCCTGGCCAAACTCGGCGCCGATCCCGGTATAAGGCAAGAGCAGCCCGACTTTGACCTCTTGCGCTTGCGCCGTACTGGCGACGAGCGCGAACGCCGCTCCGAGGATTGCCCGCTTAGGCATCCAATACTCGACGTCCATCGCCGCCTTCACCCATGGTCCCGCCAGCTCCGAACCTCTCCACATCGTAAGCATGACCTGTCGACCCCATTTGAATCCGAAGGAGGGGTACCCATACCAAGGGACGGGCGTCACACTCTTGGGCAGGACGGAACGAGATTTTGGGAAATCCGGACTCGGCAGTGGTCCGACCCCCAACGCTTCCGCTCGGAACTTGATGCTAAGGGACGCCGGGGCGCACGTCTCACGGTGTTGCCCCCAAAGCGCAAGCGAAAGTCCGCGGCCAGCAGCGCGTAGCGAGCGAGGTATGTAGACCTCGCGGTCGGTCGCTGGCCCAGTTGTCAACCCTCGCGCGTCGGGGATCGCGGTATCACGGTCAATCACAATCTCCTGATCAAGTGACCTCAGCTGAGTCCTGCGCGCCGCCGGCTATTTGATGCCTACGACCATCGAATAGGAACCACCCAGGCGCTCGCGGCTTAGTTCGGTGAAGCCAGCTTCACGCATCCAGGCGATACAGTCGGCGGCGGTGTAGTCGAATCCGCCCTGGGTCCTCATCAGCATGTTAAGGCTCATCAAGAGGCCGGCCGCATTCTCCCGCCGTTCATCGTCAATCATCTGGTCATAGGTGATGAGCGCGCCCCCCTTTGGGAGCGCTGTATAGGCCTTTGCCAGCAAGTCGCGCTTCACCTGTAGATTCCAGTTGTGAAGGATGTGTCCCATCACAAGCACATCCGCCGATGGCAGTGGCTGACTAAGGAAGTCGCCCGGATAGAATCGAAGGCGATCTTCAAGCTTGTGTCGTTGCACATAAGCCTCGAACACCGATCGCACCGACGGCAAGTCAAACCCACCGCCGGTGAGATGGGAATGAGCGTGACCTATCTCAACCGGGACCGCACCTTCCGCGGTGCCGATGTCAACGAACGTACCGTAGTCGACCCAGCGGAACCGCTGCCCCAGCGCCCTCGCGATCGGGAGGCTGGCACTCGTCATTGCTTCTGCGTACTGAGCCATGGACGCCGGATCGGAGTACGCCGTATCAAACAAATCCTCGCTGTCCTTGATTCCGTTTTGCGGTTTGCCCGTCTGGAGCGCTCGCGTCAGCGAGCCCCAGGTCGGATAGAGCAGTGTATTTGCCAGCTGTAGCATCTTGCCGACATAGGATGGCTTGTTGCGGTCGAGATAGAGCGCGGTCTCGTGCGTGTTAAAGTAGATACCGTCTCGGCGTTCGAGAACGCCGAGCGCGACTAGCGCATCGAAGAAATCACGCGCGCCGCGCTGGTGCAGCCCGAGGCGCTGCCGCAACGCCTCGGTCTCGAGGGGCGAGGCCGCGAGCTCAGTGAAAAGATCGAGCTCGACGGCGCTGAGCAACGTCTTCGAAGCGCAGAAGCCAAGGCCCAGTTGTACGATCCTTTCGGGCGAGAGTTCGGCAATGTCCGTTGTGTTTTTCGTCGTCGCGCCCACGATGTTCTCCTTGACGCTTGGTGCTTGGTGCTTGCGGCCCCCACGTGCGGCTCACGTTTGTGTCGCTCCATAAAGGCAGCAAAGATATCAAAGCGTGCTCTGGACCTCTTGGGCAGGAGCGAACGAGGTCCCGGGAAATGCGGCACTATTGCCTGCCGCGGCGCACGTCTGATGGGGTAACTCCAAAGCGCCGGCGAAACTCGCGGTTGAAGGTGGAAAGGTCGCCAAGTCCAACCGCGAAGGCGATGTCGCTGATGGTACGGTCGGCATGACGCGGATCGGCCAGCACGCGATGCACGCGGGTAAGGCGCTGGCCAAGCACGAATTGCGACAGCGACGTGTCCTCGCCCTCGAACAGTTTGCGGATATAGCGCGCGCTGACGCGGTGTCGCGTGGCGAGAGCGGCAACGCTGACGTCGCCTGCGAGGTTCTGCGCAATGTCTGCCTTGATGGCGCGCAACCGCGCAGCGCGCAGGCCACGTCCGGCCGCGACCTCGGCGGCGTCGCGCGTCGCCCCGAGAGTGATGGCAACGAGGTCGTGGACGTGATTGGTCGCGAGACGGCGCAACTCGCTCGTCTCCGTCAGTGCGGAGTCCTTGATGAGCAGGTCGATGTAGCCGGTGAGAAACCGAAGCGGCTCGATCGTGCTTGGGATCACGCACATCAACGCCGCGTCCAGGTTCGAGAGCATCGGGGCGAGCGCCACCCGCGGCATCCCGAGGCCGACGAGACGTGACGTGGTCCGCTCGTGGCGCCATGGTTCAGCGGCCGATAGCAGGACTGCACCGCCACCCGAAGCGGTCGCCTCGCGGCCGAGCTGCGAAGCCGTAAAGACGCCTTCGAGGCACATCATCAGGACGAGATCCTGGCTTCCTTCGGCCATCTCGCGCGTGCGGTTTGCTCGAAGCGGGCTGCCTACGACACATGAAATACTGAGATGAGGGAGCCGATAGAAGCCTGCGTTGCAACAGAACCGCTCGCCGACTGGCTCCATGTCAATTCTCGCCAGCATCCGGCCCATCACGTCACAGTAGAACGGGATACGGTCGGCCGGCGGCAGATCCTCGCTCGAGAACCGGACTGACCCAAAATCGCTCGTTGTCGCGCGCATCGCATCATCAGTTGTTATGAGACATGTTCCAAGTATTGAGGATTTGCGGCCAGGACATACCAGTTCCGTATTTCCCAAACTCCGTTCCAGCCTGCCCAAGACATCCAGGAGACGGTGGATACGATCGCTTCCATAAGTGATGAGCACTAACACACTCAACGGTGCAGCACGTGCTCGGTTCCGGCCGTCATCATACCCAGGATGAAAATCCGTGAAGATTTGCAGCACCAAACTGACCACTTGCAGCACAGCCCGGGACAGCGATGCGGTGGAGCTCGGGCTCCTCGAACATTCCGGCAAACCTGTCTTCGTGCAGCTTCCGCTCGAGCAGGCATCGCTCGTCATGACGTTGCCGCACTTGCTGGCGCTGGCTCTGAAGAGGCGCACGGGACGCGAAAATGCGCGCTACGTCTTTCGTATCAGCAAGTGGTCCGTCGAGAGCACCGAGAACGACAATTTCTCATTGTTACGTTGAAGACCGCGAACAGTTTCGAAGTCTCTCTTGGCATTGCATTAGACAGCTGCCGAGCCTTGGGCGTGAGCTTGCTTCACGAGGGACAGAAGGCCATCGAAATGCAGGAGTTCGCTCACGAAATAGTTTCCCGCCGGCGTAAAGAGCTCAATTGAGTCCGACGGGTCACTCTCTTATGGAGGACGCGGCCGCCTCATCGCAATCTCAAGCGGCATCGCCCGCTTGCCAGAGCAAGCGCAAGCCGAGAAGTCCCAGAAATGCTCCGGTCACCCGATCGATCCAACGCTTGGCGACAAGATAGAACCGGCGCACCGGGGACGATCCGAAGAACAGCGACACCAGGCTGTACCATATGATCTCATTCATGGTGACGATGGCGATCAGCGCCACGACCATCCAGCCGGGCACTTCGCCGGGCAGCATGGCAACGAAGATCGAGCCGAAGAAGACGGCAACTTTCGGATTGGAAACCTGGGTCAGGAAGCCGCGCAGCAGGGGATTATGCCGGTCTTCATTGTTCGCGGTCTCGTTCATCTCGATTGGGTCGGGGGCATGCCAGAAAATCTGACCGGCAATCCACAGCAGATATAGCGCGCCGGCTGCCTTCATGCCGATAAACAACCAGTGAAATTGGCGAAACAGGAAGTTGAGGCCCAGCAGAGCAGTTGTCGACCACACGATCGTTCCCGCCCCAAGGCCCAGCGCCACTTTGATACCGTCGGCGCGCGAGCGCGCAACGGCGGTGCGCGCGGTGATGAGAAAGCTCGGACCCGGGCTCATGACCGCAAGCAGCTGAACGAAACCGATCGTCGTCAGTATCAGCAGATTTGCAGTCATTTGAGATCTCCGCAGGTCATGTGGAACAAGCGCAGCGTTTGGGCCACGACGAATTCGAGCGCATCCGATGTGGTCGCATGGACGATCAATATGAGATCAGTGGATCGGTCAATCGTGCGGTCGAAACAAAGCCTAATAATGACTCATGGTGCCTTCCTGCAAACTCGCCGACGCGACGAAGCGCGATGCGTTCGGCAGAACGACATACCTCATTGGGTGTCTCACGTACGCGTCGCGATGTCGTACTGCTCGGGCGCGAGCCCATAGCTCCAGGCCACGGCCTCGTGCGCCGTGCGCATCTCCGGCGGCACGCTCAAGAAGTGCTTGCGCCGCCTGCCGTCGGGCCCGGTCGTGCCGTCCTCGACCTCGACCGCTGTGTATGGATCATCGTCGCCGAAGTCGCAGCGCCACAGCTTACCGTAACGGTCCTCCCTGGCCGGCCGCGGGACGGTTTCGCGGAAGAAACGCTCGACGCCGAACCGCTCGATCATGCAGCGGCGAAGCTCTAGTTTGCGTTCGCCGCGGATGACACTTGGCGTGATCCGTGACGGCTCCTCGATCAGCCATTGCGGAACCGGGACGCCGCGCCAGAGCCAATAGCGCTCGCCGCCCGGCCATTCCACCGCGGGGCCGTCGGTCCGATGAAGGTGATTATTCACGATATGCAACATCGGTCGCGGGACGCAGAGCACTTCGTTCGGCGTGATCCAATAGCGCCACAACGCCGCCTCGAACGCATCCATCATCGGCAACCAGATGTCGACGAGCCGGCGTTGTGTTGGGTGATCGAAAGTGGCAAGAGCGTTGACCTCCATGCAGGCCCGTCGAGCGCCCCAGCTCGCAGTAGGGCCGTCGGCAATGCCGTAGTAGGCACCAAGCCAAACATCGTCCTCGGTGGCAGCCCCCGCAGTCGCCCAGACCGCTTTCTCAGCAGCATCCATCGCCTCGATGCTCGAGATCACGAGACCAGCGTCAGCAAGAGCGACCTGAACAGCCACATTGGCATCCTGCCGTGCAGCCTCGGCTGCGACATGATCTCCGCCGACCTCGTTCGCGGCTGTCTTCACTGCGCCGTGATCGCCATGACTGCTGGCATCGACGACTCTCCTGGCGAGGTCGAGAGCCAGGGCACTCGCGCCTTCCATAGTGGTGTCCAGGGCGATCCGATCCGCACGGCTGCTGACGTCGGCGATGTCTCCGGCGATGTCGAGAGCCCGGCCATGCGAAGCGTCGCGTGGGATGACGGCCAAGGCGAGATCGACCATGTGCCGATATCCATTTGCGAGATCTGGACTCCAGACGATGGGCGGCGCCGAGAACCCGCGCGCAGTGAAGTGGCGGTGCAACGCATCCTCGGTCCTTGCGCGATCGAGGCGCGGCCGCGAAGGATCGAACGCGCGCAAGCGGTCGATTAGCGCCTGTGCCTCAGGGCTAACCGTGGGCGCGACAGCTCGTTCGATCGGATCGCGGCCTATGGGTCCAAGCTGGCGGGCGATGCGCGCCTCCCCAGCATGATATTCGCGCTGGCGCAGCGCGACGTAGGTGCCGCCGGGCACTTGCAGTGGATCGTGATCGCCCCGCGTGCCTGCAGCACGGCCGTGTTCCAGCAACGCACCTGTCGCTGCGACATTGACATGGCCGATATAGAGAGCAATCGGGACAGCCTGTGTCACGCGCCCGCTCAACCGCCTAAAGAGCGCGCGCGGCGACGTCATTATGTGCCGACCCGCCGGCGGCAATCGCACGGGCGTTGGCCCCCGAAACAGCACAGCTCCGCTATGGAATACGTGAGGGTGCGCCGTTGTCCGCCCTTCGGCGAGCACGACCACGCCGTCTTTTGCCGCCACGATCTGATCGGCCGTGGGCTCGATATCCGACACTGAAATCAACAGCACGTCCCCCTGCGCATAGGCCTTCATGATTCCCTCCCAGGGCCTTTCACTCCTTCCGCGCCATTGCCATCCCTCTCCCTTTCAGCCCTTTCAGGGGAGGAAGCACCTCGGATTACCGCGAGTTCGTCTAGCAATCTGATCGAAATCCCCCTTAGTGGAAGCACTAATGCGTGCCGCGGCGCACGTCCGATGGCGTCACTCCAAAACGCCGGCGAAACTCGCGGTTGAAAGTGGAGAGATCGCCAAAACCAACCGCGAAGGCGATGTCGCTGATGGTGCGATCGGCATAACGCGTATCGGTCAGCATGCGATGCACGCGCGCAAGTCGCTGGCCCAGGACGACCTGTGACAGCGACGTGGCGCGCTTGGTGGGACTGCCCTGTCAGAGAGCGACAGGCATGAGCGCGCCGGTGAACAGGACTGGGCCCGACGGCTGCCCTATCCTCGAGCCGCCTCTGGGCTCGAGGCTGACGGCGAGCGCCGCTTTGGCCAGCGCTTCGGCGGTGTCATGTGGCAGGACGAAAGCCGTCGTCGTGCCGGGCCGCTCACTCGGGAACAGCCCGAGCGAACGCCGCGTGCCGTCCGGGGACACGAGCCAGACCTCAAGCATATTGGCGCTGAAATCGCGGGGCGGCGTGAGGTTGAGCCGAAGCACCAGACGCCCGTCGGCAATGTCGAGATCCGCGGTCATCATCGGCCGCTGATCCTTGTCGAGCAGCACCGCCACGTGTGTAGGCCGGGCGGCCACCGCTTCGACCCGGCTCGCAAGGCCCCGGGTTGCGTCCTCGATGCGTGCGAGCCGCTCGTCGAGCGCCACGATTTGGTCCGGCACCACACTCGGGGGGAGGAAAACGACGTAGAGGACCAGCGCTGCCGCCGTGGCCGCGGCCAAAGCAGCGGCTGCGCGCCAGAAGCCGAGGCTGTCCCACAGCCGATCGAGCCAGCCTTCGGGTATCGGTGCAGGTGCAGGTGCGATCTGCCGGGCGATTTCGCTCCAGACATGCGCCGGCGGCTCCACGGCGGGGGCCGACTCGGCGAGGAGATTGAGCCTCAGCTCCCAGTCTTCAACCAGATTGCGCAAGTCGCGGTCGCCGGACAACAGCTGCTCGAAACGGTGGCGGTCGGGGCCGTTCAGCGCGCCGAGTGCATATTCGGCCGCGAGTTGATCGCGCAGTTCGGGGTCGACGTGGTTCATCGTTCCAAACAGCCTCTGAGCCGAATCAGGCTGCGCCGGACCCAGCTCTTCACGGTGCCGAGCGGCACACCAAGATGGACTGCCACCTCCTGGTACGTCATACCCTCATAATACACCAGCTTGAGGACCTTGCGCGGACACTCCTCAAGCTCGTCGAGGCAATCGTGCAGCCGGCGGGCATCGCTACTAAGCGCCGCCAGATCGGCTGGGCTCGACGCTGGGTCCTCCCAACTTTCGATGGTCCCATGATCGAGCGGCGTCTCGCGCCCGCGCCGCCGTATGAGGTCGATGCATCGGTTGCGGACGATGCGGGCCAGCCACGCCATCGCGGCACCGCGACCGGGGTCGAAGGTGTGCGCATTGCCCCAGACGAGGACGAAGGAGTCCTGCACGATTTCCTCGGCCAGTTCGCGGTTCCTGAGAATACGCAGGGCCAGGCCAAATAGTTGCGGTGCGGTTTCCTTATAGAGGGAATGCAGCGCCGTCCTATCTCCGCGGGCACAGGCGTGCAGCAGTGCCTCGCGACTCTGCGTCCTCCCCGCATCGGAAGCTGCCGGTCGGCGGACCCGGCTGACCACCCCGTCTCCGGAACTCTGCCAGAGCCCGACGGCCTTCATTCCCCGCATCTCAGCTCACCAGCTTCTTCTAGGAAAGGCTCCTGTGCGACGACATCTGTTTGTTCGCCCTTGGATGCCTGACCTCACCGCGCCCTTGGCGTACGAGCGGCAACGAACCACGCGGACGTGTGCGCGGTTTGAGAACACGGGGGCGAGCGCGCCTCCCATCATCGCCTTCGACATTAGCACCAAACCAACGGACGCTTAAATCAAAGTTGATTGTGCAGGTGAGCGTTCCCGGATGCGCTCATATCACGACGATGCTGAGGCGATCGTATGGCTTCGAACGCCTCGGCAATGGTCCGCGTTACCGCAGCCAACTTGCGTTGTTGATGCCGGATGCGGTCCCTACGTCGTTTTGTTCCACGCTTGAAATGACCGAGGCAGTGAGCGGGGGCGACGCATGCCATCGGTTCCTGACTGCCGATTGGGGTGAGCGCGGGCGGATCGGCGGGAACACGAGTCACAAATTTTTGTCCCAGCAACCTCGGTTGGTGCGCGCCCGTAGCTGCGGGCGGGCGGCGACGCTCACACCGTTGGAAACAAGAAAAGGAGTTCCCAATGTTCCGAGAGACCATCCTGACGCTTGCTGCCAGTGCCGCGCTCGGCATGGCTGCGCTCGCTCCGACGATCGCCAGCGCAGACGGCATGGACGATCGCAAGGACTACGGCAGCTACGATCGCAGAGACTACGATCGCAAAGACTACGATCGCAAGGACTACGGGTACGATCGCAAGGATTACGGATACGATCGCAAGGACGACTATGGCTACGGGAAGGGTTACCACGACTCCGGCAAGCCGCACTTCTATGGCTACAAGGTCGTCTACAAGCCGTGGTACGTCCACAAGCCGTGGTTCGCCTATGGACCCCGCTACTTCCACCATGACTACAAGTTCGGCCATGGCTACAAGTTCGGCGGCTGGAAGTACGGCAAGTTCAACTCGCGCTACTGGTAACGCGGCGCGGCGGCGACTACTGCTTCGCTGATCATCACCCCTGGCTTCCACCGGAAGCCGGGGGCCACCGCATGGGAACCTGGCCGTCATTGCGGTGTCGCGAACAGCTTGTCGACGAGGCTCTCGGTACTCCTGCGCGCTGCACCTAAGCGCACCCTCCTCACAAACACTTGAAGGTTCCCCGAAAACCGGCGCGCGCGCCCCTCCGTATTAATCAGCAGAAACGTCTCGCACCCAAGGCGCGCCAAGCGCCGTATCCGCGGTCAGGAGCGGCGATCCGGTCGCTCCACATCGGAGGAATCGAACTCCACATCGGAGGAACCGATATGTCGGCAAAGCGCAGTTCAACACCGAAGACAGAGCGTCCATCCGCCATGGCATCATCCAGTCGTCGGCAATTCCTCGCCGCAGCTGGCCCGCTCGCCGCAGTGACGCTGGTGGGCAACACGCCAGCCGCCTCAGCGCAGACTGCCAGTCCACGCGCCGCGGTCCCCCAAGCAACCCCCGGCTCGCGGCAGACCCGCCGCGCGCGGGCGTTGAACATTCGCCAGCAGGCCGCCCGGCAACAATTGGATCAGGAATTCCCTGCGCCGCGGACGAATGGTGACGA
>Ga0137407_10002336_pt1 | contig 12502 bp, 9 predicted proteins | sample CZOMad2_2_16fung_FD_108410 | JGI IMG/M metagenome (GOLD analysis project Ga0137407, IMG submission 108410) | Vadose zone soil fungal communities from Angelo Coast Range Reserve, California, USA - CZOMad2_2_16fungal (Illumina Assembly) | ecosystem: Environmental > Terrestrial > Soil > Vadose zone...
AGAGATGTTTGTTTAGCCTGTTCATGTCACGAACGTCAACCTTTTTGTTCACTCAATGAACGCAAGTAATTATCTGTTTCATATGAAGAATTCAGAAGTGCTGCGGCTTTAATATGAGCAAGCCAGGCCGGCAGCATGGCGCTCGTTGCAGACACTGCTGCAGTGCCGTTGCACGCCGCCGTGAGGGTCCCTGCGAAAGAAGTCCTGGGCTATGAGGAAGTTTGCTCACGAACGCCACGGGCGTCCAACGCCTCTGCGCGGAAGGAATTCCGCCGACGCCCATCGCTTGTTGCGCAACGCAAGGCAGTGATGAATTCAATGCGCAGCTCTGACGAGCCTCATCATTGGCGATCATCAGTAACGGCCCTAACCGATTGGCGACTGCCGTCTAGCGACTGCCGTCGATAATGGCGCGTTCTCCCGGTGGTGGGGCGGCTGCTTCGCCAGTGCAAGCGACCTTCCAAAACACCGCCCCCGGTTCGCGCCAATAATGAGCGTCTCCGCGGCTACGCTAACCCAGCGCTTTGAACTTTCGCCGAGCCAGCGGGTGAGTTATATGGTGAAGTTCCTTACAGAACTGGTTCCCGGATGCGATTGCTCAGCAAAAAAAGCGCCTCATTCATACGCGCCGTAAAACGGCGCCTGGGATTCCGACCCAAACTTTTCTTAACTTGGCACCGGCAGAATTCAGAAAGCTGGCTGGAAAGAAATATGACTACCAGTGTCACGCGCATCCCGGAAACGCCGCGCGACAAGGCGATCGAAGCCATTGCCGCCAAGATCAATGCCAGCGGCCCACAGCCGCTCTGGAAGGGCTATAAGGAAGTGTACGAGAGCGACAACTCCGTTCCTCTATCCGGAGTGCCCTTGGAACGAATGCCAGATCAGGTGCGTACCCAACCCGAAATGGGCCGCATGTTTTCGTGGCTCGCCGAATGTCGAAGGCCGAGCCTCATCGTAGAAATTGGTACAGCTTTCGGAGTTTCCGCGCGGTATTGGGCGGCAGGCATCAAGGCGGCAGGTGCGGGCCGACTTCTTACGTTCGATCCCAACGAGATCTGGCATGGAGTTGCGTCAACTCATCTCAAGGATTACGGCGGCATTGCTGAAGCAAAACTTGGTACTTTCGAAGACTCGATTGATGAGTGCTTGAAGCCAGGCGAGAAAATCGATATCGCGTTCGTCGACGCGATCCATACCAGCGAGTTCGTGTCACGCCAGGTCGAGATGCTCATCGAACGTCTCGCGCCCCATGGTCTCATACTGCTGGACGACATTTCATTTTCTGACGACATGACACGCTGCTGGAAACGATGGGCGACTGACCCGCGGGTCCTCGCAAGCGTTGCCGTGGCAAATCGCGTTGGAATTCTCGAATTTCGATTGGCGGCCTGACGGTGGAAGACCAAGGCTGCTTGCTCGCCGAGATGACCGTCCTTCCCTTCCCGTCCGATTGATGCGATGAACGACGTCACGCGAAATGTCGATTCCGATGTCACGGCCGGATTCGGTCACGAATGGTCGACGTTCCGACAGAGCGAAAACGAATTTTCGCCGGTAGACCGCGAGGCAATCTTCCAGTCCTACTTCCATATCTTTCCGTGGACCGAGTTACCAACCGATTCGGTCGGCATCGATGTCGGTTGCGGCAGTGGGCGCTGGTCGGTGATGGTCGCGCCAAAGGTGGGTCATCTTCACCTCCTCGACGCAAGCGCTGATGCCCTCGCCGTTGCTCGGGCGAACCTCGCCGATGCCAGCAACGTCAGCTTTCATCTCGCAAGCGTCGGCAATATCCCGCTTGATGATAACTCCCTCGACTTCGCGTTCTCGCTGGGGGTCTTGCATCACGTGCCGGATACGACCGCCGCCATCCGCGCTATCGCAACCAAGCTGAAGGTTGGAGCGCCGTTTTTGGTCTACCTTTATTATGCGATGGACAACCGCCCATGGTGGTATCGCGCAATCTGGCGATTCAGCAATACCTTCCGGGTGATCATTTCGCCGTTGCCGCCAACGATGCGACTCGTGATCAGCCAGATCATCGCGGTTGTTGTCTATTGGCCCTTGGCGCGCTTTGCAGCGATCGTCGAGCGCGCAGGATTCTCTCCGGCCGCCATTCCGCTCGAGTCCTACCGCAATCGAAGATTCTATGTAATGCGCACCGATGCCTACGACCGGTTTTGTACCAGACTTGAGCGGCGATTTACGCGACGGCAGATTGAGCAAATGCTGACTGGCACAGGATTTGACGAGATTCGCTTTTCGGACGAAGTGCCCTACTGGTGCGCCGTCGGCAAAAAACGGTGAAGACGGCAGACTCGCAAAAGCTGCTACAGTACATCAATCAACGACCCTGGGACGCAGGAGTCTTTGCCTTGTTCGGACCGACAGAGCAACATGCAGGTTAAATACAACACCCAAATCCTCGCGAGATGGACATCGCTCGCGGTTACGCTGGCGGTCCTCGCGAAAACCTTCGTACCGTTCTATCTGATAGGCTCGACGGCTATTTTTGCGGCTTCTGTCGCGGTCGGGCTTATCCTGGTTACCTGGAGTTGGCGCCCGATTTTCGAGGGCGCGAGCCGGGTCCCAGACGCCCTCGTCGTGGCGGCCCTGCTCTACGCGGTCGTCGTCGTCAGCTTCCTGGTGTATTCCCGCGGCGCAGTTCCGGCGACGCACCTTTGGGGTATCCTGATCATCCATGGGATTATGCTGATTTTTGGTTTTTCTGCAGCGCGTGCGGTGAAGGTGGTCCTGCTCGTGCTTTTGGGTATGGCGACGATCTATGCAGCGCTGCTCGCCCTGCACGCATTTCGGTTCGGCGGCGTCACAACGGGCATCAATATCGACGACATCTTTGGAATCGGCGTGCCGGCGATCTACATCACCTTCCATCAGAATATCGGCTTCGGGCTCGGCCTCGGCGCGCTCGCATTACTTGGATTGGCTTCGAATCGCATCACGCAGATATTCGCAGTGAGTGCACTGGCTATCGTGCTGCTGTTCCTGCTTCATATCGCTGCCCGAACGGCATTGGTTGCGCTCGCTGTTAGTCTTATCTTCCTCGGTTTCGCAACGCTTTGGGCATATTCGAGGAAAGTGGCGTTGATCGCCACCGCGACTATCATCGTGGCCGCGACCATCGCCTGGGGGGTGCTTTCTCAGCGCGCGCTAAACCAAATAGAAGTCGACGCAAGAGCACCTGATGCAGTCTCTCGGACCATCCGAGAGCTTCAGAATCCCGATCCCGGATTCCGTTTGCCGATATGGGAACAGACCTGGCGCCATATCGTGAGCGAACCCGATCGGCTGCTACTTGGGCGGGGCATCGGCATGTATCCAGTCGACGCGGGATTTGGCCCTCCCGATTGGCTGCTTCACCCCACAGAAGGATCCAGGCATTATCCCCACAACGTGCATCTGGAAATACTCTACGAAACCGGAGTCGTTGGCCTGATGCTGTTTAGTATACTAACTGTCTTCCCAATGGTTGCGTCGCTGCGTCGTTGGTCCGCGTTTTCCCCCGCGGAGAAATCCGCCGTAGCCATGTATGTTTTTAACCTTGTTAGTTCGGACATTTCCGGCGCGTTTGCCTATATGTACATGCTGCAATTTTTTCTCGCGTTGACTGTTGGGATTATTGCCGTGAAACGGAGTGCAGAAGCCGACGCGCAAGACGAACCATTAGCTACTTGATAGCGGCAACGCGCCAAATTCAGTGGAAGTCGAGCACTGAGCGACGCTTGTTACAGCGAGACTTGAAAGGGAATCGGTCTAAGCTGATCGCGTCATTGGCTTTGAAACCAGCGCAAAACCTCGATAACAGCACCTGCAGCAAGCGCAAATTTGCTCAAAGCAGCGTTTGACCTCTAGGACGCGGATCGCACAAACAGGACGACATGCTATAGACTCTTGGCTCCGCAGCCGAGCGGGCGGCGAATTACAAGGCGTGGGACACGAAGCGGTTACGCAGCCGCGCCCGACGGTTAGTGATATTCAGCCGCGACCGAAAAATGAAAATTACACAACGCCTTGTCGGCGCCAATTTTCTACCGCCAACCGAAGCCCGGCCTCAAATTCGCGAGGTTGGACGGCGAAGATTTCGATCATCCCCGATAACGGGATATCCACATTCTCGCCGAAGCGTTGCACGATCCCGGCGTCAATCGGCGTGGCACGAATTTTATTGAGAAGGGAGATTGCGACCAATAGCAAAAATGCCGGAACAGGAATGATAACACATCTACGACCTATGGATTTCGCACAGAGTTTTGCCATCGCGCGCCACGAGAGAGGCTTTCCAGCCAAAGCAACCACATGCCTCCCTGCCCATTTTGTTGTGGCGGCCACGAATAAGCAATCAACGATGTCATCAATATAGATCGGCTGGACGATCTGACGACCTCCGCCCGGCGCCGGCAATACAGGGAAGCGTCGGATTGCCCCCAGCAGCCTTTGGATATTATTTTCTTGGTTGCCGCCGTAGATCATCGCAGCATGCAGCATCACGCCGTTACGATTGCAGGCCATAAAATCCGCTTCCGCTTTTCGAACCTCGTCTGCTCGTTTGTTTGGTACTGCAGAGTAGCGCCAAGCCGACCCCATCAAAACAAGGTCGGTTGGACGCGAGGGAAGATTTTCAACAATTGATTGCGTATATCTTGCATGGGCACATGACACGACGACATCTGCATCTTCCATCACGTCACGGACGCCGACGCCGCTCGATAAATCGGCGGCCGCTCCGTCTCGTCTCGATATGCGCCTAAATGGAAGACCAGCCGCTCGGAGTTTCTCCGAGAGCCGCGTCCCAATGTCAGTTGAAGCCCCAAAAATTACGATCATTAATTAAACTTACCAATGATCGGACTTCGCAACAATCTCCAACCGCGTTATGCCTCACGCAACAGCACAAAGGCAACCGTTCCTGAGTACGGTTTTGTAACAGATTTGAACAGTGATTTGCGGGCCGGCAGATTGAGCAAATGTGGCCGGCGCAGAATATGACGAGACTCGCTTTTCGGACAAAGCGCCCTACTGATGCACCGTCGGGAAAAACCGCTGAAAACGGCAGCCCCAAAAACCCCTACTGCGCATCCTCACGAGCGCTACCATTGACAATCTCAAACTACTGGCAGTTGACTTGGGATCAGAGGTGAGGCTCGTCTCCTCTTCCAGGTGGGCCTTCTCCAAAGCGGCAGGGCGGAACCTTTTGCCCAGACGTCGTTCGGTTTTTCGCAGGAAATCATCATGCTGTCAGTAAGCTACGCCGCTGCAGCCGCTGCCATGCTCGCCGCCGCGCTTTACCTCTTCTTCAGATTGCGTCTGTTTTTAACGACGACCACCATGCTGATTGGATCGCTGTTGCTGATCTATGGACCCGCATTTCTGAGCTATACCCTTTCATCAGGCGAGTTATCTTTCTTGATCCATCGATTGTCAGGCTCAGCTGGCGTCCCTCATCCGATATTTCCGATCATACAGGCCAGAGTTCCGGACTTTGATGCAGTCGTCATTGCGATGAATTTTTCAGTTGCATTGATGTACATAGGCATCATTTCTGGAATCGAGGCTGTCGATCGGCTCTTCCCGAAGCGGATCACGACCATGCGGACCGCACTCACGGTGTGGAACGCTCAGGCTCTTCAAGGCGATATTGGAGCCGGCTATCGCGTCGAGCTGATCGTAATTTTAACTCTCACCCTGGTCATGTCGTATTTTTCGATCACAGAGAACCACCTTGCCACGATCTGGAATTTCTTGACGATAACTGGAAACGATGATGTCGCGAGGAACGCCTTCCGGTTCAACCACGGAGGCAGCCCTGACTATTTATATCGTTTGATGCTTGGCGCGGTTGCGCCGATGTTTGTTATCTGGGGTGTATTGGCAGGTTGGTCAGGCAGGTCATGGTCGTTGTTGTTGGCCGCATCTTTGCTTTTCATCGTCACTCTGATTGGAAAATCTGAAACTCTCAGTAAAGCGCCCCCCGCATTTTTTCTAGTTCAGCTAATGGTGGCGGCATTTCTCACCTTCACCAACAGGGTTACTTGGCGAAGTGCGCTTGGCGCCGCAGGCGGCGTCGTGCTCACACTCTTTGCTGTCACTCTTCTGGTTATGAGCTCTACACAGGGAACAGCAGCGCTGAAATTCGTTTATTCCCGTGTGTTCGAAGTGCCCAACCAGGCGTTGCTTGAATTTTTTGGCACGTTCCCTTTCATCCACCCCTTTATGTGGGGCGCCAATATCCGACCGGTCGCGACATTGATGGGGCAATCATTCATTCCGGCCTTTAGTATTGTGGCACACACGTGGTACGGCACCTATGATGTGACCAGTAATGCTCTTTTTGTCGCGGATGCTTGGGCCGACTTTTCGTACGCCGGGGTGATAGTGTGGAGCCTGATAGCAGGAGCAGTTTGCCGTTCGATCGACGCAATCTTTCTTGCAAATGGTAAAACCGTCGCTGGCGTCGCAGTGCTGGGTGCTGCATTTTTCGGTGTATTTACGCTGCTAATAACCGCGTTGAGCACTGCTTTAACTTCAGGTGGACTGCTGCTAGCACCGATTCTGGCCGGCCTGGTGTTGATGGCAACTCGGTATTTCGGTCAGCGCCGCCCGGGGTCGCCGGTCGAGCACGCGGTTCGGAACGAATAAATCCGGGCCGGATGACTGAATAGGGGACAATTTCGTAATGACGTTCATCCGCGCTATTCGCCCAGTCGACGCTTTGCTGCCACGCCGATCGCCTTACTTCCTGGCCTTGGACTTGTGATCTGAATGACTCCCGCCGCTCCTGACTCACCTCGACGACTGCTCTACGTCGCCAACGAGGATTTCGCGTTCCTGCTTAACCGTTTGCCGATGGCGCGCGCCGCGCGCAATGCGGGCTTCGAAGTACATGTCGCAACGCGTGTAAACAAGGGTGCTGAGGCAATCGAGGCCGAGGGCTTCATTGTGCATCCAATACCCTTCCGGCGCGGGGGATTATCCCCGTTTGCGGCAATCCCAACCATCCTGGCGCTTCGGCGCGTCGAGAGCAGAATCAAGCCGCAAATAGTGCATCACTCTGGTTTGCAATGCTGCGTCTATGGATCGATCGCTGCACTCGGCAAGAAAATCTCGCAGGTCAACGCCATAACCGGGCTGGGCTACATCTTCACGTCAGTAACCTGGCGGACACGGCTGCTAAAGCAGAGCATGGTGTGGCTTTTGCCTTGGCTCTTGAACCGCCCGCGCAGCTTCGTTCTTGTTCAGAACCCTGATGATCGCACAGCACTCAGCGATCTTGGGATTGAACGGGAGCGAATGGCTCTTATCCCCGGATCGGGTGTCGATACGGATGCCTTGCAACCTTTGCCGGAGCCGGAAGGCCCGATCACCTTCGGCTTTGCAGGACGCCTGCTGACCGACAAGGGCATACGTGCGTTGGTGGCTGCCCACGGCATTCTGCGTGACCAGGGTCATGACGCGAATCTGATCATCGCAGGGAATCCAGACCCTGCCAATCCTGCTTCCGTTTTGCGGGAAGAGGTGGAGGAGTGGAGTCGTCGGCCCGGGATTACCTGGCTAGGGCACATCGACGACATCGTATCTTTGTGGCGAATCTGTCACTTTGCGGTGTTGCCATCACACAGGGAAGGCCTGCCTGGGAGCCTGCTGGAAGCGGCAGCGTGCGGGAGACCAATGATTGCAACCGATGCGCCGGGTTGTCGCGAGATCGTCATTGAGGACCAAACAGGACTTCTGGTGCCAATCGAAAATCCAGCAGCACTTGCACATGCGATTAGGAGCCTCGCAACCTCGCCTCAACTGCGGGCAGGATACGGGAAGGCCGCAAGACAACTGGTCGTCAGCAAGCTATCGGCAAAAATCATCGGAAACTCGATTGTCCGGCTTTATGATGAGCTGACGCTTGAACACCCTCGAACACCGGTCTCCGTCGCCGAACGTCTGCCGCGTACCGGAAAAATCTTGCTGGTCACCCAGCACTATGCGCCCTTTCCCAGCACGACATCCGGCTATATGACGGAAATCGCAAGAGAGCTTGCGCAAAAAAGCCGGGTGGTGGTGATATCAAGCTCGCCTAATTCCGCTTCCAAATTGCCACCGACGCCAGGCGAGCCGGAGGTCGTTGAGATTAAGAGCTGGTGGCCAGGCAAATCTGCCTTGGTGTCACGATCATTGGCCGCGGTGCTGTTTTCCGTCCAGGTATTCGTCGCAGTATTGAAGCATGCCCGCAGCGAAGACGTCTTGCTGTGCGTAACAACTCCGTTCACGCTGCCATATACAGTTGCTCTGGCCGCACGACTTCGGAAGGCCGCTTCAGCCTTGATCATTTACGATCTTTACCCTGACAGCCTGGTAATGGCTGGCTTTCTTCGCGCGTCTTCGACTCTAACGCAGTGGCTGCGATTGGCCAATAGAATGATGTTTCGGTCGCTCGACGCTATTGTCATTATCGGTCGCGACATGAGCGCGAAATTGCTCGACTATCCTCAAATGACCGCCGCTAAGATCAACTTAATTCCAAACTGGGCGACCCTGCCAGTCCGCTACAGAGAACTGACTCCCGAAAATCCTTATCGCCAGCGTTGCGGTGACGGATTTGTCGTCGCCATGTCTGGAAATGCAGGCTTTACGCATGATCCGGAGTCCGTTTTTGAAGCCGCTCGGATTTTGAAAAATAGCACAAACATCAAATTCCTGCTGTCGGGAGAAGGCGTGGGTTGGGCCAAGCTCAGAGATATGCAGGCAGCATCACCCCTTCCCAATGTTACCCTGAACGAGCGGGTCCCTGAATCCGAACTGGAGAGTTTTCTTTCCGCAGGAAACATCTGGATCATTCCCTATCGCAAGAACAACACAGGCGTGTCAGTGCCGAGCCGCATATATAATTTACTCGCCGTCGGGCGCCCGATCATTATCTGTTCGGAACCAGATGCCGAGGCAGCAATGCTGGTGCGGGAAGAGGATATAGGTTGGGTGACGCCTCCTGAAGATCCGGAAGCGATAGCTCGAATTATAAGTTTTGCGGCGTCTGCCGCCGCCAACACAAATGAAAAAGGGCATCGAGCGGCGATCGTGGCTCCCCGCTTCACCCGGCAGATTGCGTTGAATGCCTATCGTGATCTCATGGACAGGTTGCTAGACCGACAACTTTCCCGTAACCGAAAGAGCGTGAAAAGCCTCGTTTAAGCTGTTCCCGACTTTCGCTCGCAGTCGAGTTCACATAGTACATACCTCGCCAAAAACCGCGCGTTCTAGACTACCTAAATATTGCGGCCCAAGCGCCCCCCAAACGAAAGCACAATCCAGGGAGTGGATCGTGAGAGTGTATCTTGGCCCGAGCAGAGCGGCTTGTTCGTTTTGCCACTGCAGTCCAGGTTCGTTCCGAACATGCGAGTTACCGGATTGCAGCGTTTTGGCCGCTTAATCAGGCTTTCGTGATCTGTCGCAGACGCGCAAGGTGCCAAGGATGACCGAGCCCGTGAGAAAAGAACCCAGCGTCTCCTGGCTTTCGGTCGTTTTGTCCGCGAGGCATGATCCGTTCGCGCGGATTTTGAATGTCGATCTGCTAACGGTGCTGATCGCAATATTGTTGCCTTGGTCGACGACCGGCGTCGTGATCGCCGCAGCGCTCTGGATTATCGCACTTGTTCCAACGCTTGAGGTGCGAACATTTCTGCGATCGCTGACGCGCCCGATTTGTGTTCTGCCGATCGCAGTCTTCGCTTTAGCGCTCGTTGGAACCCTGTGGTCTGACGCATCGTGGGGCGCACGTCTCTACGCGGTCGGTCCGACTACAAAATTGCTGGTGCTGCCATTACTGCTCTATCATTTCGAACGCTCGTCCCGCGGCGTATGGGTCTTTGTCGCTTTTCTGGCGTCCTGTACGTTGTTGATGGCGGCGTCCTGGTTAGTCGCTTTCAACCCCCATCTCTCGCTTAAGCCCAATTTCTCGCCCGGCCCCAACGCCCCGGCGATAGGAATCTTCGTCAAGAATTATATCGATCAAAGTCAGGAATTTGCGCTCTGCCTGGTGGCGCTCGCCTATCCGATCACGACTTTCCTGCGAGCGAAAAGATTTTTTCAGGCGGCGTTGCTGAGCGCAATCGCGCTGAGCTTCGCCGTTAACATGGCATTTGTCGTCGTTTCGCGGACTGCGCTGGTCACCATGCCGATCATGCTGGCGGTGTTCGCGCTGTTTCATCTAAAATGGCGAACTAACGTCATCATATTCTGCGTGGCGGTCGTCCTTTCAGCACTGGCTTGGGTGACATCGCCTCAATTGCGATGGACGACCACGACGTTCCTGAGGGACTACGAAATTTATAGGGAGCGTAATCAACCGACATCGATCGGGTTGCGGCTGGAATTCTGGCAGAAATCGCTGCGGTTTTTTTCAGACGCCCCGATTGCTGGACACGGTACCGGGTCGACTCGAGGACTTTTCGAGCAGGCCGCAACGGGTCCCAAAGTTCTCGCTGGCGGCCAGGTCATCGGCAATCCGCATAATCAAACCCTAAACGTCGCGGTGCAGTGGGGGATGATCGGTATAATTGTGCTCTATGCGATGTGGTGGCTCCATTTGCTGCTGTTTCGCGGTGACGGATTGGCGACATGGATAGGGTTGCTGGTTGTCGTGCAAAATATCTTCACTTCGCTTTTCAATTCACATCTGTTCGATTTTCACGAAGGCTGGATGTATGTGTTGGGTGTCGGTGTCGCTGGTGGCATGGCCCTCGACATAAGGCAGGCACCGATTCAACGCGTTAATGTCGACGATCGAATACGCCGAACTGCTTGATACCTCGCGGTCGCGAGGTTCGGGCTCATTTCTGCTACGAGCGTCAGCTGAACCTAAGGGCCCTTGGTAATGATGCTAGGTTGGGTTTTGGCACAAATGCGGAGTGCCTCGTGGTCCGCGACCTTGAGCGTAGCCAGATTTGGCCATCACTTGCTCGCTGTTGGGCTGCGGTGCTAAAAAGATGCGCGGTGAAGCCGAACATGAAGGTCGCGCTACAAGGATTCGGCCTCTACCTTGGGCTGTTCTTCGAAACGCACGTTCAATTAATTGGCAGCAAAGCATCCCGAAATTCAAAACCCGTTGCATATTGGAAACATCGCCCGTCAATGGAAAGCCCGGAGTTCTGCCGCGCATTGAATCCTTGCGCGGCATGGCAGCCCTTACAATGGTGCGCCCGTCTGCTATGCCGTTGGCACCAAACGTTAGATTGCCGCCGGCTATGCTTTCATGACCACCTTAGATCCGCATCGCGCTGCCCTGGCCCTCGTCATTCCAGTCGCAGCCGCGCTGATATGCGCGGGCCTGATCGTGCTGCTCCGTCCGTTACTCCAACGCTATGCGCTGTCCCGACCGAACGCGCGGTCGTCGCATGTTACGCCGACTCCGCAAGGCGGTGGCATAGCCGTGATGGCCGCAACTGGGATCGCCGCGGCACTGCCCGGGTTGCTCGGAGTACCCTATCTGGGCAATGCGATCCTCGTCGTCCTGACCGCCGCATTCTCCCTTGCCGCCGTCGGCATGATCGACGATCTCCGGCCGATCCCGGTCTTCCCGCGCCTCGCGCTACAGTTAGCTGCGGTTACGCTGCTATTCGTTGCGCTTCCATCACAAATACGAATTCTCGAAACGATTCCGATTTCGCTGGAGCGAGCGTTACTGATTCTAGGGTTGCTCTGGTTCATCAACCTCGTGAACTTTATGGACGGGCTTGACTGGATGACGGTCGCTGAAATGCTTCCGATGACCGCCGCGCTCGCGGGATTTGCATTTTTTGGTCAAGCTCCGTCAGACGTTCTGCCAATAGCGCTGGCCCTCGCCGGCGCCTTGCTCGGCTTTGCACCCTTCAACCGGCCTGTCGCCCGACTGTTCCTGGGCGACGTCGGCAGCCTGCCAATAGGTCTCATAATCGGCTGGTGCTTGCTCGAACTAGCGTCGCGTCAGCATTTTGCTGCAGCCGTACTGCTGCCACTCTACTATCTGGCTGACGCGACGATTACCTTATTTAGACGGCTAGCGAATGGCGAGCGATTTTGGGACGCTCATCGATCGCATTTTTATCAACGGGCAACGGACAACGGATTCAGCGTTAGACAGGTTGTAACCGACGTATTCCTGCTCAACGTACTTTTGGCAGGATTGGCGATGGCGTCAATCGCTATCGGTTCGACGCGCGTCGATGTGACGGTCCTGATTCTTGGAGCCCTCGGTGTTATGGCTGTGCTTGTTCGATTCTCGCGACCTCGGATTGATTAGCCAGAGCTGTGCCGGTCGCAAATTCCGGCACTGCATCCTTCAGGACCTCCTTGATGGACGCGCGATCGTCTTTCACCACCGCCTGCTCAAGCGCCATAATCCACTTTCGCAGAGACTGCATCGGTGGCTCGTTGGGCTTGGCCGCCATGATGCCGGCGATGCCGATCTCGATGGCCGGCTCCTCAGTGGCGAACAGGATCTCGTTTAACCGCTCTCCCG
>Ga0137407_10002337_pt1 | contig 12497 bp, 10 predicted proteins | sample CZOMad2_2_16fung_FD_108410 | JGI IMG/M metagenome (GOLD analysis project Ga0137407, IMG submission 108410) | Vadose zone soil fungal communities from Angelo Coast Range Reserve, California, USA - CZOMad2_2_16fungal (Illumina Assembly) | ecosystem: Environmental > Terrestrial > Soil > Vadose...
ATATGGGGATTGGATCGTTGCGGACAAAAAGATCTCGCAGGTAATGCCGCAACCAGGTGGATGAAACTGAATATAAAAGCATATAAGCAAACCGGAAAACTGATGGAAAAATATAATGTAGTGAGTGTCGACAAAGAGGCCGGTGGCGGGGAATATCCGGGACAGGATGGCTTTGGATGGACAAATGGCGTGCTCATGAAACTGATCAGCGTTTATGGGTTGCCGAAAGAATAGGTATAAGGTGTAAGGTGTGGGGTATAGGGTATGTCATACCCCACACCTTACACCTCCTACCATACGATAGAAAAATTTGCTGTCTATGCAAAAGGAAAATACCTCACGTATTTTATGGATATATCTTTTCATCACATTTGGACTGGGCATTCTGATATCAACGATAATCGGACTAACAGGCGGGCATACCAGTAAATTTATAAATCTTGGTTTTCTAACCATGCTCATCCCGGCAATTGCAGTTTTTGCATTGCGGTTGCGTATCCCGTTTTCTTTTGCAGGTTGGAAAAAAATCTCTTTGAAATGGATTGTATTGGCTTTATTTATTTTCCCTGTTATTATACACGCTGTTTGTTTACCTGTCATAGCATCTCAAAATAATTCCCATCTTCCCTGGCAATCCTGGTTATCGCCTGGCAACGATGGTCTATTCCATACTCCTTCAGATAGGAATTGGGGAATACTGACCCGAAGCGGATTGGTTTTTCATATTCTCGTAAATGCCATTGCAGGACTTATTGCAGTATCCATTCTTGCTTTTTTTGAGGAAATAGGGTGGCGCGCATGGCTACTTCCAAAGCTGATCGAACGCTTCGATTTTAAAAAGGGAATTTTAATCAGCGCAGTCATTGTAGCTCTGTGGCACATCCCATATATTTTAAGCGGCATCCATTATATAGAAAATACACCTGCGCAGACTTTGGTTTTATTTTATACGTTAGGACAGATTGGTGTGGCAATAATCCTTGGTTGGCTTTGGGTGAGTACGCAAAGCCTCCTGATTGTATCACTTGCTCACGGCTCACTAAACAATTGGGGTCAATATGCTTTTAAATATATGAATAGTACCGGCTCAACCAGCGAAACAATAATGTTGGTTGCAGCGCTTAATCTTTCGCTTTTTTTTGCAGGACTTATAGTGCTTTTTATAATAAAAGCAAAAGGTGTAGGGTATAAGGTATAAGGTATGTCATGCCTTATACCTTATACCCTACACCATATTCCTCATTATCTTTGCAAAAATTTACCATGCAGAAATTACTTTTCATCCTGTGCCTTGTTCCTTGTTTCTTTATTTCATGTTCTCCCAATAATGTTACTGAAGATAATTCGCTGAAAAAATATTTAGATTCGGCCAATGTTACCGGCTGTTTTGCTTTGTTTGATAATGCGCTCGGGCATTTTACAATCTATAACCTGAAACGTTACCGCGATAGTGCATATACACCGGCTTCCACTTTTAAAATTGTGAATTCATTAATCGGTATTCAAACAGGTAAGATCAATGATGAAAATATGGTGATCAAATGGGATAGTGTAAAACGCTGGAACGAAGATTGGAACAAAGATCTTACCATGGCCGAAGCTTTTAGAGTATCTGCGGTTAATTACTACCAGGAGGTAGCGCGGAGGATCGGTCATGATACCATGAAAAAATGGATTGATTCATTGGGTTATGGTAATAAAAATATCAGCGGGCCCATCGATTCTTTCTGGTTAAATAATCATTTAAAAATTACACCCGACGAGGAATTGGGTCTTGTAAAAAAATTATATTTCGATCAGCTGCCATTTTTTAAACGCACACAGGAAATGGTACGTAAAGTAATGCTGAGAGAAGACAATGCCAATTATAAGCTCAGTTACAAAACAGGATGGGGTACAAAGGAGGATGGCCATGAAATCGGATGGATCGTTGGTTGGATAGAAGAAAACAAACATCCATATTTTTTTGTACTGAATATTGAATCAGCCGATCAGCATATTGATATGATGAATGTGCGCATGCATATATTGAGAAGCATACTTACGCAGATGGGATTTTTTGAAGGAAAGAAATAAGAGAGAAGAAACATGACACAAGAAACAAGGTACAAGGTGTAAGGCATAAGGCATAAGTTCGTGCGTTCCTTCAGTGATATTTGTTAAAAATCCACGAAATCCCCTCCAATCCTTAAATCCGTGGTTTATATTGCAATTATGAATTCTGTCAAAAATCCGCGAAATCAAAATAATCCACTTAATCCGTGATAAGGTTACAACATATCGAATACCTGGCAGGGTTGGTTGCAGTGCCTGTTTTGATATTTCTTTTTTGGTGGGTGCTTCAATGGAAAAAGAAAGTAGCAATGAAAATGGGAGATGCTGTTTTGGTGCAGCAACTCGTTTTAAATTTTTCACCATTAAAATTTCTGATCAAATTTATCCTGGCATTAATTGCTTTTATAGCCATTATTGCGGGAGCTTCCAATTTGCAAAAAAAAGGATCGGTCGAAAATGTTCATCTTACAGGTGTAGATGTAATGCTGGTGCTCGATGTAAGCAAAAGCATGCTCGCAGAAGATGTAAAACCCAGTCGCCTGGAAAAGGCAAAACAATTATTGATACGGCTTTTGGATAAATTAGAGAATGACAGGGTGGGCCTGATTTTGTTTGCGGGCCGTGCATACATGCAAATGCCTTTAACAACCGACCAGGGCGCTTCGCGAATGTATATTCAAAATGCAAGTCCCGATGCAGTGCCCACGCAAGGAACGGTTATTGCCGATGCATTGAGAATGGCGAATAGTGCATTCAACAGCAAGGAGCATAAATACAAAGCCATTGTTCTGATCTCCGACGGAGAGGATCATGATCCGGATGCATTGCATACGGCAAAACAATTAGCCGATGATGGCGTTATGATAAATACGGTGGGGATTGGTTCAGCAGATGGAGCATCGATCATTGATCCGATTACGAGAGAATCAAAAAAAGACGAGAATGGACAGATCGTAATATCGAAGCTCAATGAAACTGAATTGAGCCAGCTTGCAGACGCAACCAACGGCATTTATATGAGGCTGGATAATGTAGACGCTACATTGATTACCTTATCTCAACGCCTGGATAGCATAGAAAAAAGGGCGTTGACCGACACTGACTATATCAATTTTGAAAATTATTTCCAGTGGTTTCTCGGGGGAGCATTATTATTTTTATTGATTGAATTCTTTTTACCCGAACGAAAAATGAAATTGGCTTGAAAAATTATTCACACATATTTTTTATATGCCTGTTATTGATGGTATCGATTGTATCAACAGCACAGACTGCAAATTCACTGATTCGAAATGGCAATCGTTATTATAAACAAAAGCAATTTAATCAGTCGCAACAGGAATATCAGAAAGCTTTAGGAAAAGCTCCTGATAATCCTGCTGTGCATTATAATCTCGGAAATACCCAATTCAGAAAAAATAGTTTCGAAGATGCCGTCAAATCATACGATGCAGGACTTGAGCGCAGCCCGGATAAATCCATGCAGCAAAAAGAATTGTATAATAAAGGTGTTGCACTTATAAAACAACAGAAACTCGATGAGAGCATCGATGCGTGGAAAAATTCTCTCAAACTGAATCCTGACGATATAGATACCAGGGAGAACCTGCAAAAAGCCTTACTGGAAAAAAAGAACCAGGCTAAACAAAAGCAAAAAGATGAAAAGAAAGATCAAAAAAAACAGGATCAGAAAGAACAGCCTAAACCTCAGCAAAGCAGGTTGAATAAGCAACAGGTAGAACAATTATTAAAAGCGCTGACCCAGAAAGAAAAAGAAGTTCAGGATAAAATGAATCAGAATAAAACAAAGTCATTGTCGCAGCCGGATAAAGATTGGTGAGAGGATGCTGAACGCTGAACGCTAGACGCTGAACGCTAAATGCGACGACTGCTGCGTTGAGCGTTGAGCGTCTAGCGTTCAGCATTCACCATATTTGGTATTTTTGTTGGAACGAAGGATAGAGTATATGGATTTATATTGTAACTCACTCACTCGATATGCTCGTTTAAAAACGGTGGAAGTGAAGATTGGTGATCTTCTCATGGGAAATTTTCATCCCATAAGGATTCAGACCATGACGACAACAGACAGCATGGATACCATTGCTACAGTGGAGCAATCCATCCGCTGCATTGAAGCAGGAGCCGAGCTGATCCGTATTACTGCGCCAAGTAAAAACGAAGCAGAAAATCTTCTTCAGATAAAAAATGAATTGCGTCGCAGGGGTTATCACACACCATTGGTTGCTGATATACATTTCACGCCCAATGCCGCAGAAATTGCAGCGAGAATTGTTGAAAAGGTAAGAGTGAATCCCGGAAATTATATTGACAAAAAGAAATTTGAATTCATTGAATATTCGGATGCTGAATACAATGAAGAGATCGAACGCATCCGGGAACGGTTTACTCCGCTGGTAAAAATTTGTAAAGAATATGGTACAGCGATGCGTATCGGCACCAATCATGGTTCATTGAGCGACCGCATCATGAGCCGTTATGGCGATACGCCGATGGGAATGGTGGAAAGTGCTATGGAATTTCTTCGCATTGCCCGAAGTGAAAGTTATCACAACATCGTGTTGAGTATGAAATCGAGTAACCCGCTGGTAATGGTGGAAGCCTACCGTTTACTCGTGCGGAAAATGGATGATGAATTCAGGGAATGTTATCCCTTGCATCTTGGTGTTACCGAAGCAGGCGATGGTGAGGATGGTCGCATCAAATCTGCCATCGGTATCGGCACGCTGATGGAAGACGGAATCGGGGATACCATACGGGTATCCCTAACCGAAGATCCTGAATTTGAAGTACCGGTATGTAAGGATATTGTTAAGCGTTATGAAGGCATTTCGACTCCGGCCCAGGCCATCCCCGTTATTGAAAAAATACCATATTCACCATTCGAATACCAGCGAAGAAAGACATTATCCATTTCCAATATCGGAGGCAAGCATGTTCCGGTAGTCATCGCTGATTTTATGATGGCATCTTCGGTCAGTCCGGACGATTTGCAGGCAATCGGCTACACATATGATAAATCCACGGACAAATGGAATATCAGCGAGGCAGCAGCCGATTATATTTATACAGCAGGCAAAATGATTGATTTTGCATTGCCGGGAACATTGAAAGTGATTTGTGATTATGCAATATGGAAGCAAAATATTTTTGACAACAAGGATAATAGCGATAATCATCAGAAATATTATCCATTGTTTAAGGATAAGGAATTTTTGTTAGCGAATGAAAGATCAGGAATATTGAATTTTATAGCTGTTGATGTGGCTGATGATGTTGCTTATGCATTACTCCAGGATATAAGAAACAACGATGATATTGTATTATGTCTTTATGCATCAGGTAATAATCCGATGATTTCCGTCAGGAGATTTATTATGGAATTAATGAACCAGGGAATTCAATGCCCCGTAATATTGGCTGTGGAAAGCAGTGATGAAACCATTGATGAGCAACTGATACATTTTGCGATTGAGTCTGGGGCATTACTTGTAGATGGAATGGGTGATGGAATTTGGCTGATCAATGATGCAAAAAAAATTGTCAATACAAAAGTGAGCGGAAGAACCTACCTGCAAACAAAAAATAATAATCAGTTTATCAACAATACTTCCTTTTCTATATTGCAGGCGGCGAGGACGAGAATTTCCAAAACAGAATATATTTCCTGTCCATCCTGCGGCAGAACACTTTTTGATTTGCAGGAAACCACAGCGAAGATCCGTTCGGTGACCAATCATTTGAAGGGAGTAAAAATCGCCATCATGGGTTGCATAGTAAATGGTCCCGGTGAAATGGCGGATGCTGATTTTGGTTATGTGGGAAGTGGTCCCGGAAAAATTACGCTTTACAAAGGGAAGGAAGTAGTAAAACGTGGAGTGAGCAGTGAAGTGGCTGTTGATGAACTTATCAATTTGTTAAAGGAAAGTGATGAGTGGATCGATCCTTAATAATGAATTAGCTTGCACCCTGATTAACACCTCGCAGGCATTGGAAAACCTTATACCAGTGGTTTTACCAGGCGCGGATATCTAATACAGCCATAGGCTCCGCAGATTTTCACAATTGTTTCGTTTTTATCGTGGAACTCATAGCAGATGCCCGGCTACCATTGCTGCCTTATTTACTTTAATGATTTGTTAAGCCAGACATTTAAAGGAACGCTTTTTTCTCAATCAGCGTACATCACTGAAAATTTATAAATATTTGTATAGAATCATTACGATACTATTATTATTTTTTTCCGGATTATTCGTAAATCCGGTATACGCCCAATCCGATACATCGCTCCAAAAAATAAATAATCAAAAAGATCTCGTAGACGTTTTTCAATCATTCAAAGAAAAGAAAAGCAATAATCCGTCTGATACAATTAGAAAAGTGAGTAAATATCATGTAACTGTAGTGCCGTTTATCGGGTACACACTTACTACAGGAGTTGCCGGTATCATAGCTTCTAACGTAGGTTTTTATACAAATGATCCGGATCGTACGAATGTTTCCAGCATCTCATCTGCTCCGGTATATACGCAGTATAGCCAGCTAACCCTGCCTGTATTAGCGAATATATGGACAAAGGATAATAAATATAATATTGTCATCGACTGGCGCTATTATAAATATCCGCAGGATACTTATGGATTGGGTGGACATACTTCATTAAAAAATGCGGACCAGATCGATTACTCGCATATAAGAATACATCAGTCTGTTTTAAGAAATATCGCTCCGGATATTTATGCAGGCGCTGGTTATTTCCTGGACTATCATTGGAATATTGAAGAAGAAGGATTGCCGGAAGGATTTATTTCAGACGCTCAGAAATATGGACTACCAACAACGTCCATGTCATCGGGTCCGGTGCTCACTTTTTTATATGATAACAGGAAGAATTCAATAAACCCACAGGGAGGCTTATACGCAAATATTCTATATCATCCCAACTTTACATTCCTGGGAAGTGATCATAACTGGCAGTCATTAACCATTGACGTTAGAAAGTATATAAAATTCCCTCGGGGATGCAATAATATTCTCGCATTTTGGGGCTATGCATGGCTCACGCCATCCGGTAATCCTCCATATCTTGATTTACCCAGCACGGCATGGGATATGTATAACAATACCGGCAGAGGTTATATCCAGGGAAGATTCCGTGGAAAAAATATGTTATACGGGGAAACGGAATACCGGTTTGGTATAACAAACAATGGCCTTATCGGAGCTGTGGTTTTTGTGAATGCACAGAGCTTTTCAAATTATCCATCCAATGATATTGACGCCATTTGGCCAGGTTATGGTCTCGGCATTCGAATAAAAGTGAATAAGAATTCCAATACGAATATTGGGATTGATTATGGATTCGGAGAAGGCAACTCGCGCGGATTTTTTGTGAATTTGGGAGAATTGTTTTAAAAATTGCATCCCTCCCGTTAGACCGTCCCGGTCTGACGGTGTATCCAGATGCAAGATCGAAACCGTCAGACCGGGACGGTCAGACGGGTGTAATCTTATACAATCAGCTTCGCGCCATCTTCAATTTGCATAATATAAATTTCAGGCGTCTTATTAAATTCTTTTTTATAAGCATTGCTGATATCAGTACTGAAATTTTCTACCATCCCGTCTTTGACGAGATTGATCGTGCAACCGCCAAATCCGCCGCCCATCTGTCGCGCACCAGCCACTCCCGGCTGGGATTTCGCATGTACAACGAGGAAATCCGATTCTATGCAACTCACTTCATACCATTTGCTAAGGCCTTCATGCGACTGATACATCAATTCGCCGAATGCAGTTAAATTTCCCTTTGTTAATAATTCACATCCATGCAATAGCCGCATGTTTTCATGAATGATAAAATGACATCGCCTGTAAACAATTTCTCTGAGTTTTGTTTTGTGAGATTCCAGTTGTTCGGCTGTTACATCGCGCAATGAATGAATGGAAGGAAAATATTTTTGCAATAAATCAACACCTTCTTCACATTGCTGTCGCCTGACATTATATTCTGTTCCTGCAAGTGAATGACTGACCAATGTATTCACCAATGCAATTTTGTATTCAGGGAAATCAAAACGAATGTATTCATATTCCATGCTGCGGCAGTCCAGTTTGATCACATGCCCGGCCTTTCCGTGCAGGCTCGCAAACTGATCCATGATACCGCATTTCACTCCTGCAAATTCATGTTCTGTTTTTTGACCTGTAAATGCCAGTTGCATTCTTGTCAATCCCAAACCAAATAACTCATTTAGTGCAAAACCGAATGCAGAGCAAATGGCTGCTGAAGAACTCATGCCGGCCCCTACAGGTACATCTCCATCAATCAACACATCAATTCCTTCTATGCCTGATTTTTGTTTTTGTAAATAGAAAATCATTCCAAGTAAATAAGTGGCCCATCCGCTGACAGGATGCAGATCATTTAACGGGAACGAAAAATTTTCCCGGTATTGACTGGCATACACATTTAATTTGTATTCATCATTTTTGGCTATGGCAACATATATTCTCTTGTCGATTGCTCCCGGCAAAACAAAGCCCTGGTTATAATCAGTATGTTCGCCGATAAGATTCACCCGCCCGGGCGCAGCCACTGCTATCAAAGCTTCTTTTTCAAAATATTGTTGAAATTGGCGCCGGATATTTTTTTCCATACCGGAAAAATAATGATTTTCTTACATTGCATAACTTTAGTTCTATGCGCTTTTCAATAAACAGGATACAGGATAATGGATTGGACCTTGTGATGCTGAAGGATGAAAAAACAGCAACCTCGGTGGAAATATTGCCGGCATTAGGTGCTGCCTTGCATGCCTTTACCGTGCAGTCAGCCGATGGACCTTTTAATATTATTGATAATTATAACGACCTGGCACAAGCGAAAAAAGAAATGCGCGTTTCATATAAAAGCGCAAGACTTTCCCCGTTCGTGTGCCGCATTCCTGAGGGGAAATATTTTTTTGATGGAAAGGAATGGGAATTTGCCAATAAATTCAGCGATGGATCAGTAATACACGGGCTGCTCTACGATAAGCCTTTTATGATCACACATAAGACTGCCGATGAAACAAAGGCTACAGCATCCATGTATTATGATTATAAAATGGATGACGAAGCGTATCCTTATCATTACAGATGCCAGGTGGAATACACATTGTATGCTGATAATTTATTAGAAGTTCAAACAGTCATTACCAACGAAACAGGAAAAGCTATTCCGATTGCAGATGGCTGGCATCCTTACTTTCAGCTGGGAGGAGCTGTTGATGAATGGATGTTGTTTTTTGACGCTGAGGCAATCGTAGAGTTTAATGATAAGCTGATCCCGACCGGCAACCTGTTAAAGTATGACCTTTTTAAATCCCTGACCAGGATCGGTTCCCGATTTTTCGATAACTGTTTTATTGTGAACATTGAAAAGGAAAAACCTGCCTGCGAATTGGTGAATCCCGGGAATAAACTGAAGTTGTCATTCTTCCCGGATAACAGCTATCCTTATTTGCAGGTTTATACGCCACCACATCGAAAGAGTATTGCCATAGAGAATTTGAGCAGCGCTCCTGATTGCTTCAACAATAAAATGGGATTGTTGATGTTAGCCCCTGCGCATTCACAAACTTTTACGGTTCGGTATCGGCTAAGTTGGACCTAAAACTGTACCTTGCCTAATAAATTTTTTACAAATGAAGTGGATAAAATTCTTATTGCCTGCGGTATTGTTGATGTCACTTGCAGGGTGCTTTGAGATCGATGAGCAAATTGATATTAAAAGCAATGGCAGCGGCCAGTTAACTGTAAATACAAATATGAGCCAGTTGCTGGAAATGATGCAAACCTATATTGGTAAAGATGAAATGGAAAAACAATTGCCCAAAAAGACGATGGATACAACACTTTTAATGAAAGATGTGGTTGATACTGCAAAAAATTTAACGCCGGAGAAAAAAGCATTGATACGGGATGGCAGGATACATATGAAATTAAATATGGAAGAAAAAGTATTTAAGGCTGATATGCATTTTCCTTTTTCCAGTTTAAATAATCTCCAGCAATTATATACTTCGATGAATGATGGGTCATTGGGTACAGCAAATCTTTTCAAAGGATTGGCATCAGGCAAAGGAGAAAATGCCGACAGCGCCGCAAACAACGGCAATGTTCCCGATATGAACCAGTTTAATGCTATTTATGATTTTCAGAGTAAGGACGGACTCATTTCCCGGAAAGTAAATTCAGAAAAATGGAAAACATTGCAGGAATCTCCTGAGTTTGCCCAGATGAAACAGGCTACTTCAATGGGTATCGAAGTGCCTTATACTTTAACGGTTAACCTGCCCCGCCCTGTGAAGAAAATTGATAATGCACTTAGTAAACTTTCGGACGATAAAAAAACGGTAACCATAAAATACAATCTCATAGAAGTATTTGAACACCCCGAAAAGTTTGAATATACCATAGCATATTGAAAAATTTTTCACGTTTTACGTCTCACGATATTCGTGAGACGTGAAACGTCAGACGCATCTCCATATGACTCAAGAAACTGATTTCCTTGTTGTAGGTTCCGGATTAGCCGGATTAAGCTATGCATTGAAAGTAGCTATTAAATGCCCGGATAAAAAAGTGCTTGTCATCACAAAAACCCGCGCCGATGAAACGAATACCAAATATGCACAGGGTGGTATCGCCGGGGTTACTGACCTTGAGCATGACAGTTATGAAAAACATATTGAAGATACACTGATCGCCGGCGACGGTTTGTGTAACCCGAAAATTGTAGAGATCGTAGTAAAAGAAGGACCGGAGCGGATACAGGAAATGATTGAGTGGGGCGCGCAATTTGATAAGGATTCCGAAGGCGAATATAAGTTGGGTAAGGAAGGAGGACATTCTGAATTTCGCATTCTGCATCATAAAGATGTTACCGGAAGAGAAATGGAACGAGCCTTATTGGAAACAGTTTCTAAACAAAAGAATATTGAGATCGTCAAGCATTGTTTTGTAGTTGATATCATCACCCAGCATCATCTTGGTTTCCTTGTCACCAAAGCAACTCCGGATATTGAATGCTATGGCATTTATGCGCTCGACCTGCATGCCAATAAAATCGTGAAGATTCTTTCCCGCATTACTGTTTTTGCAACTGGAGGTAACGGTCAGGTATACCGCACAACAACAAATCCTAAAATTGCCACCGGCGATGGCGTTGCCATGGCATATCGCGCCAAGGGAAAGATTGAAAATATGGAGTTCATACAGTTTCATCCCACGGCTTTGTTTGAACCGGGTGTGAGTCCTTCTTTCCTCATAACAGAAGCTGTTCGTGGAGACGGAGGTATTCTGCGGAATAAACAGGAAGAAGCCTTCATGGAGAAATATGATCCCCGTAAGGATCTTGCACCGCGTGATATTGTTGCCCGCGCCATTGATAACGAAATGAAAAAAGCAGGAACAGAACACGTCTATCTTGATTGCAGGCATATGGATATAAAAAAATTTACCGAACATTTCCCCAATATTTATGCAAAGTGTAAATCAATCGGGATTGATGTTGCAAAGCAGATGATCCTTGTTGCTCCTGCTGCTCATTATAGTTGTGGTGGTATTAAAACCGATGAATGGGGAAGAACCTCCATCAAATATTTATATGCCTGCGGAGAATGCGCATCAACCGGGTTGCACGGAGCTAACCGGCTTGCGAGTAATTCCCTGCTCGAAGCGCTTGTATTTGGCCATCGTTGTTTTATAAATAGTGTTGAATCAGTTGACCATAATGAATTGAAAACAATTATTCCCGATTGGAATGCCAGGGGAACTACTGAGCCACGCGAAATGATTCTTATCACGCAAAGTGCAAAGGAATTGCAGTTGCTGATGAGTGATTATGTAGGAATTGTTCGCACCAATGTACGTTTGCAGCGCGCGATGAAGCGACTCGATCTTTTGCACGAGGAAATAGAAGCGTTATACGAAACAACCATTGTTTCTCCGCAGTTGTGTGAAGTGAGAAACCTGATCACTGTCGGTTATCTTATCGTAAAAGGCGCGCAATTCCGTCAGGAAAGCCGCGGCTTGCATTTCAACACGGATTATCCTTTTAAGAGCGAATTGCTTCAGAATATTGTACTTTAAACTTCTGATTTTTTCTGGTTGAACTGATTAACTTCTGATATAAATAATTTTGCGCAATACTGATTGTTATATTCGATATAGGATTAGATAGAATATTCGCATAAGAAACCCAGTTATCATTTAAATGTCCCGTAGGGACATCTCGTGGGTAGAAAACCGACACGATGCCTCCCTTATCGTCCCGTAGGGACGTTTGGTGATGATTAACTCACCAAACGTCCCTACGGGACGATGCGTTTGCCGTTATATTCGGGGCTACCCACCAGCCGTCCCTATGGGACGAG
>Ga0137407_10002339_pt1 | contig 12494 bp, 15 predicted proteins | sample CZOMad2_2_16fung_FD_108410 | JGI IMG/M metagenome (GOLD analysis project Ga0137407, IMG submission 108410) | Vadose zone soil fungal communities from Angelo Coast Range Reserve, California, USA - CZOMad2_2_16fungal (Illumina Assembly) | ecosystem: Environmental > Terrestrial > Soil > Vadose...
TCACTTTTCACTTTTCACGCCTTTCTTCAAACGAGCCCCTATGACCAAGACCATCCACGTCGCCCACAGCCCCGACTCCGACGACGCGTTCATGTTCTACGCGCTGGCGGAAGGGAAGATCGATACCGGCGACCTCCGCTACGTCCACGAGCTGGCCGATATCGAGACCTTGAATCGCCGAGCGCTCGCCGGAGAGCTCGAGGTCTCAGCCGTCTCGATCCACGCCTACGCCCATCTCGCGGACCGGTACGCTCTGCTGGGTAGCGGCGCGTCGATGGGTGACGGCTATGGTCCCCGGCTGGTGGCCCGCTCGGCGACACCGGACGATCCCCGCCAGGCCCTAGAGGGCCGGCGGATCGGGGTTCCCGGACGGCTCACCACGGCCTACCTCGCACTCAAGCTGTTCCAGCCGTCGTTCGAAGCCGTCGTGCTGCCGTTCGACGAGATCGAGGCGGCGGTCGATGCGGGCCAGGTGGACGCGGGACTCCTGATTCATGAAGGTCAGCTCACATATGCCGATCAGGGGTTCGCGCTCTGGGTCGACCTCGGGGCCTGGTGGCTGGGTGAGACCGGACTCCCGCTCCCGCTGGGGGGCAACGTCGTACGACGCGATCTCGGCACTCGGCTGATCGAGCAGATCGCCCGCGACCTGCGGGCCAGTATTCGCTACGGGCTGGAGCACCGGACCCCCGCGCTGGCCCATGCCAGGCAGTTCAGCCGCGGTTTGAGCGACGAGCGCACCGACGCTTTCGTGGGCATGTACGTGAACCAGTGGACGGTGGACTACGGCCCGCGCGGCCGGGCCGCGGTTCAGCGCTTGCTGGATGAAGGCCACCGGGCCGGGGTGATCCCGGCGCGGGTGGTCGCGGATTTCATCGACTAGACCGGGAGAGCGTTGACCAGCCCCGGTTGGTGACCTAGCTTCCGGCAACCCAACCCTCACCCCCCTCTCGCCGGGCAGCGGTTCCCCCCCACGGCCGGCGTGTTGAATTCGACGGTCTGCGGCCGCTGCGCCGCGACGGAGTCCGTGTGCCGCTGACCGACGGTCCGGTAACCATCCTGGTCGTGGATGACGAAGAGGCCATCCGTAACGCCGTGCGGAAGTTTCTCGTCCAGCAGGGCTACGAGGTGCTCCTCGCCGCAACCGGGGAGGAGGCCGTCGACCTGCTCCGCCGGCACAAGGTGACCGGCATGCTGCTGGACGTGAATCTGCCCGGCACCAACGGGATTGATCTGGTCCCCCAGATCATCGATCTCGAGCCTCACGTCGCGCTGCTCATGCTCACCGCCGTCAACGATGCCACCAGCGCCGCGCTGTGCATGCAGCGGGGCGCTATGGACTACCTGACCAAGCCGATCGACCTCGCCCACCTCGCGCGCGCGATCCAGCGGGCCCTCGGGGAGCGCCGGGCCCGGCTCGACAGCCAGCATCTCAACCAGTGGCTCAAGGAAGAGGTCGCCGTTCGGACGGCGGAGGTACAGTTCGAGCGGAAGAACCTGGAGCGGATCTCGCTCGCCACGCTCGAGGCGCTGGTGAACGCGCTCGAGGCGAAGGACCCATACCTGCGGGGACACTCCGCCCGGGTGGCCGACATGTCCGCCATGGTGGCCGCGGAGATGCAGCGGTCCGACGAGGAGGTCGAGCTGGTTCGTACCGGCGGTCGGCTGCACGACATCGGCAAGATCGGCATTCGTGAAGAAGTCCTCGCGAAGCAGGGGCCCCTGACCGACTCGGAATACGAGCACGTCAAGCAACACGTGGTCGTGGGCTCTCAGATCCTCTCTCCCCTCGTGCACCTGAATCAGGTGATCGCGTTCGTGCGCAGCCATCACGAGCGCTGGGACGGGAAGGGCTATCCCGACCGCCTGGTGGGAGAAGCGATTCCCCTGGGTGCGCGGATCATCGGCGCCGTGGAGATCTACGACGCGCTCACGACGTCCCGTCCCTACCAGGAAAAGATGGAGCCGCATGTGGCGGTGGAGCGCATGCGCGACCTGGTCGACACGGTGCTCGACCCGGCGGTCTACACCGCTCTCGCCGAGGTCGTCGGCCGCCGCGCCGCCCTCGTCTTCCTCGACGACCAGCCCGCGTGAGCCCGCTCGGGGACGGGGGCGCCGAGCGCGGCGGGCTCCGAATCCTGTTGGTGGACGATGATCCGTCCATGGCCCGTCTGGTCCAGCAGATCCTCCTGGCCCACGGCTTCTCCGCTCCCACCCTGGTGACCACCGGAGGCGCGGCGCTGGCAGCGGCCGAGGGTGCCGACGTTGTGTTGCTGGACCAGCAGCTGCCGGACGTCACCGGGCTCGATCTGCTCGAGACCCTCCGCGGCAGAGCTCAGCCGCCCGCCGTCATCCTGGTGACCGCACACGGAAATGAATCCCTCGCCGCCCGCGCCCTCCGCCAGGGAGCGGACGACTATCTGGCCAAGGACCAGGCGTTCGCCGACCTGCTGCCCCAGGTGCTCGAGCGGGTCCGCCGCAATCGCGCCGTGCGTGCCGCCCTCGCGGCAGCGGAACGGGAGCTGGTGCGGACCGAACGCCTGGCGGCCATCGGCGAGCTGACCGTGACGCTGCACCACGAGATCAACAATCCCCTCATGGCTGCCTCCGCCGAGGTGGAGCTGCTCCTCACCACCGCGAGCGACCAGTCCCGTCCGGGCCTGGCAGCGATCAAGACGTCGCTCGACCGGATCCGGGATATCCTGCGGCGCATCCGGGACCTCCGGGACACCCAGTCGACCGAGTATCTGGGCGGCCTGCGGATGCTCGATCTTTCCGCCGGCGGCGCGGTGCGGGCGGTCCAGCGGGGCACCGTCGTGCTGGCCGTTCCCGACGAGACCATCGCCCGGGTAGCGGCCCTCTTGCTTCGGACAGCCGGGTTCACCGTCGCCCGGGCCCCGACGAAGGAGGAGCTCGAGCGGGCGGCCGGCGCCACCGGTGTCACCCTCGTGCTGATCTCGGCGAGCGGCGGGGCTCCGGGCACCGACCCGCTGGGCGGCTTCCGGCCTCCGGCGGGCCGGCGCTACCGGGTAGTCGCCCTGGCCGCGGGAACCGGCAGCGCCGCCGCCGCCGCCGGCGCCGACCACGTGATGATGTTGCCGTTTGACCCAGGAACCTTTGTGGGTGAGATCTTGGGGGTGTTGGACAGAAAAGCGTGAAAAGTAAAAAGTAAAAGTGAAAAGGGGGCCCCGATGATCGACCGAGCTCCCTTTCACTTTTCACTTTTCACGCAGTCTGTGGCTGGGCCTGCTTCTTCGCGTCCTGATACGCCATCCCCTTGAGTCGGATGATCCGCTGAGCAATGGGGGGGTGCGACGAAAACACGTCGCCCAGGAACCCCTCGACGTTGGTCAGGGAACTGGCGGTCGGGTCCACGATACAGAGATGGGCCGCGCCTCGCGTGATCGCGCGCGTGGGCGCGGCAGCGGCGGACAGTTTCTCCAGCGCGGAGGCCAGCGCCCCGGGGTTACGGGTGAGCTGGGCGCCGGTGGCATCGGCGAGATACTCCCGCTTGCGGCTCACCGCCATGGCGAGGAATCGGGAGACGATCGGCGCGATCACCAGCGTCAGCAGCCACAGCACGAGGACGATCAGGCCCAACGGGTTCCCGCCGCCCTTGCCCCCCTCCCGCCCGCCCCGTTCCCCACCCAGCCGTACCCCGCCGCCGCGCATGACCCGCCCCAGCCCGTCCGACATGAGCGCGATCGCGCCCACCATCGCGGCGAGCAGCGTCATCAGGCGGGTGTCGAAATTGCGGATGTGGGCCATCTCGTGCGAGACGACGCCCTGCAGCTCCTCCCGGTTGAGCGTTTGGAGCAGTCCTTCGGTCACCGCGATGCTGGCCGTGGCCGGGTCGCGGCCGGTAGCGAAGGCGTTGGGGTCGTCGTCCGGGACGATCCAGATCCGGGGCTTGGGGAGGCCGGCCGCGATGGCCATCTCCTCGACCACGTTGGCCAGCTGTTTCTGCTCCAGCGTGGCCGGCTCGATGAGCTCCCACGCGCCGGTCGCCCACAACACCCGCTCGGCGCCGAACCGCCAGGCATACCAGCAGATTCCCCCGGCGATGAGGGTGGCGACAATCCCGATGAACGGCACTACGTGGTGGTAGCTGCTGGCGGGAGCATCCCGGGTGAGGAGGGCGAACGCGACGTCGCCCCCGAAGCCGACCCAGGCGAAGAAGAGGATGAACCCTGCAACCAACCAACCCGACCGCCGCCGGTTTGCGTCCTGCTGGGCGAAGAGGTCGGTATCGCTCACGCCGCCGGAGGCTTGGGCATCGACAGATCGACCGTCGGAACCGCCCGCTCGGCTGCATCCTCGATTTCCCAGAGCTCGGCCGGCGAGGCCTTCGCGAGGCCGGCCACCAGGTTGGTCGGAAACACCATCTGCCTGGTGTTGTAGTCGGTCGCGGTGTCGTTGTAGGCCTGGCGGGCGAAGCTGATCTTGTTCTCCGTGCTGGTCAGCTCCTCCTGCAACTGCAGCACGTTCTGGTTGGACTTGAGATCCGGGTAGTTCTCAGTCAGCGCGAACAGGCGCCCCAGCGCCTGGCTGAGCTCGCCCTCGGCCTGGGCGGTCGCCCGGACCCCGGTAGCGCTCACCGCCTTGTTGCGCGCCGTGATCACCGCCTCCAGGGTGGAGCGCTCGAACTCCATCGCGCCCTTGACGGTGTTCACCAGGTTTGGAATCAGGTCGTGGCGCCGCTTGAGCTGCACGTCGATCTGCTTCCAGGCGTTCACTACCCGGTTCTTGAGCGTTACGAGGCCGTTGTAGGCGCCCACGATCCAGAGTGCGATCACCACGCCGACAGCCAGTGGCAGAATCAGGCCCATGCGACCGTCCTCCAATGGTTGGGGGGCGACGAGCCCGCAGGTTGGGATCCCCCGGACGGGGGCGTGTAGCGGCCCGACGGGTAGGGTTCAGTTCGCCTGCAGCAGTCCCTCCAGAACCCCGCGGACGCCCGCCGCGAGGGCCGCCGCTGCGTCCGGCCGTCGGAGGGCCGGATGGCGGTCATCTACGATGAGCTCGACACCGGGCGCCACAGGAATCCGCCGGCAGGTGGTCGGCTCGTTTGCGCTCCCGGTCGGCGGCGGGGCGAGCCACCCTTCGAGCGCGCGCCCGACCCGACCCCGGCCGGAGCCCGGCCTTCGTTCCAGCTCCAGCGCCGAGGGGGCCGGCAGCCGGTGCCCCAGGGCCGCGGCGACCCGGCGCTCGACGGTGTCGCCGGTCACTCCGCCCATCTCCCGGACGATCGCGCCCAGCGTCGCTCCTTCCATCTGCCGCAGCTTCACCGCCAGGACCTGAAGGAGGTGACGATAGCCGTACGTCGCCGCCGTCCCCCGGCCCTCCGGCGCACTCACCAGCCCGCGCGCCACGTAGAACCGGATGGTGCGCTCGGTCGGTCGAGAGCGCGCGACCGGACTGACCGGGACTACGCCGGCGATGTCGAGGATACCGGCGGCGAGCGCGGTCAGGTCCCGAAGTCCCCAGGGCGCGAGCGCGCGGTACTCCCGCAGCGTGACGAGGGGATCGGGGGAGGATCCAGTCGTTGTCGGGGGGGAAAGCACGAGGGTCATGCGCTGCCGTTCTTCTTCCGCATACCAGAGGTAGCCACCCGGGAGATCAGGCCGGCGAGGGTATCGAGCGTGAACGGCTTCACCAGCACCGGGCACGCCAGCAGCTCGGGAGGCCAGGTGTCCTGCGCGGACCACGGATCGCCCGACATCAGCACCACCCGCCCGCGGAGATAGGGCCACTGATGGACGATCGCAAGATACAGCGCGTCGCCCATCGCCTGCTTCAGTCGCAGATCGAGCAACACCACGTCAAAGGTGCCCTCACTGAGCAACAGATAGGCCGACTGCGGGTCGGCCGCGCTCGCCACGCCGTGGCCGAACGACTTGAGCGCCCGCTCCAAGGCCTGCCGCAGGGCCGGTTCGTCGTCGATGACGAGGACGCGCGCGCTCATGATGCCGCCCGATTGGGCTGGCGGAGATAGCGCTCGGTGATGAGACGCAGCGCCTCTTCCGACGAAAGCGAAAGCCGGACCTCGCCCGCCGTGAGCCCGAACACTTCGCGGAAATGCATCTGCAGCGTCTTCGCCCTGGTATAGCCCAGTTTGACCGCCACGTCTTCCACGGTGTATCCGGGATCCAGCAACAACCGGTGGGCATAGAGCACTCGCGCGAGCAGCATCACCATCTTGGGCGAGGGCAGCCCCAGTCGGGCGAACCACCGCTCGCAGGTTCTTCGCTTGAGCTGCGCGCGCTCGGCCAGCGCCGACACGGTCGGGCCGTCCCCGGGGGCATGGAGCGTCACCTCCAGGGCCCGCCGCAGCGACTCCGGCAGCGGCGGTAGCACGCCGGCCAGCTGCTGCATCAGGCGCTGGGATGCGCTCTGCTCGAGCTCGGTATAGAGGGCCCGTCGAAGGGCGGCCGGGGCGTCGTCGAAGCGGTGGAACAGGACCCGGCGGATGCCTGCCCGGCCCAGATCGAGTAGGACACCGGCCGTTTCGGGGGCGAGGGTGGTGTAGACCACCAAGGGGAGCGAGGGGAAATGCTGTCGCAGCCGTTCGATTTCCATCGAGCGCGGCTCGCCGCCCAGGGTCGGATCGACGACGGCGAGCTCAACCGGGCGCGTGCGGATGATGGTGACCGCCTGAACCCAACTCGACGCCGGAACCCATTCGTACCCTTCGGGTTCGGCAGCGTGGAGCCGAAACAAGCGCTCGCCTGGTACGGCCGCGAGGATCGGGACCTGTCGCAAAAGCGCCCCTCGATGTCGCAAAAAGTGCCTTACTGGGCCGAAGCGGCGCCCGCAACTTGGCGCAGCCCCCTCAGATTAGCCAATCACGGAGGACTGCATCATGTCTCGTTCGCGTACACTCGCGTTCGCCGCCCTTGTTGCCGTCGGGCTCCTGGCAGCGTGTTCCGACACCACGGCGCCGCGCGCTGATTCCAGCAGCCCCCATCCCACCTTCAAGTGCGAAACGCAGGGCTCGAACAGCTACCACTGCTGAGCTCGCCCAGAGCAGGATCCTGCCCTCAGGCAGGCATCGCTTCTTCCGCGTAGGCCGTCAATCCGGCAGCCAAATCGGCTATGGCTTCCGGTGGGGCCTTGGGTTCTGCTCGCGCCTGCTGCGGGATTGCAGCGCCGTCCGGTTGCCGGCTGGTTCGTTCGAGCCGGAAATACCACTCGTTGAGGTGGTGGGTCTCGGCCAGTCGCATGCCTTCGGCCCACACCTCGCGGGCGCGCGCCAGCTGGCCGAATCGCGCCAGGCCCAGGCCCGACTTGTAACGGTAGTCGACCCCCATGGTCGGCGGCATCCGGCCGGCTCCCTCGCGCAGCTCGCCGCGGTGCCGCTCGAACGCGACCCGGTTGCCCGACGCGGATTCGATCTCCATGAGCTCGAGCCGGGCGTTGGTCTTTACGATGAAGCTCGTGTTCGAGGCGACCACGATCCCGAAGGCAATTCGCGCGACGTCGTAGTACCCCAGCTCCGAGAGCTCGACTCCGAGGTCGCCCAGGTACCGCATCCGATTGAGCGGGTCGTTCGCCAGGCGGAACGCCTCGTAGGTGGCCCGGAGAGCCCCCAACCGGTCGCCCTGGACCGTCAGCACGGCGCCCAGGTCGGCGTAGGCCCGGCTTAACGTGTCGGTAAGTCCGATCGTTTGGGCCTCGGTGATGACGCCTTCGACGGTCTGCTTTGCCAGCGGCAGGTTGCCCTGGGACCTCATGACATGGGCTCGGCCGAGCCGGGAGACGAGCCGGGCATTCACGTCGCCGGTCACCAGGGCGCCCTCTTCCGCCGCCGCATACGCAATGGTGGCGGCCTCGAAATGGGCCTGCAGACGGTTGAGTCTTCCGGCAAAGAGGGCGATGGCCGGGAAGTCCGACGGTGGAATCGCCGCGCCATGGGTTCGCGCGGCGAGGCTCAGCACCTCGAGCGCCTCAGCCAGCCGCCCTTCGTGCTCCAGGAAATAGGCGAAGGCGGTGAGCGCCATCCTGACGGCCGGCGAGCACGCGGTCGCGGTAACCCGGAGCGCATCGAGAATTCCGTCGAGATGCCGAGTTTCGGGGCGCCGGTCGTCTAGCTCTCCGACATAGCGCCGCACGCTCTCGACCTGCCAGGCATACGCCTGGCGGTCCTCGTCGGTCGGCGTGCCTTCCAGCGCTCGATCGATGACCCGCGCGACCAAATAGGCCGCGAGGGCGCAGCGCGACGCGGCGTCATCATTTCGCTCCCGTTCGAGCCGGGCGCGCTCCAGAAAGTCCTCGTGCCAAGCGGAGCCGGACGCGCGGCCGGCCTGCCCGAAGACCCGTTGGGGCGTAAAATCGCTCAGACCGAAACTCCGGGCCAAAGTTTGACGGAGAGGTATGGGCTAGTATCGCCCGCCGTCCCCTCCAGAGCAAGCGTCGCGCGTTTCCAACACCCACCGCAGGAAAAAGCTGCCGGATCGCAGGACTCCCGCCATACCCTTGTGCCATGCACAAAGGCATCACGCTGGTGGAGCTGGTCGTTGTCCTGGCGATTGTCGGCGTACTAACAGCGATTGCCGTGCCGTCGTCCGCCGCGCTCCTCGCGGGGGTCCTGACCGACCGGGCGGCACATGAGCTGATGGCGGCTCATCGGGTTGCCCGGTTCACCGCGATCATGCGCGGCAGGGTCACTCGCCTCGAGATCACGCCCGATTCCCTGGTGGTGCGGCTGGTTGAGGGTCCGGATAGCGGCGTCGTGTGGCGGCAGAACGGCCCTGCCGCGGATGGGGTCACGCTGGCAGGGCCGGCGTATCCCCTGGTTTTCACGCCGTTCGGTCTGCCTCGCGGGCTGGGCAACGGCACCTACACGCTTACCCGCGGCAATGCGCGCTGCTCGGTCGTGATCTCACGACTCGGCAGGCTGCGTCTGGTTCGGGGATGACAACGGTCGCGCGGAGGAAGACGGCACCTTCGTCGGCCGGGCTCGGAGGCCGGGACGTGCTCCGAGCCACCAGGAGCGGTGAGAGGTAAGAGGTAAGAGGTAAGAGGTGAGAAGGACGCCGTCTCCCTCTCACCTCTTACTTCTCACTCCCCAGTCGGAAGGTCACATCCACATGCACTTTGATGTCCTCGTACATCCGCAACATGCCCATCATCTTGCTCAGCCCGCCGATCTTGTAGTCCTTGAGATTGAGCGGGAAGTCGGAGCGAACTCGCGCTTGGTCGCCCGTCAATACGAGGGAGGCCGGCAGCTCGACCGCCCGCTCCACTCCGTGGATCGTCAGGCGCCCCTTCAAGGTGGCCGGCAGGCTATCGGCCGCTGCGCCGGCCGCGACGCCGTCGAGATCGAAGCGGATGGTCGGATACTTGTCGGCCTCCATCGATTTGAGCAGATCGCGATCGCGGCGGTCCTTGCCGGTCTTGAGCGTCGCCACCGGAGCCTCGACCCAGCCGCGCACAGCGGCCAGATCGGCGCCGCCCGACATGTGGCCGGACAACGTGCTCGTGGTTCCGGTGAACTCGCCCACGTTGGCCCGGCCATCGAAGCTCAGGGTCCCTTCAGCCGCAGTGCCCGCCGGGATCGGGCGGCTCGCGCTCGTCTGCGCGGACCCGGCCGCCATCCAGCCAACGAGCAGCGCCAGGCTCAGCCCGGTCACTCGCACTCGCATCAAGTCTTCTCTCCGTCGTCCGCTCGCCGCCAACGCCGCCCTCCTCCCTCGCCCAGCCCGTACTTCCGAATCTTGTGTAGCAGCGTCGAGCGCGAGATCCCGAGTATAAGAGCCGCCTGTCGCCGATTGCCGCGGGTGTGCTCCAGCGTGCGGGCGATGTGGAGTCGTTCCGCCGCGTCAAGGGAGACGGGCGAGCCCGGCACCGTTGGACAGAGGGCCGCGTGCAGAGCGGCCAGGTCGAGCTGCGGCACCTGCAGTGAGATGAGCGCCCCGTCGAACCCGCCGCCCTGGAGCGACTCCACGGCCGCCGCTCGATCGTCGGTCTCGAAGACCCGCAACCCGGCGGCTCGGAGCCCATCGGCAAGTACTTGGCGGCGGTCGGGATCGGGCTCGAGAAGCAGCACGTGAAGCGGCATGGAGGCAAGGTAGTGCGCGGGCTGGTAGGGGGCTATCGGGAACTGGGCGGGGCTTATCGGCTATCTCCCGGCTATTGGCCCGTCCCGCAGCGCCTCGCCTGTCGGCGGGGCCGCCTCCCACTCCATCGGGTGGTCAACGGCCAGCAACCCATTGGCAATCGCCTCTCGATACATCCGCTCGAGCTCGCTGATCTCCCGATCCCAATCACGGCCCACTGCAAAGGCGCGGGCCGCCTGGCCCATCGCGGCCCGCTGCGGCACGTCTCGGATCAGCGCCACGATTGCCTCCGCGAACCTGCGGCCGTCTCCCGCAGGGACCACCATCCCGTTGATGCCGTCCCGCATGTTCTCGAGCACGCCACCGCGATCGGCGCTGACGACCGGCAATGCGGAGGCCATCGCTTCCAGCGTGACCAGCCCGCAGGTCTCCGTCGCCGACGGAAACACGAAGAGGTCGGCGTCGGCATAGAGATCGGCCAGCACGTCGCGGGCAAGGAATCCGAAATGCCGCGCGAACGGAAGCGCGCGGCGAAGCGCCGGGCCCCGCGGCCCGTCCCCGGCCACGCAGAACAGCGCTTCCGCACCCACGATCTCGTGCGCCAATCGAAACGCCTCCACCAGAACGTCGGGGTCCTTCTCCACGGCGAGCCGCCCGACGTGCAGAACAATCACCCGGCCAGCCGCACCGAGGGCCTCGCGCCGAGCGGTGCTGCGGCGAGTCGGCGTGAATCGGTCGGATTCGACTCCGCGTCCCCAGACCACGGCGCGCGGCAGCCCGAGGGCCACGAGCTCGTCTCGACTGGCGGCGCTGGGGGTTTGGGTGAGCACGGCGGGCGCGTGAAACCGCCGGAGGTAGCGCCGCGCCAGCTTCTCGGCCCAAGCCCCGAGGTAGTGGGCGGCATACCGAGGGAAGTCGGTGTGGAACGAAGTGACGAGGGGCCGAGCCCGGCGAATGGCGTAGCGGCGGCCGATCGCGCCGAGTGGCCCTTCCGTCACGACGTGAACCAGCTCGGGGTCGAAGCGGTCCAGCGCCCGAAAGACGTCGGGGCCGAAGGGCGAGGACAGGCGAACCGCGGGGTATCGCGGACAGGGCACCGACCGCCGCCGGACCACGCGGTCGTCCTCGGCCTCGCCATCCGGGTAGCCCGGCGCCAGAAAGAGTAGATCGTGCCCTCGCGCCGCCAGCGACTGCCGGATCACCCGAAGCACCGTGGTGACCCCGTTGACTTCGGGGAGATAGGTGTCGGTCACGAACGCGATGCGCACAGCGGAAGTCTCTCGGTGTTGTCGCACGTCAAGGAAACGGGAGGGTCACGGACGTGCAACACCAGCGGGCACAGGCCCCATGGCGACGCTCAGTGAGCTCGGAACGGGCGCCCGGGTGGCCGGTCCCCTGCTGGTGCTGGAGGTCGCCCCCCGCACGCTCGGCAGCCACCCGGCCACCGTGCTCACGCTGGGCGATGCCTCGGCCCGCCTTCCGACTGCCCCGTTCTGGAGCGATGCCCGGCAGCGTGTCGCGGGGCTGCGTCCGGGAGACGTGGTCGAGGTGGTCGGTCGGATCGGTGCCTACCGCGGGCGCCGCCAATTGGAAGTCGAAACCATCCAGCGCGTCGCGAGCGATCTCGTCGATCTGCGCACCCTCCTGCCGACCGTGGGCCCGGTGGAACCGTATTGGAGCGCGCTGGATCAATGGCGGGGTGACATCCGGCTGCCCGGATTGGCTCGCGTGCTGGCGTTGTTCTACGACGACCCGGCCTTCCGCCGGCGCTTTGAGATCTGCCCCGCCAGCCTGAGCAGCCACCACGCCGCTCTCGGCGGACTGCTCCGCCACACCTATGAGGTGGCCGCGGTCGGTCGCACGCTGGCGGAGCTGGCCGGCGCCGATCGCGATCTGGTCCTCGCGGGAGCGTTGTTGCACGACCTTGGCAAGCTCGAATCCTACACGTGGGAGGGTCGCTTCGATCTGACCGAGGCGGGAGCACTGCTGGGCCACGTGGTCCTGGGCGCCCGCATGCTCGATCGCCGGGTACGCCAGACAGCGGAGGGCTCGTGCAGCGCGCGGGAGCTCGACATCCTGCTCCATCTGATTCTCTCGCACCACGGCAAGCTCGAATTCGGCGCGGCCGTGCCGCCGGCCACGCTGGAAGCCGAAATCCTGCACTACGCGGATGATGCAAGCGCCAAGAGCGCCAGCATGGTCGAGGCGCTGGCCGACCCAGGGAACTTCGGGGGCGAAGAAGGGCTGAGCGTGCGAGGAATCTGGCAGCTCGATGGGAGACGACTGTACCGGCGAGGCGCCGAGTGGAAGGCTCCAAACGCGGAACGGCCGCCTAGTCGTGGCTAGGCGGCCGTCCCACACATGGACTGTCCGAGGTCGAGGCCCGAAGGCCGCCGTTCTTCTTCCGCCTGCCCCCAAAGCGTCGCCGCTCGGGAA
>Ga0137407_10002340_pt1 | contig 12492 bp, 10 predicted proteins | sample CZOMad2_2_16fung_FD_108410 | JGI IMG/M metagenome (GOLD analysis project Ga0137407, IMG submission 108410) | Vadose zone soil fungal communities from Angelo Coast Range Reserve, California, USA - CZOMad2_2_16fungal (Illumina Assembly) | ecosystem: Environmental > Terrestrial > Soil > Vadose...
CTCGCACCGGGCACTCGTGCCAGTTACTGCTTTTGGGCAAGCCGTTTTCTCGCGACATTTTGCGGGAAGGCCACACCGGATTGGTCATCGCTGCGCGGCAAATATCTCGCCGTATTCGTTCAGAAGGAGGCCTGCCGATTGAAGCGGAACGGACGTGGGGTGCCCGGCGTAGCGCTCCGTGCCTTTTTACGCTACCTCAGTTTCCTAGGGGTCATTCAAGACGGTCTGCAAGGCGCAATACCGCTGAGGCCGCGGTGGAGACACGTGGGATTGCCACGACATCTTCCCGCCGCTGATGTCGAACGCGTCGTCGCCGGCGCTTTCGATGGCAGTGCGAGAGGACGGCGCAACTTCGCGATTCTGCTGCTGCTCGCGAGGACGGGCCTACGTGCGCACGAGGTCGCACGGCTTTCATTGGATGACATCGACTGGACAGAAGGCACTATTTGCGTCCGATCAAAAAAATCACGCACGGAGCGTAGGTTACCGTTGGCACACGACGTTGGCGCGGCACTTTCAGATTACCTCAAGTATGGTCGCCCAGCATGTTCGTTTCGCACCATCTTTTTGCGCGTCGTGCCCCCGTTCGATCCGTTTACAGGTTCCGGTGCGGTCTGCAGGATCGTCCGTCGAGCGTTGACACGCGCAGGTATCCTCAACACTCCTGCCGCCGCCCACCTTTTTCGTCATACCGCCGCCACTATGATGCTCAGAGGCGGAGCGACCTTCAAGGAGATCGCCGATGTCCTAGGCCACGCGTCGATCACGACGACTGCGATTTACGCGAAGCTCGATATTTCGGCTCTTTCGCGAGTTGCGATGCAATGGCCGGAGAGCCTGCCATGAGCATACGGGAGCTGCGGCATCAGTTGGCACAATATCTTGCGGTCCGATCGGCATTAGGACTTAAAGATCGAGGACGCAAATCGCTTCTGCAGGACTTTCTGAGATACCTTGTCGAGATACCGTTCGATGGATCCGTCTCCATCCACCTTGCAGTGGACTGGGCGGTGACAACACCGATAGCACGGGCGACCGGACTTGCTGGCCCAGCACGTCGCTTGAGTGCGGTGCGCGGATTTCTCTCGCACGTGCGTGCCAGCAATCCACAGGTCGAAGTGCCGCCGGCTCGGCTTCTCGCGGCGGCGAAGGGCCGCCGTCCCTATCTATATTCATCAGACCAAATTGCAGATCTTCTCAATGCCGCGTTGGCCATTCGGCGGGGAGGATCGTTGCGACCTCATACCTATGCGACCCTCCTTGGGCTAATGGCGAGCACCGGCATTCGTGTCGGTGAGGCCATTCGGCTGAAGGTCTGCGATGTTGAGCTGGACGCCGACCCTTCGCTGCTGCAGATCAGGGAAAGCAAGTTCGGTAAATCACGCATCGTCCCTCTGCATCCAACGACGGCGGAAAGACTTAAGCGCTACGTTCGACTACGAACACGACTGGGCTACAGCAAGCATTCCGACGCATTCTTCGTCTCTGAGCGGGGCGGCCACCTCAACTACGGATGCCTGGTTCAATGGTTTACTCGCACGGTACGAGGTATGGGCATGTACCCGCCCGATGGGCGGCGCACTCCCACATTGCATGGGCTCCGCCACTATTTTGCAATTGAGCGACTGACCTTATGGTGCCACCAGGGGGCTTGCATCCAGGACCTTGCCCCGCAGCTTTCAGTCTACTTGGGCCACGTCAAGCCTCAACAAAGCTACTGGTATCTCACCGCAACTCCCGAGCTGTTGCATATCGCCGGAGAGTCGTTCCAACGCTTTGCGAACACAGGAGTATCCCAATGATTTCAGAGGCCATTTTAATCGGTCCTTTGCTCCAGGGATTTTTTGTCGAACACCTGCTTCAGCATAAACACGTAAGTCCGCAAACAATAGCCAGTTATCGCGACACATTTCGCCTGCTGCTTCAGTACGCACATAAGCGATTAAAAACTGAACCGGCTGCGCTCGAGATCACTGCGCTGGACGCCCCAGTAATCCTGTCTTTCCTCGATAGTCTTGAGCAAGATCGACATAATTGCATCCGATCGCGCAACATCAGACTTGCCGCGATCCGGTCCTTCTTTCGCTGGCTGACCTTGCGTAATCCTGAGCTGGTTGGCATGGCGACGCGGATCCTGGCGATTCCCGTCAAGCGAACTGATCGCCGGCTTATTCATTCCCTCACGCGCGACGAGATCAATGCGTTGCTGGCCGCGCCGGATCAATCTCATTGGCGAGGTCGGAGGGACGCTGCGCTACTACTGACCTTATACAACACTGGCGCCCGGGTCTCGGAGATCACGGCCTTGCACCGCGAACACTTCCTGTTCGGCGCAAGTACTTTTGTGCACTTGTTTGGCAAAGGCCGCAAACACCGGGATATTCCGCTGTGGCCCAAGACCGCCCGAGTCTTGAAAGCTTGGTTCCGCGAACAATCGGACGCGGTTACCCCGTTGGCATTTCCCAGCGCACGAGCTCAACGGCTATCCCGCAACGGCGTCGACTACATTTTAAAACAGGCGGTCGCCCGCGCAAATTGCCCGAGCCTCAATAGCAAGCGGATTCACCCGCATGCGGTGAGACATACGACCGGCTCACACCTGCTCCAATCCGGCGTCGACCTCAGCGTAATTGCCTTGTGGCTTGGCCATGAAAGCATCCAGACGACGCACGTATATGTGGAAGCGGATCTGGCGACCAAGCAGAGAGCCTTAAATAAGTTGGAACCCGTGGGCACAAATGCTCGGCGGTTCAAGCCTCAAGACCACGTGTTGGAGTTTCTGTCGACCCTTTGACTGGGCTCGGATTATGCGAAGCAGGAGATCGTTCGTCCCATTCTTTTCCGGGAATCCGAACTCCTGCTGCGCATGACCGGGCACTGCGCATTAGAGCCGCAATATGCACGCAGGAAAAGAGCCAAATTAAAAACTAACGGAAAATGGTTACTTAAGTAACCGGGAATAGTAATATTCCGCCGCCGCAATCCGGTCTTGGCGCCCGCAGGATTGTATCCAAATGTACGAGATAAATTGCCAATACATTGAAGCAAAAAGCCGGTAAATACCTTCTCAATCTCTCACACCCGTCTAGCAATGTACGGGGAGCGTATACTTTCTTTTAGTACTCAAAACGGTTAGCCCCGATGTCATTAAACTCGATAGGAACTCTTAGGAACTAGTGCGGCTCGGCGCCCATCGATCCGGTTGCAACAAGGTCCTGTTGTAAAAGCAACAGAAGCCACCCGTAGTTTTCAGAATTTTGACCGCTCCTGATGCGCATCGGGGGCGTGCTCGTCGATGAGATCGACGTCCGGCCAGGCAACCTTCGCGTTTTTTGCAAGATCCGGACCGATGAGAAACATTTCATCGACCGCGCCCTCTTTCGCGACGAGCTTGCGATCTCGAGATTGTGAGGCTCGCTTAATCGATTGAAGTTTTTTAGATGAAGCAATGCGCGCACCGCTGCTAGGTACGTCAAGTTGACGCTTTTTAGGCATTTTGCGTTTGAGTTTATTGCGGTCTTTCATTTCCGTGAGTGTAGCTGGGAGCGGCCACATTCGCGGAGGGCGTGAACGCCCCAAAATTCGGCGGAATACTGGCTTCAACTCCTTCAGAATAATCTACAATATCAGACTTATCAATGACATAGAATGTTAAGACCTCCGTTCAGCTGTGACCCATCGAAGCTTTGCGAAGGACACTTCGTTCGGCCGCACTTTGTAACCCCTGTGCCACGATTCGTGGGAGCCGTGACCTAATCAACATGCTTCAAATGAAAATCCTGGGATATTGTGAGCAATGGGTATCCTGACGCCCCGCGAGCTCCAAAAGGAAATTGAAATCGTGAACGGTACGGACGAAACAAACATCGAGACCTTTGAAGGTCCATTGATTGATGTCGTGATCGAGAGCTGGCGATTCAGTCGAACTTTTGGCAGGGTCCTTAGCAAGCTCGACGCCGGCGAGGCAGCTCGGTATCAGAGTCAGCTTCGGTTCTATCTCAAACGACTCGAAGAAGCCCTCGCGACTGCTGGCCTTAGAATGGTCAATCTGGAAGGCCAAGCATATGACACGGGCATGGCCGCAACCGCTTTGAACATTGCGGATTTCGCCCCGGAAGACGTTTTGTTCGTAGAGCAGATGGTTGAACCCGTGATCATGGGCGAGGATGGTCTGCGACGAACTGGAACAATAATGCTAAAGCGTGTTGGACTATGACAACGTACGTCGGGATCGATCTTGGAACCACCAATAGCGCCATTTGCTCGTACGACGGGGAAACGCTATCGCTTCACAAAAGCCCTGAACAAAATGAAGTCACCCCCTCCGCTATCTTCATGGACAAACGGGGCAACAAATATATTGGTTTGCGCGCGTACACAAACGCAGCTCGAAATCCCGATAACGCGGCAACATTGTTCAAACGACTGATCGGCACAAGCACTGTGTTGAAGTTGCCAGCCGTCAATTTGGAAATGACTCCCGAGCAGTGCTCCGCGGAGATCCTGAAAGTTCTCTTTGGCTATCTTCCTGAACAGACGCGAATCGACCCAAACACGGGTACGGTTATCACCGTTCCTGCCGCATTCAACCAGATGCAGAAGGACGCTACTCTCGCGGCAGCTGAATTGGCGGGAATTGGCCGTGTCGCGTTAATGCAGGAGCCGGTTGCCGCCGTAATGGCAGTAATGCAAAAGAGAAAGACTGACGGAATTTTCATCGTTTACGATTTTGGCGGCGGCACCTTAGACATTGCCATTGCTCAAAGCATTGCCGGCAGGGTCAGTCTCCTTGCGCATGGCGGGATAGCGATGTGCGGTGGCCGTGATTTTGACCGAATGCTCTTCGACAATATCGTTATGCCCTGGCTAGTGAACAAATTTGCGCTGCCTGAAGACTTCAGTGCACAAGCCAAATACAGAAGCCTTCTACGAATGGCAATCTGGGCAACAGAACGCGCGAAGATTGAGCTCTCGTCAAAGATGGAGGCTGCCATTGCCTTGTCCGAAACCGAACTGGGCGTTCGCGATGAGGCGGGAGTAGAAGTTTATCTCGACATCACGATAGATCGAGCTGCACTTGACGGGTTGATTAAGCCGAAAATGGATGAATCCATCGAAGCGACCCGAAGTACCCTGACCAAAGCAGGGCTGACCGCGAATGACATCGAAAGGATTGTCTTTGTCGGTGGCCCCACGCAGTACAAGCCAATGCGAGATCTCGTTTCCAAAGAACTCGCGATTGCAGGATCTACTGATGTGGACCCCATGACGGCGGTAGCAGAAGGAGCGGCTTTATTTGCCGAGGCTATCGATTGGGCCTCCGAGAGCCGGGGCCGCAAAAGCGCAATAGGCAGCTTATCTGGCAAATCGACATTGGGCGTGTCACTTCAATTTGTGTCGAGGACACCGGACCGTAAAACCAAAGTGATCTTGAGAATGGGCCAAACCGTCACCGGGGCCGAGTTTCAACTCGACAGCCTGGACACCGGATGGTCTTCTGGTCGGCTCCCGCTGAGAGACGCCGCGGCAGTCGAGGTTCCGCTCGGTAAGGGCGGCGAAAATGTCTTCAAGATATTTCTCTTTGACGCAAGCGGCGTCGTCGTATCGATCGATCCACCCACTCTTGTTATCACACGCACGGCAGCCACGGTGGACGCCATTCCATCCTCCTCCTCCATCGCCTTTGAAGTGCTTGATCGCGCCGGTGGACGACCGGTACTCGATTACCTGGTCAAAGTGGGGGAGGCGCTGCCAAAGAAAGGGGTGAAGAAATTCAAAGCCGCGAGTTCGCTGCGTGCCGGAGGCGACGGCGCCTTACGGTTTAAGCTCTGGGAAGGTGACATAGAAGACCCCGTGAGCGATAACGAACCCATTGGCACGCTCAGCATTACGGGGCGTGACTTTGAAACGGGGGTGATACCGGCCGGCGCGGACATCCATTGTGAATATGAAGTGCTCGATTCTGGCAACGTTAAATTTGAGGTTTCCATCCCCTGCATTCAAGGCAACTTCCCCAGTGGGCGCAACCTCTATTCTCGTCGCGCCGCCCAAATAGACTTCGCCAACGCCGGTCGGCGCATCCAGGAGGATGCGACTGCGCTTCGCACCCGGCTCGACGGGCTAGCGGGGCACATCCAAGACGATCGATTGACTCAAGTTGGCGCTAAATTGGAACAAGCCGAACAACTGGGACCCGAAGAGAGCAACCCGGAGCGTGCGAAGGAGGCCCTGGACAGAGTACTTGAGGCCAAGAAACTTCTTGCCCAAGTGCGTCGAGATCGACTGAAGGATATGCGGCGCGTAGAACTCGACGCGTGCATCAAATTATTTCAAGAAGCAATTCGGCCACTAGCGCGGCCTACCGAGGTGTCCACCTATGAGTCCTTGGCGGCTACCGCGAAACGTGCCATCGATAGGACCGACTCCAGCGAGTTCGAAGTAAAGCTCGCAGAGCTTCGAGGCCGAAACTTCGAGGTCATTTGGCGCCAAGATTGGTTCGTAGTGGATCGATTCAAACGCCGAACCGAAGAGGCGCACCTGTTCCCAGATCGTGGGCAATTTGCGCAGCTAGTCAAAGAGGGGCAAGCCGCTGTTGCATCGGATGACATCGATCGGCTCCGGCACATTGTTACGCTATTGGATTCTAGCCGCCTGACGCCCGCCGCCGACGATGAAATAGCATTCGACTCCAATCTTGTGAAGCAATAAATCATGCCCCTCGAAGCTTGGCTACCTGTAGGATTTACGCTTCCCGACGGATCTCGCACTCGCCGGGTATTGCAGGCCGATACGGCTTGGCAGATTGTGGAAACCACGACGAAGGGACGAGCACTCATCGTAACGCAAGAGCTCGCCACCCGTTGGGACCATGCAGGGCTAGCCAACTTACGCGAGTGGCAAAGCTTTCGATTTGGCGCAGATTTGATGTATGCCGTAGCTCCCTCTGCCAATTCAACGCTATCTCTCGTTAATGATAGCCGCTCGCCGAGCAATAAAAATGAAGCGCTTGCTTTTGCAGTGAGCTTGCGTGAAACCCGCGCGATTGATTCCGCGACCCCGCTACAAGAAGCTATTTATATTGAGCAATTATCAAGAATCCTACCCACGTATGCACTCTCCGCCGCGATTTCAGATGATGTGGTCCTCGGTAGTTGGTTGGCAGGTGGCGTACAGGTCTCTGTCTATTCAACGCGCCGGATCCACCAGCTCGTAAGCTGGCTTGGTAACTCGAATCTCGAGGATGTCATCAAGCAATCCGGATTACAGCCGGCATCTGGCGCATCCGACACCCAAGAGGACAACACCGGAGCGAAGCCGCCGTTCACTATTGCAGGCCGCCCCGCTCTTGAGCAGTTTTTTAATGAGCATGTCATTGACCTTATTGAGCATGCCGATCGGTACCGTGCACTCGGCATTGAGTTCCCGTCTGCAATTATTCTGCACGGGCCGCCCGGATGCGGAAAAACATTCGCGGTCGAGCGACTCGTGGAATATCTGGGTTGGCCCTCCTTCAGCATTGATGCTACGAGTATCGGCAGTCCGTACATTCACGAAACAAGTCGTAAAGTGGCGGAAGTATTTGATAAGGCGATGAAGGAGGCCCCGAGCGTTCTAGTCATTGATGAAATGGAAGCATTTCTTTCAGATCGCGAGATGGGCACGGCGTCGAGTCACCATCGGGTCGAAGAAGTAGGCGAGTTTTTGCGGCGTATACCGGAAGCCATTCATAACCGAGTACTGATCGTGGCGATGACCAACCGCCTGGAGATGATCGACCCGGCGATTCAGCGACGCGGCCGATTTGACCATGTGGTCTTCGTTGGAATGCCATCGCGCGATGAGGTGGAGGGTTTGCTGAAGAAACTGTTGGAAAAGGTGCCAACAGAAAATCTTGATATTTCCACCATCGCGAATGCTCTCACCGGCAGGCCACTTTCCGATGTGGCGTTTGTAACGCGCGAAGCAGCTCGCCTGGCGGCCCGATCCGGACGGCATTCAATCGACCAGTTGAGCTTGCTCGCGTCGGTAAAGAGCGCGCCGCCGCGTGCGGCGAACACGGAACCTCGAAAGATTGGGTTTACATAGGGATATGCCCCCGATGACCGTAGCCAAAAGTGAACCGGATCGCGGCTTTAAGGGCCTTGAGGGGCTCGTATCGGAGCTCAATCTCGCTAGGATTACTCAAGCACTAGAAACGCCATCACATCCGCCAGGTGAATCAATCGATTCTGGCGCGGCCCCGCGGTCGAATGCATCACAACGCCCCGCGTCCTCGCCGTCCCGGAACAGAGACTACGGTCGTTGGCCCCAAGCGGCTCTTATCATAGGCGGTGTCATTGTCGTCGTTGTTCTAGCCGTTAATAGCAACGACAATAAGCCTTCAGGATACTCGGCAGTTCCAAAATCCACCAATGCCGTCGTATCGACTGCCACTTCTCGGACAGAGCACACTGCGAGTCCAGTGGAGTCAATCCCGGCGGTCGGAACTGATCGTACGCTGACAGGAGCCGAACTGACCTACTGCGTAGCACAGGACGCAAGAATTACAGCCGTGCAGCCCCAGGTGAACCATAATTCGGATAAGGAAATTAAGGGATTTAATGGGCTCATTGCGGACTTCAATAGTCGTTGCGGTAGTTTTCGGTACTACGAGAACGAGATGAGCCAGGTCCGCGCACTCGTTGAAGGGCGACGCGATGAAATCGCGAAGCAGGCGCAAATATGGCTCGCTAATTGGCGGAAAGAAAAACGGCTCACAATCAGTGGGCTGGCAAGTTCAAGTGGCAGACCTGCGAGCGCCCGTAATTCACAGTCCAATTTGGAGGACTCGATCGCAAAAACGGACGATTCGGAGGATGCCGACTCAGAAGACAAATCGAAAGAAGAGGATCCCTAAGGTCTATGGCGGCTAGCCCACAACCCAATGATACGAGTGCGCTGTGCATTCGCTGTGCAGGGTACAAAAGTAAAGCATTGGGGCCCTGCCGCGCCTGCGGATATCTGCCGGACCGTGAGGAAGCCATCACGCTTTCTCTGGCGCTGAGCCGACAGTTTTCAACGAGTGAGGAACTTGAGACCTTTGCGCAAAATATTCGTGCCAAACAACCCATTACGCCGCCCGCACCCATACTGGCGCGAGTTCGTAAGGTCGCAAAGGCGATCCTAGCAAGGGATATGTCGCGAGCGACGGAATCCAAGCGAGGCTTGGCCGCGAACGGTTCGACGGACCAATCGATCAATGCTTCCGTTAGTTCACTGTTCTCGACAAATCCTTTCTATGTTCTCGGTGCAACCCCGCTAGATACGCGAAAACGCATCGTTGAGCTGGCCGACGAACGTGCTCTGGATGATGCTGCCGGCGTTATTGCCAAGGCTAGCTCTGAGTTGACGCACCCGCGAGCACGGCTTTCCTCCGAGATCGGATGGCTTCCGGGCGTCTCGCCTAAGCGTGGTCGTGAATACATCGAGGCCGTGACACTGTCTCCAAAGAGTGCCTTCGAGTTGAAGGCGTTGCCGCCACTGCCCCTTGCCAACATTTTAGCGGCAGCGCTTGACTCCATCGTGGTGACTGAAGAGCCGCTAGCGTGGCCCACTATCCTTCAGCACTTTTCCCACGTGGTTGAGAGCATCGATTCAGAAGCCGTCCGTCGTCACGTCAATGAGGATCGCACTGTCGCCGGATTCCCGGAAGTCTTGAGTATGGAGTCAATCGAAGCGGAAGTTACTGTACGTCGCAATATTTACAAAAACGCGGTCCGCATGTGGTTAGACCGATTTCCGGCCGGGCAATTGTTGGAGATTTTGACGGCCACCGTGGACGCCGCTACCGCTAGTGGAACCAGACACGCCCCGCGACTTATTGAAGAGACGGTTAGCGATTTTGAACTCAGTGCACAGCCCGCACTGTCTAAAGCCGACGAAGCAATCAGCAAGCTGGTAGATCTGGCTAGAGCAAACACAAGTAAAGGGGCAACTGCCCTGAACCACATCATCGATGAACTGGAGCGCTTCACAAAGGAGTGGGACCTTATCGCAAAACCCGCGCAGCTGTGCGCGAAAGCACGTGGCGAGGAGCACGCGGCAAGCCGGCAGCTCGCGTATCGCATCCGCAGCCTCGGCATTGAGCTGGCCAATGATCACCAACAATACGAAACGGCCCATCGTCTGACTGGCCTATTGAGCGATGTATTTGCGGAGGTTCCAGAGGTCGCCGACAAGGTCACCGAGGACGCCAATACGCTCCAAACTTTGCTTGAACAACAACAAAAAGCGATACACGATAAAAAGGCTTACGAGCGAGACATTACTTACAGCGCAGACATCGGGCTGCTATTCAAAACACGACTCGCCATTTCACCACAGGGGCTTGAGTGGGGGTCGCAACGATATCCGCTCGACAGTGTTACCCGCGTGCGATGGGGTGCTGTGAAACATTCGGTCAATTTCATTCCCACTGGAACCACCTACCATTTAGCTTTTGGCGATAACTCAAGCCTGGCTGTTTTTGAATTGAGCAAAGAGACCATGTTTTCAGAATTCGTGGAGAAACTTTGGCGGGCGGTGGGATGGCGAATGATGGTTCGCTACGCCCAAGGCTTTCGGTCCGGCAAGAGTTTCCGATTCGGTGAGATCGAAATCGGTGACGATTGGTGCGAGATACCAGTGCACAAGTTTATTGGCACGGATCGCATTAAACTCCCGTGGTCGGAATTGAACATATGGTCGTCTAATGGAAATTGTGTTGTTGGAGCAAAATCCAATAAGAAGGCTTACGGAGCGGCGTCCTATAAAGATGGCGACAACACGCACCTGCTGGAGTCGATGATCAGAATATTCTTTAAGGACTCCAAAGCGCGGCGAGTGAGTGACGCCTTTCTCACGTAAATGGCTTTTGTATTTGTTCCCAGGCCTCGGGACGCTCGATCATGGCCAAACGGGCGGGCGGCCCCGGCCTTCCGTCCAAAATGTCCATGTGCAAGGACGGAGGCCGGCCATATCCTCTAGCAGTAGCGATTTGATTTTGCATCTGGCAGTGTTGCGGCAATGGTTGAACTACGCCCAGCGACAGCCGACGAAATGATCCTGGCCTTTCTGCAGGCAGACATCGAGACCCTAGACCCGGATCGCAGAAAATGGTTCGCCGACGCTCTCACGGCTCGCGCCGCGAATAGAGTCACACTGATTCATCGGGGAGACGTGCACGATCCGCAGCAAAATTCTGATCGTCGCTTTGTGCTTGGCGTCCGCGGCTATGGGACAAAGCAAGCTCTATTCACGGGCTTCCCTTCCGATACGAGCTGGCGACTAGTCAAGGTGACGCCGGACGAGGTCAAGGACTTCAGGTATGCGAATCATCTGCCGAACTGGGCCGCAGTGTCGGGCGGCACGCGCCTGGTAGGCGATGCGATGAGAAATCTCGGCAAAGAACAAAACGCGCAAATCAGCGGCAACGTCGCTGGCATCGCGAGTCGAGTGCGTAAAGGTGAACAATTCCCGGCCCTGATTGCGGCACAACTCACCGGCGCCGATGAGCAGGTTCTGATTGAAGGGCACAATCGCGCGACCGCATATGCGTTGATTGGGCTGCCTAACCAGATTGAGATGTTTATCGGATCGTCGTCACAGATGGGGGGATGGTTGTTCTTCTAACTCCGCAGACGCTTCGGCGAGTACAATGCCGGTCTCCGGACAAATTTCGACCACGCCTCGTGGCGCCAGCCGTTCGGCGGCGGCACCGATGCAGCACTTGCGGTCAAGATGCGGCGGGAGGCGGTGGAACTCTAGCCAGCCGTTACCGCTCGCCAGATGGCCATCGCGGTCGCAGTTGCGCCGACTATGATCGGCAGCGAGAAATCCCAGCCAGCGCGCCAGATGGAGACGCGCCTTGCCCAGTCCGACCATTTGCTGTTGCGTCCGAGAGCGAGATTCTGAGCAGCTTTAAGTTCCTCTCTATGTGCTGGATTTGGACTACCAAACACTTCATTAGACGACATGGGGTCAACCGGGTACAGCATTTTATCTAGCAGATCCACATCTGATTTTGCGATTGTCTGGCGCCACGACACAAAATCGGTCCAAGCGTAAATCACGAAAGCCACCAGCGCATACGCGACCACTGAGGCAAGCGCGATCAGAATAGCTCGTTGGCTTCCAACGCTGAGCTCGGCGGTCTCGATAGACGGGATTCTCGTGATCTTCTCGTGCATGCTTGTCAGCACCATTGTTCCGATGGATACCCCGAGCAGGAACTTGCGCTCCTTCCGAGTAACTTCCGAAAGCGGATCGCGAAACCTTGGATCGTCAGGTTGATCGGCCATTTTCTCGACCTACTTTTTCGGCTTGATGCGATACATATTCGTCTCCGGCCAGACCTCGATCACGCCGCGTTTTGCCAGCAGCTCCGCGGCCTTCTGCGTCGCCTCGAGGTTCCCGATCTTGTGCCACTTGTCTGGGCGGTCTGAGCTCCATTCGAGCATCGCAAGCATCTGTTCC
>Ga0137407_10002342_pt1 | contig 12490 bp, 10 predicted proteins | sample CZOMad2_2_16fung_FD_108410 | JGI IMG/M metagenome (GOLD analysis project Ga0137407, IMG submission 108410) | Vadose zone soil fungal communities from Angelo Coast Range Reserve, California, USA - CZOMad2_2_16fungal (Illumina Assembly) | ecosystem: Environmental > Terrestrial > Soil > Vadose...
GCTTTGGTCGTGCCCCTCAACTATAGCTATTACGGCTTACGCAGCGGCGGCCCGGCCATCGGCTTTCCCAACGCTGTTCCGGGTTTGGCGAGCGGTTCGGCCCCACCCCCTAGACTCAGGTCGCTCGACCAACTGTCGGCCACGATTCTCCACTCGCCATTGGCCTGACGATTGAGGAGAACCAGGTATTTCCCGCGCTCTTCGCGGCGCTTGCCCATAGCACTCGGGACCAGGGACTTACAGCGTCCGGCCTCGTAACCGTAGTCGCCGAACAATTCCGCGCGCAGGGGTTCCAGCTCCACTTCACTCATCCCGGCATCGAGCAGTCCGAAGAAAAATTCACGGATCGCAGCAGCGCCACGCACCACCGGAACATTCGGCCGCAGCACGGTGGCGTCGGGAACGTAAAGCTCTACCAGGTCATCCAGTTGTTTGGTGTTGCAGGCCAGAGCCCAATCCTGGGTCAGTTTGCGCAACGCCATTTCGGCCCGGCTCAGCGACGCTCCTCCGAGCGGAGCCCGCGCCCGCGTGACTTCCCGGGCGGCTGCGCCCGCGCCGGTTGCTCGTAGGTCGGAACCTGTAGCCGGCTCTACCCCGCCCCCATTGGAAAAATAGTGGTGGTGATAATGATGATGATAATGGTGCTCGCCAGGCACCTCCGGTATGGGCGTCCCGGGTAGCGTTCCAGGTTGCGTCATGGAGGGCGACCGCGCAGCGTCCGCCCCATCTGGGGCTTTCAGCAAAGCCACGCCGCAATTCGCGCAGAAGCTGTTTCCCTTGCGATTCGCGCCACCGCACGCCGCGCAGATCAGCCGGCTTGCACTTTCAGATTCTGGGTTCATATTCACGGATTCTTCCACGCTCTGTTCCAGGGCAAAGCGCTGCATGGCCTGGAGAACGGCGGCCTTCGTTTGAGCGACCCGTTTGGGATCATCCATGCCGAACCTGCGTTCCCGCTCCCAGTTGTTAGAAAGCGGGATCGCCGCGATTTCCTGTCCTAGCCAATGCAACTTTCGGCTGCGCTCATTTTAGTCGAAAATTTTCTTAGCGACTGGAAAACTCCACCTTGGCCTCTGCCTCTGTGGGTACACCGTTGCAGGTGGCCGGACGATAGCGCCAGAATCGCACCGCATCCAGAATGGTCCGGTCCTCGCTAGGACCGGCGCTTTCCAGAATCAGCGCGCTATGCACGCGACCATCAGTTCCAACGATGAAGCTGACGCTGACTTTCGAATTCAACTTGGCTTCGTCCAGCAGAGGGTCGGGTGTTGCCAGGGCCTGCGGAGGCCGAGATGCTCCGCACGCTGCGCGAGTGGCCGGTTGCTGCATGGCGGCGAATTCCGAGTCGTGCACGGCAGAACTCCACACCCGCTGTTCCCGCTCCGCCAAAGGTACCGGTCCGCCTGCGATCCGTTTGGGTAAGGATTCTACCGATGCGAAGCCCAGTGCCGGCACCGAAGCGACCAACGCGAGAATGCGTAATCTCCGGAGCGACATGGCCCGATTCCTTCGCGACAGTCGGCGTGCCCGACTCCATTTCCTCGCGATAGGTTGATAGAGGGCAATCGGCTTGCCAGGATGGGATGTCTAACACATTGATAATGCAAGCGTTATTACGCTTAAGTGCTGGATTTTCGACCCTCGAGGAAAACAATTGCAGCTATGTGAGACCGTGGATTCCCGCCTTGCGAGCCTTGAAGTCCGTATTGAAGTCCAGCAAGTATCGGACGCCTGCTGCTTGACTTAAGAGTCGACGATCAGTGTCGAGATTGTTCCCGGCGGTGTAGTGTATGATCCAAATTAATTTTTTTGGTCGCGTTGGGTGTCAAGCGTCGTTTCGCAAACATGGGCCGAGCCGGAGGCATCAACCTGTTTCTATCTGGACTTTCATCCTTATTCCCGACGCCATCTTGGGCATTCCGCTGCCTGCTGCTCTCCGGCGTTGTCCTGGTGTTGCCCCTCGCACTGCTCGCTCAGGATTCCGTCCCTCGCCGGATTGCCGGCACCGTGACCGATCAAACCGGCGCCGCCATCGTGGGCGCCGAGGTACTCTTCACCAGCGACTCTTCTTCTTCCGCGCAAACCACTGCGCAGACCACCGACGACCGCGGCGGCTTTGTATTTTCCGCGGTGTCGGCCGAATCCGGAGTGGTACGAGCGTCCAACCCCGGTTTTAAGGCCCGCAGTATGAATTGGAAGGCGGGCGCCGGCCCGCTTCAGATCGTGCTGCTGCCGGCGTCGGACGCCGAGCAGGTTACGGTCACCGCCAATCGCACAGGCGTGCGGCTGGTTGAAAGCGCGACCAGCGTCACGATTCTTTCTCCCGAAGATCTGGCCACGACGGCGGCCTTTCGCACGGACGATATACTGCGCCAAGTGCCGGGCTTCAGCCTCTTCCGGCGCACCACCAGCCGCGCCGCGAATCCCACCACGCAAGGTGTCTCGCTGCGGGGCCTGGGCGCGAGCGGCGCCAGTCGCGCCTTGGTGCTGAGCGATGGCTTCCCCTTGAATGATCCTTTCGGCGGGTGGGTTTACTGGGACCGGGTTCCGCGGGTCAGCATGGGCAGCATCGAAGTAGCCAGCGGTGGCGCTTCCCATCTGTACGGTTCGGATGCGCTGGGTGGAGTGATTAATATCCGGCGTGCGCCCGTGAACCGGGACGCCATTTCGCTCGAAGGTGCTTACGGGAATGAGAACTCTCCCGATCTGTCTTTGGCCGCCAGCAAGAGCTTTGGGCCCTGGGCTATTGGTCTGGCATCGGAACTGTTCCGCACCGACGGCTACATCGCGGTTCCATCCTCCTTGCGGGGCGCGGTGGATACACCGGTAAACTCGCAGGATGCCAGCGGTGACCTCACGCTCGAGCGCAAGTTTAGCGATCGTGGCCGAGTTTTCGTGCGCGGATCTTTGTTTGGTGAATCACGGCACAACGGCACTCCCCTGCAAACCAACAGCACCACGATTCGCGAACTCGACCTGGGCGGAAACTGGGACGGACATGAACTTGGCGCCTTTGAGTTGCACGCTTACGCCAGCCGCCAGGGCCTGAATCAGTCCTTTTCCTCGATCGCCGCCAACCGCAGCACCGAGAGCCTGACTCGAACCCAAGATGTTCCCGCCCAACAAGTAGGCTTTTCCGCCCAATGGCAGCACGCCGTTGGGATGCATCAGCAACTGGTAGCGGGCCTCGAGGAATCGGACACTCACGGCCAAACCAACGAGCAGGGGTATTTTGGCGGCAATCCCACCACCACCTCCCAGGGCGGAGGGCGCGAAGTAAACTGGGGCGCTTATGTCGAGGACATCTTCCGCATAACTCCAGACTGGCTGCTGACGGCGAGCGGGCGAGTGGACCATTGGCAGAATTTCGGTGCGTTCGCTCCTCCAAACCCGGCGAAAGCGGTGGGTGCGGCTGCTCTTCCGGATCGCAGCGAGACCTTCTTCAGCCCCCGTCTCGCGCTTCTGCACAAGCTCACCCGCAATGTGTCTGTGACGGCATCCGGCTACCGCGCCTTCCGCGCTCCCACGCTGAACGAACTCTATCGGGGATTTCGCGCCGGCAACGTCTTTACCGAGTTCAACCCGAACCTCCGCGCGGAACGCCTGACTGGCGCGGAAGGCGGGGCCATTGTCACCGGATGGAATCAGCGCGTCATGCTGCGCGGGAATTTTTTCTGGAACCAGATTACGCGTCCTGTGGCCAACGTCACCCTGACCACCACTCCTGCCCTGATCACACGGCAGCGCCAGAACCTGGGCGGCACGCATTCGCAAGGAGTGGAATTCGAAGCCAGCGGGCGTCTCACTAATTCCCTGATGCTCTCGGGCGGTTACGAATACACCGATGCCACCGTGACCAGTTTCAACCTGGCCACAACGCTGGCTGGACTGAATCCCAGCCTAGTGGGCCTCGACGTTCCGCAAGTACCGCGCCACCAGTTCACTTTCCAGGCCAGCTACACCCGGCCTTTCATTCTTCTGGCAGTGCAGGGCCGTTTCGGAGGCAACCAGTTTGACGACGATCAGAATACACTGCTGCTGCGGCGCTATTTCGTGCTGGAAGCGAGCGCGTCGCGCTCACTGCATCGTGGCGTAGACCTGTTCGTCGCGGTGGAGAATCTGACCAACCAGCGCTACGACGTCGGGCGCACTCCGGTTCTGACCGTGGGTCCGCCGATCCTCGCCCGCGCAGGTCTGCGCCTGCAATTCGGATCAAGGTAAGCGACTCTCCACAGCAAACAGGCGTGGCTTCGCGAGAGCGGACTCGGCAAAGGCTCATCAACCCCTGCACGCCCATCCGGCTTCGCTCTGCCGAGGCGCAGTTCGATCAGACTCTTATTGGACGGAGCTACCTACCGAAGAAAACACATTATTGGCATTGCTGCCCACTAACCGTATGGTGCCAACCACAATCACCAAAATCACCGCCAACATCACCGCGTATTCGGCGATGTCCTGGCCGCGATCCTCATGCCACAAGCTGCGCACGATGCTCAACATGGTTTCGCCTTCCTGATGGAACCAGGCTCACCCTCACAGGCGACTGGTCCGGGGGATTTTTTGGGGCAAAGACCTCTAGGCTGGTAGCGATTTTGGCTGGGATACGTACTGCGATTACGTGAGATTCTGCGCCCGTCGCGTGGTCTCTGTCAAGCAATGGATGAGGGTTGCGGTGAAATTTTTTCTGCGCTCGTGAGGAAGGGCGGCAGCGAATGGCCTTCTTTGCGTCCTTTGCGGCTTCTCTTTGCGAACTTTGCAGTTCAAGGTTTTGACTCAGTATAAGCAAAAATCAAAACCCTTAAACCGCAAAGTTCGCAGAGCAGACCGCACAGGACACAAAAGGCGCCCAAGCTAGTGATGCATGAATTTTTTCGCCCACGGCAGCATGTCCCAGACTTGCCAGAAGGTCTTCATGTCTGACGGTGTACCGAGTGAGACGCGCATGTAATTATCCAGGGGCGGGAAATGACGCCCGATCAGGATGTTGTGTTTGCGGAAATGTTCGATGACCTCGACGACCGGATGCTGCACATTGGTCAGCACAAAATTAGCATGGGAGTCGACCGGCATCAGCATCCGCAGCATGGCCGCATTGAAGAACTCCTGGCGATCGTCGCTGTTGCGCTTGATGAAGTCCTTTACCGCCTGGGTATCGTTGAGCGCCACGCCCGCCACTTCCGCCACAATGGAGTTCAGGGTGTCGCGAGTCAGAAACGCACGCATTTTCTCTATGACCTTCGGTGAAGCCACCGCGTAACCCAGCCGCAATCCCGCCAGGCCGTACACCTTCGAGAAGGTACGGGCAACGATCACTCTTTCATCAGCCACCGGCTCATCGATAAAAGATTGGTACATCCCCGACGGGCTGGCGTAGTGGTGATAGGCCTCATCGATCACTACGTGGGTGTTGGCCGGGAGCTTCTCGATAAAACTCACCAATTCGTTTCTGGGCGTAATGCTTGCGGTGGGGTTATTCGGGTTGCAGACATAAACCAATCCGGTTGTAGACCCCATCCGCGAGAGCATTTGGCCGACATCGTGCGCGAAGTCTGGCCGAAGGGGTATAGACACGACCCCCGAACCCAAGACTTGGGCAGAGTCCTGGATGGCTTCAAACGTTGGCACCGCATGCATCAGTTGCCGTCCGCTACCGAGAAACGCACAAGCTGCAACCCGAAGGATTTCAGTCGATCCGCAGGCGAAGAGCACCTGCTGGGGTTTCACTCCATGAGAATGGGCGATCTGCTCGGTTACTTCGTCGTATTTCTTGAACGCATAGCGGTTGACCAGGCCGAGGGCAGAGCGGACAGCGTCGGCGACTTTGGGAGACGGACCGTAGGCATTCTCGTTGCTGTCCAGCCGGATGAATCCAGCAGGACCCGCGGCCCGGGACTCGGAAGCGTAAGCGGCCGGGACCTCCCCTAAGGGCCACTGTACGGCTGCACCGGCGGCGGCGCCAATCCCAAGGGAGCGAAGGAAGTCTCTGCGCGAGCTGGTCATGCGGATCTCCTGCGAAGGTTTCTTAGAAAAAATGGTCATTGCAGTTCGAAGCGTCCTAGTTGAACACTTCCGCTTCGCGAAACTTTATTCCAAGCCTATCTTTCTCGGAGATGATCGGTGGACCAGTGAGCCGCCAATCGATCTTCAATTCGGGATCGTTCCATGCGATCGTGCGCTCCCCCTCGGGATCATAGAAACTGGTGGCTTTGTAGAGCACGTGCGCACCCGCCGAAAGAACGCGGAAGCCGTGCGCGAATCCCGGCGGAATCCATAACATTTGTTTGTTCTCGTCGGAGAGGTTGACTCCCTGCCATGTGCCAAAGGCAGGCGAACTCCGGCGCAAATCCACCGCGACGTCGAGAATCTCTCCCGCAACCACACGTATCAACTTGCCCTGAGGTCGGACCTGATAGTGCAGCCCGCGCACCACATCGCGCACCGAAAACGAGTGATTGTCCTGCACAAATCGCTCGCGGATACCCGCTTCCGCCATGCTTTTTTCATTGTAGCTTTCCAGAAAAAAACCCCTGGTGTCGTGGAACACGTCCGGTTCGAGAATCAGTATTCCTGGCAGAGCGGTTCGAGTGGCCTTCATAGCGCAAGCGATCGCCTCAAGAAGTTCTCAGAATACCCTTTCCTGGAGTAATTGGTGCAAGTACGCACCGTAGCCGTTGCTCTTCATCGAGGATGCCATGTTTTCCAATTGCTGGGCCGTGATGTATCCGTAGCGAAATGCAATTTCCTCCGGACACGCGACCATAAGCCCCTGGCGGGTCTCGATGGTCTGAATGAAGAGCGCGGCTTCCAGCATGGCCTGGTGTGTTCCGGTGTCCAGCCATGCCATGCCGCGGCCCATGACCACAACCTCCAACTGCCCCCGCTTCAAATATTCCTTGTTGATGTCGGTGATTTCGAGTTCACCGCGAGCGGAAGGCCGCAAGGATTGAGCCATCTCCACCACCTGGTTATCGTAGAAATAAAGGCCGGTCACGGCATAGCGCGATTTGGGCGCCTTCGGCTTTTCCTCCAGGCTCAGGGCTTTGCCCTGGGAGTCGAATTCCACCACGCCATAACGTTCAGGATCCTGCACGGGATAGGCAAATATTTGTGCGCCCGATTTTTTTTGGCCGGCTTGCAGGATGGTCTTAGGGAGGTCGTGTCCGTAAAAAATGTTGTCACCCAACACCAGGACGCAGGAGGAAGAGCCTATGAATTGCCGCCCCACCAGAAATGCTTGCGCGATGCCCGCCGGTTTGGGCTGCACCGCATACTGAAATTGCAGACCGAAGCGCGATCCATCTCCCAGCAACTGTTCAAACCTGGAAACGTCCTGGGGGGTGGAGATAATCAGGATTTCCCGGATTCCTGCCAGCATGAGCGTGGACAACGGGTAGTAAATCATGGGCTTGTCATAAATCGGAAGCAGGCTTTTGCACACGGCATGGGTCACGGGATAGAGGCGCGTGCCGGATCCGCCGGCCAGTATGATGCCCTTGTGTGTGGACTGCGCAGGTTCGTTTGTCGTCATGTGGACAAGAGGCCAATCTCCCCTCTGGTCTTTCGTTACCTTCTTCAACCCCTCGCAAGCAGATTACTGCATCGCTGACCCCCGAAGATAGCTCCTGCCCGTGACTGCCAATGTCCCCACGTGGGTGATTGACGGCAGATGGTCATAGCAGTTTGGGCCAGTGTTTTCCGGGCTTGCGCAACAATTCCTTTCGCAAAAGCGGGCTGCGACGGACCTTTCAACGGGCTCATCACCACACGCAAAGTGACCCGAGTAACTGCTGTTCCATTTTGGTAATGGCCATCTGGCCGTAACGGTCATTCACCTCCGGTATCTATGTGTGCGGCCAACCTTCAGATGAGACTGCACTTGGCTGCACTATTCCACGTTTCAGTCAGTTCCCGGATTGGCACTCGGAATGGTGCAGAAGAGCTGGTAAATCCCCTGCCGTATGGCCGTACGGCTCAGAGGCCTTCCGTGCAGGATTTCGGCACCCGCGCAAAGTTAGCAATCGTTCTCTTCGCTTTGATCACCCTGGTGGGATGCGGCGCGCTGGACGCCGGCACGCCCATGGCGCAATCCAACAATGGACTAGTCGCGACCTCGGCTATCGTGGACTTCGGTACCGTGCCTGTCGGGACCACCCAGGTACGCTCCAACACCATTGTCAACACCAGCAAGTCTCCGCTGGTTCTAACCCGGGCGCAGATTGACCAGACCGAGTTCGCTATCACCGGTCAAAAATTGCCTCTGACGCTTGCCCCGGGCCAACGCACGACGCTTCAGATCGCATTTACGCCGCGGAGCGACGGCGATTCGCAGAGCAAATTTTTACTCAGCAGCAACATGCTTAGCGTGTTCACCACCTTCACCTTGAGAGGCACGGCGGTCCTCAAGGGCCGGCTCATAGTGAGTCCCTCCAGCGTGAGTTTCGGAAACGTATCCATCGGCAAAACTCAAACTCAGTCGGCTACCGTGTCGAACCGGGGTAAGACCCCGATCACCGTCACTCGCGCTTCCATCTCAGGCAATGGCTTTGCTCTAGCTGGACTCGACCTTCCGCTGACATTGCAAAGTGGACAAAGCGCCAAGATGAACGTGACCTTTGCCCCAGCCGCAGGTGGCGCCACCAGTGCCACCATCTCCGTCGTGGGTGCAGTTTCGATGACCCGGGCGAGGCCGCCAAGGATCTCTGGCCGACCGGGCATGGTGACCAGCGTAGCGTTGAACACGCTGTCGACATTCGTCACCGTACCCGTCTCAGGAACCGGAATGGGCGCCGGCAAACTCGCCGTTTCGCCCAGCAGTCTCGCATTGGGCAGCGTCAGGATTGGCGCCAGCCAGACTCAGTCAGCAACGTTTATCAATTCTGGCAGCTCGAGCCTCACCATTCATCAGGCGACCGTAAGTGGCAAAGGCTTCAAAGTGAGCGGAATCAGTTTCCCGGTGACCTTGGCCGCAGGCCAGCGCAAGAACTTTGCGGTAACATTTGCGCCGAAATCCTCCGGAACATCGAGTGGCAGCATCGCCGTGACCACTGACGCTCCCGACCCGGTGGTGAATGTACCCGTGTCAGCCAACGCCACTGAACCTGGGGCACTTATCTCGAACCCTTCCAGCCTTAGCTTCGGTAGCGTGCAGGCGAACGGGACCCAGAAATTGTCGGCGACGCTCACCAACTCTGGCGCCTCCAATGTGACCGTATCCCAGGCCAACGTCTCCGGTTCTGATTTCAGGGTTTCCGATCTGAACCTACCCGTGACCTTGGCGGCGGGCCAAAGCGTGGCCTACAGCGTGACTTTCAATCCGCACGCGGGCGGATCCGAAAGCAGTGTGGTCTCGTTTGCCAGTGATGCCACCAATGGCACTCTCAACGTACCGCTCACGGGCAGCGTGTTGAGCGCTGGAACACTGGCTTCAGCTCCCTCCATTCTGAACTTCGGCACGGTGCAGGCAGACGCGCCTCAGACCCGTTCGGAAACGCTGACCAACTCCGGCGGCTCTGACGTCACTATCACCCAGGCCAACCTCTCCGGCGCGGGATTTACTACGGCCGGCCTTACGCTACCGATGACTCTGGCGGCGGGGCAGAGCACAAATTTCAATGTCACCTTCACGCCGCAATCCGGTGGAACGGTGAGCGGAAGTCTGTCGGTCATCAGCAATGCTTCCAATTCGATGCTTAGAATTGCCCTGGTGGCGAATGCCGCGACCGTCGGGGTCTTGAGCACCAGCGACTCAAGCCTCAATTTCGGCAATGTTCCGGTCAATACGACGGGTACTCAGTCCGAGACTCTGACCAACACGGGCGGCGCGAACGTTACCATCTCTCAGGCCAACGTCACGGGAACAGGCTTCAGCGCGACGGGATTGAACCTTCCCATGATTCTCGCGCCCGGGCAGAGTTTTACCTTCGGCGCAGCGTTCTCGCCCAAATCCGGCGGCAGCGCCGCGGGATCGATCGCTGTGATCTCGGACGCGTCTGACTCCACCGTCACTATCACCCTGGCAGGAACGGCAGCGGTCGCAGGCCAATTGGTCGTTAGCCCGGCTTCCCTGAACTTCGGCAGCGTCACCGTGGGGCAGAGTAAGAGCCTGACGGCCTCGCTCACCGCAAACGGGTCGAGCATCACGGTGTCGGACGCCAGCATGAGCACTTCGGAATTTTCGATCAGCGGGATTTCGCTGCCGCTGACCCTGGCGGCAGGAAAGAGCGCAACCTTCACGGTCACGTTCAAGCCTCAGTCCAGCGGAGCGGCCTCGGCCAGCGGATCTTTCAACAGCAACGCTTCCAACTCATCGGCCGTGCAAACCCTGGGCGGCAGCGGAACAGCGGCACCGCAGCACAGTGTGGCTCTGTCCTGGGATCCCAGCAGTTCGAGCGTGGTCGGGTACAACGTTTATCGTGGCGGCCAATCGGGCGGACCGTACTCCAAGGTTGCGTCCATGAATGCCAGCACGGACTATATTGACAGCACCGTTCAGTCCGGCCAGACCTACTTCTACGTCACTACGGCCGTGGATGGATCAGGAAAAGAAAGTGCAAACTCAAATCAGACCCAGGCCGTGATTCCCACTCCGTAGGCGGGATGGTCGTGGTTTGCGCTGTGGGTTTGCAAACCTTCGAGTAAAAAATGGGCGCGAGCATTCCGCCCGTTTTATTTTCACCGCACCGCCGCATCGTCAATGTTGATCGATACCGCAGAGCCTGACTGCTCCTCGCACGACGAAGATCTTCTCCGCTGAAACACGCACAACCCGAAGTTATGTACTAGTGACATCTTCTTTGTTTTTGCTGATCCGCTTAACTTGTCGATGTACCCCTTCCAGGGTCCCAATACAAGATTGGAGTTGAGTCCGCGTGAGTTACTCCTGAGGGCGATTCACGCGAAAGGAATTCCCGCATTTTGCCGAGGCATCAAGCGCTGGACATCAGGTCTGGCGTCGCGGTTTTGTCGCAAAACAAATCTCTGGGTGAGGAGCACTGTGCGCATGCATGGACGGTGGTTTTCGGGCCTGATTATTCTGACGACTTCGATTTTGATCGGTTGCGGCGGAGGCGGAGCCGGCAGTAGAAGCGCCACGAAGCCGGTGGCGGCCGGTGAGCTCGCGGTATCGCCCGCCACGCTGGACTTTGGCAAGGTGACCGTAGGCACCAGGAAGGACCAGACCGGCACAGTTACCGCCGGCGACTCGAGTATTACGGTTACGTCGGCGGATTGGACAGGCGATGGATATTCCGTCAGCGGAATTGCGTTTCCCCTCACTGTGCCGGCTGGCCAGAGCATCCCTTTCAATATAAGTTTCGAGCCGCATCGCGCCGGAAGTGCGTCAGGTAAGATCACCTTCCAGAGTGACGCGAGCAATGTTCCGAAGGCGGCCTTCAGCGGTCACGGCACCCAGACTGCCGCGCATGCTGTGACCCTTTCATGGCGCACCACTGCGGCCTCGGTTGTCGGTTACAACGTCTATCGCGGGGCTGCGCCCAAAGGCCCGTATACCAAGATCAACTCATCGCCCCAACCCAAAGCGACGTTCACCGACGCCTCGGTCGTTGGCGGCACGACCTATTTCTATATGACAACCGCAGTGAGCAAGAAGGGCAGGGAGAGCAAGTATTCAAATCGGGTGCAGGTCACCGTCCCGAACTCCTGAATCGCATTCGGATGGGGCGCGTAGCCGGATGCGCCCCAAATGGGCAGTAGCTAGAGGGTGCTCAAAATGTCCGCAATGCGTTGTCCGGCATGCCCGTCCCAAAGCGGAGGAATTGTACTCTGCTTCTGTGCGCCCCGGAGAATCTTGTCCAGCTCAGAGCGCAAGCTGGCTCCGTCCTGCCCTACCAGAACATTTGTCCCCAGCGTTACCGTCACGGGGCGCTCCGTGTTGTTGCGCAAGGTCAGACAAGGCACTCTCAAGTATGTGGTCTCTTCCTGGATGCCGCCAGAGTCGGTAACGACAACCGTGGCGCGACGTTGCAGAGCGAGAAACTCAATGTAGGGCAGGGGCTCCGTCAAATCCATCTGGCTGACGTTGAGACCAAAGTCAGCGATGCGCTGCCGCGTCCGAGGATGCACCGGAAAAATAACTTTCAGCCGGCTGTTCAACTCCAGCAGAGTGCCCAGAATGCCTCTTAACGTGCGGTCGTCATCCACATTCGCCGGCCGATGTAGCGTGACCAGGACGTAGCGATCCGGGATGCCGTTCAGCTTTTTCTCCATCGCAGCCGGCAGCAGACGAACCAGCGAATCAATCATGACATTGCCCACGCGATGGATCTTGCTGGCGGGGATACCTTCGTGCGCAAGGTTTTTGTCGCCATCTTCCGATGGAGTGAACAACTGGTCGGCAAGCTGGTCCGTCATCAACCGGTTGATTTTCCGGCATGGTGCGGTCGAAGGAGCGTAATCCCGCTTCCAAATGTCCTACTCGAATCTGCAGCTTCGAGCAAACCAGGGCAGCCGCCACCGGGAATTCACATCGCCA
>Ga0137407_10002345_pt1 | contig 12482 bp, 6 predicted proteins | sample CZOMad2_2_16fung_FD_108410 | JGI IMG/M metagenome (GOLD analysis project Ga0137407, IMG submission 108410) | Vadose zone soil fungal communities from Angelo Coast Range Reserve, California, USA - CZOMad2_2_16fungal (Illumina Assembly) | ecosystem: Environmental > Terrestrial > Soil > Vadose zone...
CGGCTTTTTTGTATACTGCAAGAAGTTTTTAGACGTTTAATACATAACCCTACGTTTTTTCACCTTTTTACCCTTTGCAACTGTATGAGAATTCTTTTATCGATGCTGGTCAGCTTCTTGGTCCTGAACTGCGCTGCTCAAAAAAATCCTCCTATTGATTCCCGCGAAATAATTTCTGAAGGTATTCGGCTCTATGATTCAGGCGAATACAAAAAAGCTTTAGAGCTTTATGAGCAGGTTGATCACAATGATACCAACTATGTCCAGGTGCTTTACGAGCGTGCATTGACCTGCGAGCGGGATAGTCAGTATACCGTGGCACTTCAATACTGCAAAGAAGCGCTGTCATTGCCCGATCAACGCGATCTGGAACCGCAGATCCATAACACCTACGGCAATATTTTCAGCGATATGAATAAGCCGGATGAGGCGATCGCAGTATTTAACCTCGCGATTCAAAAATACCCGGCCTATGGATTGCTTCATTTCAACAAAGGACTAGTATACTTCAATCTGAAAAATTATAAAGATGCTGAAGCTTGTTTTAAACAGGCAATCCTCATTGATCCTTACGTGTACAGTGCTCATTTTTATCTTGGTCTCACGGCAATTTGCCAGGGCAAACTCATTCCCGGAATGCTGAGCCTGACAGGTTACTTATTGTTGAGTCCGGAAGGTAAGTATGCCCAGCGTGCCATCAATATTTTAGATGTGATCGCAAAGAGTAAAGACGAGATTCTCGATTACAAAAATAATCGTACCGAAGAGCCTGATGAAAGTTATGCGTCGGTAGAAGATATCGTACTGTCCAAACTTGCGCTCGACAAAAGTTACAAAACACTCTCTGAATTGGATGATCCGATCCTGCGCCAGATACAGGTAGTTTTAGAAAAAATAGAAATGAAGTCCGATTCCAAAGATTTTTGGATGCAGTATTATGTGCCATACTATAAGTCGGTTTTTACCGATGGAAAATTTGAGGTCTTCGTAAACTGGGTATTCGAGAATGTCAATATAAAAAGCATTAAAGAATACAATAAGAAGAATAAAAAAACGGTTGAAGCGCTTACGACTGAGGTGGTGACTTACTTCAACCTGATTCGCTCCACCCGCGAATTGCAGGCTGATAAAAGGGTACTCCAGTCCTTGCAGTATTTGTATCAAAACGGTAAGATTGTAGGCAAAGGCACACTCGATCGGAATAATAATTTTCTTGGCTCATGGGAATTTTATTACCCCTTTGGCAATCTGAAATCCATCGGACAATTCGACGATGGCGGTAAGCGCATCGGCACCTGGACTTTCTATTTCGAAAGTGGAAAATTAAAATCAAAAGAAACCTACAAGAATGGCAAGGTTGAGGGCGAAAATTTGAACTATTTTGAAAACGGGAACGAATCATACAGGGAGATGTATACCGAAAACAAACTGAACGGACCCGCTATCAGTTACTATTGGCCTGGTACAACCGTCAAAATAGTAAACTATAAATCGGAACAGCCGGATGGAAAAATATCGGAGTTTTTCGCGAATGGTTCACTCCGGTCCGAAGGGAATTATGTAAATGGAAAATTAGACGGGCCATATACCGATTATTTCAAATCAGGGGTCATCAAAGATAAGATGGTCTTTAAATCGGGCGCGATCCAGGGCAATTACCAAACATTTTTTGAAAATGGAAATATAGCTTCTGAAGGAATGGTGGTAAACGGTATAACCGAGGGTCAATGGAAATATTATTTTGAAAGCGGAAAATTGAAGAGGAAACGCAACTATGTAACAGATAAAATAGATGGAGTGGAAGAAGAATATTTTGAGGATGGAACATTGTCCACGCACGCTAACTATAAAAAGGGAAAACTCCAGGGTAAAGCGATGAGCTATGACACAGATGGCAAACTCTATTGTGAAATCGAATACTCAAATGATTTAATGCTTTCAATCACGTTTTATAATAAAGAAGGCAAAACAATTAGTCACAGTGAAAAAAATTCCAACGGATTGGAATGTGATATTTTTTTGCCTGACGGTTCTAAGTCAGCCCACCAGAAATACGATAACAAAGGCTTTCTGACAGGGATGAAGACTATTTACTTCCCTTCTGGTATCGTATACCAAACACTCGAATACCAGAATGGTGAACTGAATGGTGTCATTGTAACGTATAATCGCGGCGGACAAAAAAAATCCATACAGAATTGGGTCGATGGCAAACAGGATGGCCATTATATTGACTACTACCGAAATGGACAAGTGCAATCAGAAGGCTGGATGAGAAATGATTTGGCGCAGGGTTCATGGATTTATTACGATGAATTAGGAAACAAAACAACTGCAGCGTACTATCAGAACGGTGAATTGTCAGGTTATCGGTCAGAATACGCTCCCAATGGGAAAATGACCATCGAAGAATATTATCATTTGGGCTGGCTCACCAAATTAAGTCAGTTTGATAGCACAGGAAAATTATTGATCTGCGACAGCTTTCCGCAGGGATCGGGAAAATATTTATTGGTATATCCTTCCGGAAACAAAATGGTTGAAGCTACCATGAAGCATGGTGATTTTGACGGAGCATATACGACATATTATTTTGACGGAACGGTCGAAACCAAACGATACTATAAAAAAGGAATTCAGGATAGCACATATATCAGTTACTACTATGGCGGCATGAAGAAAACAGTTGGCCAGTTCAGTCATGGAAATAATTCAGAAACCTGGAATAATTATGATGAAAAGGGAAAGCTGAGCAGCACCATGGCCTATAATAAAGACGGCGTGCGGAAAATTGAAACGTTCTTTTTTGAGAATGACAAAAAAGATTTCGAGATTCCTTACTTGAATGATAACAGAGATGGATTGGCAATAAAATATGATCCGGACGGTACATTAAGTTATGCAGTGCGCTACGACGACGATAAGGCAGTTTCATATACCTATCCCGGTGCCGACGGTAAGTTGAAACCTGAAATCAAAATCGCACCGGGACTATTTGCAGTTCAGGCAAATTTTGCTAACGGAAAACCTTCCCGTCGCTGTGCGTTTAAAGATGGCAAGGTAACGGGCAGGGACACTCTATTTTATAGTAATGGACAAATCCGTTCGGTTGACAGCTCTGCCCATGGATTTGTTGAAGGAAGAAGAGTACGGTATACTCCAGCTGGTCAACTCAAGTCAGAATCTGTAACAGTCAATGACAACCTGGAGGGCATCGCCCGGGAGTATTTCGATAATGGTAAATTATTTAGAGAAACTCCATATTATAATGGTATCATCCATGGAGTGGAAAAAATATATGATGAGCAGGGACACATAATGGAGAATCAATATTATTATGGCAAGCTTTTACTCGTAAAAAAATGAAAAGAATCTCAATATTTTTGATTGCTGTATCGGGAATTATGTTGTTTATTTCCCCGCGTCTTTCCGCGCAATCTTTTGAAGACTTAAAGAAACAGTTTCCGAACGATCATGCTGTTTTGCTGAACAAAACACTCCACTACAAAATTTCTGTACACGGAAAAGAACCGTTTGTAGAAAGCGAAGAGTTGGAACAAATCCAATACCTGACTCCACAGGCGAATGCATATATGGGACGATTTGGATTTTCGCACAGCGATTTTCAACAAATCGTTGCCTATGAAGCATTCACGCGCACACCGGATGAAAAAAAATTAAAGGTGGTGGATTTTAAAACGAACACAGACAAACAGGATTTTGTGTTTTATGATGATCAAAAAGAAACCACATTCGACTTTCCTTCTGTGCAACAGGGTTCTATCGGCAATCTTCATGTATCATGGGTGAATAAAAATCCGTACCTGTTGTCACCATTTTATTTTTCCAGTGGTGTTCCGGTGGTAAACAGCGAATTGAAATTAACTTGTCCCAAATCAATGGTGCTCAAATTTCAAATCATGGGATTGGATTCTTCCAAAGTTGAACTCTCGGTGGAGAGTAACCGAAAAGAAACTGAGTATACTTTCCGTTATCGAAATTGTCCGGCGCAAAAAGCTTACGACGATGCTCCGAATGCACCCTGGTATTCAACACATGTTGTTTTTTACATTGCATCATATCAGGATGACCAGGGACATACGGTACAGTATCTTTCTAATCTCGACGATTTGTATCGCCTCAATTATGGTTTTGTAAAATCCATTAACCGGGAGGTCAGCCCGGAACTTAAACATGTCGTTGATTCGCTCATTTCGAAAAAAACAACAGATGAGGCCAGGGCGCGCGCAATTTATTCATGGGTTCAACACCAGATCAAGTATGTTGCATTTGAACAGGGAATGGAAGGATTTATTCCCCGTGAAGCCAACCTGGTTTGTACAAGAAGGTTTGGCGACTGTAAAGATATGAGCAGCATTCTTACATCTATGATGAAAGCTGTTGGGATCAACGCATATTATACATGGATCGGCACACGTCACCTCCCATACCTGTTTACTAAATTGCCTTTGCCCATGGTCAGCAATCACATGATCTGTACTATACAACTCAATGGAAAATATATTTTTCTCGATGGAACAGATCCCAGTTGTTGTTTTGGCTACCCTTCGGACGCTATACAGGACAAAGAAGCAATGATTGCAATCAACGAAAAAGAATATAAAATTCTCAAAGTCCCGGTCATAGATAAATCCTTCAACAAGCTAAGCGATTCCACATGGCTTGAAATAAATGACCGTGAAATTGTTGGTAAAATAAAAAGAGTCGTTACCGGGTATTACGCCATGAATATGCGTTCCCGGTTATTGTATATATCTAATGCTGACCTGCAGGAACGCATGCGTGGACTGTTTAACAGGGGTTCGAATAAATTTCAACTCGATAGTTTTTTCATTGGTAAAAGTGAAGCGCCTGATACTGTTGAATTCAATTCGCAATTCAGGTTGCCCGATTATGCGAAGAAAATTGGTGATGAATGGTACATCAATCTCAATTTATTTAAATTTTATGTAGATGAAGAAATCGATTATCCAAAAAGAAAAATGCCGATTGAATACGATTTCAAATCCACCAGAACCTATGTAACGCTGTTGAAATTGCCAAAAGGATGGAAAGTTGGCGATCTTCCCGAAAACAAATCATTTCATAATGGAGTATGGGGCTTCGATATCAAATACGACTCGAAGAATAATTATGTCGTATTGACCCAGGAGTTCGATAATGATCATCTCATGCTTACCAATGATCAGTTTGAACAATTCAATAAAGTATTGGAGAACCTTTATCCGCAATACAAAAAGACCCTGACACTCGCAAAAATCAGTACGCCATGAAAATATTTTTTTCAAGTTTGGTTTTGACTCTTTTCATTCTTCCAATTGCTAAAAGCCAATCCAATTCCATTCAGTCGGAGGATTGGTCAGATAAACCGGTACTCCATGTCCTGGATAAGAAATATCAAAATGAACCTGCAGTAATTACATTAGACAGTCGCAGGGTTGAATACATCGATGACACCAAGAACAATGTGCACATGTATTATACGCTCCATAAAATCATACATGTGAACAATGATCACGGTATAGAATATTTTAATAAGGTATATATTCCAACAGATGGAGTAGTAGACGTAAAAGAAATCCATGCAAGAGCAATTCTCAGCAGCGGAAAGGTGATTCAGGTGACGAATGACAATATCAAAGACCTGAAAGATGAGGACGGCCATTCCTACAAAATATTTGCAATAGATGGATTAGAAACAGGATCAGAAGTTGAATATTACTATACAGTAGAGCGCAACGTGAATTATTTTGGCCGCGAGCAATTTCAGCGTTCATTCCCGGTATTGACTTCAACATTAGAGCTCGTCTTTCCACAGCGGTTGGTTTTTGACGTGAAACCGTATAATTGCCAACCGACCACCAAAACGGATACACTGCAGCAGGGAAAAACGGTTTTGCATCTGAGCATTCCTGAAATGGCCGGAGCCGATGAGGAAAAATATTCATCCTATACATTGAATCTGTCCCGCATTGAATACAAACTGTCGTATAATAATGCAAGCCGCAGCGGACAAAGGCTTTTTACATGGAATGAGCTGGCAAAAAAAGTATATGGAATATATAGTTCCATTTCTTCGAAAGAGGCAGGCCGCATCAGTGATTTTGTAAAGGATCGGGGTTGGGCAAAACTGAAGGGGGATTCTGATAAGGTGATCGCTGTGGAAAATTTTGTAAAAAGTAATTTTGCTTACCGCGTTGATGCGGGTGCCGATGCCAGTGATATTGAAAAAATCCTGAAAAATAAAATTGCCACCATGGTCGGCCTGATGCGATTGTACACGGCCATTTTTAATGAGCTGCAGGTTAACTACCAGTTTGTACTCACTACGGATCGGGATGATTTGGAAATCGATAAGAATTTTGAAAACTGGGATAACTGCCAGTATGCGGTTTTTTATTTTCCTTCTTTAAAGGGATACCTGGTGCCTTCTAAACCAGAATGCCGTTACCCGTTGATCTTTCCCGACTGGGGCGGAGGCAATGGATTATTTTGTAAAAGCGTTTCCATCGGCGCAATGACTTCGGCCATCGCGGAGGTGAAACCGATTCCACTGGAAGATTTCAAAAGCTCCTACAATAGTCTTGACATAAATGTAAAGTTAAACGAAAACCTGGACAGCCTGTTAATAGATTCACGTTCTATCTACGGTGGCTATTCGGCTATATATTACCGTGAACCATTTACGATGGCAACGGAAGAACAGCGCAAGGACATTTTTAAATCAATGTCGAAAAATCAGCTGAGCACCGAGAGCATTGTCCTCTCTGAATTGGAAAATCTCAGCTATGAAGATGCGAATAAGGCAAAACCCTTTATCGTGCACCAGGTTGTCCGGTCGGGAGATTTGGTGGAAAGAGCTGGTGAAAAGATTCTTGTCAAAATCGGACTGGTCATCGGTCCCCAGGTAGAAATGTACCAGGAAAAACAACGGCGCACGCCAATTGCCATCAACTTTCCACATTTTGAAGAAAGGAAAATTCGTTTTATCATTCCAGCTGGATACAAGGTCAAAAACCTGGACAATCTCAGTATGAAACAGGTGTATGAAGAAAATGGAACTCAAACCATGGGATTTGTTTCTAATTATGGATTAAAGGACAACACAGTCAATATTGAAATCATGGAAGACTACCGCAAAACGGCTTATCCTGTAACTTTGTATGACCAGTTTGTAAAAATCATTAACGCATCTTCTGATTTTAATAAAGTAGTGCTGGTGTTGGAGAAAAAATAAATATGAGCTTCTTTTAAAACTTATACTTCAATTCGACTTTCCTTATATTCGGCATTTAGGTAGTGTTTCAGTTTCGGATTTCTTTACCACATAGTCACATACGGACATGGGTTTTTAGATAGTTTTCTATAATGAGAATCTATGTTCCTATGTGACTATGTGGTAAAGAAATCCGAAACTGAAACAGTACCCGATTTTAACATAATTATCTTTTTTTAAAATCGAAATTCTCCGTAATACGTGTGCCGTCTTTTTTAAAAGCATCCATATATAAATTAATTCTCTCCTTCGCAACAGCAAGATTCAAATTGTCAAGATTAATATTAAGCAGGTCAATAAACCAGGGAAATTTTTCTTTGCTGTGAATATAAGTAATGACAATTTCTTTAGAAATGGGTAAGGTGGTCGTTTTTGAAGAATCAAAAACATCTCTGTTATTTGCTCTTACTAATTTTTCAAACTCCTCATCAAGAAGTTTCTCAAACAAGTCAATTGAAAATTGATCACCTGCCTTCGCTAAAGCTACGGCAGGCAAGACATCCCCGCCTGCCTTCGCACCGGTTTGCACATCATCTTCACTCAATATTGCTCCTTTGTGAACCCATTCCCAAAGAATACTTAACCTGATCTCGCCAGTTGCCATATCTTCCATCAGGTACAAAATATCATCATTGCCAAAAAAGTCGGCGGGTTTTAATGCGGCAGCCTGCATGCCCTGTTCAAAAGCATTGCCATATTGCAATGCAACACTTAATAAATTTCTTGCCCCGCGAATAGTCGTCGGGCCTTTTTCAATTAAAATCAAATCATCTGCATCTCGCTGTGTATACGTAAGGCGGGGAAATTTTCTTCCCAATTGATTCGCTTCTCCAACCTTTTCCCATACCGGACGCACAATATTGACCATTTTCCAATGCGCTACCCATTTTCCACTTGCGCCTTCACGTTGTTCACGTTCAGCACCGGCGATAGCTTTTTTCATACCTGCCGCTACACCTTCTTCTGATCCTACCGGGATGTTTGGTTCCATACCACCTTGCCACAGCGCAAAGTTACCATTGATATCAGGCGCATTCACGGCACATCTCACACGGTTTTCATAATTGCGCATATATCCATAAGTCATCGTGATGGTTTCTATATCTGGGTTGATAAAACTTTTATCCCAGGCCATGGCATCGGCCACGCTGTTGATATAATCCCAACGGCCTGTATTGTATCCAACAAAATGTTTTCCTAACGCAGCCCTGATCTCCATTAGCTGGTATGTGGCTTCCAATTGCTCAATTAAAACATAAACTTTTATTGTTCCTGCGGCAAGATCAAGATGTACTTCTAATGTGTTGAGCATATCATTCCACAATGCTGCTTCTCCTGCTGTTTGAATTTTTGGTAAATACAAAACAATGGATGAACCTGCTTTTTGTAATTCCTGGTAATTGTTTACAACGTACAATATCATGTCCACGATGCTGGCCGCCATTCCTGATCCATCAGCATGGCCGATATGCCGGTCATCGAGATGAAGTCCCCGGGCTCTGAAAAGTATAGTGGTAAAATTTAATTGTTCTTTCCAATTACTAATAATATTATGACCAAAAAACTTCGATGACCATTTGTTCATCTCCGCTGCAACAATTTCTGCAACTTTTAAAAACAACGGATCTTTTTTAATGGCCAGTTTTAAATTGAGTTGGTTATCCAGGGGCATTGTTTTTATTTGTCCCAGTGCATCCTCACCATCAAACATCCATCCATCTGCACCGGAAAGCAATGCATACGCCACATTTCGGATACTGCTCTCCGTTGGAGCGTTAGGTTTTGCCGCCGGCCCGGTACCCTGGATCCATTGCCTTTGTAAATCTGCAGGAATAACGGCGCCTTCAAATTTGCCATCTCTCGCATCCTGCACTTTGATTTTTGTGCGTGGAATAAAACTTTCGGAATCCAAAAAGCTGATTCTCGTTTTTTGTTGCTGGCGGTGGGCTCTTCGTTTTATTCTTGCCGACATTGCTTCCTTAATTTCTTCATTAAAATGTGAAAGTGAAGAAAGGGCTGCAAGAACTTCCGGTGTATAAATATCACTATATGCCTGCTGTATACTTCCATTGATTATAAAACTATTGCTCATAGCTGCAATTAAATTATTTTATCAAACTAAATAAGTGTTGATTATTTTAATATAAAAACGGTCATCGTTAACGGACCGTGTGCGCCCAATACCAGTGCCTGTTCAATGTCTGCCGTTTTAGACGGACCGCTGATAAAGGCTCCAAAGTCATAATCGCCTGCTCCGATTTTTTCATAAGCTTCATGCAAAGTTGGAACTATGCTTTCAGCATGTACAATTACAGCAAGATGCTGGCAAATGTATGGTATGATGCGCTGACCCATCACCTCTTCTGCAAGCCACACTGCTCCATTTTCCGCTACGGAAAAATGAGCTTTTATAATCGCTAATTCAATATCATCATACGAACGGGGATTTGCTGCTGCAGATATCAATTCAAAACGATCGCTTAGTTCAGGCAAAGTAGTTACGATGCGCTTTGCAGTATCAAAATTTTCACTGATCAATATTTTAACAGCAGCGATATCATCAACTAAAAAAGAAGAACCTCCAATAGTTTTAAAGATGTCCATGTATTTTTGAATGAGATCAATGCTATTTCCTTTAAACATGGTTATATCCGGCAAAGCAGTCGTTGGCGGTTGATTTTTTAAAACAGCTTCCAATATTTTTTCCCGGGTGTTCATGTTACTGTTATTTTGGTAATGTCTCAGTTTGAATCGTGAGACGTGAAACGTCAAAATTATAAATAACCTTGTTAATAATTACATACTCACGTCTCACGATTCAAACTGAGACACTACCGTTATTTTTATTCTTTGTTTTTAATGAACCATTCCGCGAAAGATTCCCTTGGTCCTTCCGGCATATCTCTTTGCTTATACCATGGATTGAATTTATTATTTACTACAAATGGAATATTATGCAAAAACCATCTGCCTGCTTTACCTGCAGTCGTAAATTTTCCCGGTGAGGATAAAGTCCATGCCATTGTTTTCATGCCCAATGCCTTTGTATTCGCTGCATATCCTTCTTTCACTATCACCTGTCGCCATTTGTATAATTGCTCATGAATATTAATTTTTACGGGGCAAACATTGGAACATGATCCGCAAAGCGTAGATGCATAGGGAAGATCTGCGTGCTTTTCCATATCCAGGTTGGGAGCCAATATCGCTCCGATAGGTCCGGAAATAGTATTGTGATAACTTAAGCCGCCACTCTTTCTGTAAACGGGACAAGTATTCATACAGGCTCCGCATTTGATACATTTTAATGACTCCCTGAAATCCGGACGACCCAATTGACGCGTTCTTCCGCCATCAACTAAAATCAAATGCATCTCCTGGCCTTCGCGTGGTTTTTTATAATGGCTTGAATAAATTGTAATGGGCTGCCCCGTGGCGCTTCTGGCCAGCAATCGTAAAAAAATTCCAAGATGTTTTTTTTGAGGGATCAATTTTTCGAGGCCCATGGAAGCGATCTGCACTTCAGATAAATGCGCGCCCATATCTGCATTGCCTTCATTGGTGCATACAACATATTCACCTGTTTCGGCCACAGCAAAATTTACTCCGGTAAGTGCCCCGCGTCTTGTAAGAAAAATATTCCGTAAATGTTTACGGGCAACTCTTGTCAATAAAGTAGGATCTGATAATCCTTTTTCGGTTCCAAGATGTTCATGAAACAATTCACCGATCTCTTCTTTTCGCTTGTGGATGCACGGTAGTACAATATGACTGGGGGGTTCATTATCGATCTGTTGAATATATTCTCCGAGATCGGAATTGATCACTTCTATTCCGTGCTCTTCCAGGTATTCATTCAAATGGCATTCTTCGGTAAGCATGGATTTACTTTTTACCATCTGGCTGATTTCTTTTGCCTTTAAAATCGAATAGACAATTTCATTATGCTCTTGAGCATTGTCAGCCCAATGCACCATGACACCATTTTTTTTAAGATTTGCTTCAAATTGCAACAGGTATTCATGCAAATTTGAAATGACATTGCTTTTGATCATTGATGCTGCTTCACGAAGTTCTTCCCATTCGGGTATTTGCTTTGCAGCGATGTCCCGTTTCTCCCTGATATACCAAAGAGCACCGTCATGCCAATCAACCCGCTCCTCATCTTTAATAAATGCTGCTGCTAAAGCTGCATGGTCTTTTGTTTTAGTCTGGCTCATATAGTAGCATTTAGGATTTCAGCAATGTGAATGACTTTAACCGAACTTTTATTTCTGTGAAGGATACCTTCAAGATGCATTAAACAGGAGAGGTCGGAAGAGGTTATATATTCTGCGCCATTTTTTAAATGATCAGTTACCCTGTCTTTTCCCATTTTTACGGAAACTGCTTCTTCCGAAATACAAAATACACCACCAAACCCACAGCATTCATCCGGCCTGTCCAAAGTAATTTGCTCCAACCCCTTCACCATATTTAATAAGTATTGAGGTTTGGAAAATGCCGGGGCATTGAGTTCACTCATTTGTGATAAATAAAGTCCACGCAATCCGTGACAACTGTGGTGCAACCCAACTTTATGAGGAAAAACGGCATCCAGTTTTTCAATTTTAAGAACATCGGTTAAAAATTCAACGAGCTCAAATACTTTTGTACGGATAGCAGCTGCCTGCTCTTCATTTTTATCAGAATGAAGATGCTCTTTAATATGCAGAATGCAACTGGCCGAAGGCCCGACGATATAATCAAAAGCCGAAAAGTTTTTTATAAAAAGATCATTGCATTCTTTTGAAAGATGTTCGAAACCCGAATTAGCCATCGGTTGGCCGCAACAGGTTTGTTTTACAGGATAGACAACATTGACTCCTGATTTTTGTAATAATTCCAAAGTGGCTTTTGCAGCATTTGGATAAAACTGGTTCACGTAACAGGGTATAAAAAGTCCGACGTTCATCGTGTGTTTTTAGAGATGATAGTTGACAGTTGACAGATGACAGACTTTAATGTATGTTACCTTAAAGTCTGTCATCTGTTCTTGGAATTTACAATTTTTTTTTTCGTCAATAGTATGATTGTTACGGCAAGAACAATTACTACACCAGCCAACATAAACAGGTAAATATATTTCTTTGAAACGTCCTGGGATAATGAAGGTTTATTTGCGACAAATATTTGATAATGAGGA
>Ga0137407_10002346_pt1 | contig 12481 bp, 10 predicted proteins | sample CZOMad2_2_16fung_FD_108410 | JGI IMG/M metagenome (GOLD analysis project Ga0137407, IMG submission 108410) | Vadose zone soil fungal communities from Angelo Coast Range Reserve, California, USA - CZOMad2_2_16fungal (Illumina Assembly) | ecosystem: Environmental > Terrestrial > Soil > Vadose...
CGGCTGTAACCGCTGCGCGAGCTCACGGCCGCTCATCTGCGGCATCACCACATCCGTGACCATGAGCTGGATGGGCCCGCGATGACGCTCGCTGATCTCGATGGCCTCCGCGCCGTGGCGCGCTTCGAGCACACTGTAACCGTTCATCTCGAGGATCTCCCGGACGACCGCGCGAACGCGCAGCGCGTCTTCGACGAGAAGGATGGTCTCGGTGCTCGCGAGGGGCGTCTCAGACACCAGGGCCGGCTGGAGCGGCGCCGGGGGATGGACCGGCTCGAGCGGAATGGGCGCGGGCTGAGCGGGCGGCGGCGGGACGGGAGTGGGCGGTCTCAGCGGCACGGCAGCCATGGGCGCCGGCGCGACGAACTTCGGCGTGGCGGGCGGTATGGCGGTCGGAGCTGGGCGGGCCGGCGGCGCCACGGGGACCGGCGTCTCCACCTGGGGCAAGTAGATCTGGAAGGTAGTGCCGTGGCCCACCGCGGTTTCCACGGTGACGGAGCCACCACTCTGCTCGACGATGCCGTACACCGTGCTGAGTCCCAGACCCGTGCCCTTACCCGGCTCCTTCGTGGTGAAGAAGGGCTCGAACAGATGCGCCCGTGTGGCCGCGTCCATCCCCGTGCCGCTGTCCGTGACTTCGAGCAGAACATGCGGTCCGACGGGCGGGCTCGGCGCGCCGGCCAGTCCCGGGGCCTCGCCCGCCCGCACATTGGCGGTGCGCACCACCAGCCGCCCACCATCGGGCATGGCATCGCGGGCATTGACGGCGAGGTTCATGATGACCTGCTCGATCTGGCCCGGGTCGGCCTTGACGCGTCCCAGCGCCGGCTCGGGCACGGTCACCAGATTGATCGTCTCGCCGATCAGCCGCTGGATCATCGTCTGCATGCCCGACACGATGCTGTTGAGGTCGAGCACCCTGGGCGCCAGCACCTGCTTGCGGCTGAAGGCGAGGAGCTGGCGCGTGAGGGTGGCCGCCTGATCGGCCGCGTCGCGAATGCCCTCGGCGTTCTTTCGCAGGGGGTGCGTGGAGGGGAGTCGGCGCAGGATGAGGTCGCCATCGCCGCGGATGACCATGAGCAGGTTGTTGAAGTCGTGCGCGATGCCTCCCGCGAGCTTGCCCACCGCGTCCATCTTCTGCGCCTGCCGGAGCTGGTCTTCGCTCTGCCGCAGTGCCTCGTCCGCCCGCTTGAGCTCGGTCAGGTCCACGGTCAGCCCTCGGAGCTGGCCGGGTCTGCCCGCCTTGGCGGGCACGACATGCACGATGTCGCGCAGCCACACGATGTTGCCGGTGGCCCGAACCGCACGATACTCGAGCTCGTGATCCTCGCCGCGAGCAAGGGCGGCCCGACAGGTGGCCATGACCTTGGCCCGGTCCTCGGGGTGGATGCGCGTGCTGAAGAAGTCCGATTCGGCGAGCCACCGCTCCGTGGGGAAGCCGAGCACGGTCTGGGCGCGCTGGCTGACGAACGAGAAGCGCAGGGTAGCCGCGTCCGCTTCCCACACGATGGCGTCGAGGCCCTGTACCAGATCCTGGAAGCGCTTCTCCGACTCCTTCCGCGCGGCCTGCAGGCGCTCTTCCTCGGAAAGGTCCTCCACGATGAGGAGCAGGCGGGCGTCTTCCTGCTCCTCGATGCGGATGCTCGTGATGGTGACCCGCACCGGGCGGGTCTCGTGCCGGTGAGGCAGGTAGAAGTCGAAGGGCAGGTCGCTCTGCGCCTGGCCCGATTGCATTACCTCGCGCGCACGACGGGCGAGACCCTCGGCACGAATCAGATCTTCGAGCCCGCGCCCCATCGTGTCGTCGCGACGCAGGAAGAAGGACTCGAGGAAGGAGCGGTTCGCCGAGAGCACGCGCAGATCCGCGGTGAGCACGAGCAGCCCCGAGGGCACGGAGGCTACGATCTTCTCCGCGTACCCCTTGAGGTTGAAGATGGCGCGCTCCTGCTTGATCTGCTCGCGCAGGAGCGTCGCGCGTTGCCCCTGGCGCCAGAGGCTGAACAGGAGGCCGGCGAGGGCCAGGGTGAGAAAGCCGGCCGCGAAGCCGGCCAGCCGTCCCGCCTGATAGAAGTCGGCGAGCGCCTCCTCACGGTCGACCTTGACCACGAGCCCCCAACCCGGCGGCACGATCCAGCGTGTCGCCGCGAAAGAAGGCGCCGCGCGGTAGTCGAGCATTTCCCCGAACGCGTCCCGTCCATTGGCCGCGCGCTTGGCGAGGGGCGCCAGGGTCTCGAGCGAGCGATCAATCGCCGACCAGCCGGCGGAGTCGCCCTTGAGGGGGGAGACGTAGGAGGGCTTGGGGCCGTCCAGGCGGAAAAGGAGGGTCTCGACGGTGCGCGTGGGCACGGTGTTGTCGGCGAGGAGGGGAAAGAGGCGGGCCTCGGGACGCATCAACAAGGAGACCACGCCCATGGGCGCACGTGACGGATCGATACCGCCGTCGGCGAAGACGGGCACGCTCATGACCAGGTATTTGTGCGCCGCCTCCTCCACGAGGTCCACGTGCATGGACCGGCTCTTGGCCGCGACCACCGCGGCCTCGGCGTTCTCCCGTCCCAGCTCGGCCGCGCCGGTGGAGCGCGCGAGAACCTGTCCCTGCGTATCCATGAGGGAGATGCCCGCATAGCCGTAGGCCGAAGCGACCCGATCGAGCTGCGACACGATTTGCCCGCGAACGTCGACACCGCGGCCGCTGTCGAGCATGAGCGAGCGCACGGCGGGAGTGGAGGCGAGCACGTCGGCGTCGGCGCGACGCCCTTTGAACCAGTCGGCGACGAGACGCGCCCGGCCTTCGGCGATGGTGGTGACCCGGGCCTGCCATTGGGCGAGGGCGGTCTGGCGCTCCCCCTCGATCTGGAACCAGATGAACGTGGAGATCAGGACGGTGCCGAAGAGGAAGGCCGAGAGATACCCCCACGGGAAGCGCTCTCTGGCCGGGCCGCGCCCCGGGCGCGGGAGGCGCGGCGAAGTCCGCGCGGCGCCGGGCGGACGCGACAGGTCGTGGCGGCCTTTCATGCCAAAAGATCCAATGAGGTCACGCGCTTGCGGAGCCTCCGCGTGAGTCCAGCCCCGTCGGTTCAGGTTACGAAAGTTTGGCCGGCTAGGCAAGGTTTATGCCGTCTCTCCACGCCGGATGGGGGAGGGGGGCGTCTCCGTTAGACCACGCTCAGTCGCGTTCCCGTTGTGGAATCTCTGGCCCGCCACGGGATTTGCGTTTGTGGCTTCGAGGGGATCCAGTGCGGCGAGAGGTAGATCTGGTCGGCGACATAGCCCGAGAGCCCGGTGACAGAGGCTCGCGCGCGTCCTTCATCGTGCGGTATTGTATCGGACATGCCAACCATCGACTCCGGCCGTCTCGAGAGCACGGCGACCCGCATCTTCGAGGGACTCGGCGCGCCGCCGAGCGATGCTGCCTGGATTGGACGACTGCTCGTGCTGGCCAATCTGCGCGGGCACGACTCTCACGGCGTCATCCGCATCCCGCAATACGCGGAGGGCGTGAAAACGGGTGGGATCGACCCCAAGTCGCCCATGACGGTCACGGCGGAGACGCCGGTGACCGCCCGGCTCGATGGCGGCCGTGGATTCGGCCAGGTGGTAGCGCGGCGTGGCACGGAGATGGCGATGACCAAGGCCAAGGCGTCAGGGCTCGCGGCGGTCGGACTCTCTCGCACCACCCATGTGGGACGGCTTGCCGACTATGCGGAGATGGCGGCGCGCGAGGGTCTGGTGGGCATGCTGTGGGTCAACGCCGTGCACGGGCTCAATGTCGCCCCGTGGGGCGGCGCCGCGCGGCGCCTCGGGACCAATCCCCACGCTATTGGCATTCCAGGCAAGGACGGTCCCGCCATGGTGCTCGACTTCGCGACGAGCGTGGTGGCCGAGGGGAAAATGCGCGTGAAGAAGAACCGGAAGCAGCCGGCGCCTCCGGGATGGTTCATCGACGCCGAGGGGCGCCCGGCCACGGATCCGGAGATTTTCTACGGGGACCCGGCGGGATCGCTGCTCCCGGCTGGCGAGCACAAGGGCTTCGGACTGTCGCTGGCCGTGGAGATCCTCGGCGGCATCCTCTCCGGCACGGGTCCCGCCGGTCCCGGCCCCGGCCTCTTCGCCAACGGCACGCTCATCGTCTGCCTCGACGTGGAGCGATTCGTGCCGCTCGCCGACTTTCACGCGCAGGTCGCATCCCTGTTCGCCTTCGTCAAGTCGGCCCCGCTCGCCCAGGGCTCCAAGGAGATTCTGATCCCGGGCGAGCCCGAAGCGCGCCTCGAGGCCGAGCGGCGGCGCGACGGCATCCCCATCGAAGACGAAACCTGGAACCAGATCGAACGCGTCGCCGCCGAAGTTGCCTCCCGCTAGCGTTTAGGTTTCAACACGCCGGACGGGGGAGGGGGGCACCTCCGGAGACCACGCTGAGCCGCATGCCGTTGTGGAGTCTCTGGCCCGCCACGAGATTTGCGTTTGCGGCTTCGACCGCACGCAGAAGATACGGGTCTCCGGAGGTGCCCCCCTCCCTCATCCAGCTCGCCGCGTGGCATCCGAGAAGAATCTCGATTCGAGTCGCTGAAGTAGCGGAGAGGGTGGGGTTGGGGGGCTTTCCTCCCCGGACCCCTATCTTCTGCGGGGATTCTCGAAGGCAAAAACCACTCTCTCGTGGCGGGCTCGAGTGGCCACGCGGAATGCGACTCAGGGTGGTCTGGGGAGGGAAGCCCCCCAGCCCCGCCCGCGAATCTACGGAGACAGACCTACGGGAAGAGGCGTTCGAAGTTCTTGGAGGCGATTTTTTCGGCGACGTCGGGGGGGAGTTGCTGGAGGAAGCGGCGCGCGTCGACGGCCATGCCGACGACTTGCTCCCAGCGTGACGTCGTCCACGCGTCGCTGCCGAGCATGAAGCGGTCGGCGTGGCGGATCAGAAGCGCGCGCCAGGCCGGGTCCACCGTGCCGCCGGGGGCCACGTCTCCGTAGCGATAGGAGAGATCGGCCCAGAGATTGGGCTGCTTGTCCATGAGAGCGCCCACCGCCGCCGCGCCCGACCCCATGCCCGCATGGGCCCAGATGATCTTCGACTTGGGCTCGATGGCGAAGAGCTCGCTCACCGCCGCGTCGTCCGAGTGCGCCTGCAGGTAGAGATCGCGCTGCACCGCGATCTCCGTGATGCGCGTCAGCACGGGATTGCGGTTGTTCGAGCCGTGGAGGTGGAACTCGCCGATGCCCTTGTGGATGCCCCGGGTGAGACGCTGCTCGAGGTAGGGGATGATCGACGGATCGCGCCACCACGTGCTCATGTCGTCGCGCGTGCGGTACGGGCGCAGCATGGGCACCACGCGCCTGGGATCGCGGTCGTAGAGCTTGAGCGTTCCGTCGTCGGGCGTGCTCGAGACCAAGGCGCGCGAGATGCCCGCGTTGTCGAGGATCATCATCACCTGATCCGGCGAGTAGACGCTCCAGTCGGGAGCGCTGTAGTGGATGTGCGCGTCGGCGAGCGGCGCCTCGGCCGCCGGCGCGGAGACGGCCCGCCCCGCGAGCATGCCCAACGCGATGAGGAAAACGAGCCAGCGCCTCATTGACCCCGAGGCTACCACAACTTACGATGCCGTCGGGGAGGGCTCAATGCTCGACGCGGTCGGCATGAACGAGATCAACAAGATCTTTGCCGTCATCGACGCCATGGGCGTCCATCGGGAGCACGTCGTCATTCCGCTTGGCACGGGTAAGGGCCGGGTACGCCGGATGCCCAGCGGCAAGCTGGAGATCATCGTCGATGCCGAGATGCCGATCGACGAGTGGTTGAAAGGACTGCCTGACCTGATTCGCGCCGCCCAATCGGCGTGAGGGCGGCGCCCCGACGCCTGTCCTTCCTTCCCCTGCTCGCCGTTGTCTTCTTCAACGTGAGCGGCGGACCCTACGGCGTCGAGGATGCCGTGTCCGTCTTCGGGCCCGGCCTGACCCTGCTCCTCCTCGCCCTCACGCCTCTCCTCGTCGCCCTGCCGGTGGCCCTCGCCATGGCGGAGATGGGCGGCGCCCTCCCGGCGGAAGGCGGCTACGTCACCTGGGTGCAGCGCGCCTTCGGGCCGTTCTGGGGCTTTCAGGTCGGGTGGTGGAGCTGGCTCAATAGCTTCGTCGACGTGGCCGTCTACCCCGCGCTCTTCGCCGACTACCTGCGCTTCTGGCGCCCCGAGATGACCGCCGTGGAGCGCGGGATCGTGGCCCTGGGCTTCGTCTGGCTGCTCACCGCTCTCAATCTGACCGGCGTGCGCATCACGGGCTGGGGTGCGGTCGCCCTGGCCGTGGGCGCGCTCGCGCCTATCGTCGCTCTCACGGGTATGGCCGCCGCCCGGGCTCACGTCGCCCCCTGGTCTCCATTCGCCGCGCCGGGCCAGGGACTCTTGAGCGGCCTCGGCGTCGGCGTCGCCGTCATGATGTGGAACTACTCCGGCTGGGATATGCCGAGCACGGTACTGGGTGAGACCCGGCAGCCGGAAACGGCCTATCGTCGCGCGCTGTGGTGGGCGCTGCCCCTCATCGCCCTCGCGAATATCATGCCCGTCGCGGCCACCCTGTCGGTGACAGGGGACTGGCAGCGATGGCAGACGGGGCAGTGGCCGGTGGCCGCCGCCACCGTGGGCGGTCCCTGGCTCGCGCATGCCGTGGTGGCGGGGGCGGTTACCGCATCGGCGGGACTCTTTCTCTCCCTCGTGCTCACCAATTCCCGCCTGCCCTATGTCCTCGCGGTCCAGGGCCAGCTGCCTCGCTGGCTGGCGGCCATACACGCGCGAACCGGCGTGCCGTGGGCGGCCGTGCTCGTATCGAGCGCCGGCTACAGCTTCTTCGCTCTCGCTTCCTTCAAAGATCTGATCGTCCTGAACGTGTGGCTCTACTCCCTCACGCTGCTCCTGGAGCTGGCGGCATTCGTGGCCCTCCGCCTCCGCGAGCCTTCGCTCGCTCGACCCTGGAGGGTTGGCGGAGGCCCGCTCGGGCTCTGGCTCACCGCGGCGCTGCCGTCGGCGGCTGCGCTCCTCGCCATGGCGACGGCCGGCTGGAAGAATACCGCGGCCGGCGTCGCGACGGCGCTCACCGGGCCCGCGGCGTGGTGGTGGCGGGCGCGCCGCGGTTAGCGCCCGCGCTTCCGCTGTCCGCGAGCCGGGCGGCGGCCTCGAGCGCGCTCGCCCGAGGGGCCATCGGCGCGAGGCTCAGGCCGAGCCCGCTTGCCGCCCGCCAGACGAGCGCGCGATAGGCGCGATCGTCGAGAAGGGTGCCCGCCCAGCTCACCGTGGTCGGCTTGGTGAGGGGCGCAGAGCGAACGGCGGCACGGATGCCCAAGGCCAGCGCGGAGCTCCCGCGAGCCACGGCGAGCCGAGCGGGGCCGTCGCCTCGACGGGCGAGACGAAGAACTCGAGGCGCCAAGGCGGCGATGCGCGCCACGGCATCCGGCAACCTCGCGAGCCGGCGCGCGCGTGATGGATCCGCGGCGGCCAGCCAGTCGCGGCCGAGGGCAAAGGCGGAGCCGCCGTCGCCGAAGAGGGGGCCGAGCCCGCCCGCGCGAATCCAGCGTCCCCGTGCGGTCCGAGCGAGCACGATGGAGCCGGTACCCGCGAGCACGAGGAGCCCTGAGCGCTCGCCGATAGCGCCGCGATACGCCGCTTCGACGTCCGACAGCACGCTGACCCGCCTTCCGAGCCCATGGAGCTCTCTGATGGCGGCGCGGCGCTCCGCGGCCGTCCAAACTCCGCGAGCGGCAACCACGACGTGCACCACATTCGCGCGGCGGAGTCGCCGGCGGCGCCAAAGCGCACGAAGCATCGCGCCGAGGTCGCGGGGAGCGCGCTCTTTCATCGTCCAGCGCCGCCCGCGGTCATCGGTCGCCATCACTCGAATCCAGGTGCCACCTGCGTCTACGCCCACCGTCCATGTGCGCGTCATGTGAGGCATTTTGGCCCGGCGGCGCGCGTCTTCGCAGCGATATTTCGGTCCCTCGCAAGCCCCGGCGTTCTGTGCGAAACTGAGCTGCTTATAGATCGTGGCGATACGCTGGAGAGGAGAACGGCAACATGTTGAACATCATGGTAGCGGTTCTGCTGGCGGCGGCGGCCGAGCCCGGGGCAATGGCCGCGAGCCCGACGCAGACAGTGCAGGGAGCGGTGCAGCAGGTTTTTGCCAGCCAGGACGGCCCGGCGGTCAAGAAGGTCTCCACCTCGGAGCGGCGGGCCGATATCCGGAAGGTGGCTGAGAATCTCTTCGACTTTCAGGAGATGTCCCGGCGCTCGCTGGGTCCGACCTGGGATACGGTATCGCCGGCCGAGAAGCAGGAGTTCATCCATCTCTTCACCAGCCTCATCGCCAACTCGTACATGGGCAAGATCGAGCAATACACCGGCGAACCGATCAGGTACGAGAGCGAGCAGGTGGACGGCACCGAAGCGTCGGTCCTCTCCCGCGTGGTGACGCCCAAGGGAGCCGAGATCGGGATAGAGTACCGCCTCTATCTGGTCGAGAATCGCTGGGCGGTGTACGACGTGAGGGTCGACGGCATCAGCCTCGTGAACAGCTACAAGGCCCAGTTCAACCGTCTCCTCCAGCGCGGCTCCTTCGCCGAGCTCTTGAAGCAGCTCAGACAAAAGGCCGGCTCCTAGTCTTCCGCGAATCCTGCGGGCGTGAGCCATAATGGCGCGAGCCCATGGCCGAGTCCGCAGGATCTGCGCTGACGTGGCCCGACTTCGCCATCTTGGCGGCGTCGCTGGCCGCCCTGGTCCTCATCGGCGGCGCCTTCAGTCGTGAGCAGCAAGGGACGGAAGACTTCTTCCTCGCGCGCCGCCGCATTCCATGGTGGGCCGCCTGCCTGTCGTTTCTCGCCACAGAGATCAGCGCCGTCACCATCATCGCGGTGCCCGCCACCGCCTACAGCGAGAACTGGGAGTACGGGCAGTTTTTCGTAGGATCGAGTCTGGCCAAGTTTGCCGTGGCGTTTCTCTTCATCCCGGCCTTCTATCGCTACAACTGCACGACGATCTACGAGTTCCTGCTCTTCCGGTTCGGGCAGGCGAGCCAGGTAACCGGCTCGGTGTTCTTCTTCATCACGCGCCTGCTCGGTTCCGGGGTGCGCCTGATGGCCGCGGCCCTCGCCGTCGCGGTGCTGGTAGGCTGGCCGTTATGGGCCACCATCACGCTCTTCACCATCGTGTCCATCGCCTACATCGCGCTGGGCGGCGTCAAGGCCGTGATCTGGACCAACGTTTTCCAGGCCGCCACCTTTCTCGTGGGCGGCGCCCTCACCGTCGCTTTCCTCGCCTGGCGGATCGATGGCGGCTTGGGCGCCATGCTCGGCACGGCCGCGGAGGCCGGCCGGCTCAGCGTCATCAACTGGGGCCCCGCCCCGGGCGCGCCGGACTTCTGGCATCGCGTGCTGACCGACCCCAACATCTTTTGGCTGGCCATTCTAAACGGGTTCATCGGCTCCATGGCCGCCTTCGGCACGGATCATGACTTGATGCAGCGGCTCCTCACCGTGGAGACGCGGGGGGAGAGCCAGCGCACGCTCTCCCTCACGCCGATCGGCACGCTGGTGACCCTGCTCCTCTATCTCGCCATCGGCGCCGGTCTCTTTACCTTCTACGCCCAGCATCCCGGGGTGACGCTGCCGCGGCCCGACGAGATCTTTCCCTTCTTCATCCGCACGGCCATGCCCGTGATTCTGCGCGGGATCATGCTGACGGCCATCGTGCTCGCTTCGATCGACTCGCCCCTCGGCTCGCTCTCCGCCTCGTTCGTGACCGACATCTACCGGCCGCTCCTCGTGCCCGGACGAAGCGAGGGCCACTATCTTTGGGTCTCGCGGGTGGCCGTGGTCGGCTTCGGCTTGGCGTTGGCCGCACTCGCCTGGGGCTTCTCCTTTTTCGACAAGATTCTCTGGCTCGCGTTCAAGATCGCGGGGGTGACGTTTGGCTCGCTGCTCGGCGTCTTTCTGCTCGGGCTCATCACCCGCCTGCGCGCGAACCACGCGAATGTGGCGGCCATGGTCATCATGGGGGCGGTCAATCTGGTTCTGCTCATCTTGTCCGAGATGGGCGTCATCGTCTTTGCCTGGTCGTGGCTGGTCATCCTGGGCACGGCCGGCACCATGCTGCTCGCCCCGCTCCTCGTCCGCCTGTTCGATCGCCACCCCCAATCTCCAGTAGAGGGCCGGCCCCCGCGGTAGAATTGGGGTGTGAGCGCCGAGCTTTCCGTCGTCGACGACGCCCGCGTCCGCCTTCGCGCGGCTCTCCTCTCCCTTGTCGTCGCCACCTTGATACTGGCCGCCAAGTACCAGGCCTATCGCATGACCGGGTCCACCGCCGTGCTGTCCGACGCCCTCGAGTCGATCGTCAACGTCCTCGCCGCCGTCTTCGCCTTGGGCGGCCTGATCTTCGCCGGTCGCCCCGCCGATCGCAATCACCCGTACGGGCACGGAAAGATCGAGTTCTTCTCGGCGGCCTTCGAGGGTGGCCTGATCGCCTTTGCCTCCATCCTCATCGTCTACGAGGCGGTTCGCAGCCTGGTAAGCGGACCCGACGTCCGCCAGATCGGCGCCGGGCTCCTGATCGTCCTCGGGACCGGCCTCGTCAATCTGGCGCTCGGCACATATCTCGTGCGCACGGGGCGCCGCTATCTCTCGCTCACCCTGGTCGCGGACGGCCAGCACGTGCTCGCGGATGTCTGGACCAGCGCGGGCGTCATCGTCGGTCTGGGACTCGTCCAGCTGACGGGCCGGGCCTGGCTCGATCCCCTGGTGGCCTTGCTGGTGGCGTTGTGGCTCATGTTGACCGGCTTCCGGCTGGTGCGACACGCCGCGGGGGGGCTGCTCGACGAGGAAGACCCGCTCCTCCTGAAGCGAGTTCTCGACGCGCTCCAGAAGTACGTGGGTGGCGGCGTCATCCGCGTTCACCACCTGCGCGCCATTCGCTCCGGTCGGTTCCAGCACGTCGAGGCGCATCTGGTTGTGCCGGAGTTCTGGAGCGTGGAGCGGGCTCACGACCTGTCCGAAGACGTGGCGGCGCGGGTCATTCGAGACCTCGGAGCCGAAGGCGAGATGGTTTTCCACACCGACCCCTGCCATCGCGTTTATTGCGTCACGTGCGATCTTGAGGATTGCCCCATTCGCCGGGAGCCTTTCCTCAAGCTGACGCCCCTCACCCTGGAGGAGGTGGTGCAGCCCGATATGCCCAGGAGTGGGGCACCAGCGTAGCCAAAGTTTACGATTTGAGCGCGCTCCCGAAGGAGGCGGCCCGTAATGCCTGATGATTCAAGCAATCGTGCCGACGGTACGGAAGATGCTTCTTTTTCCACCCGGAGAAGGGAACTGTCGAAAGAGCTATCGGATGAACTTGGGGAGGAAGCCATGAGGCGGACGGGGCTGACAACGCGACGCGGTGCGATGGACGAGCTCGACATCCATCTTCTTACCAATCTCGAAGAGCGGGACGATCGGCTCTACGCGATCCTGAGCAAGACCACGCGCTATCGGAACATTCTGGGCGGCGAGATCAAGAAGCTCCGTGCGGGAAGTGCCCCGGAGATGATCCGCCCTCTGGTCGCCCAGTGGGACCATCTACGCCGGGAGATCAAGCGACTGGCGCAAGAGCTGTAACGGGAGGCATGCCGAGGGCCCTCCGAGCCCTTGGCAGGCGGAATGTGGGGCGCAGCCCTTTTTGAGCTGCCGGTGAGTTAGTCTCGCGGCGTGGACCCGCTGCTCGGCATCCCGGTTGGCCTCGCTCTCAGCACGGCGGCCGGCCTGCGCGTCTTCGTTCCGCTCCTCCTGACATCTCTCGCCGCGCGATCAGGTTACCTCACGCTCGCCCCGGGCATGAGCTGGATCGCCTCCGACGCGGCCCTCATCGCCTTCGCCACGGCGGCGATCGTGGAGATCGTCGCCTACTACGTGCCCTGGCTCGACAATATCGCGGACGCGGTTGCCGTCCCAGCCGCGATTACCGCGGGGATCATCGAGATGGCGGCAGTAACGCCCGAGTTGCCACCTCTCCTGCGCTGGACGGTCGCGATCATTGCCGGGGGCGGGATCGCCGGCTTCGCCCAGCTCGGCACGACGCTCCTGCGACTCAAGTCCTCGGCGCTGACGGCGGGGGTCGGCAATCCGGTCGTGGCCACCGGCGAGCTGGTGGGCTCACTCGCTCTCGCCGTACTCGGCCTGCTCGCCCCCCTCGTCGCTGCCGTCATCGTGATCGCCCTGCTAGTTGTTCTCGCGCGTCGAGTGATTCGCCGCCGCACGCATCTGTCGTCGCGATAGGGACGTGCGGTTGATTCACGGGCGGGGCTGGGGGGCTTCCCTCCCCGGACCACCCTGAGTCGCATTCCTCGGGGCCACTCTGGCCCGCCACGAGATGGTGGCCGTTGCCTTCGAAAATCCCCGCAGAAGATAGGGGTCCGGGGAGGGAAGCCCCCCAACCCCACCCTCTCCGCTGAGCCGCCAAGACACCCATGCCTTGCGCTA
>Ga0137407_10002348_pt1 | contig 12477 bp, 10 predicted proteins | sample CZOMad2_2_16fung_FD_108410 | JGI IMG/M metagenome (GOLD analysis project Ga0137407, IMG submission 108410) | Vadose zone soil fungal communities from Angelo Coast Range Reserve, California, USA - CZOMad2_2_16fungal (Illumina Assembly) | ecosystem: Environmental > Terrestrial > Soil > Vadose...
GACGGGGACGGCCCCACCCCGACTCCGCCGACTTGCGAGAGCCGGTCTGCAACCGTTTGTGTCCAGGTGAGTGCGCTTTCGCGCAACTCGGGATTAAGGGAGAGCGCAGACTCCGCCCATTGCTCGAAGGCGCTGATTTGTTCGTCTTTTTCGGAAAGCGCGAGGGACAGAAAGCGGTGAGTAGGCCCGTCGGCGATTGAATCTGATGCTTCAAGATAATCGTGGTAGGAATGGCGCAGCGCCCGAAGGAGAACACTCCCCACACTTAGAAGGAACGCTGGCACCGAAGGGGAATCCTTCACGGCGGCGAAAAGCTCGAGCAGCACGTGATCTGCGCCTTGTTCTTCCAGCAGGCGGCTGGGGAAACGCAGCTCGAACACGCGATTGCGAAGGGCGTGAGCGGTTTCGGCGCTTTGCCACATGAAACGGGCCAAGCTGATTTTGACGTCGAGGGGAGCGATGGCCGGGATCCAGGCCGCTTCACTTGTCAGCAGCGAGCGCTCGCAGAAGAAAAAGCGCTTCAAAAGCTGGGCGGTATCGAGGCGCATCCAGCGCGCCCTAGGTTGCGGGCTCGATAAGAACCGGGAAGGCTGTGACATGGGTGATCTTTATTTTTGACCAAGCAACATTGGGCCTTTTGTTTCCCTGACAAAAACCTCAAGCACGGAGGACATAGGTGACACGGAGGTCGCGGATCCGCGTGAGCCTGTACTCTCCCGCCCCTATTCTAAGCCTGTCGCAGCCCGTCCTCGGTTAGAAGGAATTGCTGAGCGCTACTGTAATCACCGCCACAATCAGGACCAGCAATCCCTGATTCAACAAACGCCGAGCCGCGGCGGGCGCGCCTTGCCACTCGCCGCGCCACAAGCCCCAGAGGTTACCCACGACGATGGAGAGGGAAATAAACAGCGGCCAGCCCACGACGGCGCCCCAGCGTCCGAGTCTTGCCGCCCCGGCCCCGTAAAGATAGAAGCTTCCAATCCACATCAAGGCCATCAGCGTGCTCAATGCCAGATTTCGCGGTGTCTCCCGGTTCGAATATTGGCCGAGGGTCGTTTTGCTGATCATCAGATACAGGCAATAGGCCAAGTTCGCGACAAACCCCATTGTGAACAGAAGCGCCCACACCGTATTTCCCGACCAAGCCTGCGAGACTCCGAGTGCCTCTGCAGAGCGGATCACGTTTCCGCCAAAAGCCATCCCCACGTTGGGCAGGCACGACAGTATGCCAGCGAGAATCGCGATGGCCAGGCCGACTTTGAAAGCGCTCGGATACGTCGCGCTTGCTTTGCCTCCGATGGCTTTGCCTCCAGAAGGAGCGCGGCGTGATCCGCCGACGGAACACAGCACAATGCCGAAAATAACCAGCGCCGTACCGGCGAGCAGAACCAGACCCTTGAGTGTCAGAAGTGTCTGCGGAAAGAAGACCAGCAGCGGAATCAGCGCGCCTAGGCTGGCGATAAGGCCCATGATGATGGGATATCCCAAGGCCATGCCGAGCCGGTCCATTCCCAAGCCGAACAGGACGGCCCCCACTCCCCAGCCCAATCCGAAAAGTGCCAGGAGGATGAGATCCCGCGCCGGGGATGCGGCATACACAGCGAAAATATTGGGAATGAACAGAACTGAGATGACCCAGTTGAAGACCAACATGCCCAGCAGGGAAAACGTCGCCCAGGTATGCTCCCACGACCATTGCCGCACCAACGTCATGGGAAGAACGAAGCTTCCCTGCAGCAGAGCTGCCAGCAGCACCAGGAGAAAGCCTGTTACTAAAACGGAATGAACCAGGTGGGCCCTCCCTCAATGCAGGACAGTGGTTGCACTAGCGGCGGCGCACTGCCACTTTCCCTGTTTATAGACCCAGGTATCAACAAAGCGCTCGCGTCGAAGGTAGGGCTTGCCTCCTTCGATTCCTTTGGCTCGGAATACTCCGGTCGCTGTCGCTGCATTTCCGTACACATGCACGGTTATCGATTCCGGCGTCACCTGCTGTTCCTGGGAGTCGGACTTGTTTATGCTAGCCAGAAACTCAGCCTTGGTCTGCATACTGCCGTCATCATTGACCAGCACAATATGATCGTCGAGAAGCGCGTCCAGGGCTTTACGGTCCCCCAGTTTGTAGGCCTGATTCCATGCCTTTTCCAAGGCAACGATTCTTGATTGAACGCCGGAAGCGGAATCGTCTTGCCCCACTATAAGCAAGCTTGCGGCGCATACGAAAGCCATCAAGAACCCGGTCAGTCGCATTGGGTCACGTCCTCCCTCAGGATTCAATCCCGACCGAGGAATCGGTCGAAAACCAATCTGGAGGATTCCGACGGTTTTGTCGATAGCATTGCAGGACCTCATCGCGGCGGGGCAGGGAAGCAATGACGCCCTCCCTCGTAACCGCCAGCCCGCCGGCAACCACGGCGAACTGCACAGCCGCCTCCAGACTGGCCCCGCAAGCCAAGGCCATCGCCAGACCAGCATTGAAGGCGTCGCCTGCGCCGGTCGTATCCACGGCCGACATTCGCAAAGCAGGGACCTGCCGCGAAGATGATGCGGTGACGATCAGGGCTCCCTTTTCTCCCAACGTCATGACAACCTGTTTTACGCCGCGGCGAATCAGTTCACGCGCGACCGCCTCGGGATCGATAGCTTTATCCGGAGTTTGCCCGGCGAGCACCCTGGCCTCGGACTGGTTGGGGGTGAGTATATCCACCAATTGCAAAACTGAATCTGGCAATGGCCGGACAGGCGCGGGGTTCAGAATCGTCGCCGCGCCTCGGGCGCGGCCACGAGCCATGGCAGCTTCCGCCGCCGCCACGGGAATTTCAAGTTGGGTCAGCACCACTGCCGCCGAATCGAAAGCTGCCTCGCCCTGGGAAACATCGGCGGCGCTCAGAAGCTCGTTCGCGCCCGGATCAATCGTGATGCAGTTATTACCGCTGGCATCAACAATAATGAAACCGACTCCGGTGGGCGCGCCGGCGGATTGCGTTACATGCGCGACGTCGATGCCCTCGTCGCGATAGAGCCCGAGCGCCATCTCGCCGAAAGCGTCCTGGCCAATCCTGGCGACAAAGCTGACTCGCGCCCCCAACCGTGCGCACGCTACCGCCTGATTGGAACCTTTTCCACCAAAGTCCACTCGATAGCCCATTCCGAGAAGCGTCTCGCCGGGGCTGGGCAGGCGCTCAACTTTCATGGTCAGCCCAGTCGCGTAACTGCCCACGACAGTAATTCGTGGAGAGCTCAAAGGGGTATCTCCGCAGCATGAATCGCGAATGTAGAAAAGCGCCGTAAGCCTACCCTGGGGCGCAATCGACTTACAGATAGTTGATGGTGATCTTCAGCTCGACTCGGCCGCCCGGATATCGAAACGAAGCGGCATCGAATTTGGGTGGCCCGAAATGACCTTTCGCGTTATTCGACGCCCCCACGCCCTCGCGGGGAATTCCGATGACGTTGGTGTCTAGCCGGCCATTGGAGTTCTCGTCGTGGATTACGGATACGGCATAAGTGCCGGGAGCGACGCCGGAAAATTCGCACACCGCGTGCCCGTCGGCAATTGCGGCCATGCTCCGCATAATCGCCTTGTCCGCGTGCTTCGGAAAGTCATTGGCCGATGAGAAAAGCGCGCACATCACCTTTCCCTTGTCATTGCGCAATCCGCCGATTTCGACGTGGACCAAATTCGCTTGCCCCGGTGGCGTCTGCGCCAAGGTGGAAGAAGCGAGCACTAAGAAAACGCCCGCGGTCAGGAAGGCTAGATTCACTCTGCACATTGTCGCCTCACTCGAAGCAATCCGTTCGAGTTCCAGTATGCCTGGCAGAGCTGTGCCGCACAACTCTGGCAGCGGCATCACTAGCGTGCGTCATTCCACCGGGCTCCGCCCTGGCTTGGGCAGACATTCCTGGTCTCGCCCTGTAGAATTTGCAATGCGCTTTCCTGCTGTTCAACAAGAAGTGCAATAAGAAGTTCGAGAGGACGAGGAATCACATGCCAGATAAGCCCCCTGCGGCCGACGCCCGAACCAACATCGAGTCGGTCTTGCAAGAGCAGAGAAAATTTGAGTGTCCGGAGCACTTCCGCCAGCAGGCGCACATCAAGAGTCTGGAAGATTACGAGCGCATCTACCGAGAGTCGGTGGAACAACCGGAAAAATTCTGGGGCGGAATCGCGAGCGAACTTCACTGGTTCAAGAAGTGGGACAAAGTTTTGGAATGGAATCATCCCTGGGCCAAGTGGTTCGTTGGGGGTCAGCTCAATCTCTCTTACAACTGCCTCGACCGCCACGTTCAGACTTTCCGCAAGAACAAAGCCGCGCTGATCTGGGAAAGCGAGCCCGGAGAAGTCCGCACCCTCACTTACCAGCAGCTTCATCGCGAAGTACAGAAATTCGCCAACGTCTTGAAATCGCTCGGGGTCAAAAAAGGCGACCGGGTAGCAATTTACATGGGGATGACTCCGGAGTTGCCCATTGCCATGCTGGCCTGCGCCCGCATCGGCGCCCCGCACACGGTCGTGTTCGGCGGATTTTCTTCCAACGCCTTGATTGACCGTATCCACGACTCGCAGGCCGTTGCCGTTATTACCCAGGACGGTTCTTACCGTCGTGGCGCCGAGGTGAAGTTGTTTCCCGCGGTTGACGACGCGCTGAAATCTTGTCCGTCGGTAAAACATGTGGTGGTCTACAAACGAACCGGCACGCCCGTCAACCTGCAATCCGGCCGCGACCACTGGTGGCATGAAGTGATGGCCGAAGCGTCGGATGAATGTCCAGCGGAGCCGCTTGACGCCGAGCATCCCCTGTACATCCTTTACACGTCAGGAACCACAGGGAAGCCGAAGGGCGTAGTGCACACCACCGGCGGCTATTCGGTGGGCACCTACTTAACCACCAAGTGGGTATTCGATCTTAAGGAAGAGGACACCTACTGGTGTACCGCCGACATCGGTTGGGTCACAGGCCACAGCTATATCGTCTACGGACCGCTGCAAAACGGCGCCACCAGCCTCATGTACGAGGGCGCGCCCAATTCCCCTGAGCCCGACCGCTTCTGGAGCATCATCGACCGCCACAAAGTGAACATCTTTTACACCGCCCCCACGGCGATTCGGACCTTCTTGAAGTGGGGTGATGCCTGGCCCAAAAAACATAAGCTCGACAGCCTGCGCCTGCTCGGCACGGTCGGCGAGCCGATTAATCCCGAAGCATGGATGTGGTATCGCGAAGTCATCGGACACAATCGCTGCCCAATCGTTGACACCTGGTGGCAGACTGAAACCGGGCACATCATGCTCAGTCCCATCCCCGGAGCGATCGCTACCAAGCCGGGCTCGGCCACGCGCCCCTTCCCAGGCGTGGTGCCCGAGATCGTCACGATGGATGGCAAGCCTGTGCCCGAAGGCTCGGGCGGTTTTCTGGTTCTTAAACAACCGTGGCCAGGAATGCTGCGCACCATCTACGGTGATCCCGACCGCTACGTGACCCAATATTGGTCGCAGATTCCCGGCACATACTTCACCGGCGACGGCGCCCGCAAGGACAAAGACGGTTATTTCTGGGTGATGGGCCGGGTGGACGACGTGATCAATGTTTCCGGCCACCGCTTGAGCACGATGGAGGTTGAATCGGCTCTGGTCGCACACGAAGCGGTCGCCGAGGCCGCGGTCGTGGCACGTCCGGATGACATCAAAGGTCAAGCCATCTCAGCTTTCGTAACCTTGGAACAGGGAAGAAAGCCAACCCCCGAACTGAAAGACGAGTTGCGGAAGTGGGTCGCGAAAGAGATCGGCGCCATGGCCAAACCAGACGACATCCGCTTTACTGATACGCTTCCCAAAACGCGCAGCGGGAAAATCATGCGCCGCCTGTTGCGCGAACTAGCCAGTAGTGGAGAAGTGAAGGGCGACACCACCACGCTCGAAGACTTCGGAGTCATCGCGAAGTTGAAGGAGAGCGAAGAGGCTTGATCGCTGAACCACTTGGTGGAAGAGCGGTGCTTGGCGCCGCGTGAGCCTTGAAAATCAACGGAGACTTTCGCCCCAGCCTGTGACTTCGGCCCGTACCCTACTCCCCCGCTCCCATCATCACAATCGGCATCGTAGGCGTTGCCGATCCCTGCTCTGGTTCGACCGTTATCGCAAATGCCTTGGCCTCGACTCCTGCCGGCAGCGGTGGTTCAAGGACGGTCGCACTGCCACGGGCATCGGGCTTGAAAACACCGGCGGGGATAGGCGCTCCATTGGTAGGGATCAGCCAGAGTTCATAAGCTTTCTGTGCAGCCAAAGGGGGCATGTTGCTGGCCAGGAAGACCAGGCTGGACCGGTCGCGCACATAGATCGCCCTCCCCTGCGGTTGCGCGGGAGCTTGGGCGGCGACCAGGGTCACGCGCAGGGCGTCGGTCGAGGTGAGGGTCGCCACCACTTCACGGGCGCGTTCGAGTTGGGCCTGCTGCTGGGCTGCTGCGCTTTGCAACTCTGCTATGCGCTGCGACAGACGGTCGCTCTGCCGGAAAAAGAAAACAGAGGCCAGGGTGAACGCCGCAGCCGCAATCCAGGGTGCCAGCGTCCACGTCCAGCGACGCGCAGACGTCTTCGGTGTCCCCGGCTCCTTGGCAATCGCCTTCAGCAAGCGTTCCCGAGCCCGGCGCGGAGGCGTTGGGCCAGCCGCCGAAAGCGCCAGCAATGCCGTGTCCCCGCGCAGTTGCTCCAGATCGCGGCGGCAGGCGGCACACCCTTCCAGATGCTCCTCCATTGCGGCGCGCTCGTCACCCTGCAATTGCCCGAGGGCAAGAAGTGCGAGATCGTCGGCGAATTGTTCGTGGACGCTCATGCTTCGAAAGCCTTGCGCAGGGTCATCAGTCCGGCCCGAATGCGAGTCTTGATGGTGCCCAGCGGCTCTCCCGTCTTGGCCGCGATTTCCGTGTGGGTGAGCCCCTCGAAGTAGGCCATCTCCAGCGCGCTTCGCTGCGCGGCTGGCATGCCACCGAGCGTGCCGCGCACTTTCTCCATGGCCCGTGACCGTTCCGCCTCGCCGGCCATATCCGGTTCCACTGAAACCACTACATCGGCAATATCTGTTTCGGGGCGGCGTTTGCGCAGAGCGTCAATCGCGCGGTTGCGGGCGATCACCGCCAGCCACGCGCCCAGGCTGCCGCGGCTCGTGTCGAACACTCCGGGATTGCGCCAAAGCTGCATGAAAACTTCCTGCAATACGTCCTCGGCCGCGCCGGTATCGCCCAGCACGCGCAACCCGACTGCATAAATGATTGATGAATAGCGGTCGTACAGCGCCGCCATCGCGCTCTCGTCGCCCGACCGGATCGCCCACAGCAGCGAAACGTCGGTCGCGCCTCCCCTTGATTCAGCGCCAGACAAACAGTTATCTCTTCCTCTCAAAAGTACGGTTCCAGTCCCTGAGCGGATTGCTCCCGGGACGGTTACATTTGTTACCATCCGCTTTGCCTGCAATGGGTTACTCAGGATGGCATGGCAACACCCACGCGGAAGCATAGTAGCATTCGCCTGCCTCCGACAAGCCGCCGGAGTCACCTGCTTTTGGGGAAACCGGCCTAGCCGCTAGCGTCCACGGATCAGCTTACGGTACGCGGTTGTTCCTGACGAATGACGGCCTACCCGGATTTGTCGTCTTAGATCGCAAGGCCGCGAGTCCGGGCGGGAGGGTTCATGAGTTGGGTAGAGGGGGTTCCAATCGTCTCAGGTTTGATAGATCCGTGCGTTCACACGGGCGACTCCCTGAGGGTCGCCTCGGTCTTTACTGGCTCTTCATCGCCAGCTGCCTCTCCTGTGGCGTCATCTGTTTCCACAGCACTTCCAAATCTCGCTGCACTCGTGAGTTACTTGGATCCCCATGCAGCGCCTTAGCAAACCAGCGATAGGCAGTAGGCAGGTCACGGTTTACGCAGTGCCCAGTAGCGTACATGGCGCCCAGCAAGGTCTGCGCCTTAGCATTCGACTGCTGGGCGCCTATGAACAGGTTCCTTCGCGCCAGGTCGCAGTTGGCACGAGCCCCGTGGCCATACAAGTACTTCTCGCCCTCGTCCACCAGCCGGTCTTCAGGGCGGGCCGGAGAGACTGTCGGCGACGGTTTGGTGAGAGTCGATTTCCGAGTCGGCGCGGCCGGTTCGGGAGCTTCCTTGGCGACCGGATTTTCTTTAGCAGCTGGTGAGGACTCCGTCGCATCAGGCTCGCCGGTCTCTGCGGCGGGCGCGGTCGATGGTTTGGCTGTGGATTCCGTAGGCTGGGGGCCGGCGGGCGATTCTGGAGTTTGCTCGGATGGTTTTACGACGGTGATCGGGCTCGGAGAAACTTGGCCTTCCGGGGGCGGCTCCGCAGCGGCAGGTTGGACACCTTCTCCCGTTGCTCCCGTTGGGGATTGGGTCTCCGGAGGGGTTGGGTTCGCAGGCGGCTGGGTCGCCGGAACTGGGGGTTGCGTGGACGCCGGCAAAGAATTGGCGGGGGTGGGGCTTGCCGCTGGCGCCGGAACTAGTCCTGCCCAGGGATAGCCGTCACGCTGCCAGTGCCACGCTAGCAATCCCCCGCTTAACACCAGAAGAAGAAGCGCCAGATATAAACGCCCGTGTCCCCGCGGTGGCTCATCATCGAGCAGATAGTCAAGGTCGGGAGAGCGATCGTCTCCCAGGCCGAGAAAGGAGGGGCCGCCAACCGGCGAAACTCTGGTTCTCTGGGGTTCCCGAGCAGGTTCCCGGGTGGAGACGACCGGTGGCAGCGGAGCTCCGCAGACTCCGCAAAAGCGGTACTCGGGATTATTTTCGTGACCGCATTGATCGCAGCGCGCTGTCATGAGAGTTAGCATGACTATTCTAATCTTATCTTAGATGCTGAACTCAGATAAGGCTTTGGTATGCCGTGATACTGATTAGTCATGCGGGTTTGGAGTTTTGGCCTCGAGCCGCATCACCGCGCATCATGCCATCCGCCTTTACACCTCGGTCGGCAGCGTGTTACCTTAATTCCACGTCACGAACGAATTGAAACCAATAGAAGACAGGAGTGCACTAGGTTAGTGCTAGCCAGAGAGCAAAAGAAATCCCTCATCGACCAGTACGGGACACATGCCACCGATACGGGCAGCCCCGAAGTCCAGATCGCGTTGCTGAGCGAGCGCATTGGTCAATTGACGGAGCACTTCAAAACGCACCAGAAGGATCACGGCTCGCGCCGCGGTCTTCTGATGCTGGTCAGCAAGCGTCGCCGCCTGCTGGACTACCTCAAGTTATACGATTCCGAGCGTTACAAAACGGTTGTGCATAAGCTTGGCTTGCGCAAGTAGGTTTCAGCGGGGCCGTTCCCGGCTCGGGGTGTTCTCGTCGGACCACCATCGGAATCATTGTCAGACGGTCGTCACCACATTAAGGATAAAAGCCGAGAACGGTGTGTTTCCGGCGATCTCCAAAGCGCTACTGGCTCTTGCCCTTCACCTGTGCAGTCTCTTCCAAACGCACGCGCGTGTCCTCCTGCCCAAAAGGAAATGAATCATGAAACAAGAAATATCTGTTGAACTCGCCGGCGGTAAACGAATCTCATTTGAAACAGGAAAATTAGCCAAGCAAGCGCACGGTTCGGTTGTGGTGCGCATTGGCGATAACGTCGTTCTCGCCACCGCTACCGCCAATCCTGATCCTCGCGAGGGAATTGATTTCTTCCCCCTGACCGTCGACTACCGCGAATACACTTACGCCGGCGGACGCATTCCCGGCGGCTTCATCAAGCGCGAAGGTCGTCCCAGCGAGCGGGAAATTCTGACCAGCCGCCAGATTGACCGTCCGGTCCGTCCGCTGTTCCCGGATGGCTTCCGCTGTGAAACCCAGGTCATCGCCTTCGTCCTCTCCGCCGACACCGAGAACGATCCCGACGTCGCCGGCATCAATGGCGCATCGGCCGCGCTCACCATCTCCGACATTCCATTCGAGGGACCCATCGGTGCCGTGCGTGTGGGCCTGGTCAACGGTGGCTTCGTTATCAACCCCACCTATAGCGAAATGCGGGACAGCCTTCTGAACATCATGGTGGTTGGCACTTCCGACGGCATTGTGATGATCGAATCCGGCGCCAAGGAAGTGAAAGAAGAAACCGTGGTGGACGCGATCGAATTCGCCCACGCCGAAATCAAAAAGATTTGCGCCGCCATCAACGATCTCAAACAAAGGGCGGGCAAGCCCAAGCGGTCGGTCACTCCGCCGGAATTCGACCAGACCTATTACGACGATCTCAAGAATCGTATCGCAGTCGATCTCGCCGATCGCCTCGACACCCAGAAACATCCCAAGGCCGAAAGCTATACTCTGGTCCGTGAACTGAAGAAGCAACTACAGGCGGCGATCCCGGCCGAAGACGAAGCCGCCCAGAAGAAACTGAAAACCTACTACGAGACCTTGCGTGAACGCATTTTCCGCGAGCACGTAATCAACAACAAACGCCGCCCTGACGGACGTGCCTTCGATCAGATTCGCGATATCTGGATTGAAGTGGGCGTCCTGCCGCGCACCCACGGCTCGGCCATCTTTACCCGCGGCGAAACCCAAGCCCTGGTCACCACCACTCTCGGCACCAGCGACGACATGCAACGCCTAGAAGTCTTCGAAGGCGAAGCCAAGAAACGCTTCATGCTGCACTATAACTTTCCGCCGTTTTCGGTTGGGGAGGTGGCGTTTTTGCGGGGCGCGGGCCGGCGTGAGATTGGGCACGGAGCGCTGGCTGAACGGTCTATCTCGAACGTCCTGCCGGACGAAGATAAGTGGCCCTATGCCATGCGCGTGGTCTCGGACATTCTGGAGTCGAACGGGTCGTCCTCGATGGCGACCGTCTGCGGAGCTTCGCTGGCATTGATGGACGCGGGCGTTCCCCTGAAGTCCCCTGTTGCTGGAGTCGCCATGGGATTGGTCAAGGAGGGCGAGCAATACGCCATTCTGACTGACATCGCCGGCGCCGAAGACCACTACGGCGATATGGATTTCAAAGTCGCCGGCACCAAGGACGGCATCACCGCCCTGCAGATGGACATCAAGGTGGGCGGCATCACTGCTCAGATCATGCGCGAGGCTTTGTCCCAGGCCCAACGCGGACGCTTGTTCATTCTGGACAAGATGAATGCGGTTCTGCCGGGTCCTCGCGAAAAGGTTTCGGCTTACGCGCCGCGCATTTACACCCTTCAGATTCCGGTGGACAAGATTCGCGATGTGATTGGGCCCGGCGGCAAAATGATTCGCAGCATCATCGAGCGCACCGGCGTGAAGATCGACGTGGAGGATTCGGGCAAAATCAACGTAGCCTCAAACGACGAGGCTTCAGCGGCCAAAGCCCTGCAGATCATCGGCGATCTGACTGCCACGGCTGAGATCGGGAAAACCTATCTCGGTACGGTGACTCGACTGGCTGATTTCGGCGCATTTGTCGAGATCATTCCCGGCACTGACGGGTTGCTACACATCAGCGAAGTCGCGGAGCACCGCATCAAGGACGTCCGCGACGAACTGAAGGAAGGCGACCAGGTGCTGGTGAAAGTGCTGGCCGTCGAGGGCAACCGCATTCGCCTGTCGCGCAAGGCAATCCTCAAGGAACAGCGCGCGAAGATGGGCGGCGGCGAGCTTCCACCCGATGGCGGTGGCGGAGAGGGCGGCGAGCCTGCACCTGCGCCCGCACTGACCATAGAAGGCGGCGGCGATTTTCCCGACGACGAACCTAATTTCAATCGCGATGCGCCCTTAGCCGGAGCTGGGGCTGCAGATCGCGCCCCGGAACGAAGCGGCGATCGAGGCTCAGACCGGGGCCCAGACCGAGGCGGAGACCGCGGACGCGGTGGCCGTCCCGGCGGTGGTGGCGGCAGAGGTCGTGGCCGTGGTGGCCCCGGACGCGGAGGCCGTGGTGGCTTCGGCGGCGGGGGACACGGCGGCGGGCGTCACTAAGCAAGTCTAATCGAGTGGCGCGGGCACCCTCACCTGTGCACCTCAGTAACCAACCATTTGCAGACGGGCGTCCCGCCCGTCTGATTTTTCAGTTAAGGCCGCGTCCAGGATCGCGGCTTTTTCCTTTCCCCTGATCAGCGTTCCGCTTTTTCCTTCTTAGCCGCTAGCTTCCACTCTGCGACCAGAGCCTGAAATTCCGCCTGTCCCTGAAAAGGTTGGAACTCAGCGGCTTCTAGCCCGAAGTTCCGTATTGCGAAAAGCGGTAATCCGCTGATTTCGTTTACATTAACCGGTTTTAGAGCGTTTTTGTCTGGGTACGGCTATAAAAGAGGTTGAACCCGGAGAAGCTCGAAGGCGCGTTGTTGTACTGCGGTCGGCGTGGCGATCATGTCAAAGCTCTGCTCCGCCAGCCGCACCCGGTTCTTGGTCAAGGTGGCTAGGTCCTGGAGCAAGGTTTGAAAACTGTGGACGGGTAGCCCGTCTTCCGTGTGCTTATCCTGCGCCTTACTCTGCGCCTTCAGCGAGCGTTGCGCGGGA
>Ga0137407_10002352_pt1 | contig 12456 bp, 13 predicted proteins | sample CZOMad2_2_16fung_FD_108410 | JGI IMG/M metagenome (GOLD analysis project Ga0137407, IMG submission 108410) | Vadose zone soil fungal communities from Angelo Coast Range Reserve, California, USA - CZOMad2_2_16fungal (Illumina Assembly) | ecosystem: Environmental > Terrestrial > Soil > Vadose...
CATCAATCTCGCGGGGGGAAGCGTCTCCAATATCGGCGGGCTTATCGGTAACATCGGCATCTACACGACCTCGGTGATCGAGAATGCGGTGGGTGGTTCGGGGGCGGACACGATTACGGGCAATAGCGCAAATAACGTGCTCACCGGCGGGGGTGGCAATGACACACTCTATGGACTTGATGGCAATGACACCCTGATCGGCGGTCCGGGTAACGATCTACTGGTGGGTGGACGCAGTTCAATTGTGCAAACATTGTATACGCCGACCGGTCAGATGGGCACGGAATGGCACATCGTTGGCGCGGCCGATTTTGCGGGCGGCTCGACGGCCGATATGCTGTGGGTGCGTAACACGTCCGGCGACTGCGCTTTGTGGACGATGAGCAACGCGGACCTGTCGGGGTTTGGCTTTACCGGTGGTCACATGGGGTCAGAATGGACCGCCATCGGTATTGGTGACTTCAATAAGGACGGCAAGTCTGACCTGCTTTGGCAGCGCAGCGGCATGGGAGATGCCGCGATTTGGCTCATGAATGGACCCAATCTTGTCGGCTTTGGAATCCCTGCCGGGAGAATGGGCTCGGAATGGCATATTGCGGGTATCGGTGATTTTGACGGCAACGGAACTTCCGACATGCTCTGGCTTCGCAACACCGGCGAGGCTGCGGTCTGGTCGATGAACGGCACCACGCTTGCCGGCTACGGGATTTCTAATGGCCGGATGGGAACAGAGTGGACCGTCGCCGGCGTCGGCGACTTCGATGGCAATGGCCGCGATGACATCCTGTGGCTGCGCAGCACAGGAGAAGTAGCCATCTGGTCGATGAATGGGATCAATTTGTCAGGTTTCTACTCGTCCACTTCGATGCCGACGGGATGGCATGTCGGTGGAATAGCGGACTATAACGGGGACGGTAAAGACGACATTCTTTCGGTCAGCGACGGCAATGCGGTCCAATTAATGGAAATGAATGGGGGAACGATCACTAACATTATTGCGCCCCCTGGCAGCGTGGACGCTCAGTGGCATCAGGTCGGTTTCGCAGATTTTACGGGCGATAAGCTGCCGGATGTGCTCTGGGTCAACAACTCAGGCATGACATTGATATCGGATCTTCGCACCGGCGCCGAAATCGTGACCGGGGGCGCCGGGTCGGACACCTTCCGGTTCAATGCGCTTGATGAAGTAGGCAAGATTATTACGGACTTTAGTGCAGGAACGGGCGGAGACGTGCTCGATCTTCATAATCTACTTGTTGCGGCCGGCTATGCTGGGAGCACTCCATTCCAGGACGGGGTGTTGCGGGGCGTCCAAAACGGCACGGCAACCGAAATTCAGATCGATCCTTATCCGCTCGATCAGTCATGGGTAACGGTTGCGATATTGGAAAACGTGAATCACACGGCGCTCATCTCAAGCAACTATTTGTTGTGATTGCTTTCGAGCCCCAGATGTCTGTTCAAAATTAGGCTTCTGCCTTCGCAAGACTTCCAAGGTCCCGATATCTCGATGATAGTCCGCGTTGTGGAAGGTCACGATCCGCCCCGAATAGCAGGGCAACACTTCGAGGCTCAGATCGATAAATGGCTTTCCCAGTGTGGCGAGGAAGTCGAGCACTGATGGTTCGAAGATATATACTGCCCCATTCGCAAATTTGCAGGGGGGATTCGCAACATTCTCGTGAAATCCGACGACCATGCCGCGCTCGTCCTGCTCGATGATGCCGCAGAATTGCGGCGTAACCGTTTCGAAGGTCATCATTGTAATTTCGACCCCGGGGGCCTGTCACGGTGACGGGCGATGAATGCAGATAGATTAAACCGGGTGAGGTTGTCGCCGTGCGCGACAATGAATGGCTGGTCCGCAAATAGTGTCGATTTTGCAAAAATGGTGCCCCCGGTACCAAGTAACTCGACCTCGTGCACAAGGTCGATACGCTCCCTCCACTTGCAGCGCGCAACGTAATCGGTCACTTGCTCGGCAAGGTGATGGATGTTGACTAGCACGCGGTCGACCCCTTGCCCCAGCAATAAATCCAGCCAATATCCTAGCAGCGGTTGGCCATGGATCGGCGCAAGACATTTGGGGAGGGAATCGGTGAGTGGCCGCAGCGGGTCCCAAGGCCTGCTGCGAGCACTAACCTAGTCTGTAGTCTAGAGCCTCGCTGCCTCTCGTGATTTCGCGGAGAGAAGAGAAGTGCTTCCAATTCTGGAGATTGGATAGTTGGTCGGCGGCGGCACGGACGCTGCGATTACTGGTGAAAGAGGGCCCCAATTGCTCTGAGGTCGGCATGCGCAACGCCAACTCTGTCGCGGGCTGTGATGATCGCAACGAAGTCGCCGCTGTCGGCAGGGGCCAAGGATAACGTGGGTAGGTCATCTTCGCTGATCTGCATTTGGTTTTCCCTGCTGTCGATGTTAGAATACCTCCATACGGAGGGCAACATGGGCATCACACTCGCCAAGCTTGACGCTTTGCGTTCCGCCGGCCTTCTCTCACCTGGCGCAAGAGTCCTCGATATCGGATCGTCAAACCTGTATTCCGCCGAACCGGAAGCAATCCGTAGATTCATCGGGAACGGCACCGATGACGCAACTGTGAAGCGCCTGGCCGATGGCTCATCCTACGGGGCGAACGGCGGCAAGAACGAAAGTTTTGTTGGTGAGCTCTTAGAATGCGCAGGACTTGACTATCTTTCGTTCGATATTGCAAACGGCTACCGCACGCGCATTTTTGATCTTAACATCGAAACACTACCGGAAGACTTATCGAGGTCTTTCGACATCGTGCTTAACTTCGGGACCACCGAGCATATCGTTAACCAGCACAATGCCATGCGGGTAATCCACGATGCCTGTAAGGTCGGCGGCCACATTGTGCACGAGGTTCCAGCTCTTGGCTTCATCGACCACGGCTACTTCACCTATACACCGCGATTCTTCTTTGACCTTGCTGGTTGGAACGAATACCAAGTGATCGACTTCGCCTACAGAGGTCCCGCACCTGGCAAGCCGATTTCAAGCATCGTCTCGGACTACGCAACCTATTTTCCAGTGCTCGCGAACTGTCAGCGATGGGACTATCAGGCCGATAATATTGCGCTCTACATCGCCTTGCGCAAAATCAAAGATGCCCCCTTCCGTCTTCCCCTCGAGCGCAGCACGTCAGTCGTACGCGAACCGGTTGGGCACCAGCCATCTCTGGTCGCGACTTCAGCCCAGCATAGACACTGGCTTAATCGATTCCGCCATCTTTACGGATCATGGCGGAGGCTTCGCGCGTTGGGATTGTCCGAAAGGAACTCAAGGCAAAGCAGGGCGAAAAGCAGAGGAAACTGCTGAGGCCTTACGGCTCGCCACCCAAAAAAGTGCAGGAAAGATGTACTATGACACGAGTGTGCTCTCTGCAGCAGCGCGAGCATACGAGACGCGCATCCTGAGGAATGGCGACTCGATTAGCGCGTAGCTGACTGCCGCAAGACCAATAGAGAGGGGAAGAATGATCGCGATGCCCGTCAGATAAGGCGAGTCCAGCAATGGTCTGATGGTTGTCGCAACCAGCATGCAGATCATGATATGCCACGCGTACAGCGAGTAACTGATCCTGCCCAAATAGGCGGTCGATCGGCTGAACGGGAGCTTTGTCCCGCTTGCTAAATACGCGAGCAGTAAGCCGGAAAACATCACGCCTTGCAGGGCTGGCCATATCACCCATAGTGGGCTGTTACTCGCGACCCTTCCGCCTCCACTGTAGTCGACGTGGAACAGACCGCCGGGCCGATGCACGAGCCATATGACCAAGTTGATCAACAGCAGCACACCTACTGACCACCACACGCTGATTTTGCGCTCTGGCCCTCGTGCATAGAAGACAGCTGCAAGGCACCCAATCAGGAATAGATCCAATCCGCCGAAGATCGAGAAATATGCCAAGTGATGGACGCTCCCATTGAGCATGAAGACAATAGCGCGCAGCAATAGCATGAAGCCAACAAGGGCCAGTAAGAAGCGTACGCCGCGATCCCGAACCATCATGGCTATGATCGGAAACAACAGATAGAACTGCAGCTCGATGGTGACGGAGAACAGGACGCCGCCGTAGGCGCCATATTTGAGCCTGTAAAGGTTCGAGATCGGGAGAAGCGCCATAAGGTAGTCGATGCCGACTGACGTTTCGCGCGGGTCCGGCGTCGAGAAATATCCGAACGTAACGACGAATGCGAACAGCGGATATATACGCAGAATGCGATTTAGATAGAACCGCCGGGCGTTCATCTCCTTGCCGTATGTGATGAGCGTCAAGATGAAACCGCTGATCACCATGAAGAGAGCTACGCCCGTATAGCCCTGATCGAAGATTGGAATGTGCAAGCTATCGCGCTGCTCGCCACGCCCGATATACCAAAGATTACTATGGAACATCAGCACCACGAAAGCTGCGAAGAACCGCAGATGGTCAAGTTTTGGGCTGTAGAGAATGTTCGGGCTTTGCATGAAACGACGTGGGCTAGGCCACTACCTTAGTCTTACGGGAGCGCGGCGAGTCCGCCCACCGCTTCCGCAGTTTTCGGCGGGCGTGCCCGAGTGATCTTCTCGGCGATTCGTCAAAGGCTACCAAGTCTTCATCGCAACCAAGCTTGCGGGCCGTCCCTATATTCTCTTCGACTGTTTGCCCTTGTCGTTCTTCCTCCGCGCTGACATTGGCACAGATGCAATAGTGGCGCCTATAACATGGTCCCTTCGGACGGCCCGCCGAGAGCACACTTTGGGGATCGCGCGTAGTACCACTTTGTATTATCTGGGGCATTGAGCGGGGACCGTTTCTGTAATCCTGTGGACAACTCCTGTGGTCGTCTCGATCCGATCCGCGCATAGGTGTAAGAGCACCACGTAGGGTAGCGGGCTAGGGAACCCTGCGGCCGTCTTTGATTGGCTCTACTCGGTAAGACGTTGGGCGGGGCCCCAGGCAAACCAGGCGGGCGGGCAGAATGCGGGTATTTGTGACAGGCGCTTGTGGTTACAAGGGGACGGTCCTTGTACCCAAATTGCTGGCCCAAGGGCATGACGTCATCGCGTTCGACGCGATGTGGTTTGGGAACTACCTTGAGCCGCACCCGCGCCTGACGGTCGTGCAAGGCGATGTCCGCGACCCACACCAGATCGAACTTTCCGGAGTGGACGTAATCGTCCATCTGTCGTCCGTGGCGAACGATCCGTGTGGGGATTTGGATCCAAGACTCACGTGGGAAATCAGCGCATTGGCGACGATGCAGCTTGGTGACTGCGCGGTGCGCGCGGGTGTCAAGCAGTTCATCTATGCTTCGTCTGGAAGCGTCTACGGGGTCAAGGATGAACCGCAGGTCACCGAAGACCTCGAGCTCGAGCCGATCTCTGAATACAACAAGACGAAGATGGTCGCCGAGCGGGTTCTGTTGAGCTATGCGAACGACTTGATCGTCCAGATCGTCCGGCCGGCCACCGTTTGTGGCTACTCGCCGCGCATGCGCCTCGATGTGTCCGTCAATATGCTGACAATGCAGGCGTTGCGCAACCGCCGGATCACGGTGTTCGGTGGCCAGCAGACCCGGCCCAATATTCACATTGATGATATCACAGACGTCTATCTGTTCTTGCTCGAACGCCCGGAACTGACCGGAATCTATAATGCCGGGTTTGAGAACATATCGCTCATCGGGATCGCGCAAAGGGTTGCCAAGCGCATCCCCTCGGAGATCGTCGTAACCGAATCCAACGACCCTCGCTCCTATCGGGTGAACTCCGACAAGCTCCTTGCCACCGGCTTTCGCCCCAGGCGGACCGTCGACGACGCAATCGTGGAAATCTCTGAGAAGTACCAGGCTGGCGTCCTGCACGATAACGATCGGTACTACAACCTGCGTTGGATGCAACGAGAGGTCCTAAAGTGAACATCAGACCGGCGCCGATCGATGGATGTGCAGCGTTGTTTGCCGACTACGCGGCAAGACTGCACTCTGTTCTAAGAAAGGCCGACTGGACCCCCGTACGCCTCCTCGCAGAGGAGTTGCAGGACTGCTGGTCCACTGGACGGCAGGTTATTCTTTGCGGCAATGGGGGCAGCGCGGCCAACGCCATTCATTTAGCCAACGACTATCTCTATGCGGTTTCAAAGACATCCGGGTGTGGCCTGCGCGCCCACGCGCTGTCCGCCAACGCCTCGGTATTGACATGCCTCGCCAACGATGAGGGCTATGACCAGGTCTATTCACTGCAGCTTGGCGTCTTGGCTCGGCCCGGGGATGTTCTGATCGCCTTCTCTGGCAGCGGCAACTCGCCGAACATTCTCAAGGCTCTGGAAAAAGCGCGCGAGATCGGCATGCGTAGCTATGCCATCCTGGGTTTTTCCGGCGGCAAGGCAAAAGGCTTGACGGACGTGCCGATTCATTTTGCCATCGACGACATGCAGATCAGTGAGGATCTTCAAATTGTGGTTGGTCACATGGTCATGCAATGGCTGTTTCGTAACCGGCCGGCCGAGGCGCGGGGTCTGGGGAATGTAGTGTGAAGGTAGCGGTTCTCGGCAGTAACGCGTTTTCCGGAGCGAGTTTTGCGGACTATGCCCTCAAACAGGGGGCGGATGTTCTGGGAATCAGCCGATCTTCAGAGCCGCACCGAGTTTTCCTGCCTTACCGGTGGTCGGGCCATGATTGCAGATTCGCGTTCTATTCCTATGATCTCAATCGTCAGCTGGATGAGATCATCGCGCTGATTAAGCGCGAGCGACCACAATACGTTGTCAATTTTGCTGCGCAGAGCATGGTAGGGGAAAGCTGGAAGAATCCCGAACACTGGTTCATGACCAACGTGGTTTCAACTGTGCGATTGCACGAGCAACTGCGTCATTGCGAGTTCCTGGAACGCTACGTGCACATCACGACGCCGGAAGTCTATGGCAGCACACCAGGTTTCATCAAAGAGGACTTCCCCTTCAACCCCAACACGCCCTATGCCGTATCACGGGCGGCCGCGGATATGAGCCTACGCACCTTCCATCAGACACACGGGTTCCCCGTGGTCTACACGCGCGCCGCAAATGTCTATGGTCCCGGCCAGCAGCTCTATCGCATCATTCCCCGGACCATTCTTTTTATTAAGGTCGGTCGCAAACTCGGCTTGCACGGTGGGGGCCACGCGAGCCGGTCCTTTATCCACATCCAAGACGTCTGCAGCGCAACGTGGCGCGTAATGATGGATGGCAAGATCGGCGAATCCTATCATATCTCTACCAATGAGATCGTCAGCATCGGGGAACTCGTACAACGGATCTGCGGCAAGATGGGGGTGCGTTTCGAGGATGCGGCCACCGTAGTCGACGACCGTCCCGGCAAGGACTCCGCCTATATGCTCGACAGCAGCAAGCTCCGCGGCAGTCTTGGCTGGCATGACGAGATCGATCTCGAGACCGGGCTTGATGACTGCATCCGCTGGGTTGCGGGCAATCTTGACGATTTGCGACATCAACCACTCGACTATGTGCATAAGCCATGACCGCAATCGCCGGAAGAAAACATGTCCCCGTCCCTGTCCGCGACACTGTCGTGGACATGCTCGATGACCTGGCCCGCAATGTGAGAGCGCGCATCATCGAGACCTCGCATCGGACCGGGACACCGCACTTGGGCTCGTGCCTGTCGTGCGTGGACATACTGGTGGCTGCCTACTTTCATACTTTGCGGATCGATCCGGCCGCCCCGCGAGACCGGGACCGCGACCGTTTCATCCTCAGCAAGGGGCATGGGGCGCCCGCACTGTTCCAAGTGCTGGCGATGCGCGGCTTCTACCCCGAAGCGATGCTTGAACATTATGGCGAGGACGGCGGAATCTTCGCCGAGCACCCGCCGACCCCAAAGCATCTTCCCGGCATTGAAGCCGCCACCGGCTCGCTGGGACACGGACTATCGATGGGCATCGGAATGGCTCTGTCGGCCCGCATCCAGGGTCAGAGCTACCGCGTCGTCGCGCTCCTCAGTGACGGCGAAAACAACGAGGGCTCGGTTTGGGAGGCCGCCATGTTCGCGGCCGCTCAGCGGCTTGACCGTCTCGCGATCATTGTTGACTTCAACCGATGGCAGGCGACCGGCCGCAGCGAAGAGGTCATGGCCATCAATCCACTAGCCAAGAAATGGCGCGCCTTCGGTTGGAGCGAGTACGAGGTGGATGGTCATGACATGCGCCAGCTCCTGTCGGTGCTCTCGCGAATACCGGACGGCAGCGGCAGACCCATCGCCATCGTCGCACATACGATAAAGGGGCGGGGCGTATCCTTCATGGAAGACGACAACAATTGGCACTATCGCATACCGACCGCAGCTGAGGTAGCGGCAGCCAAGCGAGAATTGGGAGTGGCATCGTGAGGAATGCTTTCGCAGACGAAATCACTCGGCTCGGAGCTGTCGATCCGCGCGTCGTGCTCCTGTCCGGCGATATCGGCAACAAGCTGTTCGATGGTTTCAAAGCACACAGCAAAGAGCGCTTCTACAATTGTGGGGTCGCTGAGGCGAACATGATGGGAGTCGCGGCTGGACTTGCGCTCAACGGGCTGCGGCCCGTGGTTTACACGATTACGCCGTTCACCACCACGCGCTGCTTGGAACAGATTCGCGTGGACGTCTGCTATCACGAAGCACCTGTCATCATCGTGGGCACCGGTGCTGGAATGTCTTATGCCGAGCTCGGTCCAACCCACCATTCATGCGAGGATATCGCCATACTTCGGGTGCTGCCAGGGATGACCGTGCTATGCCCCTGTGACGCCGTCGAGTTGCGGCTCGCACTGCATGCGGCGCTGGCGCATGATGGGCCTGTATATATGCGGATCGGAAAGAAGGGCGAACCGATCATCCACAAGACGGAGCCTGAATTTCGCATTGGCCAGGCTATTACGGTTCGCGCGGGCGATGATGTCTGTCTAATCAGTACCGGCAACATAATGCCGGTGGTGCTCGCGGCGGCCGATTTGCTGGAAGCTCAGGGCGTGTCAACCCGGGTGGAGAGCTTCACGACGGTCAAGCCACTGCATCGAGAGCGACTACAGGAGCTTTTCTCACGCTATCGCGTGGTGGGGGTCGTGGAGGAGCATAGCCGTCTTGGTGGCCTGGGCGGCAGCATCGCGGAATGGCTTGTCTCTCAAGCCGATGGGCCTGGTCGGATGATCAGTTTCGGAACGGATGATGTGTTCATGCACGAAGTCGGCACCCAGGACTATGCGCGACAGCGGTTTGGCCTGACAGCCGAGAACATTGCCCGCACCATGCTGGAACGGTGGCGGCCCCATTGAAGCTGTCGTAGAGGAGTGCCACATCAGGCATGCAGATTGGCATCGATTTCGACAACACCATCGTCAGCTATGACCGCCTGTTCCACCGGGTTGGCGTCGAGACGGGATTGATTCCTGCGCACCTGTCAGCCACCAAAGTCAGCGTTCGCAATTATTTGCGGAGTGTTGATTGCGAGGATGACTGGACCGAGATGCAGGGTCACGTCTACGGCATACGCATGGGCGAGGCCGAGGTCTTTCCGGGAGTGATTGAATTCTTGCGCCGCGCCCGCGACGAACATCTTGAGGTCCGTATCGTCAGCCACAAGACGCGGTATCCCTTTCGTGGCCAACAACACGACTTGCATCGAGCCGCTCGAGAATGGATCGGGCTCACCCTTAGCGATGCGACCGGGCCACTGGTGCCGCCAGATCAAGTTTTCTTCGAGGTGACCAAAGATGACAAGCTGTGGCGCATCACCAACCTACAATGTGATTACTTTGTCGACGACCTGCCCGAGATCCTCTTAGCGCCACAATTCCCAAATCGCACTCGGCGGATACTCTTCGACCCTGACGGCGTACACCCTCGCAATAGCGCGCTGGTCGCACATGCAACCTGGTATGACATTGGTCAGCACATCGCAGCTCATGTTGCCTGAACCCCTCAGGAGCGATGTCATGGCCTTGCTTGCATCAAGCGGGCTGTCGGACGGCGAGGCCGCGTTGCGGCTGTGCCGTGAGGGTGGAAACAATCGTGTAGTCCTGGTCGAAACCGGTGGTCGCAGACTCGTCGCCAAGCATTATTACTGCAGCCCCGGTGACCAGCGAGACCGCCAACGGGCCGAGTGGGAGTTTCTCTCCTATGCGAAGCGGCTCGGACTATCATGCGTGCCCCATCCGATCTCGCAGGATCGTTGGGCGGGAATTTCTCTCTATGAATATGTTGAGGGCGAGAAGCTCGCTCCCAACGAGGTCGGACGAGATCACATAGCCGCGGCGGTGGAGTTCGTCCGCGCCCTCAATGGTTCGGATCGCCATGTGCTTGCGGCGACGCTGCCAATCGCGTCAGAAGCTTGCTTCAGCTTGGCTCAGCATCTGGCGGTTGTCGACCGCCGCATCGACCGATTGTCAAGGGTCGAGGCAGCCTCACGGCTCGACATCGAGGCCGCGGAGCTCATTCGCGACCTGAGTGCCCGCTGGCAGCTCGTTCGCGCACGTGTCGAAGCATCGGCGCGGCGGCTCGGCTGCGATCTCAATCGACTGCTCCCCCGCGAACAACGCTGCGTTTCACCATCCGACTTTGGCTTTCACAATGCCTTGGTGCGAACGTCGGGCGAGACCTGCTTCATCGATTTCGAGTATGGGGGGTGGGATGACCCCGCGAAGCTGGCGGCGGATTTCTTCTGTCAGCCAGCCGTTCCAGTGCCGCTCGAACATGTTACGTGGTTCTTGGATGCGGTCGCGGGCATTTTCGGAGAGCCGAAGGAAGTGCAGACAAGAGCCAACTTGCTACTGGGCGTGCTGCGCACCAAGTGGTGCTGCATCATGTTGGGTGATTTTCTTCCCGATTCAGCATCTCGCCGCCGATTTGCCGATCCTGAAATGGACATCAATCTGCGTAAGCGAACACAGCTTGCAAAGACTTCGCAGGCAATGCAGTCTCTAGATGGGTAGCTCGTGCTCATGGCCTATGTCGATTTTCTCTCCGTCATCCACAAAAGCACGAAGCGCGATTACCTTGCTCGCGTGAATGATGCCGAATACCCGAAGCCAAAGGCGGCAGCTCTCGCCAAACGATGGGACTTCGATTACTGGGATGGTGATCGCCGGATCAATTATGGTGGTTACCGTTATGATGGACGTTGGGCCAAAGTCGCCACGGCCATAGCTGAGCATTACGGTGTGAAGTCTGGCGACAAGATTCTTGACGTCGGATGTGGCAAGGGGTTCCTGCTTTACGACTTCACCCAAGTCGTGCCCGGCGTTGAGGTATGGGGCATCGACATCTCGGTCTATGCCATCAAGCACGCCAAGGAGGAGATCCGCGACCGTGTGCGGGTCGCCGACGCCATCGCGCTGCCGTTCCGCGATAACTTCTTCGACTTGGTCGTTTCGATAAATACGCTGCACAATCTCTTTTGCCATGAGCTCGACAAGGCATTGCGGGAGATCGAGCGGGTAGGGAAGGGCGGCAAGTATATCTGTGTCGAGTCTTATCGGAGCGAGGAGGAGAAGGCCAATCTCCTCTACTGGCAGGTGACCTGCGAGGCTTTTAATACGCCTGAGGAATGGAAATGGTGGTTCCGGAGCACGGGCTACACGGGCGACTACTCGTTTATCTACTTCGAATAGGAACGCCGACGTGACGTTGCCGAAGACGACCAAGGCTGCAATTCTCGTCGCACAACGTGAGCCATTGGTGGTGGCCGAGGTTGAGCTGCCGCGCGCCCTCGACGTAGGGCAGGTCCTGGTCCGGGTTCATTGCAGCGGTATTTGTGGCTCGCAACTCGGCGAGATCGACGGCGTCAAGGGGGAGGACAAGTTCCTGCCTCATCTGCTCGGTCATGAGGGCTCGGGCACGGTTGTAGATACTGGGCCTGGTGTTCGCCACGTGAAGGCCGGCGATACAGTAGTGCTGCACTGGCGCAAAGGACTCGGCATCGAGGCTGCGCCACCGACCTTTTCGTGGGATGGAAAGCGCGTCAATGCTGGCTGGGTGACGACATTCAATGAGTACGCGGTCGTCTCCGAAAATCGCCTTACGGCGATCCCTTCTGACAGTGACCTCGAGATCGCGGCTCTATTCGGGTGCGCTGTGACAACAGGTTTTGGTGTCGTCGTAAACAACGCGCATCTTACCATCGGCGAGTCAGTAGTTATCTACGGGGCAGGCGGCGTCGGCCTCAACATTGTTCAGGCGGCGGCACTGGTTTCGGCCGATCCCATCGTGGCAGTCGACCTTTTCGACTCCAAGCTCGAGCTGGCGCGCATTCTTGGAGCGACCCACCTTATCAATGCTTCGCGCGCAGACGCGAGAACTGCGATCCTTGCTGCCCTCGATGGTGCCGGGCCAGATGTATTCATCGACAACACCGGAAATCCAGGCGTCATCAGGCTCGGTTATGAGATTGCCAAATCTCAGGGTCGCATCGTACTCG
>Ga0137407_10002354_pt1 | contig 12453 bp, 12 predicted proteins | sample CZOMad2_2_16fung_FD_108410 | JGI IMG/M metagenome (GOLD analysis project Ga0137407, IMG submission 108410) | Vadose zone soil fungal communities from Angelo Coast Range Reserve, California, USA - CZOMad2_2_16fungal (Illumina Assembly) | ecosystem: Environmental > Terrestrial > Soil > Vadose...
ACCGGGTCTACCATCGCGACGACTTGTTGAATGCCCGTCACGATGGCGTCGAGCTTGGCGTCGTCCAGCTTGAGTCGATCGTAGAGCGCAGCTCCCATCCGGCCCGATTCAACCAGCGGTCTCGCGGCGAGCAGGTCCAGCCTGTTGGCAGCCAGGATGTCTTCGCGATGCCGGCTAATGCTGCTCGCGACAGCCAGGAGCGCCTTATTCTTTTGCTCTCCCGAATGGAGCGCCAGAACTACCGATGCGGCTTTGGCTTTCTTTGCGATTTCGATTATCGAGCTCATCAGAATTCTCTTTGTGACGAGCGGGGGCGAGCCGCCCTTCCAGACCTGAAATCATGCAACGAAAGCCGGTCATCCAGATCTGATATCCTGCGAAAGCGTTCAGGCATTTCAGTCCCTGTCGAGTCAGCGCCTGTCGAGGAAAGCGATGTTATCGCGAGTAACCAGCGCGTCATAATTTCTGTTCTCCACCAGCTCGTCGATCTCGTTAGAGCGTTTGCCCGTGATGCGGCGAGCTTCGTCTCCGGAATAATTCACAATTCCACGCGCGAACTCGCGTTGCTGCTCGTCCAATATGCTCACGGCGTCCCCGCGTTCGAACTCGCCTCGGACTTCGAGTACTCCGGCCGGCAGGAGGCTCGCCTTGCCCTCTACCAGTGCCTGACGGGCGCCTTCGTTGATCACCACCGCGGCCGTTACCGTCGTGGCGAACGCGATCCATCGGCGTTTACCTGGGAGAGCAGTGGTCGGGATAAAGAGGGTTCCAAGCTCCTCGCCTGAGAAAACGCGATCAATGACTTGGGGCTCCTTGCCGCTGGTGATGATAACAGCGCAAGCAGATTGCGCGGCAATACGAGCGGCTTCGAGTTTGGTCTTCATTCCTCCGCGACCGAAGCGCGAGGCTTTCCTGTCGGTTGCCAGTTCTTCGATCTCTGGAGTGATCCGCTCGACCACCCGGATCAGCCGCGCGTCTGTAGAGTCAACCGGGTTACCCGTATGCAAGCCCGCTACGTCGGTTAGCAACACCAGGAGATCGGCCTCCATCTTGCTCGCGACAAGAGCTGACAACTTGTCGTTATCGCCAAAGTTGACTTTCGTATATGAACCGGACTCGGTGTATTCAATTTCCGCGGTCGATACCGTGTCGTTTTCGTTGATGATGGGTAGCACGCCGAGATCGAGCAACTTCGTGATAGTGCTGCGCAGGTTCAGGTACCTCTTGCGGTTTGAAAAGTCCTCTTCGGTGAGCAGCACCTGGGCGATCGATATGCCATGCGTGTCGAAGGCGTCTGAGTAGAGCGACATCAGGCGTCCCTGCCCTACGGCTGCACACGCCTGCTTTAAGCTAACGAGCTGCGGACGCCGCTGCATGCCCAGACGCTCCGCGCCCAGCCCGATTGCGCCTGATGACACAAGCAACACCTCGCGTCCGGAGCGCTTCAGCTCTGCAATCGACCCAACGACTTCGAGGAATCGATCCGACGCGATCCCTTTCCCCTCATCGGACATCAGCACGGCGGTGCCGAGCTTAATGACTATGCGCCTCGCCTCGGATGTGATCCGTTGACGCTCGTTTGAACATGCCTGGTCAGTCATTGCCGCTCTACATAACAGTCGTTATATGTTTACCGCCCGTCGCTCTCCTGGGAAGACGACCGGTGTGTAAAATGAGAATGTCGGATTCCACAATCATTCGCAAAAACATTAGCACGGTACACAGTGTCCGAAATAGGAGACAACGTGCAAAGTCTGACGCGCACCCGGGAACTCCGGTAACCTTGCATTCACAGCCCTGTGCCTTTACCTTGGTCTTCGCAGGCGGCTGCCTGTAAAGAGAAAATAATGGAGCTGCTCGAACGCGAACAATGCTTCGATGAATTGGAGGCCATACTCAGCGAGGTGGCCGCAGGCAATGGCCGCTTTGTCCTTGTGAGCGGCGAGGCGGGAATTGGAAAGACATCGGTTGTCGAGCGATTCGCCGAAGCGCATCACCACAATGCGCGCGTGCTCTGGGGCGCTTGCGATGCCCTGTTTACGCCGCGCCCACTCGGCCCGCTCTTCGACATAGCCCATCAAACTCAAAGTAACCTGACCACCCTGCTTGAAGAAGAAGCGCCGCGCGCCTCCATATTTGCCGCCGTTCTCGATGAATTGGAAAACGGGCGCGCGCCGACAATAGCGATCATGGAGGACGTTCACTGGGCGGATGAAGCCACGCTCGATCTGCTGAAGTTCCTCGGTCGCCGAATCAATCGAACCAATGCCATGCTCGTCGTCACTTATCGCGACGACGAGGTGGGCGCGGATCACGGGCTGAGGCTGGTCTTGGGCGACTTACCTCGTCGCTCAGTAGCGCGCTTTCGACTTCTGCCGCTATCGCAAGCCGCGGTAAACGGTCTGGCAGAGCGGGAAGGGCGACCCATCGGAGACTTATATGCGGTGACCGGGGGCAATCCCTTCTTTGTCACGGAGGCGCTGGCAAGCAGAGAGCCGGGCGTACCTGTTACTGTGAGCGATGCCGTATTGTCTCGCGCGGCGCGGCTGTCGCCTGTCTCTCGCGCGGTGTTGGAACTCGTGTCAGTCGTTCCGGCGAGAACTGAGATGTGGCTGCTCGATGACGCAATCAGCCCGGATACGGGCGCTCTCGAAGAATGCGTCAGCGCTGGAATGCTTCGATACGAAGGCGAAGCAATTACTTTTCGACACGAGCTTGCGCGCCGATCGGTAGAAGATTCGATTGATGCCCCTCGTCGCCAGAGTCTGCACAATCTCGTACTGAAAGCCCTGCTCAATCGGGGCTCTGAAGCATTGCTCGCTCGGATAGTTCATCACGCGGCGCAAGCAAGTGACAGCGCGGCTGTGCTCAAATACGCTCCCGTAGCAGCAAGACAAGCATCCGCGCTTAGCGCGCATCGTGAATCAGCAACGCACTACCAGACCGCATTGCAGTACGCCGACAGGCTTGCGCCGGAAGAGCGAGCGGGACTATTTGAACACCGCTCGTATGAATGTTACCTCACTAATCAAGGTGAGGGAGCGTTACAGGCTCGCCGCGAGTCTCTCGAGATCTGGAGGCAGTTGGGCAATCGACTCCGAGAAGGCGACAATCTCCGTTGGATGTCACGAGTCAACTGGTTTCTCGGTCGCAGAATGGAAGCCGAACGATACAGCACTGAGGCTGTGACGATTCTGGAGAGCCTGCCGCCCAGCCCGGAACTGGCAATGGCTTACAGCAGTCGCGCGCAACTGCTCATGCTTGCGGATGAGAATCAGCAAGCGGTCTTGTGGGGTTCGCGCGCAATTGAGCTGGCCGGACAGCTTGGCGCGACGGAGACGCTTGTTCACGCCTTGAACAACGTCGGGACCGCAGAATACCGTGCCGGCAACGAGCGAGGGCGTATCAAGCTCGAAGAAAGTTTGCAGCTCGCGCTGGCGAACGATCTTCAAGACGACGTTGGTCGCGCTTACACCAATCTTGCTTACATGACAGTTAGACAGCGGAAGTATCAACTGGCGATCCGCTATCTTGAGGCCGGCATTGCTTACACGACGGAGCACGATCTCGATTTCTATAAACTCTACATGACGGCGTGGCGTGCGCGCTCGCATTTCGAGCAAGGCGACTGGGAAAGCGCGGCTGATGATGCAGGTTTTGTTCTGGAGCATCGCCAAGTATTGGCTATCGCGAAGATTCCGGCGCTTACCGTCCTCGGCCACGTGCGAGTCCGTCGCGGCGACCCCGATGCCGCGCGGCTGCTGGCGGAAGCTCGCGACCTGGCACTCGAGACAGGAGAGCTTCAACGCATCGCACCCGTCGCTTCGGCGCGCGTAGAGTTTGCGTGGCTTAAAGGCGACCTTGAACGAGTGTTGGGCGAAGCACGCTCTGTTCTTGAGATGGCAAAAGCACATGATGACGGCTGGCTTCAGGCAGAGTTTGCATTCTGGATGTGGCGCGGCGGAGCCGCTATAGAAACGCCGGAAACAAATGCCGGGCCTTACGCACTTCAAATGTCAGGCGACTGGCCCGCCGCCGCCGAAGCGTGGAAAGAGATCGGCTGGCCTTATGAAGAGGCGATGGCGCTAGCCGAGGGAGACGAATCGGCGCAGCTCGCGGCACTTGAGATCTTTGAGAGACTTGGAGCAGGCCCGGCAACCGAAAGATTACGCCAAACGCTGCGCGCAACAGGCGTGCGCGGCATTCCGCGCGGGCCAAGACCGAGCACGAAAGAAAACCCCGCCGGACTCACGAGTAGGCAGATGGAGGTGCTTGTGTTGATGACCGACGGATTAGCCAACGCCGAAATTGCTGCCCGCCTCTTTATCTCGCCCAAGACGGTCGACCATCACGTTTCCGCCATACTCGCAAAGCTTGACGCGCACACTCGCGCCGAGGCCGTGTCGGTTGCCTTGCAGTCAGGTCTCATAAACCAAAATAGGGAACGACCCGCTCCAAAATAGGTAATACGCCCGATGCGCGGCCTGTACCGTTTCGCGTATATTCCTGGCGAGTTGAGAAGCTCGCAAGAAAACGGGAGGAACAGTTATGCCGCGCTATCTGGTTGAACGGAGCTTTCCAGAAGGTTTGAAGATTCCGGCAAACGCCGAAGGGGCAGAGATTTGCCAGATGGTAGTCCTCAATAACGTTGAAGACAACGTTACGTGGATTCACTCTTACGTTAGCGATGACCGACGGAAGACCTATTGCGCGTACGATGCACCGTCACCGGAAGCCATTCGGCGCTCGGCCCGACGCAACAATCTGCCTGTTGATCGCATCACGGAGGTTCGCGTTCTCGACCCCTATTTCTATCGTTAACTGATTTTCGGATTCTGGGCTGATCGCCGCATCACGTCGGGTCCAGGAACAGAAGAATTTCTCACGCACACAGGCGACTGTTTGAGACCGCAGACGCTTAACGCGCCTGCGCCGGGAGAGGTATGTCCCCGGTGCAAACCAGCTGCCTCAAGTCGCTCTGCGGCTTGAGCAGGTGGCCAACCGGCTCGCTCATGATGTGTGTCAAATCGCTGCCCATCGCCGGCAGTCAGCTTTCCCAGGAGCCTAACGATGAAAGCATCAATACGCACCGTTAACCATATCATTTCGACCGATATGCAGGCGGTCTACCATCCACGTCGTAAATGGGTTCTAAAGCAGGAAGCGTTCGATAGATTATTGGACTCCCTGGGAGAAGACCGGGAGAGCGCTGGCAAGCGATATCTTGAAATCCGGAGCAACCTGGTTCGCTTCTTTGAGTGGCGCGGTAGCCCTTTCCCCGAGGATCACGCAGACGAGACAATCAATCGCGTCGCAAAAAGAATTTCTGAGAGAGAAGAGATTCTCAATCCGGCCAGTTATTTTCTCGGAGTAGCTCGAATGCTTCTGTTGGAAATCAACAAAGAACGAGTGAGGGAGGAACGAGCGCTAAGCGACCTAACAGGCCCTACGATCACATCGAATCAGTCGGGAGAGCGGAAAGAGTCCGAAGCGCGCATCGATTGTCTGCGAGAGTGCTTACAACACTTGTCCCCGGACAACCGCGAATTGATCCTCCAGTACTACCAGGGAGACAAGGGAGCAAAGATAGATAGCAGGAAGAAATTGAGTGAGCGGTTGGGAATTCCGGTCAATACGCTCAGAATGCGAGCCCTTCGAATAAGAGGAGAGCTTCAACGATGCGTCGAGAATTGCCAAGACAGTGCTAGTTGACTTGTACTGATGCTATCACTCCTGTGGTTAACCTTCCGTTGTGAATACCGCGGTTATCGATGTGTGACGTTTTCCGATAATTCACCACTCTAAACTGAGGAAAAGTAACTCTTATGTGGAGAACGAACGTGCTAACACTTAACCGTCTGGTTACGATGGCGCTGATCGCTGCTGCAGCGTTTCTCGCCTTCGCCCAACCAGCGGAAGCCGCAAATCAGGATAGCTGGTCCGCCGCGGCCAGCATGGCGACAGGTCGGTCGAGACACACGGCCACGCTGCTCGCCAACGGCATGGTGCTCGTCGCAGGCGGAACCGACGACGTGTCCGCTACCGGTCTGTCCAGCGCCGAGCGGTATGACCCGGTGACGAATACCTGGTCGTCGGCGGGCAATCTCACCACGGCCCGCTCCAATCACACGGCCACACTCCTCGCGAACGGGAAAGTCCTGGTCGTCGGTGGAGGCGCCACCACGGACAACTTTGCAAGCTGCGAACTCTATGACCCGATTACTAACACATGGTCACCCGCCGCCAGCCTTGCCACGGCCAGGTCCTTTCACGCCGCTACCCTGCTAAGCGATGGCAGGGTCCTCGTTACCGGCGGGGCGAACGAAAATATACTCGACAGCGTCGAGCTTTACGACCCGGCGACTGACAGTTGGTCCAACGCCGCCAGGATGAGCCAAGACCGTGCGTCGCACACCGCGACTCTTCTCCGAAATGGCGAGGTCATGGTGGCCGGGGGGTTCAACCTTTGTACCCCAGGGATATCCTGCGCGTTGCAGAGCACCGAGCGATACAATCCGGCCAGCAACACATGGACAAGGGCGGCAAACTTGCCTGTGGAACGCGGTTGGCATACGGCTAACCTGCTCGCCAACGGGAAGGTTATGTTGGCGGGAGGTTTTATTAACGCCACGATCCCGCCTGACATCAGTTACCTGTTGTATGATCCGGCGGCGGATAGCTGGGCCACCGGTTTCATGCCGGCTGCCCGCTACCTACACAACGCAGTCGCACTTCCCTTCGGCAAGATCCTGGTTGTCGGGGGCATTGGGGCGCCTCCCACATTCGAGGTCGGCTGCAACGTCTACGAACCGATCACAGATAGTTGGTCAGCGGCGGCCAGCATCGGGAACGTCCGGACCTTCCACGCGACGACTTCGCTGAGCGACGGCCGAGTTCTCGTGACCGGCGGCTACCCGAGCCTCGCCACCGCTGAGCTCTATTCGATTGTCGTGAGTATCCCCGAGAGCCCGAAAAACGTGTCGGCCGGCGCATACGATGGAGCGGCGATCGTGAGTTGGCTCCCGCCGAACTTCGATGGCGGAAGCCCGCTCAGCGGCTACACTGTGACCGCCTCCCCGGGCTCGGCCACAGCGACGGCGGGACCAGGAGAGCGAAGCGTTTTGGTAACCGGACTCACCAACGGGACAACCTACACGTTTACTGTGACGGCCCAGAACATCGTTGGCCCAAGCCTGCCGTCAGGTAGGTCCAACGCGGTCACCCCATTTACAATTCCTGACCCTCCGACCGGCGTCGCGGCGACCGCCCGAAACGCTTCGGCGACCGTAAGCTGGGTGCCTCCCGTTTTCAACGGTGGAAGCCGGATCATCGGCTACGTTGTGGTCTCGCCGGACAATGTGGCAGTCTCATACACTGACGGCACAGCTACTAGCGCCATCGTGAGCGCTCTAACGAATGGCACGCCTTATACGTTCACCGTCAGGGCGACCAATGCAGCGGGCAATAGCAATCCCTCGAGTACCTCGAACACTGTAACCCCTCAACCGCTGGCGATCGTATCGGAGAGCCCGACCGGCGCCGCAGCCGCTATCACCTCCGTCGTGACTGCGATGTTCAACAGGGCGATCGATCCAACCACATTGAAGATGACCGTCAACCCGGGCCGCCCAGGCGGTCCCGCCGTCGACGGATCCATAACTTGCAACTCGCCCTGTACCGTCGCCGCCTTCACTCCAAAGCGACCGCTCAAGTATGCGACGAGCTACGGGGTGACCGTTTCGGGAAGCAGCACCGGCGAATCCGCCTCAACGTCGTGGATGTTCACGACGGTCTCCAGGTAATTGGGCGATGGAGGGCCGAGATAGGCCGCCTTCCTCACTGGCTTGCGGCGTTTTCTGAATCCTATGGAACCCGTCACTCTTGCCGGGATCGCCCAAGCGGTCCCGGCTTGACCATTGCGCGGCGGTGGGATGGGTGGCTTAGACAGCAAACTCGACAGACGTATCTTGTTTTTTGGCGCCTGTCATAGGAGCAAGGGACTCCCTGGACTGAATACGATGCATCAGGCCTTTGAGCCGTCTCTGTTGTAAACCTTCATAGAGACTTTCGAAAAAGCGGTAGCGCAGAGTCAAAGCCCAGTCCATCGCTTGCAGACAACTGTTGTACAAATCCCGTCGATCGGAGTATGAAAGCATTATCTTTTCGACAGTTATCGCATGGTCGTCGTCGCATGCAATATGTATGTGGAAGAATTCGAGCTTGCTGTCATCGATGGCGGCCTTCTGCGAGCCGTCAACGAAAATGGAATACATTCGTGCTACTATGCCTTCGGTTCCAAGCGATAAGAATGCGCCAGCCGCCATCGGATGCGACTTCAGACAAAAGTCGAGATACTCGCGGACGAAATAGGCAGCTGAAGCCGAGTACTTGCTTGACAGTCCAATAAAGTTCGGCTATTTCGTTACAGGCCAGTCGCCGAAATAGGTTGAACCTGAACCCTGACATAAAAACGCACGCGGAGTTTACACAGTGAAAAGAGTCAAGTTAGTTTTCATGACATCAGCGCTGATCGTAATCGGTTTGTGCACGAGCATAGTGTGGGCACGAACACCTAGATGGCCGGAGCAGAAGGCTAACGCCTGGTACGCGCGGCAGCCATGGCTGATTGGCAGTAATTACGTTCCCAAGTCGGCGATCAACCAGTTGGAGATGTGGCAGGAGGCGACCTTCGATCCGATTCAGATCGATAAGGAGCTGACCTGGGCGGAAGCGATGGGCATGAACACCATGCGCGTCTTTCTACACGACCTCCTCTGGGAGCAGGATGCCGGCGGTTTTCAGAAACGTATCGATCAGTTCTTGACGATCGCGTCGCGGCATCATATCCGTCCGCTGTTTGTGCTCTTCGATTCATGTTGGGACCCGTTACCTCATCCGGGTCTGCAGCATCCACCGGTTCCCGGGGTTCACAACTCAGGCTGGGTGCAGAGTCCCGGCGCGACGGCGCTGGCGGACGCAAGTCAATATCCACGTCTGAAGACGTACGTGCGAGGAGTGGTGGGAGCCTTCGCGAAGGACGACCGCATTCTTGCATGGGACGTGTGGAACGAGCCCGGCGCCGATAATGGCGGAAGCTATGAGAAGCAGGAACTGAAAGATAAGACCGCGCGGGTGATCACGCTTTTGCCGCAGGCGTTCGAGTGGGCGCGCGAAGCGAATCCCGTACAACCTCTCACCAGCGGAGTGTGGGCGGTCGATACTTCGCCGGACGGAGCAGACCTTGGTGAACTGCAGCGGTTTCAACTGCGCGAGTCTGACATTATTACCTTTCATAACTACAGTTGGCCGGAGGACTTCAAACGTGAAGTGATGTGGCTGAAGAAGTACAACCGCCCGGTGATCTGCACGGAATTCATGGCTCGCCCGGTGGGAAGCACCTTTGACGCGGTGTTGCCCATTGCGAAGCAGGAGCGGGTCGGGGCGATCAATTGGGGATTCGTCGCTGGCAAGACGCAGACGTATTTGCCCTGGGAGTCGTGGCAGCATCCCTACATTCTCAACCAGCCCCCGGTGTGGTTTCATGAGGTGATGCGTCCCGACGGAACGCCGTATCGACAGGCGGAAGTGAATTTGATCCGGCAGCTCACGGGAAAGCAGTAGGATTGTTTGGAACCACGACGTCTCTTTTTTACGTCTCGGAACTCCCGGATAAACTCTATAGTGCACTCGGAGGAAAGCCATGCGAGTAACTGTACTTGTGGCAGGGAAATGGATACGAGCCACGGACGAAGATGGAACCGATCTGACGCCACAGATAACGGGTCCCAGCTTTGGGCTCAGCGCCAATTCGACCAAACAAGAGGTAATAGACCAGTGGGCGCAGCATAACTGGAAGCTGATCGCTCAGTGCGATTGCGGCGGGGCCTCTATGTTCGTGGTAGATCGTCCGGCCTGAGCGCGAATGACGCAGTAATAGACCTTACACGCGTGGCTGGTAGCCTGAATCTGGCTAGCGTCAACATTGGAATTGTCGAATTGGATTACAGCATTAGCTATCCGAGCATTTCCTTTGAGGTCTCCATCGTCATCCCCGATAATATACCGGTCCGGCGCGGCTTCTAGTTGTGGCGCCGTAATCATTGGGTGAACTCAGTTACGTACTATCCTGATATCTTCAGCCGGTAGATCGACCACCAGTGTTGAGTATCACGTTCGGAGATTGCCGTGATCCGGACGAACCTGGCGCGAACCGGATTAAAGCTTGCCGCAGAGCGACCGGGTTCCCCGCGACCTTCAAACACGATTTGCCACTGTCCGCCATCCGAGCTCACCTCAATTTTGTAACGGCGTGGGTAATCTTCGCGATCGGGCTCGTGGATCAGCAGAACCTTTGAAATCGTGTAGCTTCCACCCAGATCCGCTTGCAGCCAGCTCCCCGCATAATTCGGCTTGTTTGTTGTGGCGCGTGTCGTGTTCTTATCATCGGCGACGCTGGCGTCGTTTGAGAAGCCTCGCGATGTAACGCTTCTTATTTGGCGGGTGAGCCGCTCATCATCCTCGTCCGCAACTACGTCTGGATCGCGGTTGGTACGAACCTCGGCTATCGACCACCAGTGATTACTGTCTCTATTTCGAAGCGCGGTGATACGGATATACCGCGTCGTAACCGGCTCGAATCGGGCTACGCTGCGACCTGCGTTTCCCGGGCCGTGCCATGCCTCACGGAACCTGCTCTCGTTTGACTGCCTGCTTACTTCGACCTTGTATTCAGCAGGATATTCCTCGGCCCATCTCCCGTGAAGCTGCACTACGCGCGACAGTTCGTACTCTCCACCGAGATCGATGGTGATCGCCATCCCTTCATAATTTGGCGTGCCGCTACTTGCACGCGTGTCGGGATTCTTGTCGGTTGCCAGGGCGGGATCCTTAAGCGTTTTGGCTGCTGCCACAGGAGGAGTAGTCACAGGCGGAGTGGCGACAGGCACTCGCTCGGGTGGTGCCGGGATTCGGCGCGGGGTTTGTCCAGGATCGACGCCTAGTTTCAATTCGGCGATCGACCAGTCCTCTCGATATGTGGTGTTCTTTGCAGTAGCGGTTATCCGAACATAACGCGCCAGAATCGCGGGAAACTCCGCGCGGCTTTCACCGCGCTGGCCGGGTCCTTCAAATGCGGTCATCCAGGGTCCAGAAAGCGATTCAGCGACTTCGATCTTATATGCTCCCGGATAGTGAGTCGCCCACGGCCCAAAGTCCTGCTTGACGCCGATAATGTTCTGCAAGCCTCCGGCGTCTATTGTGACACTCATGCCAACATAGTCGGTCTTGCCGGAGGTCGCGCGCGTATCGGTCTTTCCATCATTGGCATTCAGTATATCGAGCAACTCACCCGACACACCGGCTGGTCTGACTGTACGCGCCTGCACCGTCTGCTGCGCCAGCGTTCTGACTCCAGCCGGCAACATGCCGATAATGACGGTAAGGCACATGGTCAACGCGAAAGGTTTTGTTTTTGAAATCATTCTCGCACCCTCCTCTTGTCAAATAAGTCTATGTATCTGCGATGGTGCGGACCGATATGACGTTGCATGAAACGACGCCTTGTGAGCCGGCCCCGCCCATAATCTAGCACGAGGTTCTCGTTGACAACATCGCACCGCCAGTCGTATTATCGGCGCGTTTCAGCGTTAAGGTTCGTACGCAGTCGTTTCCGCAACCGGGAAAGACCTCTGCGAATCCGGCTCACCGGTTCCCATCAATACAATGTCAAAGAGGAGGTCCTGATGGCAGTTAGTATACCGAGTAATCAAATCCAGAATCCGCAGGTGATCGAAGCAGCGGTCTCCGGTCCGGATGGCGCTAACCGGCTTTTCACGGTTGCGGGACAGTTTGACATAAATTTCAGTGTGTTTTCGCAAGCGGCCGGTCAGACGCAGCAGAACGAGACGTTCAAGGTCCTGGTCGGCCCGGTGTTGAGCAGGCAGGAGTTCTTTCGCGCGATCGGAACGGCATCGATGGCGAAGACGAATCTCCTTCTGCAGTCGGCGCCGCCCTCCCAATTAGGTTGGTCAATCACCGGCATCGACGCCGATTGGGATGACGAATCCGGACAGGTTGAATTGAGAGTTGAGGTGTCCGTGCTAGTAAGCGGTCTAAACAACCGTGCTACAATCGGCGGCCTGTCATTTCAAGTGACGATCCTCGCGGCGGTGGCTGCCTGAGATTCGCGTGAGACTTATCCGCGATACGGCTCGTGATACTAGTTTGCCTTTTTTTATGCCGAGGGCGGGACTCGAACCCGCACGGGCGTTGCCGCCCAGAGGATTTTAAGTCCTCTGTGTCTGCCATTCCACCACCCCGGCCTCCGAACCACAATCATCACGACAACTACGCCGGCAGGACTGCTAACGCGCGACGTTCCTGAGCTGGTTTATTCTTTCTCGAATTGCCATCGTGAAGCAGTCAATCTCCTCAGCGGTTGCTCCGCTCGCCCCA
>Ga0137407_10002355_pt1 | contig 12448 bp, 7 predicted proteins | sample CZOMad2_2_16fung_FD_108410 | JGI IMG/M metagenome (GOLD analysis project Ga0137407, IMG submission 108410) | Vadose zone soil fungal communities from Angelo Coast Range Reserve, California, USA - CZOMad2_2_16fungal (Illumina Assembly) | ecosystem: Environmental > Terrestrial > Soil > Vadose zone...
GCGAACAGAGTCTGTGCCCTTGCGAGCGAGAGCATCCACTCCGCCTGCGATCTCCACCATTTCCGGCATCCAGTGACCACTGCAATAGATCGGATCCAGCCATTCTATGCAGAACACTCGCGGGCGGTGTTTCAGGTTCCGCGTCGCGGCTTCTATCTTCTCCAACTTCGCTCGCCCTCGGGCAATTAACACCTCAGCCTCGTCTTTGCGGCCAGTCGCCTCTCCTAACTGGCGCAAGTTACCGGCGATTTCTTCCAGCGACCGCGGACTTAGCCAAAGAATCTCCGGTTTCTTCGTAAGCAGCTTCAATACTTCGCTCACTTCATTCCCGGATGGCGCGCAAACCTGACACAGGCTTTGCGTCAGGATTAAATCAGGCGCGAGCTCCTGCAATAGCACCTCATCAACCTGGTAGAGACTCGACCCCTCGTGCATTCGTTGAGCGACGGCCGCATCAATCTCCGCTTGGCTCATGCTCTCTATGGGAAGAACGTTGCGAACGACAACCGGTTTGCCAATTACCTCGGGTGGATAATCACACTCGTGGGTAACGCCCGCGAGCTGTTCGCCCAGACCCAAAGCGCACGCCATCTCAGTGGCAGAAGGCAGAAACGAAACGATCCGTGGTGTAATTGTCATATCATTTGCGGGTGCGATCTCAACGTTTGGCATAAAACGTTCACACTACCAGGCAATACCATAGTCTTCGCCGTGGTTGCTCGAGCCGCCCCACATTGTGCCGTGTTTCGAGTCGAACATGATCGCGTTGATAGGCCCTGACGTGCGCTCCTCGAAGGTCAGTTCATACCCCATTCTCCGCAATTCCGCCCGCACCCAGGGCGGCATTGAATCGGCAAGCAAGATGCGCCCCGGCCTGGTCTCGTGGTCGCCAAAGGAGCTATGCATTTGAAAGCTATTGATGTTAGGCGCCTCGACCGCTTCCTGCACGGTCATCCCAAACTCAACGACGTTTAGAAAGAATTGCAACAGGTTTTGGTCCTGGCTGTCGCCTCCCTGCACCGCGAAAGCGAGGTAGGGTTTCCCATCCTTCAAGGCCAGGGTCGGCGTGAGTGTGACGCGCGGGTGCTTGCCCGGCTCGATTACGTTGAAGGGGTTTTCCGCCGGGTCAGTAACGAAGCTCTGCGCACGCTGGCTCAGTCCTACGCCCGTGCGTCCAGCAATGACCGCGGGAATCCAACCACCACTCGGCGTCACCGAGACGACCCAACCTTCCTCGTCCGCGGCCTCGACTGAGGTCGTACCCGCGTAGAACGAGCGCTTGAAGTCTTCGTCTACTGAACCAGATTTAGGGCCTTGGCTAATTGGCTGAATAGTGTCCTGAGTCGAGCCGGGCGTCGAGGGTGTCGGGCCGGGGTGTGGCCTGGTCCACCGCTCCAACAACGCGCGATAAGGATTAGTCTGACCTTGAAACGGATATGGGTCGCCCGGACCCAGATTTGGGTCGTTGCGCTCCCAATTAATCTGGCCGGCGCGTTGCCTGGCATACTCTTTTGACAACAGGCCGCGTATCGGTTCTTCCGGAGGGTAATATTGATCGCCGTAGTAGAAGTCGCGGTCGGCGAAAGCAAGACTCATCGCCTGGTAAAGCGTGTGGACGTAGCGCGAGCTGTTGTAGCCCATCGCTTTGAGATTTGAGTTTTCAAGGATATTCAGAGTCTGGAGCAGGGCTGGCCCCTGGGTCCAGTGCGTTAGCTTAAAAACTTCGATCCCGCGGTAATTCGTGTTAACCGGTTCTTCGATCCTCACCTTCCAGTTGGCAAGGTCCGCGGCAGTAATCAGCCCGCCTTCTTCCTTTACGCCGCGCGCTAGTTCGTTCGCGATGTCGCCTTTATAAAATCGGTCGTAGGCGGCGTAGATGGCATCCTTGCGACTCTTTCCCGCGGCGAGCGCCTGCTGCTCAGCCTCCCCCAGTTTGCGCAGCGTCGCCGCAAGATCAGGTTGGCGGAAGATCTCCCCCGGTTCCGGCGCTTCGCGTTTCTCTCCGAGATGCGGCAACAAAACTTCGCGTGAGTAACGCCATCCCTTCAGTCGCTTTTTCTCGCGCTCGATCGTGTTGGCGAGTTGCGCCTCTATTGGATAGCCATCAGCCAATTGGATTGAGGGTGCAAGCACATCCTGCAAACTAAGCTTGCCATACTCCGCAAGCATCACCAGAATGCCGCCCGGCGTGCCTGGTGTCACGGCCGCGAGTGGACCGTACTCGGGCGGATACTTCAGGCCCTTCGATTTGTAAAACTCCGCGGTCGCGCCTGAAGGGGCCACGCCGAGTGCGTTGATGCCAATCACTTTTCCAGTGTGTGGATTGTAGATTAGCGCCTGAGTCTCACCACCCCATGAGAGCGTGTCCCACATCGTCGAGGTCGCCGCGATCATCGCGCAGGCTGCGTCCACTGCGTTGCCACCCTTCTGGAAGATCATTGAACCGGCTGTGGCTGCCAGTGGCTTACCGGTGATGGCCATCCAGTGCTTGCCATGAAGCGGTGGCTTCTGGGTGCGCTGCGCCTCGAGGCTCGACGAGAACGTCAGGACCATTGACAGCAAAAGGAAAACGCTCGTGATTAAGCGTGGCTTTGTATTCAGGTGCATCGACTATTCCCTCCTCAAGGCGCACTTAGTCTCACACAACACGTTTCCAGCGGCAATCTCTCAACTCAACGCTAAAACCGATGGCTCCCGCATCAGCACCGGGAGCGATTAGCGACGTCCGCCACCGGACGCGGGAACTGCCAATCGAATGTCGCAGCCAGTTGCTACCGCTTCCGCTTATGTTCGGTGCTGCTCGACATTCGCAAGTGCCAGGGGGCATTCGCAAATTGATCAGCGGGCGGAATTCAGCTGGTTGACAAAGTCAGGTCGACCGCATAATATCCCTGCTCTTGAAACTGAAAGTCATTTTCAATATTGCCAGGGATAGGACCGTTAACAACCGCTAAGTTCCAGCAAGGTTTTGTTCTAGAGTTCCCTACTCTACCCGGGAGAGAAGAAAAGTGCGAAGTAGAAATATCATGCCGTTAGCGCTAATTAGTTTGTGCTTATCCATGATCGTGGGCGCGCAAAGTCCGGCCGCGACGGCAACGATTCGCGGAACCGTCAGGCTGGAACCTTCAGGCGTAGCGGCACGGAATGCCGTCATAACCATCGCCGAGCTGAAGAAATCGGTACTCACTGATGAGAACGGTACATTTGAGTTCAAGAATATTCCGACCGGCAAGTATCAGATCATTGCACACCTCGACCGCGTGCCCGATGTTCTAAAGAACGTCGCCGTCACGAGTGGGAATCAAACAATTGGTTTTGAATTAACCTTGGCTCCAGTCAGCGAACAGGTAACGGTGACGGCCACTGGCTTCGCTGAAGGGGTCGACTCGGCTTATCAGGCGGTTACTTCGGTCGGGGCTCTGGAGCTCGCTCAAAGAAATCCGATTTCCATCGGCGACGCGCTTGAATACCAGTCGGGCGTTGCCAAACGCAGTTTCGGTCCCGGGTCCGGTCGCCCCGTCATTCGCGGATTCGATGGCGACCGGGTGCTGGTCATGAAAGACGGTTTGCGGCTCGGCGGTATTGCTTCGCAGTCGGCCGACGAAGTTGAACCACTTGATGTCCTTTCGCTCGATCGAATCGAGATTGTTAAGGGACCCGCAACCTTGCTTTACGGTAGCAATGCCATCGGCGGCGTGGTCAACGGCATTTCTACAAATGATGTGTATCAAAGAGGGCTGTCAGGTTACTTGACTACGCTGGGCAGCACGAACAATTGGCAGGCGGGCGGCAGCGGCGGCTTCAAGTATGGGGTGAAGAACTTTTTGGTTTTCGGAAGCGGCGGCTCGCAAAAGGCTAACGACTATCGCACTCCTCTCGGCACAGTTCTAAATTCTTACGCACGGAGTGGCAACGTAAGCGGGGGCGCCGGCTGGTTTCCCCGCAAGGGATGGCTCTCATTTAATTACGCCTATGACCGGCGGCGCTACGGCATTCCGGTAGAGCCAGGCGAAATCGATTTTGAGTATTTGAAAATGCGCCGTCACAGCTATGAAGTCAAAGCTGGATTGCGTGAACTCGGCAGTCTGATCGAAAGTGGCGATTTCGCTCTGAGCTACAACGATTACATAAATCGCGAGTTCGAGTTTGAATCGGACGAAAATGTCACCGAACTTGATTCGCTCGCCACCAACAAGAATTTCAATTATCGTGCAAACTTCAATCATCAGCGGCGCGGTAATCTATCCGGCACTTTCGGATTTTCGGGTTTCACGAGAGACTACCGATCAGTCGGAGAAGAAGCCCCCGCTCCGCACACCAAACAGAATTCTTTTGCCGTGTACGGATTGGAGCGGGTTGACCTGGAGCGCATCGGCTTTCAATTCGGCGGGCGGCTTGAACAGAACGGCTACAGTCCTCAAGGCAGTTTCCGCAAACGCAACTTCGTGGGATTTTCAGGCAGCGCGGGCGCGCGCGTTTCCCTCTGGACGGGTGGCTCGTTGGTCGCCAACTACCAGCACTCTTTTCGCGCCCCCGCCCTGGAAGAGCTTTATAACAACGGGCCTCATCCTGGCATCCTGGTTTTTGACATTGGTAATCCCAACTTAAAAGCTGAACACGGCGACGGCGTTGACTTTTCGTTGCGTCACAAAACAGAGCGCGTGCGGATCGAAGGGGGCATCTACTACTACAACATCAGCAACTTTGTTTATCCAGCATTCACGGGCGCAACCGACCCCGGATCAAATCTTCCTATTGTTGATTACGCGCAAGGCAATAGTCGTTACGCCGGCATGGAAGTGAACCTTGAGACCAGAGTCCTGCCCACTTTGTGGTTCAACGGCAAGGTTGATTACGTGCGAGCGGAACTCACTGAACAAAACAAACCACTGCCGCGTATTCCACCTTTTCGCGGGACGCTCGGCCTTGACTGGCGTTACCAGAAGTTCAGTGTCCGACCGGAACTGATTCTGGCGAACCGGCAAACTCGAGTATTCGACCATGAAACTCCGACCGCGGGCTATGCAGTGTTCAACCTCAACGCCTCGTACACGATTGTGACACCGCGGGTCGCACATATCTTCTCTGTCAACGGATACAATCTCGCCAACAAGTTGTACCGTAACCATCTGTCGTTCATCAAAGAACTCGCGCCCGAAATCGGGCGCAACCTGCGCGCAAATTACGCCCTCAGATTTTGACCGACTACCTCTAAGGCTAGCCGCAACGCAAAGGAGGATCGAGAATGGTTCAACGCGCGGCGCTTCGGATTGAAGAAGCAACCGAGGAGAGTGTTCCCCTCATTCTGGCTTTCATACGAGAGCTGGCGGAATATGAGAAGGTCCTGGATAGAGTGTCGGTTACCGAAGAAAGTTTGCTGGTCACGCTGTTCGGTCCAAACTCTTTCGTTGATGCCATCATTGCTTATGAAAATGATGAGCCGGTGGCCTTCGCCATCTATTTTTTCACTTACACATCCTTCACCGGATTGCCCAGTCTCTATCTCGAGGACATCTTTGTCCGTCCAGCGTCACGTGGATCTGGCGTGGGCCGGCAGCTACTCGCCTTTTTAGCGCGCCGGGCCAGCCAGCGCGGTTGTGGAAGGATGGAGTGGTCCGTAGTCAATTGGAACAAACCGGCAATGGGTTTCTACAGGAAGCTCGGCGCCGAACCTGTGGACGACTGGACTGTCTTTCGCCTGGCAAAAGACAAGCTTGAAGAATTGGCAAGGCTTGGCTAGCGAGAAGGATGACGAGAATCCGACAGGTCAACGACTGAGTCACCGACCCGGTCGCTACCTACCGTCCCGGTCCCCATAAGGACAATTGCGGCAGCCACTCTCGCAGCAGTAGCCACGCTTTCGCAGAAACTCGGCGGTGAACACGAGCAGACCGTTCTCAACATAGTAGTCAAGTCCTTCTCGCAATTCGGCGTCTTGCCGGGCCGACGAATCGGCGTCTCCATCAGAATTGTCTCTTCCTTTTCCGGCCATAGACCATCCTCGCAAACTTACAGACGTTCGGGCAGGATGTTCGCGCTCTTATTTTCGCGGAATATTCACCACAAAGTCACTGAGGTTGCACAGGGAAGAAAGTCAAACCAGGACACTACCAGAATAGGCGATCTTTGCCGCAGCGCAAGCGCCCTGTGATAGGCTTGGCCAACGATGGGTCTGGAACTCGCCATAGAACGAAGGTACTCGCTCGGTCAGAAACTATGGTGGCTGATTCTTGGGCGTGTCGCCGTCGCAGCATTTCTATTCTGCGCGCGTGCTCTTTGGGTTCATGGAAGCAATGCGCAAGGCTGGGCGGAAATGTTGCCGCCTCTTTTTCTTGTTTGCGGTCTCACCTTTCTTTACGCGCTCGCGCGCGCTTTCTCCAAAGCGCTTATTTTCCAGGCTAGACTCCAATTCGTCATTGACATCCTTCTCGTGACCTGGCTGGTCTGGACCACGGACGTTATTCATTCGCCATACATCGCCATCTACATAGTCGTTATTGCTATCTCAAGTCTGTTTCTAAGCCCGCGAGATGCCATCGTGATCTCGGTAGGCTGCGCCGTAGCGTTCACCGCCAGCGCCCTCGCTGTTCTTGGTGGCGTTAACCATCCGCCGGCTAGAGAATTGCTCGATTCGGGGCGGGCACAGACTTTTCAGTCTATCGGGCTTTTCGATGTTGCCTTTCTGGTGGTGGGACTGTTATCCGCGAGACTGGCTGAGCGCCAATCCCGTTCCGAAGTGCACCTGAAGGCTGCGACGCAGTCGCTTGCCACATTGCGCGCGTTGCATGAACGCATTGTGGAGTCGATTCGTTCGGGCCTTGTGACCACTGATCTGCAAGGCCGAATCTATTCGTTCAATGCGGCCGCCGAAGAAATTACGGGCTATGACGAAACCGACGTTCGCGGGCAGGATGCTTCAATCTTCTTTGGCGATATCAAGCAGATCGTTGCCGATTCAACGGGTATGGCCCGAACAAGCGATGCCAGCCCGCGCTTTGAATCGGACTGTTTGACTGCTGATGGGCTGCGATTGCGGCTCGGTTTCAGCGCCTCTCCACTTTTTGCTGAGACAGGTGAGACCACGGGCACGGTGATTACTTTTCAGGATCTCACCCACATTCGCGCTCTGGAGGAAACCTCGCGCCGTCAGGACCGGCTCGCCGCAATCGGGCGGATGGCTGCCTCAATCGCTCACGAAATCCGCAACCCTCTGGCTGCCATGCGTGGTTCAATTCAAATGCTTCGCGCTGACATGGAGGGCGAGTCTTCGCAAACAGAACTCATGGAGATCATCTTGCGCGAATCGGATCGGTTGAACCGAATAATCAGCGATTTTCTGAGTTATGCGCGCCCGCGTTCAGTCATTCACTCGAAGGTTGATGTGGGGGAATTACTGAAACAAACATTCACGCTGCTGCGTCATAGTGCCGAGATAGGTGACAGTCAAATCATCGAAGAAGAAATACCTGCCTCTCCCGTTTTAATTAATGCTGATTCAGAACAATTGCAGCAAGTCTTCTGGAATCTGGCGCGCAATGGTTTGCAGGCCATGCCTACCAGCGGCACCTTGCGGGCCACAGTAGAGAGTTGTCCCCACAACCGCCTGAGAATTGCTTTTTCTGATACTGGGCGGGGCATGTCACCCGAACAGGTGGAACATCTCTTTGAGCCTTTTTCCTCGACTACCGGAGGCACCGGACTGGGACTTTCAATTGTCTATCAAATCATTCGCGATCATGGTGGTACAATCAATGTGCGTAGCCGGGAGGGACAGGGAACAACCATCACGATTGAGTTACCGGGCGAAATTGAAGTCAGTAGTTCGTAATCAGTAGTTGTTATTGTTATTGGGAACACCCGGTATACTGGCCACACCTGACTACGGACCGTCGACTACGGATCAAAACTTATATGGCCAATCTTCTAATTGTCGATGATGAATTAGGGATGCGTCAGTTTTTGACGCATCTGTTCCAGCGCGACGGCCACAGTGTCCGGGCGGCCAGCAACGGTCATGAAGCGATGGATCTTCTGCGTGCTGCTCCTTCTGACTTGATAATTTCTGATGTACGCATGCCCGATATGGACGGTATCGAGTTGCTGCGCGCGGCGCGCGAGTTATTGCCTGAGGTCGAAGTTGTGATGATGACGGCCTTTGCGAATGTCGACCGGGCTCGCGAAGCTTTTCTGTTGGGTGCTTATGATTTTGTTCAGAAACCTTTTGACAACGATTTGTTGAAGGAGACCGTTGCGCGGGCCCTGGGAAAAATCTCCCTAATCAAGGAAAAGGAGGCGCTGCTCGAAGAAAACAAAGCGCTGATTCAGGGCCAGCGCACGCGCGGTAAACTCAACAACATCATCGGCAGATCGGCCAAGATGCAAGCGCTCTACCAGATGATTGAAACCGTGGCCCAGGTGCAATCGACAGTCCTCGTTACGGGTGAATCGGGAACGGGCAAGGAGCTGGTGGCGCGAGCGATCCATGACCTTGGCCCCCGAGCCGAGAAACCATTCGTTTCGATCAACTGCGGCGCCTTCACCGAGACGTTGCTGGAGTCGGAACTTTTTGGTTACGTGAAGGGCTCATTTACGGGAGCCAATACAAACCGCAAAGGACTCTTTGAAGCCGCCAATACGGGCACGGTTTTCCTGGATGAGATCGGCGAAATGTCCCCGGCCATGCAAGTCAAACTCTTGCGCGTCTTGCAGGAGAGAAAGCTGCGGCCCGTGGGCGCCACTGAAGAGACGACCGTTGATACGCGTGTCATTGCCGCGACCAATCGTGATCTTGCCGGCATGGTCAAGGATGGGACCTTCCGCGAGGATCTGTACTACCGAATTTCCGTCATCCCTATTGAACTTCCCTCCTTACGAGAGAGGTCCGAAGACATTCCGGATCTTGCTGGCCACTTTGTGCAAAAGTTTTGCGCGGATGCCGGTCGTAGTTTGGGTATCAGCGAGGCCGCAGTGCGTTTGCTGGAGCAGTATCTGTGGCCTGGAAATGTCCGCGAACTTGAACATGCCATCGAACGCGCGGTAGCGCTGGAAACTTCCGACTCGATTCAGCCGGAACGTTTACCTGAGAAGATCACCAACTATAATCCAAACCGCATTGCCGAGACTTTCGAGTTCCCCGAAGAGGGCCTGAATCTCACCGCCCATCTGGACCAACTAGAGAAGACTTATGTACTCGAAGCTCTGCGCCGCACAGCCGGGAATCAGACGAACGCTGCCGAGCTCCTCGCGCTCTCAGTACGGTCGCTGCGCCACTTGTTGGACAAACATGGAATACGAAGTCTAACGGCCCAAATGCGAGATGAGCGCCGCACCGCAGAGTCGACACCTCGGCGGCGCGCAACTGATCCCTCGCCCCGTCGTCGTGAGGAAGACGAATCAGAGTTTGCCGCGAGCGCCGGCGAAACCTGAAGTCCCTGCTTCCCTTCTACCATCTAAGATCCCTTGAGCCACTGTTGACGTAATCCGTCATTACTCTTCTGCCGTAATTTGTCACTAAGGCTAATTCCTGCCTGGCCGCGAAGTTCAATCGGGTCAAAACCCTAAGAAATTGGGGTGTTTTTTGTTTCTTGCTGGTGGCACGAGCCTTGTAACTGACACGCCTGACAACTTCGCGCTCTGCGCGGCATTATATCGTCGGGACGAAGCCGTTGGCGCGAGAAACTTTTCAACACTTTCTCTCTAAGGAGCACGAATAAAAAAATGAATACGAACAAACGCCAAGAGGGCTTCTCACTTATAGAACTCCTCATTGTCGTCGCGATCATTGGCATTATCGCCGCCATCGCGATCCCTAATCTTCTCGCCTCGAAGCGCGCAGCCAATGAAGGTTCAGCAACGGCTTCACTACGCACAGTAACGGGTGCAGAAGCTACCTACGCGGCCACCAAAGGCAACGGTCAATATGCCACCCTGCCGCAGCTTGCTGGCGAGGGCCTGGTTGACACCGTCCTCGGCGGCGCCTCCGGTGTGAAGAGCGGTTACGGCTTCGTGGCCACCCCTACAGGTACCGGTACGGCTGCAGACCCCTGGTTCTACACCAGCGGTGCCGCGCCCCAGACCTTCAGCGGCGTGACTGCCACCGGTACGCGTACGTTTAGTTCCGATGCAACCGGCGTTATCTATGCTATCGCCGCCACTAGCGCAACGCCTCCTACGGCCACTGCTGGTAGCCCGATCGGCAACTAATCTCACTCCACAGCTTACCCTAAACCTCAAGCACAGCGCCGTACCCAAGGGTCTGCGCTGTGCTTGAACTTTATGAGCAGATATTTCTCGAGGTGCAGAGAAGAAGTTATGCAGACTGAACTCACACTTCAGCGAACGATAACGGAAGGTTTCAGCAAAGGGCCTGTTCGGTTAAACCTCGATAACCTCGCGGCAACGCCGGACGGATCATCTGCTAATCATTCGCTTATCGGCACAGCTACCCGTCTTGCCCGTCTCTGCTACCGCCACCCGCTCTTCATCATCGGAGCACTGTGGCCCCTGGTACTTCTGGCTCCCCACTTCCCCGGTATTCCCAGATCGTCGATAGGCGGACTGCCGTGGCGACAGGAGTTGGGACTCTCTCTTCTGATAGCCGTCGCCTTAGGCTTTCTTATCAAGCGGGCACAAAGCGAGAAAATAGCTCGAATCGATCGAGGCACGCTGCCCGTACTTTTTACTTTGGGGCTTTTCGCTTGTTGGACTCTATCTTCTGCCGCCTGGGCAGCGAACCCTTACGCCTCCGTTCATCTCGGTATGCAGTGGACCTCTTATTTGGTCTTCTTCTTCCTCATGAGTTCTATTCTCAGAAATCCCAAGCTAATGCACACTTCTTTAATGACGCTCGCTGGGGTGATCTGGGTACTGGCTATTGCGTGTGCCATCGAATCCTGGTTTGGCGCTCCTCTCACGGATGGAAATCTGCGCAACGATCTGAAACCGCTGCTGCGTGGCTCCGGAGGGTTCGGCGAAATAATGGCTATGGCAGCCATCTTGTTTGGCGCTTTGTCGCTAGAGGCTAATCGTCGCAGCCGTGCACTTCTCTTCGGCGCTACGGCGATGATGGCTTGGTTGGCAACGCTTCAGTCGCTGGAGCGCGCGCCGCTCGTCGGTGCAACTGCAGGATTCTGCCTCCTAATTGCCGGAGCCGTTATAGCGAAGCCCGCAGGTCGCCGCCCGTGGGGCCGTTTAGGCTTGACGGTTGCCGCTCTAGGTTTGATTCTCTTCTTGCAATCGTCCCCGTTTTCGAACGCCCAGCCGAACACAGCCGCCACCGCTACGCTAGGCCGTTTCAACGCAGATCTGAGGGCTGATGTCAGCACGCGCGCACGCTACCTTTTCTGGGGCGTTGGTTTGGAAATGGCGCGGGACCATCCACTGCTGGGAGTTGGCGGGAATAACTACGACGCCGAGTATGCAACTGCGCGCGCGCAGTTTTCCGCGAGGCACCCAAACAGCTCGCTGGTTGCTCTGAACGAAGACCTGTTGACCGTGTTTGCGCATAATGAATACGTGCAGCTAATTGCGGAACTGGGCGCCATTGGATTCATACTATTTGTACTATTCAGTCTCTCGCTTGTTGCAGCCTTATGGCGCGCATTGAAACATACGTCTCAGATACTTCCAGCTTTAGGTGTCGGAGGCGCAATGCTGGCTTTTGCTGTAAGTTCTGGCGCCAGTGGATCTTCATTCAGATACTTTGGCGGCGGCCTGGTTTTCTTCTTCGCTGCAGCCATCCTCACGCGCATCGGCGCCAGCGCTCAAACTGCCTCATCAGATAAACCGAAAAAGCCCGTTCATCTAGTCGGTACGCTCCGACAGGTCATGCCGTTAGCTTTATGTGTTCTCATGTCACTTGTTACCGGCGTGTTGAGCGCGCAAGGGGCGGGGACAGTGCTACACGGTTTGGCCCAGGTTAGCGCCGAACCGGTTAAGGCTGAGGGCTATTACCAATCCTCGTTGCAAGTTTATCCCGCGAGCCCAGCTACCCACTTTGGTTACGGCATTTGGCTCTCCAACAATCGGCGCGGAGCGGAGGCGGTACCCCACTTACGTTATGCCTTAGAGAATGGATTCAACAGCTCAATTTGTTATGCGTACCTCGCTGGAGCGGCAGTCTCCGCGGGAGACTTAGCCTTGGCTGAGCGAACACTGGCCACTGCGGTCCGCGTCTACCCACTCTCGGTTTTCTTACTGGTTCGTTATTCTGCTGCTCTGAAGAGCAGCGGCCGGGCTGAAGAGTCAAAGACGGTATTCTCCAGAGCCGTTTTGCTGGATCCGCGCGCGGCACGGGGCTGGCAACAATTGATTTATAACGATATTGACGCAGCTTACGTTGCTGCCCGGCAGGACAAAAACATCGCGATGCCCGGAGAACTTGTTCCCCAGGCTGCAGTCTTTGAGGTGCTGCAAGAGAATGAGCCGCGCTTTCCTGAAGCGATCACTA
>Ga0137407_10002357_pt1 | contig 12446 bp, 7 predicted proteins | sample CZOMad2_2_16fung_FD_108410 | JGI IMG/M metagenome (GOLD analysis project Ga0137407, IMG submission 108410) | Vadose zone soil fungal communities from Angelo Coast Range Reserve, California, USA - CZOMad2_2_16fungal (Illumina Assembly) | ecosystem: Environmental > Terrestrial > Soil > Vadose zone...
ATCGGAATTCTGGAACGGCGAATGGGTGCGGACATAGGCGCCGTACATGATCGTCTTGTTGGTCCATTCGAAATCGAAGGCATTGCCGAGCGCTTCGCGGACCCGTGGATCCCTGAATTTGTCGCGGCGGGTGTTGAGGAACCAGCCCTGCGCGCCCGAGGGTGTTTCGTCCGGAAGCAGTTCGCGCTTGACGCGGCCGTCCGTCATCGCCGGAAAATCGTAGCGCGTGTTCCATATCCGCGAGGTGAATTCTTCGCGATACAGGTAATTGCGGCCGGTGAAGCCTTCGAAGGCGACATCACGATCGCGGTAGAAATCGAAACGCAAAGCGTCGAAATTGTAGCTGCCGCGGTTGACCGGAAGATCGGCGCCCCACCAATCCTTGACCCGCTCGAGCTCGATGAAACGGTTGACCTCGAATTTCGACACCTTGTAGGGCCCGCTGCCGAGCGGGATATCGAGCGTCGTTTCATCGAACGGATGCACGGCGTAATAGGCTTGCGAAAAGATCGGCAAGCCGGCGACAAACAGCGGCACGTCTCGGCCGCGCTTGGCGGCAAAGCTGACCACCAGCGTCGCCTCGTCAATGGCTTCCGCCTTCACCATGTCGCGAACCTGCTGGGTGATGATCGGATGGCCGCTGGCTTTGAGGATGTTCAGCGAAAACGCGGCGTCGCGCGCGGTGAGCTTGGTGCCATCGTGAAACCTGGCTTCTGGCCGCAACGTGAACCGATAGGTCAGACCATCGGGCGAAATCACCACCGACTTGGCGACGAGGCCATACATCGCGTCGGGTTCGTCGCCGGCACGAGCCATCAATGTCGCAAACGTCATGCCCATTCCCTGCGCGCCATCGCCCTTTAAAATATAGGCATTGAGCGAGTTGAAGGTTTGGAATGACTGGTTGTAGGCACGGCTGGACGGAATGGTCGAAAACAATCCACCCTTGGGCGCATTCACATTGACGTAGTCGAAATGATGAAAGTCCGCCGGGTATTTCAGGTCGCCAAAGGCCGACATGCCGTGGGATTCGGCAGTGCCTTCGGCCGCCATTCCTGCACCGAACCACGCCGCGCCAAGTGCACCGGCGCCAACGCCCAGTACATGCCGGCGGGACAATAGCGCCTTACGCACGATGCCCCTCAAGATCGTTTGCCTATCCTGGCGGCCTTGTCGGCGTCATACCACCAGAGCGCGGGAAAGCCCGATAGTCCGTATTTCGGCAACTCAGCCGGATGGCCGAAGCGATCCCAGCGCGCGGTGCGGACCTTGGGATAGTTCCACTGCGGCACGACGTAGTGATTCCACAACAGCACGCGATCGAGCGCCTTTGTCGCCGCGACCAGATCTTCCCGATCCTTGGTGAAGATCACGCGTTCGATCAACTTGTCGATCGCTGGATTCTTGATGCCGATGATATTGCGCGAGCCGGCCATGTCGGCGGCCTGCGAGCCCCAAAACTCGCGCTGTTCGTTGCCCGGCGACAATGACTCGGGCCACGAGGATACCACCACGTCGAAATCCCAGCTGCGAAGCCGGTTCTCGTATTGCGTCGGATCGATGGTGCGCACGCTGACGGCGATGCCGAGCCGCTCCAGCGACGGCTTGAAGAACAGCATCACCCGCTCGAAGGAGGGATCCTCGCCGAGCAATTCGAGTGAAAACTGCGCTCCGTTCTTGGCGTCGACCAGCTTGCGGTCACGCACCTCGTAACCGGCTTCCTTGAGCAGCCGCAACGCTTCGCGCAAATTGTCGCGCACCGCTTCGGGATTGCCGCCGACGGGATTGGTATAAGCGGTCGTGAACACCTCCGGTGGCACTTGGGCGCGCACCGCCTCAAGGATCTCCAGCTCCTTGCCCTGCGGCAAGCCGCTCGAGGCCAGTTCGGTGCCGTCGAAATAGCTATTGATGCGCTTATACTGGTTGAAGAAGATCTGCTTGTTCATTTCCTCAAAATCGAACGCAAAGTTCAGCGCCCGGCGCACCCGCGGATCGCCAAACTTGTCGCGCCGGATGTTCAGCGCGAACGCCTGCATGATGCCGGAACTTCGGTTCGGAAACTCCTCCAGCAACACGCGCTTTTCCGTCACCGCCGGAAAGTCGTAGGCGGTGGCCCAGTTCTTCGCGCTGTTTTCGAGACGCCAATCGACCTGATCGCCCTTGAAGGCCTCGAGCGCCACCGTCGAGTCGCGGAAATACTCGTAGCGCAACTCGTCGAAGTTATTCCGGCCGATATTGACGTTGAGATCGCGTCCCCAATGGTCCTTGACCCGCTCCAGCACGACCGAGCGGCCCGGTACAAACTCCTTGATGCGATAGGCGCTGCAGCCAAGCGGCTTCTCCAGCGTCGTGGCCGAGACGTCGCGCCTGCGGCCTTCGCTGTCGTTGCCTTCCCACCAATGCTTCGGCAGCACGATCAATTGGCCCACGATCTGCGGAAGTTCGCGGTTGCCGGGCGCATCGAAGGTGAACTTGACGTCGCGCTCGCCGGCCTTGTCCGCCTTCACCACGTGACGGTAATACGCAGAATACTGCGGATGATGTTTCTTGAACGCGTCGAGCGAGAAGATCACGTCTTCCGGCGTCACCGGTTTGCCGTCGTGCCATTTCGCCTGCGCCCGCAGGCGGTAGGTAACGGAGGAAAAATCTTCGGGATGGCTGGCCGCTTCCGCCAGCGCGCCATATTCGGTCGAGACTTCGTCCAGCGACGGGGACATCAACGATTCATAGATCAGCCCGACCGCGCCCGCGATCGATCCCTTGACGCCCGCCACGGCGAGATTGAAATTATCGAAGGTTCCGATCGCGATCTGCCGCGCGACCCCGCCTTTGGGCGCGTCCGGATTGACGTAGTCGAAGCGCTTGAAGCCGGCGGGATATTTGACATCGCCAAATAGCGACAGGCCATGCCGCCAGACTAGATCGCCGGCCCCTGATTGCGCCTGCGCCGCATCGACGAGCGATACGCCCGTCACACCGGAAAACGCAGGAGCCGCCGCGACCAAAGCGCCGCTTCGAAGAAGACCTCGTCGGGTAATTGCCAAGTCAAACATTCCTGTATTCGCAAGGGGGGGCACGGCCAAGTGTGGCAGATTTCGGATAGGGAACACCAGAAGCGAGACCGATTAGGAACGCAATATAAGGCAGCGTTTCGACGGATTATGTTGCTTTTTCTCCATGATGGCACCCGTTAACCGGCCTCTCTGATGCGAAACGGAGATAACAAGCGCGCGATCAGACACACGAAAACGGCCGGGCAAGAGCCCAGCCGTTTGCCGCAAAAAATCACTTGAAAGCCGGGACGACTATTTCGCTGCCGTCGGCAGCGGAACCGGCTTATCCGCCAAAGTATGGAGATAAGCGATCACGTCAGCGCGCTCGCTGTCCTTGGGGATGCCGGCAAAGCCCATCGCTGTTCCCGGAATAAAGCCCTTGGGATTGGCAACGAACTTGTTGAGGTCGTCGTCGGTCCACTTGCCCGTCTTGGCCTTCAAGGCGGCGGAATAATTGAAGCCCGCCTCGCTGGCGCGATCACGGCCGACGACACCATAAAGATTTGGGCCGACCTTTTTCGGACCGCCCTTGCTGAAGTCGTGACAAGCGCCGCATTTCTTCGCTGAAGCGGCCCCCTTCTCGACCGACGCGGTCTGCAGCAGTTTCTCGATCGGTTCGGACGGGGCGGCCGCGGCTTCCTTGCCGCCGCCTTCCGGCGTCTCCTTCACGGCGATCTCGAACCCCGGCTTTGCAGGCATCTTGGGAGCAAACAGCGCGCTGGCGGTGAAGCTCGTCACCAGGAGAACCAGGCAGGTGGCGAGGATAGCACCGAGAATCTTGTTTAGTTCGAAGGAGTCCATTTTCGATCAGGCTCCAGGCCGGAAATGTCGACTTAAGGGCCGGAGAGAAACGGCCGCGGATGGCGTCAGGAATCAGGCTTTCGCACCGCACCCCGAGCCACGCTCAGATATCGGTTTGCCCGTGCTCTGGCAACCCGTATAAATGCGCCAGCTTTCGACCCATCCCCATCATTTCCGGCTTGTTTTCGACCGGGTCCAGACCCCACTCTGATGACCGAGCCTCGTATTTTGGTACTGATTCCAGCCCGCATGGCCGCCTCGCGCCTGCCGGGCAAGCCGCTGTTGGATATTGCCGGCCTGCCGATGATCGTCCACGTGCTGCGCCGGGCGGAAGCCGCCGGCATCGGCCGCGTGGCGGTTGCCACCGACACGGCGGAAATTGCGGCGGTGGTGACCGCGCATGGCGGTGAAGCCGTCATAACCCGCGCCGATCATCCTTCCGGATCGGACCGGATATACGAGGCGCTCGGCAAGCTCGATCCCGAAGGCGGCGTCGAAATTGTCGTCAACCTGCAAGGCGACTTTCCGACCATATTGCCGGACCAAATCCGCAGCGTGCTGGCGCCGCTGGCCGACCCCGCGGTCGATATCGCCACGCTGGCCGCAGAAATCCATACCGAGGAAGAGGCCTCGAACCCCAATGTGGTGAAGGCGGTCGGCTCACCGATCGGCCCGCGTCGGCTGCGGGCACTCTATTTCACCCGCGCCACCGCGCCCTATGGCGACGGGCCACGCTACCATCACATCGGCCTTTATGCCTATCGCCGCGCCGCGCTGGAGCACTTCGTACGGCTGCCGCCATCTCTGCTCGAAGTGCAGGAGAAACTGGAGCAGTTGCGGGCGCTTGAGGCGGGACTAAGGATCGACGTCACGATTGTCGATACCGTGCCGCGCGGCGTCGATACGCCGGCCGATCTCGAAACCGCCCGCAACATACTTTCAAAAGCCTGAGCGGCTGATACAAGGCGCCATGACCAAGACCACCACCAAATCGAAGAAGATCGCATTCCAGGGCGAGCCGGGCGCAAACTCCCATATCGCCATTGCCGAGGCCTATCCTGACGGGGAGGCCCTGCCCTGTCCGACCTTCGAGGATGCGCTGGCGGCGATCGCTTCCGGAGAAGCCGATCTCGGCATGATCCCGATCGAGAATTCGGTCGCCGGCCGCGTCGCCGACATCCATCACCTTTTGCCGCAGTCCGGCCTGTTCATCGTCGGCGAATGGTTCCTGCCGATCCATCACCAGTTGATGGCGCCGCGCGGCGCCAAATTGAAAGACATCAAAACGGTCGAGAGCCATGTCCATGCGCTCGGGCAATGCCGCCGCATCATCCGCAAGCTCGGTATCAAGCCGGTCGTATCCGCCGATACCGCGGGAAGCGCGCGTCTCGTGGCCGAGCGCGGCGACAAGAGCTGCGCCGCGATCGCCTCACGGCTGGCGGCCGATATCTACGGCCTCGACATCCTGGCCGAGGACATCGAGGACGAAACCCACAACACCACGCGCTTTGTGGTGCTGGCGCGCGAGGCGAACTGGGCCAAACAAGACTCGGGGTCGCTGGTCACCACTTTTGTTTTCCGGGTGCGCAACCTTCCCGCCGCGCTCTACAAGGCTTTGGGCGGCTTTGCCACCAACGGCGTCAACATGACCAAGCTCGAAAGCTATATGATCGACGGCAATTTCTTTGCAACCCAATTCTACGCCGATGTCGACGGCCACCCCGACGACAAGGGCCTGACTTTCGCGCTGGAGGAATTGAAGTTCTTCTCCCGCGAATTTCGCATCGTCGGGGTCTATCCCGCGCATCCGTTCCGCGCGACGTTCAGTGAGAAGCAGGAATGATTTATTTTCGTCATTCCGGGATGGTCCGAAGGACCAGACCCGGAATCTCGAGATTCCGGGTTCGCGCTTCGCGCGCCCCGGAATGACGGCTTAATTCTCTGAAACACCTACGCCGCCGCCTTCTTCGCCAACCCAAACGCATCCGCCAGCAGGCTGTAAGACTTCCTTCGCGCATCGTGGTCATAGACGGCGGTGATAATCATCAGCTCGTCGGCTTGGCTGGCCGCGATCATCGGTTGCAGCTTTTGCATGACGGTTGCGGGACTGCCGACGAACAGCCGCGAGCGGTTGCGCGCGATCGCGGCGCGCTCGCTCTCCGTATACGGATAAGCCAGCGCCTCCTCGACGCTCGGCAGCGGACGATATTGCCCGCGGTCGCGGAGCAATCGGTTGAGGTCCATCGAGGACGCGAGCCGCTCGGCCTCAGCATCTGTTTCGGCCGTGACCACGGCGACGGCGAGAATGCCGTGCGGCGTGGAGCGCCAGCCCGACGGCTTGAAACGTGTGCGGTAATTCGTCAGCGCCTCGACGGCATCATAGGAAGCAAAATGATGCGCGAAAGCGAATCCCATGCCGACTTGCGCCGCCAGTTCTGAACTGTAATCGCTGGAGCCGAGCAGCCAGATCGGCGGCAGCGGCGTGTCGTCCGGCATCGCGATCACATTGTTGAAGGGGTGGTTCGGCGGAAAGTCACGGGTTTCCCACAACGTCAATTCATGCAGCCGCTCGAGAAAATCATCGCCCTCGCGGCGGTCGAGCCGGCTGCGCAGCGCATAGGCGGTGGCGCCATCGGTGCCCGGGGCGCGGCCAAGCCCGAGATCGATCCGGCCGGGAAACAGCGCCTCCAGCATCTTGAAGCGTTCGGCCACCACCAGCGGCGCATGGTTCGGCAGCATCACGCCGCCGGAGCCGACCCGGATGTTTTTTGTCACCGCCGCGATCTGCCCAATCATGATGTCGGGCGCCGGGCTCGCCACCGACGCCAGATTATGGTGCTCGGCGAGCCAATAGCGGACATAGCCCAGCGCATCGGCATGACGCGCCAGATCGATGCTGTTGCGCAGCGCCGCGGCCGGGCGGGTGCCGGTGGTGACGACGGAGAGGTCGAGGACGGAAAGCGGAATCATGCCCTAAACCTAATGCGGCGAACCGAAGCCACAATAACCCCTGTCATGCGCGCGGCGCTGGCGTCGGGGTATCCCGGGCCGTCCAGGGGGTGGGCCAAAAACAGAACGTTTATTAATTCTGTTGCCTTGCCCACCCTTTCCAGGCTTGACTGTTATCACACAAAAAGTACCAGAATTCGAGATAAATAGCCCATTTACGCGAGAATCAACCACTGATTCGGCTTGCCCACCGAATGGCGAGATAGACATAATAATTGGGTATATGCTCAATAAATTGGGCAATTTCCCATCCGTGATGGGCTGTTTGGTTCGGCTCTGATGGCCTATTTTGGCCCTCCCAAAACCAACCTGATGTTGTCGGACCGTTGCGGAGCTTGTGAGTGCCATGACCGAGGTTACGCCGCCCGCAACGGAGCGCGGGCTGAAACATCCTGCAATCTCCTTTGAGTTCTTTCCGCCGAAAACCGAAGAGATGGAGAAGAGCCTCTGGGACACCATCAAGCGCTTGGCGCCGCTCACTCCGAATTTCGTGTCGGTGACCTATGGCGCGGGCGGTTCGACCCGCGAGCGCACCCACTCCACCATCGCCCGCATCCTCGCTGAAACCGAGCTTCTTCCGGCCGCGCATTTGACTTGCGTCGGCGCTGCGCGGAGCGAGATCGACGAGATCGTCAGCCGCTATTACGGGATCGGCGTCCGCCACATCGTGGCGCTTCGCGGCGATCCGCCCGGCGGCATCGGCACCCCCTACACCACGCATCCGGATGGTCACAAAACCTCGGCCGAGCTCGTGGCCAGCATCAAGAGACGATATCCTGAGATCGAAGTCTCGGTGTCGGCGTATCCGGAAAAGCATCCCGAAAGCTCTGACTTCGATGCCGATATCGATGTACTCAAAGCCAAGGTCGATGCGGGCGCGACCCGCGCCATTACGCAAGTGTTTTTCGATAACGACCTCTACTTTCGCTATCTCGACCGGGTTCGCGCGCGGGGCATCTTCATTCCGATCGTGCCCGGCATCATGCCGATGCATAATTTCAAGCAGGCAAGATCCTTCGTGACCCGCGCCGGCACCAGCGTCCCGGACTGGCTCGCCGCAAAGTTCGAAGGCCTCGACGACGACGCCGAGACGCGCAAGCTGGTGGCGGCCACCGTGGCGGCCGGCCAGGTGCAGAAGCTCAATAAGCACGGCGTCGACACCTTTCATTTCTACACCATGAACCGCGCCGACCTCGTGTTCGCGATAAGCCATTTGCTCGGCATTCGCCCCACGGGCGCACAGAAGGCCGCCTGATCCGATGACCGTGCCCGTCTCCCCCAAGCGAACCGCGTTGCTCGCAGCCGCCCGCGAACGCATCCTGGTGCTCGACGGCGCCATGGGCACCATGATCCAGGGCCTCGAATATGACGAGGCGGCGTTTCGAGGGCAGCGCTTCGCTGATTTCCATCGCGATGTCAGGGGCAACAACGACCTCCTGATCCTGACCCAGCCGAAGGCGATCGAGGATATCCACGCCGACTATTTGCGCGCCGGCGCCGACATCGTCGCCACCAACACCTTCTCCTCGACCTCGATCGCGCAGGCCGATTACGAGATGTCCGACCTCGCCTACGAGCTCAACCTCGAAGGCGCGCGGCTGGCCCGCGCAGCCGCTGAACGGGTCAGCGCCGAGGACGGCAAGCCCCGCTTTGTCGCCGGCGCGATCGGCCCGACCAACCGCACCGCCTCGATCTCGCCAGATGTATCGAACCCGGGCTACCGCGCCGTCAGCTTCGACGATCTGCGCAAAGCTTATGGCGAGCAGATCAAGGGCCTGCTCGACGGCGGGGCTGATTTGCTGCTGGTCGAGACCATCTTCGATACGCTCAACGCCAAGGCCGCGCTCTACGCCATTGCCGAAATCGCCGGGGAGCGCGGCGTCGACGTGCCGGTGATGGTCTCCGGCACCATCACCGACAAATCCGGACGATTGCTGTCGGGGCAACTCCCCGAGGCGTTCTGGAATTCGGTACGACACGCCAGGCCCATCACGATCGGCTTCAACTGCGCGCTCGGCGCCGAGGATTTGCGCGCCCACATCGCCGATATCGGCCGCGTCGCTGACGCCCTGGTGTGCGCGTATCCGAACGCCGGACTGCCCAACGAATTCGGCCAGTATGACGAGAGCCCGGAATACATGGCGCGCCTGATCGGCGAGTTTGCTGCCAGCGGCCTCGTCAATGTCGTCGGCGGCTGCTGCGGCACCACGCCTGACCATATCGCCGCGATCGCCGCGGCCGTTGCCCCGCACAAGCCGCGCGCGATCCCCGTGATCGAACCGCGGCTGCGGCTTTCGGGCCTGGAGCCGTTCGAACTCACCCCCGCGATCCCGTTTGTGAATGTCGGCGAACGCACCAACGTCACGGGTTCGGCGAAATTCCGCAAGCTGGTCACCGCCGGCGATTACACCGCCGCGTTGCAGGTGGCGCGCGACCAGGTCGAGAACGGCGCCCAGATCATCGACGTCAACATGGACGAAGGGCTGCTCGATTCGGAAGCGGCGATGGTGACGTTCCTCAACCTCGTCGCCGCCGAGCCAGATATCGCCCGCGTCCCCGTGATGGTCGATTCCTCGAAATTCCACGTGATCGAAGCCGGCCTGAAATGCGTGCAGGGCAAGCCGGTGGTGAATTCGATCTCGATGAAGGAAGGCGAGGAGAAATTCATCCACGAGGCCGAGATCGCGCGTCGACATGGCGCGGCCGTGGTGGTGATGGCGTTCGACGAGGTAGGCCAAGCCGACACGTTTGCGCGCAAGACCGAAATCTGCAAGCGCGCCTATGACGTCCTGGTCAACCAGCTCGACTTCCCGCCGGAAGACATCATCTTCGACCCCAATATTTTCGCGATCGCGACCGGGCTCGAGGAGCACAACAATTACGGCGTCGATTTCATCGAGGCAACGCGCTGGATTCGCCAGAACCTGCCGCATGCGCATATCTCGGGCGGCGTTTCGAATCTGTCGTTCTCGTTCCGCGGCAACGAGCCGGTGCGCGAGGCCATGCATTCGGTGTTCCTGTATCACGCCATCAAGGCCGGCATGGATATGGGCATCGTCAACGCCGGGCAGATGATCGTCTATGACGACATCGATCCGGAGCTGCGCCAGACCTGCGAGGACGTCATCCTCAACCGCGACCCCGGCGCCTCCGAACGGCTGCTGGCGCTCGCCGAGAAATTCCGCGGCAAGGAGAAGAAGACCGAGGCACAAGACCTCGCTTGGCGCGAATGGCCGGTCGACAAGCGGCTCTCCCACGCGCTGGTGCACGGCATCACCGAATATATCGAGGTCGATACCGAAGACGCCCGCAAGCTCGCCACGCGTCCGCTCGACGTCATCGAGGGGCCGCTGATGGCCGGCATGAACATCGTTGGCGACTTGTTCGGCGACGGAAAGATGTTTTTGCCGCAAGTCGTAAAGTCGGCCCGCGTGATGAAGCAGGCGGTCGCCTATCTGATGCCGTTCATGGAAGAGGAGAAGGCGCGCAATCTCGCCAACGGTATTGCGGGAGACGGCCGCAGTTCCGCCGGCAAGATCGTGCTCGCCACCGTGAAAGGCGATGTCCACGACATCGGCAAGAACATCGTCGGCATCGTGCTGCAATGTAACAATTTCGAAGTGATCGACCTCGGCGTGATGGTGCCCGCGGCCAGGATCATCGAGACCGCCAGGCGCGAAGGCGCCGACATCATCGGCCTCTCCGGCCTGATCACGCCCTCGCTCGACGAGATGAGTTTCCTCGCGGGTGAGATGGAGCGCCAGGGCCTGACGGTGCCGTTGCTGATCGGCGGCGCCACCACCAGCCGCGTCCACACCGCCGTGAAGATCGACCCGAACTACCGCAGCGGCCCGGTGGTGCATGTCAATGACGCCAGCCGCGCGGTCGGCGTTGCCTCCGCCTTGTTGTCGGCGGACCGCCGCGAGGCCTATGCCGCCGAAGTGCGCGCCGATTACGCCAAGATTTCCGCAGCACATTTCCGCGCGCAGGCCGACAAGAAGCGCTTGAAGCTTGCCGACGCGCGGGCCAACGCTGTCAAAATCGATCTTACCCAAACACCGCCGAAGAAACCGGCGTTTATCGGCATTAAGGCGTTTCGCGACTACGACCTCGCGGAGTTGGCCGAATATATCGACTGGACGCCGTTCTTCCAGACCTGGGAATTGACCGGGCGTTTCCCCGCCATTCTCGACGACCCCAAAGTCGGCGACGTCGCGCGCTCGCTCTATGACGATGCGCGCGCGATGCTTGAGCGCATCATCAAGGAGAAATGGTTCAAGGCGCAGGCCACGATCGGCTTCTGGCCGGCCAATGCGCAAGGCGACGATATCGTGGTTTTTGCGGATGACACCCGCGAAAAGGAGATCGCGACCTTCCACACCTTGCGCCAGCAGCTCGAGAAGCGCGAAGGCCGCTTCAATGCGGCGCTGTCGGATTTCATCGCGCCGGTTGCGAGTGGCGTGCCCGATTACATCGGCGCCTTCGTGGTCACTGCGGGGATCGGCGAAGAAATCATCGCCGATCATTTCAAGAACGCCAATGACGATTACTCCTCGATCCTGTGCAAGGCGCTCGCCGACCGCCTCGCGGAAGCCTTCGCCGAGCGCATGCATGCCCGGGTTCGCCGGGAATTCTGGGGTTATGCACCGGATGAGGCGCTCTCGCCGGATCAGCTGATCCTTGAGCAATATCAGGGCATCCGCCCGGCGCCCGGTTATCCCGCGCAGCCCGATCACACCGAGAAGGCGACGTTGTTTGCGCTGCTCGATGCCGAGAGGACCTGTGGCGTGAAGCTGACCGAGAACTTTGCGATGTGGCCGGGCTCGTCGGTTTCCGGGCTTTATTTCAGCCACCCGGAGAGCTTCTATTTCGGCGTCGGCAAGATCGAGCGCGACCAGGTGGAAGATTACGCCACCCGCAAGGGCTGGCGCGTCGAGGAAGCCGAGCGCTGGCTGGCGCCGGTGTTGAACTACATCCCGGCGCAGGACCAATCCGCGCAGGATCGCCGCGTGAAGGAAGCGATGCCGACGCAAGCACCGTCGTCCGCTGCGCCCGCCAACGATGTCACGTCGAAGGAAATGCAGTCGCATCCCCCCGGCTGCACCTGCGCGGTGCATCTGGCGTACCGGAAGAAGGCGGCGCGGGCGGGGTGAGGGAAACCTCGCCACGCGCATTCTCTCATCCCTCCTCCCGCGAGCCCTGCGAGCGGTGGGGAGGGTCGGCGCTGAAAGCGCCGGGGTGGGGGGTGTTTCCCCAACCGCCAATGCCGATAGACCCCCCACCCCCGACCCCTCCCCACCGCAAGCGGGGGGAGGGGTGAAGAAAGTCGCGCCAACGGGAAGAGCTGGAGCGAGGCTTCCGATTCCAATTTCAAATTTCAAACAGCTGAACACACAATTCCGCATTCTCGCGGCGCGAATCCGCCCGAGCTGTGCACGAACCGCTTCGCCTTCTTAAAAGCAGAGCAACTGTGCTGGAAGTAGACCGGTGAACGTCCGGCCTCAAGGCTGGCGCTGGCGCGCCCCCGCGTGCGCGGCTGACGGCCTTGACCCCGTCCGCTCGCCGGTCTGTTGGCTTTGCAAG